>Ga0075163_10000669_pt1 | contig 44835 bp, 41 predicted proteins | sample JI1023141ADNA_FD_71478 | JGI IMG/M metagenome (GOLD analysis project Ga0075163, IMG submission 71478) | Wastewater effluent complex algal communities from Wisconsin, to seasonally profile nutrient transformation and Carbon sequestration -... | ecosystem: Engineered > WWTP > Effluent > Algae...
GCCGCCGCCGCCGAAGCCGCGACCACCGCCGCCGCCGCCGCCGCCGCCACCACCGAAGCCACGACCACCGCCGCCGCCGCCGCCACCGCGACGCTCCTCAGCTTCGTTCACACGAAGCGGACGACCGTCCATCATGGCGCCGTTCATCTTGGAAATCGCGTTCTGCGCATCTGCTTCCGTGCCCATCGTCACGAATGCGAAACCGCGGGGACGCCCGGTCTCGCGATCCATCACGACGTGCACGTCCGAAACTTCACCGCACTCGGTGAAGGAGGCGCGGACGTCGTCGGCGGACGCGCTGAACGGAAGATTTCCCACATATAGCCGTGTACCCATCACTCGTCTCGTTTCGGCTCCGGCGCGGCGGCCTCCCCTTCTCTGAGGAGTCGCCCAAACCTGTGTCGTGCGAGAGGCAGGAGCCGAAGGAACCTCTGGCAGACACCGCGGAAGGTCATCCTCCGCGTCCACGCGGTAACAAGTAGCCAGAGTCCATGCGATCCCACGGCGCACGAGAAACGAACCAGAGACAGAGGCGCGCGCCGTTGAACGAGAGAGCCGGGTCCCGAAACATCGTGAACGACATGGAGTTTGGACCCACACGGGAAAACGCGCAAGATTACGTTTCGTTAATATTCGATGCACGGGACAGGCGATCACGCACTGCCGCCCAAGCCGGCAAATGCGGCACTTGCTCGACGATCAGCAGGGTTGCGCCCTGCTCGTCCGCGTCATGCAACGCGTCGTAAAGATTCCGTGCATAGGTCACGGGATCGTCGCCGAGGACCCGGAGCGAGCAGCCCTTCGGTGGGGTCGCCGCCACCGGCGGACGGCGGAGCAGGAGCGCGATTTTTGCGCCCGGCTCTGCGTGCAGCACCGCCTCCGCGCGCGCCAAGCCACCCTCGGCTTCGTCTGCGAACACGATGCGTCCGCGCGGCGCATAGTGGCGCGCGTCGAGGCCCGGCGAAGCGTGCGCGACGCCGGGGTCCACCAGGTGCACGTGGACCTCGAGCGCGCCCACCACCGCACGAAGCTCCTCCGCCGACACCGCGCCCAGTCGAAGGATGCGCGGCACCGGCCCCGTCAGGTCCACCACCGTGGACTCGATGCCTCGCTCGCACGGGCCGGCATCGAGGACGAGATCGACGGCCGCGCCCAGCGAGCGCTCCACGTGGATGGCGCGGGTGGGCGACACCGACTGGTAGCGATTCGCGCTGGGCGCCGCCAGCGGGGCATCGAGCAGGCGGAGGAGCGCGCGAACCACCGGATGCGACGGCGCGCGAATGGCGACGGTCGGGCCGCCGCCGGTGACCGCGTCGGGCACGAGCTCGCTCCGCGGCAACACCATGGTGAGCGGGCCGGGCCAGAACGCAGCCGCCAGGCGCTCCGCCAATGCGGGAACGCCGGCGACCAGAGGACGCGCGGCGTCGAGATCCAGTACGTGCAAGATCAACGCATGCGTGGTGGGGCGCCCCTTGGCCGCGAAGACGCGCGCCAGCGCCACCGGATCGGTCCCCAGCGCCCCCAGCCCGTAGACGGTCTCGGTGGGCACCGCCACCAGACCCGATGCACGCAAGACGGCGACCGCCTTCCGGAGCACCTCCACATCGGGCGCCGAAGGGTCGACCACTATGCGCATACGTCGCCGTCCCAAGCGCGCGCCGCATCGATCCCCAGCCGCCGGAAGCGCGGCAGGTAGTCGCGCCGATATGCCTTTTCGACACACGCGCGGTAGGTCGCGGGCGCCATGAGCCCCCAGCTGCGCTCCGCAGGGGATACGGCGGTGCTCTCGCTGCGCCCGTAGTGATCGCGAATGCGCCCGAGCCAGCGCGGCAGCTCGCGCTCGACGATGGCGCGGAGCGCCGGCGCGCAGGGGAGCGAGAAGAGCCACTCCAGCGACACCCAGCCGAAGTCCCTATGCCGCACTTCGTCCACCAGGATGCGGTCGAGCGCCCGCCGCGCCGCAGGCACGGTCGCGCCCGAGCGAAGCTCCTTGAACAGCGGCACCGCCACCGTCTCGCCGAGGCAGAAGATCTCCACCACCGTCCGGAGCACGTCGTGCTCCAGCGGCTCGTCCTCGCGACGGCGTAGGCCGAGCGTCTCGCGGACGAGCGCAGGCGGCGCCTCGCCCCCGGCAGCCACGTAGGCGCGATGGCTCAGCTCCGCGTGGCGCACCTCGTCCCCGGCGATCCGCAGACCGGCCCGGAGCAGGTCGGGCGAGGCGCCGATCTGCATGAGCCACAGGGTGAGGTGCTGGGTGATGGTCGCCGAGCGGTACTCCGCTTCGACACGGCGGAGCCACTCGTCACGGACCGAAGGCGGGGGAGGAACACGGCGGGCCACGCCTTGCTCCTACCATTCCTCACGGCGTTGCGGGAGAGCCGCATGCGGCGGCTCTCAGCGACCGATGCCGAAGACGAGCCCCAGCGCCGCCGCCACGTAGAAGCCGAGCTCTGCGAAGAGCGCGAAGCCCACCACCTGCGCCCCGGCGATGCGCATGGCGGAGCTGGATCGACCGCGGAGGCGCGGGCTCACGAAGGCGCTGACCAGCGCGACGCCGACCGCGCCGAGCACCACCGCCGCGACCAGGGCCAGGAGGAGCGGCGCCGAGCACCCGTCCTTCAGGTTGATCTCGCCATCCTCGCTGCCACCTTCGGTGCAGCCCACCGCTCCGGCCACGAGCATGTACACCGGCATCATGCCGATGAAGCCGGCGAGCGCCAACCCACCGCCCCAGCGGAGGCGCGTGCGCCAAGGGTCCGGCGGGTGGCCACCTTTGGCGCGCTGCACCTTCGGTAGACCCGAGAGGAGCTCCGTGAACGCCGCGATCATGGCCGGGCCCCGCTCGGCCGAGGGCCGGTCCGAGAGGAATCCCAGGAGGCGCGCTTCCACGAGCCCATCGTCGTCGTCGATGGTCACGCGGCCGAACCCCAGCGCCAGGAGCGCCGCGGCGCCCCGCCGAACCTCCGGGCCCAGCACCGCGCGCAACACCACCTCGTCGTCGGTGGGTGCCGAGACGTAGACCGCGGCATCGAACGCAGGGTCCCCGGTCTGATGCTCGTGGTTGATGCCGGCCCCCTTGGCGTCGACGTCGGTGCGCTGCTCGGCTCGCAGGCGGATGGCCATGGGGCGAACGGCGACAAGCGCGCCTCCGGCCGGCTCGCGGTAGCTCGTTCCGGTGCGCGGGACCTCCGGCGCCCGGCGCGCCACCGTATTGTAGGGCGCCGAGAGCGTGAGCGACGACGAGCTGCCTCCGCTGTAGCGGACCTGGATGTCGAGCTCCCCGGAGCGCACCACGAACGACTCCGCGTCGGCCGCGACCTCGGGGCCCGCCAGCCGGCGAATCGCCGCCAGAAGATCGAGCTCGATGCTCATGCTGCCGAGCATAGCGCCCCCTTTGGCGCTGGAGGTCACTCGAATCCGGGCCGAGCGCGTGCTACGTTGGCCGGATGCGTTTGGCGCGACTTTCGGTTCTTGCGGTTTGCTTCGGATGGATGGCCTTGTTCGGAGCAGGCTGCGGGTCCAGCGCGAGCGAAGAGGACGAGTTCGTCGGCAAGTCCGACGACGGCGATGGCACCCAATCGGACCTCAGCATCGGCGCCGGCATGTCGGCTCCCGACATCCGCGCCACGTCCACCGCCGGGTTCACGGTGGAGCGCCCCACTCAGCTCGGTCGTACCGTGTTCGCCGCGTCGCGCTTGTGGATGTCGCGACAAGACCCGACCTACGCCATGCCGCGCAACTGCGCCAACAACGTCTCCATCGTGCTTCGCAGCGCGCTCCGCGCCGAGAGCCTCCTCCCCATGACCGCCAAGCTCCCCTACGAGGCGGAGTCGGTCTTCTCGCTGGTCGAGTCGGTGCGCAAGGCGCCCGGCAGCCACGTGGTCGACATGCCGCTCCTGGCCGACGACGGTAAGTTCGTGGCCGCCTACGAGCGGGAGTTTCCCGGCGGCATTCCGGTGGGCACGGTGGTGGCGGGCTGCCCGCGCACCTTCCCGCGCTGCAACGGCGAAGGCGGTTCGCAGCACGTGGCGCTCATCGGCCACACCGACGGAAACGGCGTCGTGTGGGTGTACCACAACAACTGGCTTCGCCCGGAGAACCTGGCCGGCAAGCGCCCGGCGAGCCTTGCACCTTACATGGTTTCCGAGGCCAACCTGCGGAGCGGGCACCCGCGGCAGTGGATGCCCACGCCCTGGGTTCGGCTCACCCGCGACGCCGGCGGCCACGTGGTCAAGGCCGAGCGCATGCTCAAAGAGATCGACGACATGGACCCGGCGCAATTCTACATGAAGCTCGCGGTCATCCCCGAGCTGCAGAAGCAGCTGACGCCCTGACGGGCCGAGCGAAGCGCGCAAAAGCCAGCATCCCGCCTACGGCGCTCGACGAGAGGCGGCCCGGCGGCGATACTGACCGGCGAATGCGCGCTCCCCTCCTCGTTCTTCCGTTTCTCGTGGCCTGCGGAGGCCCCGCCGCAGCGCCACACGTGTTGCCGCAGCCCTCGGCGAGCTCCAGCGCTGGCGCGCCGGTGTCCACCACCACGCCCCTGCCCTCGTCGCTCCCGCCGTTCGCCGAGATGCCGCCGCTCGGCGTGCGAGGTTCGACCAAAGCCAAGGTGAAGCAGGACCCCGCGTACGAGGCTTGCTATCGCAGCACCAAGGGGAAGGGCACGGATCTCGCGGCCGATGCGGCGCGACTCGGGCAAGCGTGCGCCACCGTGACCAAGTCGAAGCAGGTGGGCGCGCTCTTCCGCAGCAAGCTCGAAGACAGCGCCGGGCATCAGGAGTTCAAGTTCCGCGCCGACGCCAACCACTGCTACCGCGTCTACAGCGCAAGCTCCGCCGAGATCGTCGACCTGGCCATCGCCATGCGCGACTCGAAGGGCGACATGGTGGTGGACGCGGCCACCGACGTGGTTCCGCGCGACGGCGCCGTGTGCTTCACCGAGGCCGACGAGGTGACGCTGCTGGTCTCGGTTGGCCGCGGCAAAGGGAACATGGTCCTCGCGGTGTGGGCCGACTGAACGTCACTCGCGTACCGACGAGAGCTCGAAGGCGTTGGCGCCGAACTTCATCACCGGCTCGAAGCTGGTGGGCGTCGCGTCCCACACGCCGGCGCGATACCCCGGGTCGCTCTGGTCCGCCCAGCGGAAGTTTTTGTCCATGTTGAGGGTCATAGTGACGCTCCAGTCGCCGGCCGCCGCGGGGTCGACCACCACGTCGCACGGGTACGCGTAGAAGGCGCGGCCGCTCTCCTTGCGGAGCGCGAAGCCTCCGCCCTCGGGCACCACCGGCATGGGCGCGCCGTCGCCCTCGGAGGGGGCGCCGTAGGGGTTGCCGCCGATCTTGAACTGATAGTGGAAGAAGCCGCCGTTGCGCGCCCCGCCCAGCAGGCTCACGCCGTCGGTGAGGGCCTGCGCTCCGGCGATGGTGCCGGCGGTGGTGAGGCCGCCCGCGTGCATCTGCGTGGCGACCTCGTACTCCACGTGGGAGATGAACGTCCGGGCCCGCAGGTATCGACCAGCGCGGAGCGCTCGCATCGGAACCTCGGCGAGGAGCGTGCTCTTGCCGGCGGTCAGATCGGCCAGCACGAAGGCCTTGCCGAGGTCGTAGACCACCAGCGGCGCGGTATCGGATTCGGAGGTGTACAGCGCGAGGCCGGAGATGCCGATCTTCTGCGCCACCGGGGTTTGCCCCGAGAGGCCGTCGGTGTGGGTGAATGGCTCGGTGCCGATGGCCAAGCGGATGCGCACCCGCGGGCCGTCGATGATGGCCGCATCGGGGGTCGCGGCATCGGTACCCGGCGCGCCGCCATCGGACGCGGAGGGAGCCGCGGCGTCGGGGCCCAGTGGATCCACGCTCGCCGAAGCGCCGCCGCAAGCTACGAGGACGAGAGAAAGAAGGAGAAGACGGTTCATGAGAAGACCTCGCTCTGGGTGAAGTGAGCAAGGAGTGTCGGCAGGCGCCCACCTTTCCGAATCAATCGACCGTGGCGTGAAAATACTTCGAATTGGCGCCCACCAGCGGCGCCCAGAGGTTCCTCACGGGCCCGCGATGGCCTACCGTGCGGACATGTTCATCGACGTAGCAGAGGCGGCTGCGCGGTTCGACCTGCGACGCATCCTCCGGAGCGGGGTACTGGACGACATCGAACGCATCCGTCTGCTGGAGCCGGGCTCGCGCGTGGAAGGAGACCTCGACCTCGACGCGTCGCCGGTCCTCGCGGCGGGCGATGTGCACGTGGACGGCAACGTCGTCGGAGCCGAGGACGGCTCGTTCCTGGTCGTGCTCGGCTCGTGCCGGGCCAGCAACGTGCTCGTCGGTGGCCCGGAAGTCTACATCCAAGGCGACCTCTCCGTGCGAAACGCGGTGATGACCGACTACAACCACGGCAGGCTCGAGGTGGGCGGAGCGCTCGCGGCTGCCATCGTCCTCGCCGAGCACCTCACGCGCGTGCGCGGCCCCGTGTCGGGCATCACCGTGGACTTCGGCGGCTTGCGAGTCGAGACCGACGGCTTCGAGCCGACGGTGTCGCGGGACCGAGCCACGCACGGCGCCAAGGACGTGTTCGTGCCGGAGGTGCTCAACGACGGCGGCTACGTCGAAGGGCGCCTCTTGCGAAACCGCCTGCGAGACGGGCTACCGGTGCTGCGCGACTGACGGGACGCCGCACGCTCACTTCTTCAGGATTGCGTCGAGACGCGGGCCGTAGCTCGAGCGCGGGAACGCCTTGTGGAAGGCAGCCGCGCGTCGTTCGGCCTCGGTCCGTCGGCCCAGGCTCACCAGCGCCTCGATGGCGATGCGCTCCCGCTCCTCCACCATCATCCCCCGGGGATAGGCGCGCGCCAGCTCGTCGCACTTGGCCAGAGCCTCCGCGGGATTGGCGGCGAGCGCGCGCTGCGCTGCGTTCAAGAGCTCCATCTCGGGCGGCTTCGGCGCACTCGAGCCGGTCGCCGTTGCGGTGGGGCGTACGATCGCCCCGCGCGCAGCGGTGTCGATCGCCCCGCGCGGAGCGGTGTCGATCGCCCCGCGCGGAGCGGTGTCGATCGCGCCGACCGTATCCGTCGTAGCGGCCTGCGCGAGGCTCAGGTCCGGCTCCGGGACACCGGTCGCGGTCGGGCCCGGAGGACCGCTGGGAACGAGGCCCACCGGCGCGATCGCCGGAGGCTGCGAGAGCACCAACGCGGTGGCGCCACCGGAGACCGCCACCAGGAGCGCCACACCCACGCCGACCTTCCACAGGAGCCCGGCCTTCACGGCAGCACCGGCGGTGCTCGCCGCCGAGGACGCGCCGGCCCCGCTCGCCACGCCTGCGCCTCCGGCGGCCGCGAGCGCAGCGGCCTTGGCGACCAAGAGTCCCTCGATGCGCGCCAGGCGCTCCGGGTCCGGGACGTCGGCGCGGGCCGCCGCGAAGGCATCGCGCAGCTCCGGGTCGTGGGACAAGCGTCGGGGTTCGTCAGGCATCATCGCCTCCGCTCTTCCATCTTGCGCAAGAGGACCTTCTGCACCCGCTCACGTGCCACCGTGAGTCGAGAATAGGCGGTCTGGAGCGGGCAGCCCAGCGCCTCGGCCACCTCCGCCATGGTGAGCTCTTCCACCTCGTACAAGACGAACGCCGCGCGCTTGTCGTCGTCGAGCGTGGAGAGGGCCTCGTCGAGCATCTGCAAGAGCTGCCGCTTCTGGTAGTCGCTCTCCGCGTTGGCGGCGTCCTCGGCGTCGGGGGAGCTTTCCATGGTCTCGCGCTTGTTGTGGGCGCGCCGGCGAAAGGCGGACGCGACGCGGACGGCGATGCCGTAGAGCCAGGTGCGAAGCGACGAGCGACCTTCGAAGTCGCCGTAGCGCCGGTGAACCACGATGAAGACTTCCTGGCAGGCATCGTCCATGTCCGCTTCGCGCACGCCGAGACGCCGGAGCGCCCGATAAACGAACGGCCCGTTGGCTCGGAAGATTTCCGAAAGGTTGGGAGGCTTTTCCGTGGGGGGTGCGGGAAGGGGCTGGAGCAATCGGGGCTCCGAAGAGAAGGGCTACTTTCGGTGGGTGCCCCAGCCTACGCGAATTTCTGAAGCAATCGAACGGCTCAGGCTTCCGGCCGGTCCAGGACCTCGCGCACCTTGGCCGCAAGGAGCGAGGGCGTGATGGGCTTCTGCAGGAAGGCCACACCGGCCTCCCGCAGCTCGTGCCGCAAGACGCTGTCGTCGCTGTAGCCGGACATGCAGAGAACGCGGATGCCGGGTACGCGCGCCGCGACCCGCTTGGCCAGCTCGGGCCCGCTCATGTGCGGCATGACCACGTCGGTGAGGAGCAGGTGAATGGTCCCCGGGTGGGCCGCGGCGATGGCCAGCGCTTCCTCGCCCGCGGAGGCGTCGAGCACTTCGTAGCCCTGGCGGCGCAAGGCGCTTCGCACGATGGCCCGCACCTGCGCCTCGTCCTCCACCAGCAAGATGGTCTCGCTTCCGCGCAGGGTGGTGGACGCGAGGGGTACGCGCTGGAGCGTCACCGCCTCTTCGACCCGCGGTAGGTAGATGCGAAAGACCGTGCCGCGGTCGACCTCGCTGAACACCCACAAGCCGCCGCCGCTCTGCTGCACGATCCCGAATACCGTCGAGAGCCCGAGGCCCGTCCCCTTCCCCTGCTCCTTGGTGGTGAAGAACGGCTCGAAGATGCGGTTCTGCGTCTCTTGGTCCATGCCGCAGCCGGTGTCGGTGACGGAGAGCACGACGTAGGGTCCCGGCTTGGCCGGAAGGTGATTCGACGCGAAGCTCTCGTCGATCTCCTCGTTGGAAGTCTCGATGGTGAGCTTTCCCCCGCTCGGCATGGCGTCGCGGGCGTTCACCACCAGGTTCACGATGACCTGCTCGATGTGGCTCGGATCCGCGCGAATCCGCCCCACCTCCGGGCCGAGGATGGCCCGGAGCTCGACATCCTCGCCGACCACGCGCTGCAGCATCTTGTCCATGTTGCCGAGGATCTGATTCAGGTCGAGCACCTTGGGCTCCACCACCTCGTGCCGACTGAAGAGCAAGAGCTGGCGCGTGAGCTCGGCGGCACGCCCGGCGGCCTTGCACACCTCCTGGATGTCGGCGCGAATCGGGTCTTCCGGTTGCAGCTCGCCCAGAACCAGCTCGCCATAGCTGAGGATCACCGAGAGGATGTTGTTGAAGTCGTGGGCCACGCCGCCCGCCAGGCGTCCCACCGCCTCCATCTTCTGGGCGTGCCGCAGCTGCTCCTCGCTCCGCCGCAGCGCAGCTTCGGCCCGGCGCCTCCCCTCGTGCTCGGTCTGCGCTTCCTGGGTGAGGTGAAGGCGGGCCGCCCTTGCGCTCGGTGAGGTCGGCGATGAACGCGATGAAGCGCCGGGGATCGAGCATGGCCACCCCCACCAGGATGGGTACTCGCGAGCCATCCTTGCGCAGCGTCTCCGTCTCCCACGGGGTGGCGGCCCCGGAAGCGCGCAGCTGGGCCAGGGCGCGCTCGGTGAGCGGCCGCTCGGCGGAGGGCGTGAGGTCGCCCCAGCTGATGTCGCCGCGCTCCATCTCGGCCCGCGAGAAGCCCACCAGCGCCAGGTAGGTGTCGTTCGCGTCGAGCACCCTTCCCCCGACGTCGCCGATGGAGATGCCGATGATGCCCGACTCCGAGAGGCTTCGCAGCCGCGTCTCGCTCTCCCGCAGGGCCGCCGCGGCCTGCCGGCGCGCCGCGCACTCGCGGAGCTCTCGCGCGACCGCCGGCCCCAGTCGCACCAGGCGATCTTTGAGCACGTAGTCGTGGGCGCCGGCGCGCATGGCCTCCACCGCCGTCTCCTCGCCGATGGTCCCGGACACGATGATGAAGGGCACGTCGAGCTTGCTCTCCTTCACGATGCCGAGGGCCAAAAGACCGCTCAGCTTCGGCATCGACCAGTCGGAGATGACCACGTCCCAGGGCCCTGCCGCGAGCTCCAGGCGCAAGGACTCGGCGTCTTCCACCCGCGTGAACTCGAACGCTTCACCGGCGCTGCGAAGCTCGCGCATGAGCAGCTTGGCATCGGTCGGCGAATCCTCCACCAGGAGCACGCGGAGCGTCACGACGGTGCTCGCGGCGGGGCCGGCTCGTTGAGCGTGAGCCAGAAGATCCCGAGGGTCTTCGCGGCAGCGGCGAAGGCGGCGAACTCCACCGGCTTTCGCACGTACCCGTTGGCGCCCAGGTCGTAGCACCGAACGACGTCCTCCTCCTCCTTGGAGGCGGAGAGCACCACCACCGGCAAGAGCCGGGTTCGCTCGTCGGCGCGCAGTCGACGCAAGACGTCGACGCCGTCGAGCTTGGGGAGCTTGAGGTCGAGCAGGACCACCGCTGGCTGGACGTTCGGATCGCGATCGAGATAGCGGCCCTCCGCGAAGAGGTACTCGAGGGCCTCGGCGCCGTCGCGGACCACCACCATCTCGTTCTCGACGCCGCAGTTGCGAAAGGCGAGCAGTGTCAGCTTTTCGTCACTCGCGTTGTCCTCCACCAGGAGAATCATCCTCTTCATTGCGGGCTCCCGGAGACGACTTCGTTGAACGCGAAGTAGAAGGTGGCTCCACCGTCGACCCGTCCCTCGGCCCACACGCGCCCGCCATGGCGGCGTACGATGCGCTGGACGGTGGCGAGCCCGATGCCGGTTCCGGGAAACTCGTCGACCGTGTGCAGGCGCTGAAAGGGTCCGAAGAGCTTGTCGGCGAAGGCCATGTCGAAGCCTGCACCGTTGTCGCGCACGAAGAACACGCGTCGCCCCTCGATCTCGGTGGTCCCCACCTCGATGCACGCGCGCCGAGAGGCCGGGACTTTGCTCGTGAACTTCCAGGCGTTGCCCAGCAGGTTGCCCACCAGCGCGCGAGCCAGCGAGGGGTCCAGGGTGGCGACCATGCCGGGCTCGATGCTCCACTCCACGTCGCGACAGGCGTCGGCCGCGACGAGCTGGTCCGCTGCTTCGCGCGCCAGCGCCGAGAGGTCCACGCGAGTGTAGCGTGGCTCGCTTCGGGTGAGCCGCGCCAGCGAGAGGAGCGCGTCGATGAGCGCTGCCATCTTCTGCGCATTGAGGACGATCTCCTGCAGCCAGTCCTGTCCCTCGGCATCGAGCTTGTCGCGGTAGCCCTCGAGGAGCACCCGTGCGAAGCCGCCCATGCCCCGGAGCGGCGCCCGAAGATCGTGCGCCACCGAGTAGCTGAAGGCCTCGAGCTCCCGGTTGGCCGCCTCGGCGGCGTCCTTGGCGCGCGCCAGCTCTTCTTCGGCGCGCACCTGGTCGGTGATGTCGCGGGCGACCTTGGAGGCACCGACGAGCACGCCCCTGGCATCGCGAACCGCCGAGCTGGTGATGGCCACGTGAATCTCTCGTCCGTCCTTGCGCAAGCGAACCGTGCGAAAGTGCGCGATCCGCTCCCCGCGCCCCAGGCGCTCGAGGATGCTCGCTTCTTCCTGCTCGCGGCCGGGAGGGATGATCACCTTGATGGATCGCCCGACGATCTCTTCGGGCGCGTACCCGAAGATGCGTGCCGCGCCCGCGTTCCAGCTGGTCACGATGCCCTCGAGGGTCTTGCCGACAATGGCGTCGTCGGAGGAGTCGACGATGGCGGCGAGCCTCGCCCGCTGCGCCTCCGCATGGCGGCGATCGGAGATGTCGCGCATGGCCAGGATGACCAGGGGCCCCTCTTCCGTGGTGAGCGGGCTGAGCGTCATCTCCAGCGGGAACTCGCACTCGTCGGCCCGCAGGCCGCACAGCTCCAGCGCCGGCGTCGGCTTTCGCAGCGCCTGCGCGAAGAACGCCTGGTGCTGTGCCGTGTGGCGCTCGCGAAATCGCTGCGGAACGAGGCTCTCCACCGACGCGCCGAGGAGCTCGCTGCGTGGGCGCCGGAAGATTGCTTCCGTGGACGCGTTGACGAGGACGATGCGACCACTCGGGTCCACGATGACGATGGCGTCCGGTGCCGCCTCCAGCAGGCCCCGAAAGCGCTCCTCCGAGGCCTCGGCCTTCTGCAGCCGCGCCAGCGCGGACTCTGCGCGCCGCTGTGCCGTCACGTCGAGGACGAAGCTGAGATAGGTGTCGGTCTTTGCGCCGCGGGCATCGTGGACGGCGGCGCTGCCCACGAGCACGGAGACACGCTTGCCGTCCTTGCGGACATACTCCTTCTCGCGAACCGGGCTCGCGCCGCTCCGGCGAAGCTCGGCGATGCGCACTTCGTCCTGCGCACGCCACTCCGACGGCGTGAGCTCGCTCCAGCGAAAACCGGGCGCCATGACCTCGTCGCGAGGATACCCGGCCATCGCCAGCGCGGCATCGTTCACTTCGAGCACGCGCCCCGTGAGATCCGTCGTGAGAATCCCGAGAATCCCCGATCGCGCCAGGGCCGCGTGCGCATCGGGCCCCTGCACGACCTCGTCTCCCAGCCGTCGCAAGCGCAGCACCATGCCCTGCACCTCGTCGTCGGGACCGCGCAATGCGATGCAGCGTTGGGCGACGGGCGTGCGGCCGCCTCGGGCGTCCACCACGATCGCGCGCCGCTCCGCGGTCGGCGAAGCTCCTTCGAGCACCAAGGGCTCGCCGGTGGACTCGTCGAACAGACGCACGGTGTCGCCCACGGCGGAACCGATTGCCCCTTCTCGCTCCACACCGGTGAGGCGCGCCGCCTCGCGGTTGATCGCCGACACGCGACCGAGCAGGTCGACGCCCACGACGCCCTCGTCCAGCGCGTCGAGGACATTCATGATGGCGTCCGCCGAGGACCGCTCCGCTCCAGTCGCGTCTTGACGCACCTCGAGCTCCTCTCCGAATGAACGTCTTCCCCATCGCGTCGAACGCGGAATACCGATTCGAGACTACAGAGTATGCATCGAGGAGCAAGGCGACATTCGCCGTCGTCGACACCTCGGGAAAGCCTTCGAATACGTGTCCAAAGGACACGATCGATTCAGTCGAAGTGGAGGCCGAAGCCCGCGTCCAGATAGCCGTTGAAGAAGAACGGCGACAGCACCTCGGTGCTGGTGCCCGCGTTGGTGCGTACCGCCACCACTTGCCGGGCAAAGGGCACCGAGAGCGTGAGGCCCACGCGAAACACGAAGGGGCCGATGAGGTGGATCGACATGCGCGCATTCGCTCCCAGACCGATGAGCAAGCGCAGCGTGTCCTCGGCGCGGTTCACGCCGCGCGATTGCGCGGTCCAGAAGCCGATCTCGGCGAGGCCGCAGCTCCAGAAGTGCAGGTCCTTTCCGTGAAGGTGCACCGGGCAGAGGCCGCCTTCGAGCCAGACGGTGCCGAGCACCGTCGACCCGCCGGTCTCGGTCTGCACCTCCGAGGGACCGAAGCCTGCGACCGCGCCATGGAGACCCCAGAACTTCGGCGGCTCCAGGATCGCCTGCGCGGCGATGCCGAAGGAGAACGTCGGCAGCATGCCGAGCCCTGCCGCCAGCCCGGCGGTGCCGTCGAAGAGCCACCCTGGTTTCTTGGGAGGAACAACCGGCTTCTCCACCACAACCTCGCGCTGGATGACGACGGTCGTTGCCGGCGCAGGAGCAAGGGGGGCGGCATCGGGCGCGGCGACCGGCGGCGACCCTGCATCGACCTCGGCTTTCGGTCGATCCGCATCGGGATCGATCATGAGCGCGATGGCCAGCGAGAGGGGCTCGTCCAGGCCGGCACACGCGGCGCCGGGTGATTGCAGCTCGCGCTTGCCCAGGGTCGTTCCCTGGGCGTCGCGCACCGTCACCTCGGCGCGAAAGCCCTTCCCCGCGCGCTCCACGTGCCCCTCCACGGAGAGGTCGGCGTTGGACGGCGACACGAACACCGGGCGGCGCAGGCGCTCCTCGACGGCCCGCGACAAAGCTTGCGTGGCGATGCACGACTCGGCACCCGGGAGCCGCACCCAGGAGAGCGACGAGGTCTTGGGCTTTTCGCCGTCGGCATGGGCGGCCGTTGCCGCGCCGAGCGCGCCGGCGACACCGATCCACGAGAGCCAGCGTACCGAGGCCTTGGCCATACCGCGGTCAGCCTAGCAAAGGTGGGCCCTCGGGCGGTGGCAGCTTTCGTCGCTCCCGGTCCGGCCGATCACGGGGCGTTGCGGCGACGGAAGCGGCGACGCAGCGCAGCGGCGAGGATCGCGAACGACGCGCCCAGCGCACCCGCATTGCCGCCGCCCTCCGCGCAACCACCGCATCCGCGGGGGCCCGGGGGTGTGCCTTGGGTACCTCCGCTGGTGGTATCGCTCGGCCCACCGTCATCGCTGGCCGGAGCATCGCTCGAACCGGCATCCGGCGACGAGGCCGTCACGAAGGGAAAGACTCGGCCGAGCGCCGGCGTGGGCGCGGCGGCGCCCAGAAGGTTGGCTTCGGGAACGCGACTCTGGCCGCCGGACACGAAGGGCGGAAGCGGAAGCCCACGGGTCACGAACGCCACGTCGTGCACCGGCTTCACCGCCGGCGCCTCGGTCCTGCCGCCGGGCGGACCGCCCCACACCCCACGAACCGGGTTCTTGCAGGCGATGGGGCCGGCCCACGGGTGGCGCACCGAATAGCGGCCCTGAAAGTTGTTCGTTCTGTCGTACTTGGATCCCTGCTCCAGCTTGCCCCCCGAGCTCATCATCTCACGGCCCCCGGTGATGGGCTTGGCGGCGCGAAAGTGCAGGTCGTCGCCCAGCGAATCCTTGGTGTATCGTGCATGCAATCGGGTGATGGTGAAGCCGCCGTTGGACGAGGAATGGTAGTCGAGCGACGCGCCCAGCACGTCGCCGCCGAGGACCTGGAGCTCCTGCTGCCCGAGCGGTGTGACCGGACACGGATCGCAGCTCTGGGCGTCCCACGAGTATTCGGTGACCACCGCCCCCGGATGGCGCTTGGTGGTCTCGTCGAAGAGCGCCGCGTAGAAGCCACCGAAGTTCTGCTTGGCGCTCTCGGTGACGTCGAAGTTGGTGGGAATCGAGACGTTCGGATAGTTCGTCACCTCGTAGCGCTGCCCCCGCGCCAGGATATGCACCACCAAGTCTTGCGGGCCCTTGGCGTTCATGAGGCCGAGGCGCACCGGCAGGTTGAAGTTCTCGGCGTCGTAGTGGAAGCGCAGCGGCGAGAGCGCCGCCATGCCGTTCTCGAACTTCACCTTTGCCGGGTCGACCTTGGCCACGAAGAACTTGCTCCCGGACTGCACGTACGGCCGCAGATACGGCTCGGCGCCCTCCGGGATGGTGTAGTTCTCCTGACGGAGCCAGGTGTCGAGCCCGGTGGAGTCCTTGGCGCTGAGAATGACGATGTCGTACTCGCCGACCACGAACTTGGCTTCGATGCGCACGCCCAGGTCCTTGCGCTTGGTGGGCGCCTCGTCCCGATCTTCCATGGCTGCCCGTGCCGTGGGCCGCGGCGGTCCACCGGGTCGATACCGGCGCGGAGGCTCGGGCGGCGGACACGGATCCTGCTCCCAGTACTCGACCAGGCGCGGCGAATCGAGGGCGTCGATCTTGGTGAAGAGCTCTCGCGGCAGGGTCTTCACGGTGGCCTCCGAGAGCACCACCGGGACCGGCACCACCATGGCGAAGTTCGCCGGCGGGCCTTCGTAGTTGTTCTGCATCGAGATGACCGTGCGCGTGCCCTCGCGCATGAGCACCACCTGCGTCGCGTTATTGAAGAGCTTGGCGCCCCCGCCACCCACGTAAAAGCCGCAAAAGGCCGAGGCCGGTGCAGCCTGCAGGGAAATCGCCGCAAAACACGCCGCCGCCACGGCGGTCAATCGCAAGACGCTCTTCATGGTTGTTCCTCGTCCGGGGAGACTTCTACGGGCGGAAAGCGGGAAAGGTCTCGCCCGGTCACATCGGCGGCGTCGATTTCGAAATCCCGCCGCCGGGAGGCGCGCATTCACCGGCAACCAACTCTTCTACGGAGACTGATCCCGATGAAACTCGCCAGCCGTTCCAGCATGTTTGCCCTCGCGTCCTTGCTCGGCGTCGCCGCATGCACCGCGCCCACCGACGCCACCGACGCCGCCAACGGCGAGGTCGGCCAGACCGACGACGAGCTGGTGGGCGGCACCGTCGACGCCAAGGACAGCTGGTCGGTGGGCATCTGCAGCAGCGAGCTCAACACCGACCCCAAGAAGGGCAAGATCGGCGCCTGCGTGGAGCCGCACACCCGCTGCAGCGGCTCGCTCATCGCTCCCAACGTGGTGCTCACCGCCCGCCATTGCGTGCGTCAGATCGACTACGCCGATGCCTTCTGCGATTCCACCTTCAACGACAAGCCGCTCTCGAGCGCCAAGATTCGCGTGACCCGCGCCGCCTCGGTGCTCGATCAGGGCGCCTACTGGCGCGACGTGGAGCGCGTGCTCACGCCCTCGTCCACCCGAAGCGCATGCGAAGGCGACATCGCGCTGCTGGTGCTGAAGAACCCCATCCCCGGCGCGCAGACGGTCAAGGTCGACCTCGACACCAACCTCACCGCGAAGCACCCGACCAAGCTCACGGTGGTGGGCCGCGGCATGATCACGAACGACATCGATCTGACCACCCTCGAGCCCATCAACGAGCAGCTCGGGGGCGCGAAGAAGCGCGTGCTCGAGAACATCCCGTTCCTCTGCGTTTCCGACATCGACAACACCTGCACCGTGGAGGACGCGACGTCGCCGCCCTCCAACGTGTTCGCCCTGCCCGCGGCCTTCTTCCTCACCGGCCCCGGCATCGGCTCCGGCGACTCCGGCAGCGGCGTCCTCGATGGGGCCACCTACACGGCCCACGATCCGGTGCTCATCGGCGTCAACGTCGCGGGCACCTTCGATACCAAGACCGGCCATGGCAACGCCGGGCTGGCGATTCGCATCGCGCGCCACAAGACCTTCGTGGTGGGCGCGGTGGCCTGGGCCGCAGCCAAGGGCGGATACGCCATCCCCGCCTGGGCTCGCTTCGCCGACGGCTTCGGAAAGTAGCGCTCAGCGGGCAGCGAGCGGAGCGTCGAGCAGGCGCTCCGCGAACGTGGCCGCGAGGCCCATGATGGTGTGCTGGGGGTTTACGCCGAGGTTGGTGGGGATGACCGAGGCGTCGGCCACGACCAGCCCTGGGACCCCGTGCACCCGGCCGCTGTCGTCGACCACGCTCGTCTTGGGGTCCCTTCCCATGACGCAGCCGCCGAAGAGGTGGCTGAGAATCGCGATGTAGCGCCGGGGATCGAGGGGCGCTTCGGCGAGCTTGTCGACCTCGTTCGCCATGAGCTTGTAAGGCATACCGGCGATGCCCGGGAGCACCGCTTTGGCGCCGGCCGCCACGTGCTGGCGAGCGAGGAGATGCATGCCCTTGCGAAAGCGCAGCATGTCGGCGCCATCGAGCTCGTAGCGCACCACCGGGTTGCCGAAGAACGACGCGCTGATGGTGCCAGTGGATTCCGCGCGCACCGCGTGGCACCACATGGCGAGGTGCCGGTATTCTTGCAGGCGCTTCATGAGCTCGGTGCCGCCACCCGCGAGGCGACTCGCCACCAGCTCCGGGGGAATGGCCAGAGTCTCGAGCTTGAGGCCGGGGTCGACGCGGAACGCGGTGCTGGCCCAGCCCTGGGTGGCGCCGACGTTCATGTCCACCGGTTCGTCGTAGCAGCCGAACACGCCGGTCCCCGGGTGCGCTCGGAAATACTTGCCGAGGGCCGGGCTCCGGATGCCGGAGCGCATGAGGATCACCGGCGAGTGCGTGACCGATGCCGCCACCACCACCGCGCGGCGCGCGCGGACCACGAAGCGCGTGCCCTTGGTGCGCGTGGTCGGATGCACGAAGCGCCCGGTGACGCCGATGGCGCGGCCCCGCTCGAGGAGCACCCGCGAAACCGGCGCCGACGAGAGGATGACGCCGCCCCGCGCCCGGGTCTCCGGCACGTAGTTGAGGTTGGTGCTCTGCTTGCGCCGGGCGCGGCACCCCTGGATGCACTGACCGGTGCCGTCACAGCCCTTCACGTAGCGCATCATGTAGTGCGAATCGGAGAACCCCAGCGCGTCGCCCCCGCGCTTGGCGAGCAAGTTCGAGCGTCCGCGGGCCGCCGCCGGCACCTCTTCGACGCAGAGCTCCCGCTCCACGCGATCTTGCGCCCGGAGCACCGGCGCGCGCAGATCTTCGAGGCCGTGCTCCCGCACCCACTGCGCGAAGATGTCGTCGGGCGTGCGCACGCAAATGGCACTGTTGATGACGGTGGTGCCGCCCATGGTTCGCGCTTGAACCACCGGCCACAGCGCGCGATTGGCGGTCACCTGGGCGCCCCAGTCGTCCATGAGATCGCGCATGCCGCCGTAGGCGCTCGAGGGATAGTCCTCGGGATCGCGCCAGGCGCCGGCCTCCACCAGCGCCACCGATGCGCCGCCCCGGGCCAACGTCACCGCCGCGGTGGCGCCGCCGGCACCGGAGCCCACCACCACGAAGTCGACGTCGAGATCGACGTCGCGCTCGTCCTTGCTGCGGTACGCGATGTGCTCACCCGGGCTCATGAGGTCTTCCAGGTGCCAGGGTCCGACGGCAGCGGCGGGAGCGCCAGGCGCCGGCGCACCTCCGGATGCTGGCCCCACGCCAGGCCCGCCACCAGCTTCACCAGGAAGATGAGCTGCCGCACCAGGTAGAGGTCGGTGGAGGCGATCTTGTGCGCGTGCTCGTCGGCCCGCTTCGGCGAGAGCCCGAACGCGGGCCAGGGGATCTTGACCGTGAGGATCGGCGTCAGGTGGAACACCAGCGCGCCGAGCACCACGCCAGTCCAGATGAGCGTCGTCGTCTCACGCCGGTACTGCGCGAGGAACGCGTCGAGATCGCAGTCCTCGGCGCCGGGCAGCTCCGGCGTGCGCGGATACAAGAGGACGATGGCCGAGCGAACCAGGAAGCTCACGCCCGCGTGTATACCACCGTTCCTCGGTAGGTAGGCGGCAGGACCCGTGCGCGCAGTTCGTGCGCGACACGGCACCACGGGCGGGCCGCGAGCCGGCTATCTTCGCGGGCCAGTCGGAAAGATTCTTCCGCTTCACTGCAGAACTTTTCCGGGTGCCGCGTGGATCCCGCAGAGTTTTTGCGACGTGTCGACCTTGCGCACCCGGTCCGCTCCTTGCTTGGGCGGAAGGACGATGCACCACAGAGCTCGAATCCGCAGCGCCGTCGCGCTGATCACCGTCCCGATGGCCCTCATGCATTGCGGGAGCAGCAACGACGAGCCCGCGAAGGACGCCGGCACCGACGCCCTGGTCGGCGAACCCGGCCGCGAATCAGGAGCTCCGATGGACGCAGGCGTCGACGCACGCCCCGCGTCGGATGCCGGGCTCGACGCCGCACCGGATGCCGGTCCGCTCACCGTGCGCGTATCCGAGCCGCCTTCGCGCATCGATGCCGACCGCGAGACCGGCGACTTGCCGGGAATCTCCGGCGACGGTCGCTTCGTATCGTTCTACTCCGCGGCGACGAACCTGGTCGCGGGTGACACCAACGGCAAGGCCGACCCGTTCGTCTACGATCGAACGACCCGCGCCGTCACTCGGATCCTCGGGCTCGGCGACGCCGAGCCGAACGGCGATGCGTCGGTCGCGCTGCTGTCCGCCGACGGTCGCTTCGTGGCGTTCGGCTCCAGCGCTTCGAACCTCGTCGCCGGCGACATGAACGGAAAGGCGGACGTGTTCTTGTTCGACCGGACGACCAACGCGACGGTCCGCGCGAGCCCCGCGCAAGCGAATGCCGACAGCCACCCGCTGAGCATCTCGGACGACGGAGGTCGCGTCGTCTTCTTCTCGAGCGCCACCAACCTGGTGGGAGGCGACACCAACAGTGCGCCGGACGTCTTCGTCTTCGATCGTACGACCTCCAGCACCGGCCTGGTGAGCGCCGCGATGAACGGGGCGCCGGCGAGCGGTGCCAGCATCGACGTCGCTATCTCGGGCAACGGCCTATTCGTGGCCTTCGGCTCGGCGGGCTCGAACATCGTGGCGAACGACACCAACGGGGTCACGGACGTGTTCGTCCGAGATCTCGCAGCCGAGACGACGACCCGCGTGAGCGTATCGTCGACCGGGGAGCAAGGAAACGGCGCGAGCAACGTCCCGTTCTTGTCTGCCGACGCACGCTACGTGGCCTATCTCTCGACGGCCACGAATCTCGTTGCCGACGACACCAACGGCTTCAGCGACATCTTCGTGCACGATCGAGCGACCTCGAAGACCAAGCGCATCAACCTGGGAATGGGCGGAACCCAGGCCAACGGGCCCAGTGAGAATCCGAAGCTCTCCTCCGACGGCCGCTTCGTCGTTTATCGGTCCAACGCCTCGAACCTCGTGCCGGGCGACCTCAACGGCGTGGCCGACGTCTTCCTCTACGACTCGGTATCGGGCACGACCACACGCGTCAGCGTCGACACGAGGGGCGCCGAGTCGAACGGCGCCGTATCGTTCGCCGCGTTCGCGGCGGGAGGGCACGCGGTGGCCTTCAGTAGCGCGGCGACCAACCTGATCGCCGGCGACGGCAACGGCGTCTCCGACGTGTTCCTCCGGCTCTTGCCGTGAAAGCCTAGCGAACGAAGAAGTGCGCCGACATGGCGAGCCCGAGACCGATGATGGCCACGCGGCTCACTCGAGGACCCAGCTGCACCCCGGCAGCCGCGTGCAGTTGGAACGCGGGCTTTGGCCTTCGCAGAGACGCGTGGGCGTGCCGCTGCACGTCGACTTCGAGACGTTGTAGGAGCAGCCCACGAGGGTGCATTCGTCCACGCCGAAGGTGGAGCACGCCGGAATGACCCCCGCGCAGTGAGGAATCACCGTTCGTTCGCAGTAGTTGGCGAAGTTGCACTTGGTTCCGCTGGGGCAGGAGGGCGTGCACTTGTGGACGCAGAGGCCACCAGGAATGCAGAACGCATCGTCTCCGCAGCCCGCCGCCCCGTCGCCGGCGCAGGCCTTCGTGCACTGGCCGTACGAGAGCGGGAGGTCGGCACCGTTGTCGCACTTCAGCCCGCCACCACACGTGTCCGCCGTCGCCTTGGGATCGCAGACGCTGCCCACGCCCGCGGCGGCAGTGCCGGTCCCTCCTCCGGTCTCGGTCGACGAGCACGCCACCAACGCAAACCCTACGAGCACCACGCGAGCGAGGTCGTTCATACGCCCCCCCTTTCAAGCCCGTGGCTACTCGCAAGCGGGCCCCATCGTCAACGAAGAATCGACCACAAACGCTAGCCCGTCTTTCCCGCGCCTCGTGCCATTCGCCGACCGGCCCATGAATAATCCGGGCTAGCGAACGAAGAAGTACGCCGACATGGCGAGCCCGAGACCGATGATGGCCACGCGGAGCGCAGGCCCCTGGATGCGCCGGGATAGGCGCGCGCCGAGATACCCGCCGAGCGCGGCCAGTGCCATCGCGACCAGGCAATAGCGCCACTCCACCGCCCCACGGACGATGAACGTGATGGCGGCGACGCCGTTGGCCACCGCAGCACCGACCACCTTGAGGGCATTGATCTCGTGCAGATCGGTGACGCCGAAGAGGCCCACCGCCGACATGATGAGGAATCCAGCGCCGGCCCCGAAGTAGCCAATATAGATGGCCACGATGGCCAATGCGAAGAAGAGGCGCCAGCGCGAGGGCGGCGCAGCTTCCGCGGCCGTGGGCGCCGCCGCGGCACGGCGCTTGAGCCAGGCAGACAGCGGTGCGCTCGCCCAGAAGAGGAGCGAGGCCAGGAGCAGGAGCCAGGGCACGAGGTGTGAAAACGTCTGCTGCCCGGTGTGCAAGAGCACCAGCGCGCCGGTGACGCCGCCCACTGCCGCGCCGGCGGCCACCGGGAGGATGAGCCGTGCGTTCTTCCGCAGCTCATTGCGGAATGCCACCGCCGAGGTGAGCTGGCCGGGCCACAGCGCCACGGTGTTGGTGGCGTTCGCGTGAATGGGCAGGAGCCCCATGGAGAGCAGCGCCGGGAACGAGAGGAAAGAGCCACCACCGGCCACGGCGTTGAGCGTTCCGGCCAGGAACGACGCGATCACGAGCCAGACGGAGGGAGAGAAGAAATGCACCGGAGCGCAGTGTGTAGGGCGCGACGGAGGCCGAGGCCAGCCTATTCGCGGGCGCGAGCTCTCACGCCCTTCAGGTGCCCAGGACCACGCAGGCGCCGCCGATGGCGATGGCGGCACCGACCCAGCGGCGGCGAGGCGCGTGCTCTCCCATGATGCGCGAGAGCACGAGCACGAAGATGGCGCCGAGCTGGTTCAGCAGCGCGGTGCGGGCGGCGGCCCCGAGCTTCATGCCACCGAGCCAGAGGAGCATGCTGATGACGGTCCCGAACAGCGTCGCGGGAATCGCGAAGCGCCAGAGCGGCTGCGGGCGAAAGAGCGCGAATGCAGCGCGAAAGCGCCCGGTTGCCACCTGGAACACGATGAGCGCAAAGGTGCCCACCAGGAGACGCACCTCGGTGGCCTCCACCAGATCGCTATCGGCCAGCACGGGCTTGGCGAGCACCACGCCGAGCGCCGTCATCATCACGCCCCCGATGGTGAGGAGCACGCCCTTCTTGTCCACCGGCGCCTTGGCATTGCGCGGCGTGACCGTGGCCAGGTACAGGCCGAAGATCACCAGCGGCGCCCCCAGGAGGAGGCCGAGCCCCAGCGGCTCCCGCAGAAACACCGCCGAGAGGAGAATCACCGTCGGCGCATAGGCGCAGTCGGTGATGGCCGCCACCGAGGCGTCGATGCGCCGGAGCCCGGCGAAGAACAGCGTGTCGGCCACCGCGAGCCCCAGCACCCCACTCCCCGCCAGCACGATCCAGTCGTGGAGCGACCGATGACGCGCGAAGGGAACGTGCATGATACACATGATCCCGAACAAGATGACCGAGGCCAGGGTGTTCTTGAACAGGTTGAGGGCGTCTGGCTCGACGTCCTTGAGCTTGCGAAAGAGCAACACCGCGATGGCCCAGGCCAGCGCGCACCCGAGCGCCAGGACGTCACCGAGCGAAAGGCTCACTCGTACCGGAGCGCCACGATGGGGTCGAGCTGGGCCGCTCGGCGCGCCGGAAAGTACCCGAAGCCGATGCCGATGAAGGCCGAGACCGAGAGGCTCACGGTGAGCGCCACCGGGTCCACGTGCATGGTCCATCCGAGGGCGTTGGCGAGCGCGGCATTCACGGCAGTGCCCAGTAGCACGCCGATGAGCCCGCCGAGCGACGAGAGCACCACCGCCTCCACCAGGAACTGCGTCTGGATGTCCGACGCCCGGGCGCCGATGGCCATGCGTATGCCAATCTCGCGAGTTCGCTCGGTGACGGAAACCAGCATGATGTTCATGACGCCGATGCCGCCCACCAGGAGGCTGATGGCGGCGATGACCACCAGCAGCACCGTGAGGATGCCGTAGATGGCGCCCTGGATCTCCTGGAACTCCTTCTGGGTCTGGATGCGGAAGTCCGGGTCCTTGCCGTCTTCGATCTTGTGCCGCTGTCGCAAGAGCGACTCGACCTGCTTCACGCCACGGTCGGTGGTCTCCGCCGAGGTGGCCGAGAGCATCAGCGCGCCGGTGAAGCCGGGCGGCGTGCGCATGACCCGGGCGCGCATGCTGGAGATGGGCATGAGCACCATGTCGTCTTGATCGCCGCCGAAGGGCGCCTCGCCCTTGGTGGAGAGCACGCCCAGCACGCGGTAGTTGTAGCGGCCCACCCGCACGCTGCGGCCGATCGGGTCTTGATCGCCGAAGAGCTTGTCCTTGGTGGTCTTGCCGAGGACGCACACCTTGGCCTTGGAGGTCTCGTCGGTGACGGTCCAGGCCTCGCCCTTGGCCATGGGCCAGTTGCGCACGATCAGGTAGTCGAGGTTCGAGCCCACCACGTTGGTGGACCAGTTGCGCTCGGCGTTCACCACCTGGGCCCGCGCTCGGAGCACCGGCGCCACCGCGCGAATGCTCACCGCCTCGCGGGCGATGGCGTGCCCGTCGTCTTCCGTGAGGCGCACGCCGCCCAGCTTCCGTGCGCCGGACGACGACGCATTCTCCGGGAACACGATGATGAGTTTGGAGCCGATGCCTTCGATCTGCTTGCCCACCGACTCGCGGGCGCCGGTGCCGAGACCGGTGACGATGACCACCGCCGCCACGCCGATGAGAATGCCCAGCACCGTGAGCGCGGCCCGGAGCGCGTTCCTTCGAATGGCGCGGAACGCCAGGAGGATGGCCGAGAGCACCGCGCCGATCATTCGGTCCTCAGCGCGTCGATAGGGTCGAGGGTTGCCGCCCGGCGCGCCGGCAAGAACCCGAAGACGATGCCGATGAGCGAACTGGTGAGCACCGCCACCGCCAGCGATCCCGGTGTGGGCGAGACGTCCCAGTCGAGGGCCTTGCCCGCCGCCAGGGTGCCGCCCACCCCCAGCAGCGTTCCCAGGAAGCCGCCCACCATGGTGAGCACCACCGCCTCCACCAGGAACTGCACCAGGATGTCGCGGGCCCGGGCGCCGATGCTCATGCGAATGCCGATCTCGCGGGTGCGCTCGGCCACCGAGACCAGCATGATGTTCATGACGCCGATGCCGCCCACCAAGAGGCTCACCGCGGCCACGCCCAGGAGCAGCGCGGTGAGCGCGTCGGTGATGCCCCGCTGCATGTTCCGGAGCTCCGCCTGGGAGTTCACCGTGAAGTCCGGCTCCGAGCCCGGGGTGATGCGGTGCCGCTGCGTGAGAATGGCCCGCACCTCGGCCTCGGCGCGGCCGGTGGTCTCCTCGGAGGTGGCCGACACCAGGATGAGATCGGCGCGGCCCGGCGCGGTGTGCATGATCCGCGAGCGGAAGGTGCCGATGGGCATGAGGATGCGGTCGTCTTGATCCTCGCCGAACGGCGAAGTGCCGCGCCGGGCCATGACGCCGATGATGCGGAACGGATGCACGCCGATGCGCACCACCCGGCCCACCGGATCGTCGGTGCCGAACAGCTTGTCGGCCACCGTGCCGCCGATGATGCACACCTTGGTCTTCAGGGTCTCGTCGGCCTCGGTCCACAAGGCGCCCTTGTCGACCGTGTAGCGACGGATCGGGAAGTACGGCAGCAGCGAGCCGGCGGCCATCGTGTTGACGTTCCGGTCCTGATAGACCATCTGCACTTGCGTGGAGAGGAACGGCGCCGCGTAGGCCACGCTGGCGGCCTCGCGCGAGAGCGCCCGCGCGTCGGCGTCGGTGAGGCGCCCGGTGGCCTTGCCCTTGGCGCCCGAGGTCTGGGTCGGCTGCGGGTTCACGAACAGCGCGTTGGTGGCGAAGCCGTCGATGGCGCCGCCCACCTTGGCCGAGGCGCCGCCGGCCAGCGCCGTCACGCTCACCACCGCCGCCACGCCGATGAGGATGCCCAGCACGGTGAGGACCGAGCGGGTCTTGTTCCGCACGATGGCGAAGAGCGCCAGCCGGACCGCGTTGGCGACGAGACCGGTCATGTGCTGGGCTTCGGTTGGAGCTTGCGGAGCCGCGGCGAGAACGCCCAGAGGAGGCCGTAGCGCACCAGCGCCGAGGCCAGGACCACGCCGAGGATGCCGAGCCCGAACACCGCGAGCTTGGCGCCCGCCAGCGGCAAAATTGCCTTCCACATGGGGTCGGGCATGGTGAGCACGGTCATGGCGCCCCACAGCACGATGGTGCCCAGCGTGTAGTAGAGGGCCGCGCGAATGCGCTGATCGTGGGTGAGCGGCCGCCCCAAGCGGCTCTTGGCGTAGCGCGCGCCGATGATGGCCTCGCCCAGCAGCGCCGCCACCGGGGGAATCCACGCCACCTTGAAGCCCAGCACCAGTGAGTTGTAGAATGCACCCACCCCGAGACCGAGGAGCGCGCCCACGAACATCATGGCGTACACCGCGAAGGGCAACGGCCCGCCGATGCGCCGGAGCCGCGCGACCTTGGGGTCTTCTTCCGAGTGCTCGGCCTTGCTCTCCTCGGCCGGCCCCAGGAGCTGGAGCTCGCCCGCCGCGTCCTTGGGCTCGTTCTGGCGAACGTCGCTGACGATGCGCCCGTCGCGGAAGGTGATGACCCGGGAGGCGCAGGCGGCGATGTCGTGCTCGTGGGTGACCAGGCAGATGGTGATGCCGAGATCGCGGTTGAGCCGCTGCAAGAGCGCCAGGACCTCGAGGCTGGTGCGGGTGTCGAGGTTGCCGGTGGGCTCGTCCGCCAGGAGCAGCGGCGGATCGGTGACCAGCGCGCGGGCGATGGCGACCCGCTGCTGCTGACCGCCGGAGAGCTGGTTCGGTGTATGATCCATGCGCCCCTGGAGACCCACCGCGGCCAGCGCTTTTTCCGCCCGGGCCCGCCGGGTGCTGGCCGCCACGCCGCGGTACGAGAGCGGGAGCTCCACGTTCTCGAGGGCGGTGGTCCGGGGCAGCAGGTTGAAGCCCTGGAAGATGAAGCCGATGAGCCGGTTGCGCACGATGGCGCGGCCGTCGTTGGTGCGGGCGCCCACGTCGAAGCCGGCCAGCGTGTAGGTACCGTGGGTGGGCCGGTCGAGGCACCCGAGGATGTTCATGAGCGTCGACTTGCCGGAGCCGCTCGTGCCCACGATGGCCACGAACTCGCCCGGCATGATGTCGATGTCGATGGCGCGGAGCGCGTGCACGACGCCGGCGGCGGACACGTAGTCCTTGGTCACGTCGTGAAGGGCGATGAGAGGTTCCGTCATGCTCAGAACATCTTTCCCTTCTTCTTCTTCTCGGGGTCGTCGGTCTCGTCGGTGACCACCTTGGTGCCCACCGCGAGGCCGGTGACCACGGTGCTCACGCCGTCGGTGACGCCCACGTCGACGATGCGCGCCTCGGACGTCTCTTCGCCCGGCTTGTCGCTGGTGACCACGTAGACGCGCCCCTTGCCCTTGGCGAGCGGCGGCTCCGGCGGCTGGACCACCGGCTTTCCATCGGCGCCGAGCGGCGGTGAGGGCTTGTAGCGGAGCGCGGCGTTGGGCACGCGAATGGCGTCCTTGGCCTCGTTGGTGCGCACCGTCACGGTGGCGGTCATGCCCGGGCGGAGCTTCTCTTCGGGGTTCGCCACCTCGACCACCGCCGCGTACGTGACCACGCCGGAGACGGTGTTGGGGCTGTAGCGCACCTGCTCCACCTTGCCGCGGAAGACCTCGCCGGGGAACGCGTCCACCGATGCGTCCACTTCCATGCCTGCGCGGAGCTTGCCCACGTCGGCCTCGTCCACGTCGGCCATCACGCGCATGCGCTTGAGGTCCTGGGCGATGACGAAGAGCGTGGACGACTGAAAGCTCGCCACGACCGTGGCGCCGGGATCGATGGCGCGGGAGACGACGATGCCGTCCACCGGCGCGAACAGCTTGGTGAAGCCCACGTTGCTCTGCGACTGCACCAGCTGCGCGTTGATGGCGGCCACCTGGGCCTGCGCCGCGTTCACCTGCGCCATCGCCACCTCGTACTGACCCTTGGCGGCGTCGAGCTCCCCGCGGCTCGCCAGCCCTTGCGCCGAGAGCTTCTGGATGCGCTCGTAGTTGAGGCGCGTGGCCTCGGCGTTGGCCTTGGAGCTCTCCACCTGCGCCCGCTGCGCCAGGAGGCTGGCTTGCCCCTGGTTCACCTGCGCGCCGTACACGGTGGCGTCGATCTCGGCGAGGACGTCGCCCTTCTTCACCACCGAGTTGAAGTCCACGTTGACCTTGGTGACGCGGCCGTTCACCTGGGCGCCCACGTTGACCTGCAGGAGCGGCTGCACGGCGCCGGTGGCCTGCACCTTCTCCACCACCTCGCCGGAGGTGACCTGGGCCATGACGAAGCGCGCCGGCGGCGGTGGCTTGCTCTTGGCGCGGATGATGAGCCCCACCGCAATGATGGCGACCACCACCACGGCGATGATGCCGCGCTGGACCCACTTGCGGCTCCCCTCCTCCGCCGACAGCGCTTGCCGCAGCTCACGCTTCACGTCGTCCGCTGCGGCTCCGCGCTTGGCGGTCTCTTCCACCTGAACCATCGACATCGCGTTCTCCTCGGCCCAAAACTCCGCGCACCACCGCTACTCGCAACCGCGGGCCGCGGGGAGCCAATCCTCCAGCCGCGCCTGTCTCTCCGGAACCACTGCCGGACCTGACTGCGGGTTTAGATGCAATCGGGCCTCCACCGGAAGTCCGGCGTGGCGAGAAACTGACGAAGGCCGGTTCCTGTTCCACCCCCGTTGGTCGAACAGCTTCCGGTTTTATTTCACTTTTCTTGCGAGGCGGAGGGTCCGGGCCAAGGTTTTGGGGGGTCTGCTGTCCAACATCGCGTGGTTACGGTATGTTCACTCCCCCCGCCAAAGAAGGCGAACGCGGTCTTCGGGTCGATTTCCGCCCCGATCTCCGTTCGGCCCCCGCGCCGTCACCGGAAAGTGGCGTTTTCGCCAGGCTTTGCGACCATGCCTCAACCGCTTCCGGCGCCCACCTCGCCCCTCATGTCGACCCCGACCGACCGAGCCCTTTTCGACCAAGCCCGCACGGGCAACACCGAAGCCTTCGGGCAACTGGTCCGCAGGCACCAGGCGCGCATCTATCGGGTGGCGCTCCACATGCTGCGCGACAAGGCCGCCGCCGAGGACATCGCCCAGGAAACCTTCGTGCGGGCCTTCCGGGCCATGCAGAGCTTCGACGGCCGGAGCGAGCCCTACACCTGGATTTACCGCATCGCGGTGAACCTGGCCCTGAACGCCATCCGCAGCCGCAAGGTGGCGACGCCGGCGGCGGACGTCGACGATCCGCGCCTCGAGAGCGCGCTCATTTCGCGAAATGGCGAAGATCCTTCGCGGGAGGCTACCCGTAAAGAGATGTACGGCGCGCTTTGTGAGGCCATCGACAGCCTCAGCGAATCGCTCCGGACCACGCTCATTCTCGTCTGCGTGGACGGCGTCTCCCACGAGGATGCGGCGGCGATTCTCGGTGCGCCCGAAGGCACCATCGCCTGGCGCGTCCACGAAGCGCGGCGCAAACTTCGAGAGTTCTTGGTGACCCGGGGCTTCGACCCCGAGGTATCGTCCGCACGCGCGGGCAAGGGGCTTCCATGAGCAACCATCGCAAATTCGATCTCGACGAGGTTCTTTCCGAGTGGCCGCTACCCGCGCGTTCAGGCGTCGAGGCCGAAGGCGACATCGGAGAAGCCTTCGTGTCGAGCGTGCTCCAGCGGCTTTCCGCGGGGGAAACGGGCTCGAGTCAATCTTATCTCGCGGATGCGCAAATCGTGCTGGCCCCGACCCTCAGTGAGGGTCATAACAGCGCGGCTCCCCCCGCGAGTCAGCCAACCAGCGTGGCCGCCCGCGCAAAGAGTGAAGTACCCGCACCGGCTTCGGTATCGGGTGTTTTGGAGGGTCGTATGTCAGCACCGCGTCGTAGTCTCAAAGATCTCGCCAAGCTCGCCAGCACGAGCTCCATCCCCCCGCAGAGCAGCGTCCGCGAAACGACGGCTGAGTCCGGTCGCGAGCACGAGGACTCGGGCGTCATCGACCTCAAGGCAACCTTGGGGCTGGATGCACCGCCCCCGTCGGTGCCGATGCCCGTATCGATGCCGGCGCCCACCTCGCAGGCGCTCCTCGCCGGGCCTGCGTCGATGCCCGCTCCGGTCGGCGCCGCCCCCATGGCCGCCCCCTCGATCCCCGCTTCGGCGCTCTCGATGCCGCCGAGCGTTCCCTCCTTCGCCCCCAGCTCGCGCAGTCTCGACTCGCTAGCGCCGCCCGCCAGCGGCTCGATTCCGGCCGCGATCCCCTCGGGTCCGCTCTCCTCGCCCATGAGCGCTCCGGCCGCCAGCATCCCGGCGCCGGTGAGCTCCGCAGCGGTCGCCGCGCCCGCGGCCGACAGCGGTGGTCAGAAGAAGGGCGGAGGCCTGGTGCTGCTCCTCGGCGGTGGCCTCATCGCCGCGGCGGCCGTGGCTGCCGGCGCCTTCATGTACGTGCGCTCGCAGAACAAGACCGAGCAGCCGGTGGCGATGGTCGAAGCTCCGAAGGCGGAAACCCAGCCTGCGGTTGCAAAGCCGGGCGGCGACAAGCCCTCCACCGACAACACCGACCCCAACAAGCCGACTGACGCGATCGACCCCACCACGCTTCCCGGCAAAGCGGCGGCCAAGCCCCTCGCGGTGGCGCCCAAGGCCGGCGGCGGCGGCGCGGTGGCTCCGGTGGCCGACCCCAAGCCTGCCGTCGAGCCCAAGGAAGCGAAGAAGGACCCCGCGAAGGATCCTGCGCCCACCGGCAGCTCCGGCACGCTCTCCGACGAGATGCGCAAGGCCGCTGGCACCAGCAGCGACAACTCCAGCGGCAACGGCAACCAGGGCCCGCAATTCGCTCCCGGTAGCGTTCCGCAGAAGCCCTCCCAGGGCGCTCTCACCAGCGCGCTCTCGGCGGTGCTCCCGGCGGCCCGCGCCTGCGTGGCCAGCGACGATCCGGTCTCTCGCGCCACCGTCACCTTCGCGTCGGGTGGCAACGTGCAAAGCGTGAGCGTGAGCGGCCCGGCCACCACCAGCGGCTGCATCAAGTCCGCGCTCATGGGCGCCAAGGTCTCGCCCTTCGCCGAGTCGAGCTTCACCACCAGCGTCACCATCCGTCACTGAGCGCAAGCTCGACCACGAACATCGCGCGTAGCCCCTGGGCTGCGCGCGATGCGCATTTTGTAGCGTTGCGACGGGCCAGCTGGGGCAGACTCGGCACATGGCCAAGTCGAAGTCGCGCACGCTCTCTGCGATCCCCCTCACGCCGGCGTTCGTGGTGGTGCTAGCCGCCTGCGGGGGCACTCCGCACGATCCCCCCATGGTCGCGCACGAGCCGCCCATGCAGCAGCAGGCGCCGGAGCCCATCGACGCCGGCGCCGCGCCGGTGGTGGCGGTCGACGCGGGCGGGCCCAACGACGTCAGTCCGGTGCACTACAATCCCCCGCCGATGCCGGCACCTCCGGTCACGGCCTCGCCCACCGCGAGCCCGACCGTCAAAGGCGGCGGGCGCAAGCCGGGCACCGGACCCAAGCCGCTCCCGCCGGGTTAGCTAGCAGTTTACATCTATCGCGTGACTTGGGCGCGACGACGGCGCGCCACCAACCCCACCGCGAGGACGATCCCCAGGGCGCTGCCGAAGGGCGAGACGTGACCCGGCGCCGCCTGACAGCCGGCCGACGCTTCGGCTTGCGGCTCCGGAGGCGTGCTCGGCGTGGTCGGGGTGGTGGCCGGCGGGGTGGTGGCCGGGGGCGAGGGTGCCGGCGCCGGGGCCCCTGCATCTTCCGCCGGGGCTTCGTCCGGAAGCGGGTGACCGGCCGCGCTGAAGGCGGTGCGGATGAGCGCGGAGTGGCTCGCCGTGTCGCTGAACACCGACGGGCGATCGATGCACGAGTCGTCGATGCCGCGGGACGTGACCCCCACGATGCTGCCGGTGCTGTCGAAGAGCGGGCCGCCGCTGTCGCCGAAGCAGGTGGACTCGCCGGTGAGGAGCTCGCCCGGACGCACGTCCACCGGCATCGACTGACCGCGCTTGGTCTTGAACACGTAGGCGGCCGCGCCGACCGCGTCGATCTTGATGCCGTCCTTGCGGTAGCGGCCGTTGGTGAGACGACCGCTGCCGTTGTCGCCGTAGCCCACGGTGGAGGCCGCTTCGCCGGCGGTGGTGACGCCCAGGCGCACCTTGGAGAGAACCGCGCCCGGGACGTCTTGGTCGAGAAGGATGAGCGCGATGTCGTAGCTGCAGCCGCTCGCCTGGTTCTCGTGGAAGAGCTGCTTGCCCTTGGCCACCGGTCGCCCCTGATTGGCGCGCACCCCCACCGCGATGCCGATGGCCGAGGCCCGATGGTCGGTGGTGAAGGTGCCGCACTCGTCGGTCTCGTTCATGTCGGTGACGCAGTGGCGCGCGGTGAGGACGAGGTTCGGCGCGACCAGCGTGCCGGTGCAGCTGAACTGACCGCCCTCGGTGAGCATCACCACCGCATCGTCGGCGGTCGTCGACGGCACGCCGTTGACGATGCGCGTGTCGACCTCGCCCGCGAGCGGCGTGGGGGCGGTGCCCGAAGACGACGAGCCACAGGCCATGAGGAGCGCGGTACCGGCGATGGTGATGTTGCGTTGCATGGTACACACGGTTTGCATCGCGCGTGCCGCGCCGGGCTCCGGCGCCACCGGAACCGGGCGACGCTTGCCGGACGGAAAGTTCCGGCGGGGCTGACGGCCACCTCCCATCGATTCGCACGGGGGACGGACATTTGCGCTCGCCTCGCGGTGTCGCACCTTCGCGCTGATGGATCCCGGGCGCACGCGGGTGGTGCGGCGGCGAACGATGGTAGAGTGCGCGGGTGCTGGCACACGTTCGTTGCTCGAGAAATCGCGTGTGGCTGGAGCGTACCCTGGCCGCACTCGCCGCGGTCTCGGTGGCGAGCGTGCTCCTCTTCGTGCCCGGGATGGATAGCCCGTTCGATCGCTACACCACGTTCGCGCTGTGCACGGGGGTCGTCCTGTGGCTTCCGCTGCTGGCCCAAACGAGGTGGAGCGCGGTGGGCGAGGTGTACCGAGACGGCGAGCATCTGGTCGTCGCGGGGCGGCTCCGCACCCGGCGACTTCCCTTGGCGAGCATCCGCGGCGCGCGCTTCACCCCCGGGAGTCATGGCGGAAGCCTGTTGGTGACGATGGCGGACGCGAGCGTGCTCACCATCGCGGTGGACGATCGCGTGGCTGGCGAAACCCTCGCTCGCACACTCGCCGCACGCACCCACGAGGGCGCGCAGCCCACGGTTCCCACCGCCGCCGCGCCGCACTTCATTCTTCCCCTGCGCGCAGCGGGGAGCCTCCTGGCGCTCGGCTACTACCTGCACGTCGTGGTGAGAGCCATCGATGGCGACAAGGCGTTCTTCGGGCTCGGCGCCCTCTTTTGCGGCCTCGTACTGCTCCTCATTCACTTCTTCAGGCCGCGCGGCCGAGCTTCGGTCCTGGAGCCCGCCACCATCGCCAAGGTGCTCCGAGCGTATCCGTCGGCCATGCGCCCGGAGCTCGCGGCGCACCTGCAGGCGCAGGCAGAGCCCGCGGCGCCGACCGGTCCGGTGCGCGCGCCGCTGGTGGAGCCCGGCGAGGGCTTGGCGGCGGCTCTCGCGCGACTGCGCGCGGGCGTGAGCGAGGGCGGCGCCTACCGCAACAGCCCCGACGCACTCCGTGTACGTCTCGAGCAAGCGCTGGAGGCGGACGACGCACCGCTGGCGGATCGCGCGCTCTCGCTGCGCATCCTCGGCGGAGGACGTGGCGACGAGGTGAAGCGGCGCATCGAGACCACGCCGGTGCCCGACGACGAGCGCGCCTTCCTCGAAGACTTCGCGCTGATCGCCGAAGACCGCGCGGCGCTGAAGCGGCTCGCCCGCAAGGGGCCTCGCTTCGCCGGCTGAAGGGCGTATACTTACGCGTGTGCTGGGGCGGGTTCACACATCGACCAACCGCGTGTGGCTGGAGCAGCTGCTGGCGTTCGCAGCGCCCTGCCTTGGAATGTGGCTGTCGACCAAGTTTCCGAGCTACCTGGATGACTGGCGCCGGCATGTGCCGGCGGCGGCCGCCGTCGGGCTGTGCTGGCTCCCGGCCCTGGCGCGAACACGGTCCACGGGCGTCGGGGAGGTTCGGCTCGACGGCGAGCATCTGGTGGTGCCGGGCGCCGCCGGGTCGCGACGCATCCCACTCCGGCGCGTCCGCGGCGCGCAGTTCACGCCGCGGGCGAATGGTTCTTTGGAGGGCACGCTGGTGATCCGCGTGGCGGGCCCGGCCGCGGGGCGCACGGTGATGGCGGTGGAGGTGGACGACGCCGAAGGCGCGCAAGTGCTCGTCGCCGAGCTCCAGGCCCGGTGCGGCCTCGCGACGCCCATGTGCATCCCGGTCGACAATGTGGCGAGGGTCGTCCTTGCGGTGCGTGGGCTCATCGCGCTCTTGGTGTTGGCGGTCTACACCGTCGGCTACGTGGGCGTTTCGTACATATGGCCCGTCCTGGGCATCACGCTAACTTACATGGCCGTAGTGATCGTCCATCTCACGCGCATGCGGTTGATGATCCCCCTGCGCCCGCAGGCCGGGCTCGCGGGCCTGCTGGCGCCGTTCCCTGCGGCCATGCGTGCGTTGCTCCGGGCCATCGCCCTGCGAGACCCCGGCGCGGTCGCCGGTGCGCGCACCACGCCGTCGCTGCTTGCGCCCGGCGAGGCCATCGGGAAGGCCTTGGCGCGTTTGCGGGTGGAGCTCTCCGGCGAGACCGGCGCCTACCGGCGCGCTGGCGAGGGGCTGCGCGAGCTCCTCGAGACCGCCCTGCGCCAGAGCGACACACCGATGGCCGAACGGGCGCTGGCGCTGCGTCTCTCGTGTGCCTCCGACGTCGCGGCGGTGCGACGTCGGCTCGACGCGATGCGACTGCCCGCAATGGCGCGCGGCCCGCTGGAGGCGGTTGCGCTGGCAGAGAGCGACGAGCGGGCGACGAAGCTGCTCCTTCGCGTTCCGCCCGGCGCGTCCATACAGGCGACACTTCTACACCCCGACCTTCACCCCTGAGCGGCCCGCAATCAGGGCTCGCGCGGCCTCGATTTTGGGTATCGTAAGACCATGGGGATCGCACGCGGACATCTCTTCTCCTTCACCCTCTGTGTCGCGGTCGCGTCTGCGATCGTCACGGCTGCAGCCTGCGGCGGCGACTCCGAGTCGCAGTTCAACCCGCCGCAGTCGGAGACCAACCCCGACGTGTTCGTTCCGCCCATCGGCAACGAAGACAGCGGACAGGCCGACGTCAACGCCAGTGCCGACGCCAACGGCACGCTGACCGTCAGCCCGCCCACCGCCACCGTGCAGGTGGACATCAACAATGGCGTGGTGGCCTCGAACCCTCCGGCGACCTTCACGGCGCTCTCCAATGGCACGCCCATCACCGCCAACTGGGTCTTCGATCGCGGAGACCTCGGCGATGTCGACGCCAAGACCGGCGTGTTCCTCTCGAGCGCGCGCGCCGCGGGCGACGGCACCGTCATCGCCCAGGCCAACGGACGCGAAGGCCGCGCCACGGTCACCGTGAAGCTGAAGGCCGTGCAGAACGGCGGCGAGAGCGGCACCCTCGATGCGGGCGGCGGCGGCGCAGGCGGCTACGGTGGCGTGGGCGGCGAGCCCTTGGGTGCGGCCATCTCCGCCGGCGACATGACCAAGCTCCGCGGCACCCCCACCGCCGACGCCACCATGAAGTGGCTCTACCCGTACGACAAGACCGTGTGGCCCCGGAGCATCCTCGCGCCGCTCCTGCAGTGGGACACCAGCAAGACCGCCAAGGCGGTGTACGTGAAGCTCTCGCAGGCGACGCTCACCTTCGAGGGCTTCTACTCGCTCGCGGGCCGCACCGGCGACGCCACCAAGCGCGTGCGCCTCGATCAGGAGTACTGGAAGCGGGCCCTCAACGGCAACGACGGCACCTCGTTCCTGCACGTGGAGGTGCGCATCCTCGGCACCGACGACGTGGTGTACGGACCGCTCGCGGAAGACTGGCTGGTGTCACCGGCGCCGCTGGCCGGCACTGTGTACTACAACTCCTACGACTCGCTCCTCACCGGCGCGGCGGTGGGCCCCGACGTTCCGCTCGGTGGCGTGCTCGCCATCAAGGTGAGCGCCAAGGATCCGGTGCGCGCCGCGAGCCCCACCCTCGCCATCCCCGGCAAGGCGGGCAAATGCCACGTGTGTCACGCGCTGTCGGCCGACGGCTCCACGCTCTTCGTGCAAGACGGCGAGAACCCGGTGGGCATCCACCAGGACTACTACCGCAGCCTCTCCTACGATCTCACCAAGACCGCAGACCCCGTGCGCGCGCAGGCGGCCTACGACGGCCCGAGCGACAAGCACAAGTTCACCTGGGCCGCCCCCTACCCCGACGGCTCCTTCGCGCTGGCGAGCTCGCGCTTCACCCGCGAAGCGCGCCGCCCCGGTCCCAGCGCGCTCTTCGCCAAGACCGACGGCAGCCTGGTGCCGAGCACCGGTCTCCCGGCCGACGTCGACGCGGTGAGCCCAGCCTTCTCGCCCGATGGCCGTCACGTGGTGTTCAACTTCTGGCAGGGCACGGCCCCGGCGGGCGTCACCCTCGGCGGTCATAGCCTGGCGCTCTACGACTTCGACTGCGGCGCTGCGGTGGGCTCCACAACCTGTGTGGGCGCCATCAAGACCTTCAAGAACGGGCGTGCACTCTACACCGATGCCGCGCGCTTCCCGGGCTGGCCGTCGTTCACCCCCGACGGCAAGGCGGTGGCCTTCCACAATACGCTCCTCGGCGGCGACTGCCCCGATGCGCCCCGCGGGAGCGTGGCCGACCCGAGCTCCAACGACAACTGCCAGCTCACCACCTGGTATCGCGCGGAGTCGGAGATCTGGCTCGGTGTCGACGGCGCCGCGGCCTCGCGCATGAACGCCCTCAACGGTCTCGACGCCGCCGGCAACAGCATCCTGCCGGAGGGCCCCGACCATACCGCGGGCCTCGACGGCCGGCTCAACTACATGCCCACCGTGAACCCGGTGGCCGCCGGCGGCTACTTCTGGGTCGTCTTCACCTCGCGTCGCCGCTACGGCAACGTGCTCACCGGGCATCCCTTCAACGAGGGCGGGAACCCCTTCGGCTCCGCCCAGAAGAAGCTGTGGGTCGCCGCCATCGACGCCAAGACCGGCGCCATCGACCGCAGCCACCCGGCCTTCTACCTGCCGGGTCAGGAGCTGGCCTCGGGCAACTCCCGCGGCTACTGGGTGGTCGACCCCTGCAAGCCCACCGGCGGCGCCTGCGACACCGGCGACGAGTGCTGCGGCGGGTTCTGCCGCAAGGATCCCGAAGGTGGCGCTCTGGTGTGCGGCAACAAGCCGCCCAGCACCTGCGCGGCCGAGCTCGAGGCCTGCAAGAGCGACGCAGACTGCTGCGACGCCAACCAGGCCTGCATCAACTCCCGCTGCGCGCGCCGCACGCCCCCCGTCCCCCGCTGAGGAGACTGGTGTTTTTCGCCAATACCTTCGGGGGGCCATCGTCGGACGTCCTCACGAACAGGAGTTCGCTCCGGGCGATCCTCCTTGGCCTCCCTCGGTCTTGACGAAAAACCCTCAGTCTCCTCGCCTCCCTCGCGTCACGATTTGCGAGTAGACCCGTGCCCGTGCCCGATTCTCGGTCCCGCGAGATTCGCGGTCACCGGTGTGGGGCGCCGTTCAGATGAAGGTCAGACTCAGGGCGAGCGTGAGCGTCGAGGAAGCGGGACGTGCGGCGGCGGGAACGTCGGTGCGGACGATGACCGTCGGGTAGCGAAAGGCGGAATTTTTGCGTGCCCACCAGCTCCCGACTTGTGCGGGGTGGGCGTCGAAGCGAAGGCCTGCCTCGAAGGTGACCGCGGGTGGTGCGGTGGTGTCGAACGTCACGCCGATGCCGGAGAGCACACCCACGTGCGCGCGATTGGCGGGGGATAGAGGGCCGACGAACCGAAGGGTGGTCCGGAAGCGGAAGGCTCCGTGCCCTTCCTCGCCGCGCTTCGCTGGCAGGATCCCCGCGAGCTCCGGCGACACCACCAGCCGAAGCGAGAGCAGGTGCGGCGGCGGCCCCTCTGCACCACTAATCGCGCGCCAGCCGCGACCCTCCTCTTCCGACGGCGCAAACGACAGCACCTGGGTCGGCCAGGCGATGCCTCCGCCGAGCGAGCCGCGACGGTTCGCAGACACGTGAAGCTCGCTCGGCAACTCGGCCAGTGCCACGGGGGTCGCGATGGTCTCGTCGCCCCATGCCGGCGCCGGAACCAGGGCCACGGCGCACCCCGCGAGCGCAGCCAAGAAGGACGCAACGAGACCTCGGAAGGAGCGAAGAACTGGATAAGTCATTCAACCAGTATAGTACCCCGAGGCCCTTCTACAAGGGTAAGCGCCCCAGAGGGTCGGCCCGGACGCCTCGAAATCACGAGGAAATCCCGTTCGGCTTGACTTCCACCCCTCTCCCGAGCAATTTACGCGACCCCGCCGACCGTTTGGGAGGCATTTCGGAGGTTTCCCGATGGTTTCGTCGACGCAGCAGTTCTCTCGAATCCGCAAGCGCAAGGCCACCACCAACGGCAAGCGCAACAAGCGTGAGCGCCGCGCTTTCGGCACGCCCGCCTTCGCGGTGCACCCGGAAGGCTACAACGCCAAGGCGGCAGACGCGAAGAAGGCCGAGTAAGCCCTTCGCGCCTCGCGCTGCTCTCGAGCCTCGCTGCATACGCACGCGGGGCTCGATTGCATTTTGTGGGTTCGAGATGAGCATCCTCTTCCAGACCGACGACGGGAACGAGCTGTGGTGGCCGGCGTCGGCCATCGCGCGGCTCTTCCGGGACCAGCTCCGCTCCATCGGACGCCATCTGCTCGGTATGGAGTCGGGTCTCGGCCCCATCGAGGCCGACGAGATCGCCGTCGATCGCCGAGCGTTCCTCGCATTCACCGATGCCTTTCACGCGTACCTCGGCAAGGCCGGAGAGCACACGCACAGCATGGTCGGCCCCGCGTTCGCCGTCACGTTGGTGCTGGCCCATCGACTGGGACGGCCCATCGGGGACGATCCGGTATCGCAGCGTTACCTCGAGCAAGCCCGGATTATTCATGGGCCGGTTGGCGAGTGGCGCGAGGCACGGGAAAGACGACGCTGCGAAGTCCCCGACGGGGGACGGGCGCACGCCGGATCGTAGACCCGAGACGACGCTGCGAAGTCCCCGACGGGGGACGGACTGTTGCTCCTTCGCAGGGTCGAGAACCGCCGTACGCCCGCGATTTCCCGATGCATCGTGACATGCAGCCCCGGAACCATGAATGATCCGGGCTAGGGCAACGACTGGTCGGATAGCCGCAAAGGCTGACGGCGGCGCGACAGCGTGGGGCGCGGCGCGCAGATAGAGATGAGGGCATGAAGTCTGCTCGAGCTCGCTTGCGAAGTGCCATTGCCATCACCGTGCTGGGGCTGCTCGCAGCCACGGCGTGCGCCAGCGAGACGGACCCTTCGGCGCCGGATACCGCGAGCACGGCAGCGTCGCAGACGGCGGCAGCCAAGGCCGGGTGGCGGTCGCAGATCATCTACCTGGTGATGCCCGATCGCTTTCGCAACGGCGACACCGGCAACGACGACGCGGGCGCGCCGAGCTGCCACGACGCCGGCGATCCCCAGCGCTTTCACGGGGGCGATCTCGAGGGCCTGCGGAAGAACCTCGGCTACGTGCGAGAGCTGGGCGCGACCGCCGTGTGGGTCACGCCGCTCTACCGGCAGATCGGCCGGCAGGCCAACGACAACTGCGGGTACCACGGATACTGGGCCGACTACGCAGAGCCTTACGACGACGCCATCGAGCCCAAGCTCGGCGACGACGCAGCCCTCGGTCGACTGGTGAGCGACATGCACGCCAGCGGCATGCGCTTCATCCTCGACATGGTGGTGAACCATACCGGCGACACGGCGCGCCTCCCACAGCAGCGCCCGGACTGGTTCCACGATCCGCGGAGCTGCGCGCGACTCGGCGACCCGACCCTCTTCTGCCCGCTCGATCGTCACCCGGACTTCATTCAGGAGCGCGCCGAGGTGGCGACCTACCTCTCCAACGTCGCCAAGCGGTGGACGACGCGGGCTGCGCTGGACGGCATTCGCATGGACACCGCCAAGCACGTCCCCACCGCGTACTTCTCCGGCAGCTTCTTTCCGGCGGTGCGCGCCGGAAGGAGCGATCTCTTCGCGGTGGCCGAGGCCTTCGACGACGGCTCCATCGACTCCGGCGCCCGCTACGTCGACGCCGGCTTCGACTCGACCTTCCACTTCCCGCTGCGGCGAGCCCTGGTGGACGGCATCGCCAAGAGCGGCTCGGTGGACCGCATCGCCAGCGCGGTGGCCAGCGGCATCGCGCGCCTCGGCATGGACCGGGCCCTCGATCTGGTGATCTTCGCCGACAACCACGACGTGCCCCGCTTCGTGAACGAGCCGGGGCTGGGCGTACCGGAAGACGAGATTCGCCGGCGCACCCTGCTGGCGCTGGATCTGGTGTTCACGCTCCCGGGCATCCCGCAGCTCTACTACGGCGACGAGATCGGCATGTACGGCGGCGGCGATCCCGACAACCGCCGGGACCTGCCCGCGTGGGCCACCGATGCCGCGGCGCGCGGACTGCCCCATCCCGGCCAGGCGGTGGCCGGCGCCGGCCAGGTGTTCGCCCGCGTGCAGAAGCTTGCGGCGCTGCGCAAGACCACGCCCGCCTTCATCGACGGCGCGTACCGCGAGCTGTGGCGCCAGAACGGACCGCAGAACCCCAACGTCTACGCGTTCGCGCGGGGCGCGGGTGCGGACGCGCGCATCGTGGTCATCAGCAACGGTGCGGCGCCTTCGGGCACCATGCGCATCCCGGTGCCGCCGGCGATCTTCCCGGATGGTACGCGGCTGGTCGACGAGCTGGGCGATGGCGCGCCGCCGAGCACCACGCTCGATCAGGGTCGGTTGGTCGTGAGCTTCCCGGGGCGATCCGCCGCCATCTACAAGCGCGCGCTGTGAATCACGTCACCGCGCGGCGGCGGTGACCTCCGAGGGCTTCATGTCGAAGCGTGCGCGAAACGCCTGGGAGAAGGCGGCGAAGTTCTTGTAGCCGACCATGGTGGCCACCTCGCCCACGGCGTAGCGCTTCGATTTCAGGAGGAGCAGTGACTCGTCCAGGCGACGCGCGCGAATGTAGGTGAGCGGGCTGTGCCCGAGCTCGCGCTTGAAGGTTCGAAGCAAGCTACTGGGGCTGGCGCCGCAGCCGCGCTGGAGGCGCTGCACGATGTCCGCTTCGAAGAGGTGCGCCTCGACGATGGCCACCGCGCGCTCCGCGAGCGTCGTCTTCTGCTCCACCACCGAGGCGCGTTCCCGTTCGGTGTAGCGCTCGTGGCAAAGGAAGTAGACCTCCTTCACCAGCTCCATCTCCAGGAAGGCGGTGGCCACGTTGTCGCGCTTCTTGCACACGGCGCGCTCGAACAAGTACCGGTGGGCGAGCTCGTTGACCCAGTTGGTGCGGGCCATGATCTGCACCTCGGTCACGTAGCGGTCGAAGCGGGTGAGCTGGATCTCGCCGCCGTACGCGCGCACCACCGCGGTGCGGAGCGCGACGCTCAGCGACAGCAGCAGCGTGTGCGTGACCGGGCTCTTGGCCTGCACCACCGCTCGGGTACCGGCCGGCACCAGCACCCACGACGAGCGGTCCACGAGGTGCTGTTCGGCGCCCAGCTGGAGCTGCGCGATGCCGGCGTGCACCGGCACGATGAGCGTGGGCGCAGTCGTGCGTACGCTCTGGCTCGCGGCGCGATCGCCGTCGCTCTGCACGAGCAAACGAACGCCCATGGGCCCGGTCGGGTCGTCGATGGCTGACGTTTGCTCCGCAAACGTTGGTGGGCGCACCGAGGCGCGCTTCGTCTTCGGGTGCTTTTCTTTCCGGAGCACGATGAACCGAAGCTACCACGCAATTCTGATCGCGCTCGTCGTTGGATGCGCATTCGCGACGCCCTCCTGCAGCGCCGACCCCGATGGCACTGCGGCCGACGCTGGCGCAAGACGGGGGGATGGTGGCGCGGACGCCGCAGTGGCCGAAGAGATCCCCGCGGACCCCTGGTCGGTGGGACCACCGCTCGGTGCGCGCAGGTATGCGAATGGCGATCTCGAGGTGCGGGTGCGTGCACCCAACGCCACCCGCCTCGAGCTCTGTCTCTACGCCGAGGCCATGAACGGCCCCGAGCGACTGCGCTTGCCCATGGAGCGCGGCAAAGACACGTTCCGGCTCCGCGTCGACGCCGACGCGCTGCGCAAAGCCGGCATCGACGGCGCCATCTACTACGGCCTTCGCGCCTTCGGCCCCAACTGGACGTACGATCCTGCTTTCCAGCCCGGTACCGAGGTGGGGTTCGTTGCCGACGTCGACAAGGACGGCAACCGGATGAACCCCAACAAGCTGCTCCTCGATCCCTACGCCCTCGAGGTGAGCCACGATCCCATCAACCTGGAGAACGGCAACGGTTCCACGTACCGCACGGGTCCGAACGCGCGCGCCCTCGACTCCGGTCCGGTGGCGCCCAAGGGCGTGGTGGTGCCGCCGCCGGTGGCCCGTCCCCAGGCCGTGCCCGATCGGCCCATCGCCGACGACGTGGCGTACGAGGTCCACGTTCGCGGGTTCACCAAGAACGACGAGACGATTCCCGAGGCCGAGCGGGGCACCTATCGCGGCGCGGCGAAGCGGGCGCGCTACCTGCGGGAGCTGGGCGTTCGGGCCATCGAGCTCTTGCCGGTGCAAGAGACGCCCAACGATCAGAACGACCGCACCCCCGAAGCCCAGGGCGACAACTACTGGGGCTACTCCACCCTCGCCTTCTTCGCACCCGACCGCCGGTACGCGTTCGACAAGTCGCCGGGCGGCCCTACCCGGGAGCTGCGCGCCATGGTCGACGCCTTCCACGCGGAAGGCATCAAGGTGTGGATCGATGTAGTATACAACCACACCGCCGAGGGCGGCGGAAACGGCCCCGCCGCCACGATTTACAGCATGCGCGGCCTCGACAACCGCACCTTCTACGAGCTCGACGACGCCGGGAGCGGCTACGTATCGAGCAACGGCGTGGGACCCAACGTGAACACCGCCGACCCGGTCACCGGCGATCTGGTGGTGGACTCGCTGCGGTACTTCCACGCCGATCTGGGGGTCGACGGATTCCGCTTCGACCTGGCGCCGGTGGTGGCCAACGGCTGCACCCGCGGCTGCTATCGCTTCGACGGCAAGGGGCTCCCCACCCGGCTGGCCAAGGATCTGCCGGCGCGCCCGGAAGGCGGCGGCGCGGGCGTGGACCTCATCGCCGAGCCCTGGGGCCTCGCCGACGGGAGCTACCAGGTGGGTGGCTTTCCCAAGGGCTGGTCGGAGTGGAACGACAAGTACCGCGACACCGTGCGGCGCAGCCTCAACAAGCTGGGGGTCGCGGACGTCACGACTCGCGAGGTGGGTCAGCGCCTCCGTGGGTCCGCCGACGTGTACGGCCGCGCCGGTCGCGCACCGAGCGCTTCGGTGAACCTGCTGGTGGCCCACGACGGCATGACGCTGGCCGATCTCTTCTCGTACGACGTGAAGAACAACGGGCAAGCATGGCCCTTCGGTCCGTCCGACGGCGGCACCGACAACGATCTCGCCTACGCCCATGGCGGCGATCCTTCGCGGCAGCGAGCCGCCGCGCGCACCGCCCTCGCCCTCTCGGCGCTCGCGGCCGGCGTCCCCATGATCACCGGCGGCGACGAGCGACTGCGCACCCAGCGCGGCAACAACAACGCCTACAATCTCGACTCCCCGGCCATCTGGCTCGATTGGCGCGCCGCGCCGGCGCAGGATGCGTTCGCGGCCTTCACCTCGCGCGCCTTCGGTTTCCGCCAGAGCCACGCGGCGCTTCGTCCCGGGACCTATTGGCGCGAGCCGGGCGATCCCAAGGGGGCGCAGATCACCTGGCTGCGAGACGATGGTCAAACCGCGGGCGGCGACTATCTCGACGCGCCCGGACGGCACTTTCTCGGCTGGTACCTCGACGGCGCGGCGCTGGGCGACGCTGCGCCCGCGGTCCTCGTGGGCTACAACGGCTCCGCCGGCACCGTCAGCATGACGCTTCCGCCGCCACCCAAGGGCACCCTCTGGCGGCTCGTCGCCGACACCTCCCCCGGCGCCGAAGCATGGGGCAACTGGCGCGACGAGGTGGGCGCCCCGGCGACGACGGGCACGACCTATCCCGTTTCCCAGCGCAGCGTCGTGGTCTTCGTGGCGCGCTGACTACGCCACGGCGACGCAGGCACCGAAGGCGAGCACCGCCGCCGTCCACCCCAAGGCGAGACGCTTGTGCCCCAGCTCCCATCCCCAGATGGGCACCAGCGCCGGCACGAACGCGGCGAGCGCTGCGCGCCACACCGGGCCACGCTTCGCCACGAAGAACCAGAGCGCGCCATGCGTGCCCATGCACGCCAGGAGGACGGCCAGCACCAGCGCCGAGAAGGCGCTCACGAGAGCGCCTCGCCCGGCACCACGCGCGGGGCCCGGAGCACCTTCACCCAGCGCGCGATGCTCCCCACCAGCACCATGAGCAAGCACGCGAGGAGCAAGGTGGTGAGGGCGGCGTTCACGTATCCCAAGGTACGCGTTGCCTTGTTCTGCGTCAGCGGCAGATACAAGAACAGCACGCTGTGCACTGCGGCGGTGATGGTGGTGGTTCCCACGAACACCAGCGGGAGCACCGTCACCAGGGCGTACACTCGCTTCTTCGCTTCGCGCAGCACGATGCTGGTACCGACGCACAGGGCGGTGCACGCGAGGAGCTGATTGGCCACGCCGAACATCGGCCAGATGGTCTGGATGTTCCCGGTGAGGATGAACGCCGTCCAGCCGCCCACGATGAGCGCGGTGGCGAGGATGGCGCCCGGGCGACTCGTGGACTCGGCCCAGCTCGGACGAATACGGCCGAGGAAGTCCTGCATCAAGAAGCGACCGATGCGCGTCCCGGTGTCGATGGTGGTGAGGACGAAGAGCGCCTCGAACATGATCGCGAAGTGGTACCAGTACGAGAGCAGCGTGTTCATGCCGGGGAGGCCCGAGAACACCCGGGCCATGCCGATGGCCAGCGAGACGCCACCGCCCGTGCGCGCCACCACCACCTCGTCGGCCTGCTTCTGCAGCCGGCCCAGATCTTTCACGTGAACGCCGAGCCGCACGAAGTCTGCGTCCTCGAGCGACGTGGCGCGGGCCTCCGCCGGATCGGCGTGGTACCCGAGCGCCGCCAGCGACCGATTCGAAAGCGCCAGTGCCTTGGAGAGCTTCACGCGCTTGCCCGAGAGCTCCGAGGGCGACTGGCCGTCGCGCAGACCGAGCAGCGAGCGATCGTGGGCATCGAGCACCACGCCCAGGGACGCGAGCTCCGCTTCGCTGCGGGCCAG
>Ga0075163_10000670_pt1 | contig 44812 bp, 42 predicted proteins | sample JI1023141ADNA_FD_71478 | JGI IMG/M metagenome (GOLD analysis project Ga0075163, IMG submission 71478) | Wastewater effluent complex algal communities from Wisconsin, to seasonally profile nutrient transformation and Carbon sequestration -... | ecosystem: Engineered > WWTP > Effluent > Algae...
GGAAAGTGAATTGACTGCTGAAGAATTTAACTCTATATCTGGAATGATTGAATTGGATTCGACAAATCCTCTAATTGATAAGCTGGATTTATTTGTTACTGGTTTCGACATAAAGTGGATGAGGGGTTATTAAGGATTTTAATAGTAAGAATATTGATATTTTGATTTAAAAAGACCGCCCTATTAAAGACGTTAATTGTCTCGAATACGCTTGGTTTAAGCATAATTATGATCAAAAAAATTCTTACATATGTACTTGTTGTTGCAACTCTTGCTGGGTGCTTCGTTTTGGTGAAGTATGTTGATAATCAAAATGATGTAAATTATGCCTATCCTGTTATCAAACTTGAACCAAGCGTTGTCGATACAGAAGATGTAACTGTCAGTTCATATCAAAAGGAGACTCCGGAATATATTAAAAAGTATGAAGAAGACATGGAAATGGCTTTGCAAGATGATAAGTGGATTCTGCTCGTTACTGCATATCAAAAATCTTGTGATCCAGAAGGTGTACAGTGGGGTATATCCGCAGAAAAGGCGCTTACATTTCGGGAGATTGTCGAAAGTATAGAAGTATCTGATGTGCTAGAAGATGGTACAGAAGTGTATATTTTGCGATGCTGGTTGGCTGCGTATCAAGCTGGTCAAATGCCGGTTGTGTATGATGAAATAAAATATATTCCGCTTCTAGTTCCATATTTTCGTATCGATGAAGGGGTAATCTACGAAGAATATTCAGTGCCAAATCTTTCTTACAATAAAGAAACAAAAACATTTTTTTTCCCATGCAGCCGGCCGAGGGATAGGAGATTGCTGGAGCGAAGGTGAATATGTGTATCAAAACGTGTCTCTGGTGTTGAGAAAATATACTGTCGATGATGAGTGTGACGAAGTATATAGTGAAGGCGAGGTGATTTATACCAACACTACTATTTAACATATAGTATACTTACAACAGTTATACCAACCTAGATCCCGAAACATACGAGGTTTACCTTGCTAAAAATCGGGTAGGTGCAATAAAATTCCCCGGTTTCGGGGAATTTTGGTATACTGTACACGCTTATGAGTACCCACAAACGGACAACAGCATCTTGGAAGACTTCGCTATCGGTGGGGGCTTTTTTGGCTTATCGGGAACTGCGACGTTCGAACCCATGGACCACGATACTGATCGTTTTTGTGATGACGCTGACATTTCTCAACCTCGTGGTCGTCTCGGGTATCCTCGTCGGACTGATCGAGGGTTCTATCGACGCAAACAAACGCATGTACAGTGGAGACGTACTAATCTCGCCACTTCTTGAGAAAAGCTATATCGAGCAATCGCCTGAAGTAGAAAAAATAGTGCGCACGCTTCCTGGATTTGTCGCGCTCACCGAACGTTATGCCGAGCCGGGGAAAGTAGTCTCCAACTACAAAGAGACTCTCGCGCCGGGGGTGAAGCCGAACCAGACGAGCGCGCTCGTGGTCGGTATCGACCCAGTGCAAGAAGACGCAGTGACAGGTATCGGGAGCAAACTCAAACGCGGAGAGTTTCTCTCGGCGGGAGATACAGAGGCTATCGTGATCGGAGCGGACTTGCTCTATGAGTTTACTCCTATCGAGTCTCCGAGTTATGTGACGTTGAAAAATGTTACCGTCGGAAGCAAGGTGTTGCTCGAAGTGGGCAATACTAAACGCGAAGTGACTATCAAGGGTATCATCAAATCAAAAGCAGGGGACGTGGATGCGCGTGTATTTATGCTCGATAGTGAGTTTCGCAAGATCGCAGGACGTGGTGACTACAACGTCGACGAGATAGCGGTAGTGCTCGACGGAGAAACTACAGCAGAAGAATTTAAGAACAAACTGCTCGCTTCTGGGGTCGGAGACTACGCGCGCGTGCAGACGTTTGAAGACGCACAGCCAAAGTTTTTGAAAGATATTAAAGCGACATTTGCGCTCCTTGGAAACGTGATCGGATCGATCGGACTCGTGGTGGCATCGATCACTATCTTTATTGTTATCTTCGTCAACGCGATAACACGACGACGATTTATCGGGATCCTCAAAGGTATCGGCATTTCTGAGCGAGCGATCAAGTTCTCGTATGTGCTCCAGTCACTTTTCTATGCGCTGTCGGGAGTCGTTATCGGGTCGCTACTAGTCTTTCTCGTGCTCAAGCCGTTTTTTGCAGCAAATCCAATCAACTTTCCGTTCTCCGATGGTATACTGGTTGCGACCGTGTCGGGTACTGCAACGAAGGCGTTTATACTGTTTATCGCAACACTGATCGCTGGGTATATACCGGCGAGGATGGTGGTGAGACAAAATACTCTTTCTGCTATTTTGGGAAGATAGCAGAAAAATTCCAAGTACCAAGCTCCAATAATCAAAAACTATGCCACTCATCGAAGTAAAAAATTTAAAAAAGACATTTCAGAGCGGAGAGGCAACTATCCGTGCTGTTGATGATGTTTCTTTTTCTGTAGAAGAAGGAGAATTTGTCGCGATCACTGGTCGATCAGGTTCTGGTAAGTCGACACTGCTCTACCAACTCGGTCTCCTCGATACGCCAACCTCCGGTGAGATACATATAGGAGGCGTCGACGTGCTGACACTCGAGTCTGATGGACGCACGGATTTTCGTTTGCGTGATCTCGGGTATGTGTTTCAAGACTATGCGAACCTGCCATCACTTACCGCGCTTGAAAACGTGATGCTCCCACTGCTGATGCAAGGCTACACCGAAGAGGAAGCAACTAAAAAGGCCACCAATGCACTTGCTCGTGTCGGACTCCAAGATCGTCTCGACAACTTGCCGAGTCAACTCTCCGGAGGTCAGCAACAGCGCGTTGCTATCGCGCGCGCGATAGGGCACGATCCGAAAATATTGTTTGCGGATGAACCGACAGCAAACCTCGATACAGAGACATCTGAGACCGTACTCAAGGCATTTCTCGATCTCCACAAAGACGGTCAGACAATACTCATGGTGACACACGAACCAGAATACGCAGAGCTCACCGAGCGGATCATGGTACTCGCTGATGGGAAGTTGGTTTCGGATAAGAAGACAGCTAAACACTAGGCTAGAGGCTTTAGGCGCTAGGCTCTAGTGAAATGCAAATAATAACTAACGCGATTTCGTGATATAATTTGCTTACAGCTTACAGCTTACAGCTTACAGCTTACAGCTTACAGCTTACAGCTTACAGCTTACAGCTTACAGCGAATTCTATGGAACCAGAACTTCCTTCACTTCCCACCGATCTTGCATCACTGCCTACCGCAGACAGTTTTTTGGCAAGTGAACCATTTTTCACAGCGACCGTCACCGACCTTCCTTTTTCGCAAACCACGCAGACACTTACCGGTGTTGTCGTTATAGGCGTAGCTATACTCCTCTCGCTCGCGGTCGTTTATCACTGGCTCACCTATAGTCGTCACCCACTCATGGCGTTTGTTACACTCGGCGCATACGCAGTAGGATTCTTTTTCTTTGCAGGACTAATCGTAGCGTCAGGAGTTTTTTAATATATGTCGACTATCCACCTAGAACAAGATGAAAAAGAAGTACTCGTTGTGAGAAAATCACTCTTTGTTTTTATACTACAAACTATCGGATTTCTTTTTCTCGCGATCATCGTACCGAAACTTATTTCATTTATCACCACGCACTATATAGCAATCAGTTTTGCGGGCGAAGCAGCATTTATCCCACCGTTTCTCAGGGCGACATGGTATTTGTTTATCTGGGTGTTTTACTTCCTCCGTCTCACCGACTTTTTCCTCGATATGTGGATAGTGACCAACAAGCGTATCGTCGACGTGAACCAGCGAGGACTTTTCTCCCGCAATATCGCAACACTCTCACTCGACAAGATAGAGGACGTGACAGTAGACGTCAACGGTATATTCCCTACATTTCTCGGGTACGGAACAATCTCTGTTCAGACCGCAGGCGAGGAGCGCGAGTTCACCATGTATACCGCAGCTAGCCCGATGCATGCAAAAGAGGTGATCATGCGGTTGTATAGTGAGGAGAGAACCGCTGTGCGTACGGTCAAAATTGCACCGTAGACTTAAAATTCCAATAACCAAGCACCAATGACCAACTAATACAATAACAATCACAAGCACCAATAATCAAAGAATACGTGATACAATATATGTGTAACAAGAATTTTTGTTTGGTCATTGGAATTTAGTACTTGGTCATTGCACGCCTATGCACATAAAAGAAGCAGAATTAAAAAAGTTTATCGAAGAGTCAGGACTTATCTCCGCAGAAGATATTGCTGTTGCTGAAGAAGAAGCAACCAAAACGAACCAGTCTCTCGGTGACGTACTGGTCGCGCAACAAAAAATATCCGTCGACGACTATCGTCGCATGCAGGCGTACGTGCTCGGTATCCCGTTTGTGAGTTTGCTCGGACAGAAAATAGAGTCAGAAGTCCTCACGCTCATCCCTGAACCCATCGCTTCAAAACACAATATCGTCGCATACAAAAAAAGTTCTCGCGGACTCGAAGTGGCGATGCTCGATATCGATGACCTCTCAGTGCTCGACTTTATCAAGAAAAAAGTGGAGTTGCGTATCTTGCCGCGCCTCACGGACGTGCCGTCTATCAAAGACGCGCTCATGCAGTACAAAAAATCTCTGAAGGCAGAGTTTGACGATATCATCCAAAAAGAAAGTGCATCGCTCAAGATGGTGGCCGACCTTGATGGCAACGAAGGAAAAAGTGAGAAGGAGTTGAAAGAGATGGCAGACGACTTGCCTATCGTCAAAATCGTCGACACACTGATCTCGCACGCCATCATGCAAAACACGTCTGATATCCATATCGAGCCAGGCGAGAACTCGCTCGTCGTACGTTATCGTATCGACGGTATGCTCCATGACGCCATGGTCCTGCCGAAAGACACAGCTGCGGGTATCGTCGCGCGTATCAAAGTGCTCTCGAACCTCAAACTCGACGAAAAGCGTTTGCCACAGGACGGACGTTTCAAGATAAACACCGACGACTCGCGCGTGTCGTTTCGTGTCTCGACACTCCCTATCTACTACGGTGAGAAAGTGGTTATCCGTATCTTGAAAGAAAGTGCTCACGGTTTCACGCTCGAAGCTCTCGGTTTTCACGGTGAAGCACTCCAGCGTATTCACGATGCGATGAAGTCGTCGACTGGTATGATCTTGGCGACTGGTCCTACAGGTTCCGGTAAAACGACGACACTCTATACACTGCTCGACATGTTGAACACGCCGGACGTGAATATTTCAACCGTCGAGGACCCGATCGAATACCAGATGCCTCGCATCAACCAGACGCAAGTGAAGTCCGAAATTGGTCTCACTTTTGCAAACGGACTCCGTACGCTCCTTCGTCAGGACCCTGATATTATCATGGTCGGGGAAATCCGTGACGGTGAAACTATCTCGCTCGCTATCAACGCGTCACTCACGGGTCACCTCGTGCTCTCGACGCTCCACACCAACTCCGCTGCAGCGACCGTGCCACGTATGACGGACATGGGAGCGGAAACATTCCTCATTATCTCAACTGTTAAAACTATCATTGCTCAGCGTCTTGTTCGCCGACTCTGTCCATCAAAAGAAAAGTACTTCCTTTCCGAGGCGGAACTCGCAAGTGTCGGCAAAATCGTTGATCTGGACCGTATGATGACGTTTTTGCGCGCAGAAAATATCGTCAAAGAGAGTGATACCTGGGCAACGATCCCATTTTACAAGCCTCGCCCTGACCCTGAGAGTGAAGACGGTTACCGAGGGCGTGTAGGTATCCACGAAGTGCTCAAGGTCTCTCCATCTATAAAGGAGCTTATTTTAAAGAATGCTACCGCTGACGCTATCGAAGCCCGAGCGAAAGAAGAGGGTATGATGTCGATGGTGGAAGACGGTATTTTCCAATGTGTTCTCGGACTCACGACTATTGATGAAGTGTTGCGCGTTGTTTCGGAATAATACTAACTACTGAACGGATACTTAATATTGCTCCCGACTCTGTCTACTTGGGGTTTTTTATACTATAATAGTGTCAGTAGTCACCTACTCATTTCTTTATGCAATTTACCTACAAAGCAACAAATCACGCAGGGGAGAAACTCGAGGGAGTACTTGAGGCAGAGAGTCAACAACTCGCTGGCAAGGCTCTTCGTGAGCAAGGGCTCATCCCTATTACTGTCAGTGGTGGCAAGGCAAAAAGAAAACTTAACGTGAGTTTTTCTTTCGGCGGTATCAAACTCGCAGAAAAGATCGTTTTCACAAAAAATATTGCAGGCATGCTCGAGGCGGGTCTAGCACTCGCCCGTGCGCTCCAGGTTATCCAAAAGCAAACAAAGAATCCTGCTTTCAAGAAAATCATCGATGACCTCATCAACGAAATCGACAAAGGAGGTACTTTTTCTGGCGGTTTGGAAAAGCATCCAAAAGCTTTTTCAACGCTGTTCGTTTCGATGGTTCGTGCGGGAGAAGAATCTGGTTCGCTCCCTTCGTCTCTTCGTGAGGTGGGTATGGTGCTCGAAAAAACTTTTGAACTCAACCGTAAAGTAAAAGGTGCGATGATGTATCCGTCAGTGATCGTGGGCGCGATTGGACTGGTCGGAGTACTCATGATGATCTATGTGGTGCCGACACTCACAAAAACATTTACCGAACTCGGTATTGATCTGCCTACATCGACTCGCATGATTATTTGGCTCAGTGATACGTTGAAAAACAACATTGCGTTTATCGTCCTCGGATTTGCTCTTTTCGTTGTCGGTACCATCACACTTTTCAAAAAATCCGCAAAGGCGCGTCGAGTAAAAGACCGAGTCGTGCTCATGATCCCCGTCGTGGGAACGATAGTGAAAGAGGTCAACACCGCCCGCACGGCGCGTACGCTCGCGTCACTTCTGACCTCTGGTGTTTCGATGACCAAAGCAATCGAGATCACTCTCGCTGTGCTACAAAACAGTCGCTACAAAGCCGTGCTCCAAAGAGCGCGTGATTCTGTCGAGAAGGGTGTCGCGCTGTCAGTTATTTTCAAAGAGGAAACAAAACTCTATCCGGTTATGATGGGAGAGATGATGGAAGTGGGAGAAGAGACAGGAAAGTTCTCAACGATGCTGATGGATATCGCCAAATATTATGAAAGTGAAGTGGACAACAAAACGAAAAACCTCTCAACTATCATTGAACCGGTGCTGATGGTGTTTATCGGAGGGGCCGTCGGATTCTTTGCTATCTCGATGCTCACGCCGATGTATTCGATTCTCGACACGATAGGGTAGGTGCGGCTAGTACAATGTATATGAGACACACATTCTTCAACAATCAAAAAGGTACTACGCTCGTCGAAACGCTCGTCGCGGTGGCTTTCTTTGTTGCCGTAGCAATCGTCATTTACAATGTCTATGCAACTACTATTGTCCTCAATCAGCGGATCAAGATTAAGCAATTGGCTGTCAACGTTGGTAACGAGATGCTCGAGATCGCACGCAACCTACCTTATGATGATCTCGGTACCGTGGGAGGTATCCCTGCCGGCGTTTTAGATGATCAGATAGATATTGAACGTCTCGGATACACCTTTCGTGTGAACTACACAGTGCGCAATGTGGACTTAGCATTTGATGGTTATTCACCGACAGATACTGCTCCTGCAGATAATAAACTTGTAGAAGTAAAAGTTCGTTGTCAGGAATGTCGAGATAGTGAACTGGGCGATTTCTTTTATACATTCAATACCAACGTTGCACCTCGTAGTACAGAAGAATCAACATCAACTGGTGTACTCAATATTTACGTCGTGAACTCTAACGGAACAAAGGTTGCTGCTGCCAATGTGTCGGTGGTCAATGCGGGAGTGTCTCCAGCCGTCAACCTCGACGACAATACCAATGCCCAAGGTTTGCTACAACTTATCGGTGCACTGCCGTCGACACTCGGATACCGGATCGACGTTGATAAATCAAACTACTCTACAGATCGAACCTATATCAGCTCGCAGTTGGGCGGCTCTACCCCTGTACTTTCCAATGCGTCAGTGACTGCCGGTGCGACAACCAGTATTACGTTACAAATAGATCGAACATCAACTCTCAATATCTCAAGTGTTGATACTGCTTGTGTTGCTGTTCCGGGATTTGATTTTAACCTACGCGGAACAAAGAAAATAGGTACTGGCCCTGATGTCTATAAATATGACACAGATTGGGCTACCAATGGTTCAGGTTTGCGAGGACTTTCAGATATGGAATGGGATACCTATCAGATAACACCCGAAGACGGCACGTACGATCTAGTTGGTTCAAATCCACTTCTGCAGTTTTCACTTCCACCAAATACAACACAAGCACTACAGCTCGTCGTTGCAACAAAAAACCAACCTGCGGTTATGGTGACTGTTAAGGATGCAGCGACGGGGTTAGCTCTGACTGACGCTGATGTGAATTTGGAAAAAGATAGTGGGGGATATGATGTGACCAAGACTACCGGTGTCGGATCTATCGTGCAGACTGATTGGTCGGGTGGAAAATCTCAGACAACGTACACTGACACAACGAAGTATTGGGATGACGATGGCAATGTCAACAGATCGACAACACCAGGAGAAATGAAATTGAAAAATTCTGGCTTAGTCTATCGTTCGAGTGGTTGGTTGGAATCTTCAACTTTTGATACGGGAAGTGTTAGTAACTTTTATGAACTCTCTTGGCTCCCTACGTCGCAACCAGTTGAGACTGGTGCTGACAGTGTCAAATTTCAAGTTGCAGCCAACAATGACAATATGACGTGGAGTTACATTGGGCCGGATGGAACAAGTGGTACCTACTACACGACAGCGGATTTCAATTTGGCAGACATCAACGGCAATCGTTATCTGCGTATCAAAGCGTATCTCGAGACCGATGATACTGCATATACTCCAACGATATCCGATATAGGTTTTACGTATTCATCATCATGCACACCACCAGGACAAGTGTATTTTTCCGGCCTTAGCTCTGGAGCATACACATTGACTGTGTCAAAGTATGATTACAACGATAATATTATCCCGGTTACAGTGAGTGCGTCTGGTTGGCAACAAGTAGAAACATCAATGTCTCAATAAGTATGAAGAAAAATTTTTTCACAAAAGGCTTTACTGTTATAGAAATCGTTATGGCGGTTGCTGTTACCGGTTTGGTAATAGGAGTTGTCGGGGCATTTCAAGCAAATGTATTTTCCCTCGGTTCGGCAACTGAACAGAGTCTGCGAGCGTCTGATGAAGCACGACGGATTCTGCGACCGATGACAGACTATATCCGCTCTGCTGTTTCAGGTGAAAATGGTGGCTACCCGGTAGCGAGTGCGTCTTCGTCTGAGTTGACTATCTATGTCGACTACGACAAAGATGATACGGTAGAAAAAATACGTTTCTTTGTTGAGGATGGTAAACTCAAACAGGGAATCGTCGAGCCGACAGGTTCACCACTCGGATATACAGGGTCAGAAAATGTTAGCACACTGGTGAACGATATTGTGTCGTCTGACGTCTTTACGTTTTATGATACCAACTATGACGGCACCACGGACCCTATGACAGCACCTATAGTTGCAACGGATGTACGTGTTGTGCAGATAAATTTTTCAATAGATGAGAATCCCGAACGTCCACCAGCTCCAGTGAGCGTTTCAACAGTTGTTACTATTCGTACTATCAAGGATAATCTATAATACAGATATGCAACGACACTTCTTTCGTATCACCAATAGTTCAAATAAAGGATCGTTACTCCTCGGTGTTTTAGTGTTTGCTGCTATTGGTATAACACTGACCACTGGATTTGTTGGGTGGGCAGTCACACTCCATAAAGTATCACAGACGATTGAGCCACGCGAACAAGCATTGCAGATTGCAGAGGCGGGAATCGACTACTACCGATGGCATCTCGCTAAAGATCCTGTTGATTATCAGGATGGTACAGGAGATGTTGGCCCTTACACACATACTTTTTATGATAAAAACAACGAAGCTATCGGTGAATTTGTGCTTACTATTACTCCTCCGACCGACGGTAACAATCAGGTGACTATCGAGTCAACAGGCACACTCGATTCGCACCCGACCATATCGCGTACTATTCGTATTGTTGTGACAAAACCAACGTTTAACTCGTTTGCGCTCGTTTCGAATGCGAGCATCTATTGGGGTCCGCAATACGAGGTGTATGGACCAATACATTCAAACGGAGGAATACGTTTTGATGGCGTTGCCCATAATCTAATTTCAAGTTCAGTGACGAGTTATGATGACGGATCGCACTCAGGGTCGCTCCTAGAGCATGGTGTTCACACTCATGTCAAAGTGCCACCACTTACTGGAGTATATACAACAGAAGTAGCTGCAGAAGCCCCTCCTTCTGGCGTTGCAACACGCACCGATGTGTTTGCGGCTGGAAGAAGTATAGGAGTCAATGCAGTTGATTGGAATGGGCTTACTACCCAGGTATCAAATCTAAAAGCCGAGGCACAATCCGGTGGACGCTATCTTTCAAACTCAGGGAACCTTGGCTATCATATTGTCCTTAAAGCAAATGATACTATGGATGTGTACCGAGTTGCGCGGTTAACCGCGATGGCAAATTGTGATGACACCGCCGGACAAGCAAGTGCCTGGGCACCATGGCAGTCATGGACAATCAAAAGCGGAAACGGACAGTCGCTTATTGGAAACTATGCATTTCCGTCAAATGGTGTTATTTTTGCTGATGATAACGTTTGGGTAGATGGAACTATCAACGGCGCTCAGCTGACAATTGTTGCTGGGACATTTCCAGAAAGTGCAAACACTTATCGCAATATTATCATCAATAGTGATCTGAATTATACAAATTTTGACGGCACTGACGCTCTCGGGCTTATAGCACAAGGAAATATTATTCTTGGGTTACAAGCGGATACTGATCTTGCCATCAACGCAGCGATGATTTCTCAGTATGGACATGTATGGAGAAACTATTTCAACGGTAGTCGTTGCAATCCGTACAACACTCGCAATTCACTTACAATATTTGGCTCTATAGCGTCGTTCCTTGAATCAAAGTTTGCCTACCCAGAGTATGGCACCAACGGATACTCAGATATTACAATAACGTATGATGGCAACTTGCCACTTGGTGGCTCTCCGTTTTATCCAACTTCATCTGAAGATTTTCAAATTCTCTCGTGGGAAGAATTCGAATAGGCAAGGCGATCGTGCAAGAGCGTGCTATTGCACAAATCAGCTTTTTGTGTTAAAATATATAAGATAGATATTAGATTCTTTCGTGGACGCGAAGAGGCGTTTTGTCTTGGTATACAAGACCAGAAAGAATCTTTACTCTCTTTGTGTTCGCGCGTATCTAGTACGTGTGTTTTTTTATTTATATGAAACGACGACACTACAACAAAGGAACAACACTTCTCGAAACACTCATAGCAGTGGCTTTTTTCGTTGGTGTCTCTATCGCCATGTACAGTTTGTATGCAAAAGTGTTTGAGATCAATCGTGCAGTGCGTTCAAAAGAGCATATGTCTGCAATCGGCAATGAGATGCTCGAAATCGTACGCAATATTCCGTACGAGAGCCTCGGTACGACCCACGGTATTCCGCTCGGTGTTATCGAAGAGGTGCAAGATCTCGAGCGTGGCGGACAGACGTTTCGCGTTGAGTTTACCATCCGCAATATTGACCTCCCGTTTGATGGACTCGAAACAGATGTCGTTGATCCTGATACCGATCCGGCTGATAGTAAGATTGTAGAGATCCTTGTTCGTTGTGAGGCGTGTGATACCTATGGAAGTAATGGACAGTACTACCGTGATACCTTTACCACCGTAGTGGGACCTGACACGCTCGAGTCGACCACGAGCACAGGCTCACTCTATATCTATGCTATCAACCCAAACGGCACACCGCTCGGTGATGCCGAGGTCAATGTGATCAATACTTCTGTATCACCAGCTGTCAGTATTGATGACAATACAGACGTCAACGGTGTGCTGAAAATAATCGGCGCAGAACCTTCTGTTGAAGGATATCAAATCACTGTAACAAACACGCTCTCGAGTGCCGACCAGACATATGACAGTACGGATCTAGGTGGCTCTACTCCAGTCAAAGCGCACGCGACTGTTGTAGCAGGAGACGTCACTGAAATTACTTTTCAGGTAGGAAAATTGAGCACACTCGACATTGAGAGCGTTGACTCACTCTGTGTTCCTGTTCCAAACTTTGATTTCAATTTGCTCGGCGAAAAATTACTTGGGACGGTACCAAACTATTACAAGTATGATCAAGATCTAGCGACCAACGGCTCTGGACTGCGTGCGCTTTCTGATATGGAGTGGGACGACTATCTCGTGACACCACTCGATGCGACATACGACTTGATTGGTAGCAACCCACTCCTCGACTTTTCTCTCGAACCAAACACTGACCAAGATCTCCAACTTGTTGTTCAAGCAAAAAACCGTCCGACAGTGATGGTGACGGTCAAAGACTCTGTCACAGGTCTCGCGCTCACCGATGCGGATGTACAATTTGAGAGAGATGCAGGTGGCTATGATAGTACAAAGACGACAGGCGTTGGTTCGTTTACACAAACTGATTGGTCTGGAGGTACCGGTACTGCAAATTGGACAGAAGGGTCAGATGAATATTTTTCAAACAACGGCAACGTCAACCACGCTGCAACGCCAGGTCTTGTGCGACTTCGCAACTCAGGCGCTACATTTATCACCCCTGGAAACTTTATCTCTTCGACATTTGATACAGGTACCGTGAGTAACTTTTACGATCTGACGTGGTCACCGACATCGCAACACGCACTCACAGGAACAAATAGCTTGAAATTTCAGATTGCTTCAAACAACGACAACGTTACATGGAATTTTGTTGGCCCCGACAATACGAGTGGCACCTACTACACGACCTCGGACTTTGATATTTCAAATCACAATGGCAACCGGTATCTTCGGTACAAAGCGTATCTTTCTACCGACAATACTGGATACACGCCTTCTGTGACTGATGTGTCATTTACGTATGCATCAGGATGTACACCTTCCGGACAGGTACAGTTCAGTGGGCTTGCAACTGGGGCCTATACGCTCACTGTTCAGAAATCAGGGTATAATGATACTATCGTACCCGTCACGGTAAGCTCGGGCACATGGCAGCATATCGAGGTAAGCATGGAACAATAATATGAAACAGACACACTACACAAAGGGAGTCACACTCCTCGAAATAATCATAACCGTTGCGGTGATAGGGACAGTCGCAGCGAGTATCGCTACGTTTCAGGCTGATACGTTCAAGCTCGGAGGAACAGTAGAAAACTCTCTTATGGCTGCAGACCAGGCACGTCGACTCATGCGACCGATGGCTGACGAGATACGTGCGATGCAAATCTCCGATGCGGGAGCGTATCCACTCGAAGCGGCAGAAGATAATAAAATTATATTTTTCTCTGATATAGACGACGACGGAAGTAGTGAGAAAGTGAGATATTTTGTTGAAGAGTCGACTTTGAAAAAGGGTGTTATCGAACCGACTGGTACTCCAGCAGAATATACCGGCGAGGAAACAATCACTGATCTTGTTGAAAATATTTCTTCTGCAACGACATTCTATTTTTACGATTCTACCTATGATGGGCTCTCAGATCCACTCGTCTCGCCCCCTGATCCGTCAGAAGTGCGTCTGATAAAGATCGAGTTTACTATCGAATCAGATCCAAACCGGGCTCCTATACCACTGACAGTAACAACACAAGTAGCGCTTCGAAATATTATTGAATTATAGCTACAATGCACACCGCTTCGAATAAAACAGAAAAGGGCTCGTTGCTCATCGCTGTCATGGTATACGCAGCTATCGGGATCGTCACGCTTTCAGCTTTTGTTGGATGGGCAGTTACTTTGTCACGTGTCGCCGACCATATGCCGGTCAAAGAACAGTCGCTACAATTGGCAGAGGCAGGGATAGACTACTATCGTTGGCACCTCGCACATGATCCCGACGACTATGAAGATGGCACAGGGGAAGCCGGACCGTACGTGCACGAGTTCACTGATCAACAAGGCAACCGCATCGGTGAGTACTCGCTTTCGATTACTCCGCCGTCTGCTGAATCAAATAGGGTCATTATCGAATCAACCGGTACAGTGGACGGGTATCCCGAACTTGCACGAACGATACAGGTAACACTGACACAGGCGTCGCTCGCTCAGTACGCTATCGTCACCAATAACTTTTTGCGTGTCCTTCAAAACGTAGACGTCAACGGAAAAATCCATTCAAACTATGGTATCCGATTTGACGGTATTGCTCACAATGCGGTGACGAGTGCACAAACATCGTATGATGATGCTTCGCATGCAGATACGAGTGTTGAGCACGCGGTGCATACGCATGTGAAACGCCCACCACTGACGGGTATTTGGTCTACTTATGTGAGTGATGAAGCGCCACCGAACCCGCTCGAAACGAGAACGGATGTGTTTATGGCGGGGCGTTCGGTTGGTGTACCAGCGATAGATTTTACAGGTATCACCTCTGACATAGCAACACTTCAGACTCAGGCACAGTCTGCAGACGGAGACTACTATGCTGCGTCGGGATATCAAGGGTATCATATCGTACTCAAGACCAATGACACCTACGACATCTACACTGTGACCAACATGCAGTCAGCTGGGACTTGTACGAGTGGCTACACTCCAGCACCTCTCCCAACTGGTTACACTTGGAGTGTGTGGACAATAAAAGCGACTGGGGGACAAACACTTATCGGAAACTATCCGTTTCCAGCAAACGGCATAATCTATGCAAATGATAACATCTGGGTGGATGGTACGGTCAACGGTGCCCGCCTCACTATTGTTTCCGGTGGAAGCACGAGTCGTCATATTGTCGTGAACACCAATCTCTCGTATACCAACTATGACGGAACCGATGTCGTCGGTTTGATTTCTCAGGGGAGCGTTATCACAGGACTTCGTTCCGACGATACTTTGCGTATCGATGCTGCGATGGTTGCGCAAAGTGGCAAGGTTGGCCGTTATCCATACGGCAGTTCGGGGTGTGGTACATATCGGAACCGAGCCTCGCTCACTACGTACGGCATGATAGCAGCCAACGCCTCATATGGTTTTTCTGAAACTGATAGTACGAGCGGGTCGGGCTATGGGACCGTTTCCGCAAATTATGATTCTAATCTTATGTTCGATCCGCCACCAGGATTTCCCTCTACGAGCGACACGTTTATGCTGACGTCATGGGAGGAAATAGATTAATATAACAAGAACAAAGGGCGGCGCGTTAGCGCCGCCCTTTTTCTTGGCGAAAATTCTAGACAAAGGTATAATAGAGTTATCTATGAAAAAAGAATGCTACATCGTCGGCAATTGGAAAATGAATCCTGCTTCAAAAAAAGAAGCTCTCTCTATACTCCAAAAAGTAAAAAAATCTCTCCCTCGTTCACAATACACCGAAGTGGTCGTTATTCCACCTGTGCTGTATTTTTCCAGTCTCCGTGAAAAGTTTCGAGGTACGTTGTTTGGTGTACAGAGTGTTGCTACTGATGAGACACATGCACATACAGGATCTATTTCAGCGACCATGGCAAAAAACGAAGGCGCAACGTATGCGATCATAGGCCACTCCGAAGTCCGTGCAGCTGGCGCTAGTAACGAGCAAGTGGGCGAGATGCTCCGCGAAGCTCTCAAAACAGGTCTCACTCCTATACTCTGCGTCGGCGAGAAGAGTCGTGACCACAACGGTTTCTATTTGCATGAGATCAAGACACAACTCGAGGACGCACTTGCTCTCGCGCCGAAATCTTCGTATGCAAAGATCGTTGTTGCGTACGAACCATTGTGGGCCATAGGCAAAGACGCTCTCCGAGAGGCGACGCCGGCTGAGTTTACTGAGATTGCAATATTTATCCGTAAAGTATTCTCAGACCTTGTCGGGGCAAAAGTAGCAAGTGAGATAGTTATTCTCTACGGCGGGTCTGCAGATGAGAAAAGTGTGACGCCGTTTCTTTCGGCGGGTGCACAAGGTTTCCTCGTCGGACGCGCAAGCCTCGACCCAAAAAAGTTTTCGGAAATTGTTGTGTTGTCAGAATTGTTTTATAAGACAAAGAAATAACCCATGAAAAGTATTTCATCTCTCAAAAATCTGAAAGGGAAAACAGTGCTCCTTCGTGCCGACTTCAACGTTCCTTTTTCTGGCAACAAAGTGCTTGATCCGTTTCGTATCACTGCTGTACTCCCGACACTCAAGTATCTCAAGAAACTCGGCGCAAATATCATCATCGTTTCACACGCGGGAGACGATGGCGAGCAGTCACTTGCACCGGTTGCAAAACTGTTGGCAAAAAGTATTCCTGTCACTTTTGTCGCATCCTTCCGTGATATACCGCGTATAGTTAGCACCGGCAGTCCGCGCGTGTTCCTCTGTGAAAATATTCGCCGCGAGGCAGGTGAGAAAAAAAACGATATGAAACTTGCCAAAGAGCTTGCTTCCCTCGCCGACCTCTATGTCAACGACGCGTTTCCTGTTTCACACCGCGCACATGCGTCGATAGCTGGTGTACCAAAATACCTCTCAGCATATGCAGGTCTCCAGATGGAAAAAGAAGTGAAACACTTGTCGCAGGCGATCACAAAGCCAAAGAAACCATTTATCTTTTTGCTTGGTGGTGCAAAGTTTGAGACAAAGATGCCACTGATCAAAAAGTTTATCTCACGAGCAGACTATGTGTTTGTTGGAGGCGCACTCGCAAACGATTTTCTCAAAGCAGATGGTTTCGAGGTAGGAACCTCGCTTGTCGAGGGAGGTTATAATTTGAAACCACTTCTTGCAAACAAGAGACTTCTGCTCCCGCTCGATGTGGTGGTTACCGATGGCAAAAAAACACGCTCATGTAGCGTCGAGTCTGTAGAGAAAAACGAAATGATAGTTGATATCGGTCCAGAAAGCGCGAAACTCCTCTCTCAAGCGATTGCCAAAGCCCACACAGTACTCTGGAACGGACCCTTCGGCATGTACAAACAAGCAAATGGCAAGGCAGGGACCGAGACTGTGCTCAAGGCTCTCGCAAAGAACAAGAAGTGTTTTAGCGTCATAGGCGGAGGCGACATCGTCGCGGTGGTGTCGAGTATGAAACTCGAAAAGAAATTTTCTTTTGTTTCCACAGGTGGTGGCGCCACCCTCGAATTCCTAGCCAAAGGCACGTTGCCAGGTATCAAAGCATTGAAATAAAAGGTAGAAAACAACAAACCGACGCACCTGCGCTGGTTTTTTTGTTTTCTTGACTTTGCTCTGGAGTATGGTTAACTGGGGGCAACTAAATCTTTTCCAATGAAAAAAATACTAACCGACGGCTTTGCCGTTACTTCCAATAAAGGAATTGCAACACTTGCCCAGCAAGTTATAGCTGACCAAAGAGAGATATTAAAGAATCCTCAATGGGTAGAATTGCTAAAATGTGATACTCACAATGGGCAGGAATGTGGTCTGCACATGTATACGGATAAGGACACAAATGAACACAATCAACCACGCGATTATAAGGCGAAGTTTGAGTTCAATAAACTGACCTATCACATTATTACAAACAGGGACCTTCCTTTATTATTGAGGGAGCATATCGAACGTATTGAGCGTTTGTACAAACTGAATATTAATCAGATGCGACGTACGTTGAGAACTCTTGATGTGCAAACACGATGGCAATTCAATTTGCTAGACAAGTTTAATTTGGCGATCGAGCAAGATTTACACGTGCTACGTATCGTTGTATACCTCGAAGCAAACGATGATGGGGAACTAGCAAAAGTGCATTGTGACCAGTGTATGGTTACGTGTGTGAATGCCACCACACATCCAGGTTTATTTTTGCAAGTTGGCAATACTTCGGTACCTTTTCATTCCAAGGGGAATGAGTTATTGTTTTTCCCTGGTATGAAAGGTGCTCTTGAGACCGGAGGGCGCCGAGATGTTAGGATGAATTGCCGTGGCAATGCACCGATTTTAGCAACTACCGGCGGTGCTCTTCGTGCAGTCGAGCACTGGGCTGTGCAACCAGTCGGGCTCGCGCCGGGTGTATACCGTGGCACGGTTGTCTTTTTTGCACACTCGGAGTTTCCTATCGAACCTTTGTCTACAAAAGAGATTGAAGCAGTAAGTATTTTTAAGTAATTTTGTTTTGTTGTATTGAACCATTGTATGTACGAGAGTGCATATAATGGTTTTTTTATTCCACCTCTTGTTGGTAACAACTTTCGCAATATACGATATCTCCGTCTGCTGGATTGTAAGTTGTGCTAAATGCATTTGTACATCCTTCATGCATGCAGACACGGACGTATTGTTGCAATCCAGTTCTTTGTTTGAGACGTTCGAAGGTACGGCAGTTTGAGCAGAGTCTTGGAAGCGAGACGCCAAATTTTCGATAGAGAGCTAGTTCGTCCGGTATTATTTTGAACGCAGTGGTACAGAGTTGATTACAGTCACCTTTGTGAGCACACTCAATAACTTTTCCTAAAATATCGTCTGATACATTATCGATATGGTCAGGAAGATCATTGTTTGTTATATCAATAGCATATCCACGCTCTACATCATCTTCCCAAAAGAATCCTTTACTGCGTGCTTCGTCTTTAGTAAGTGGAAAATACTCTTGCGCTAGTGTGGTGTTATACGAGACAGATGAGCACTCACTCGGAAAGAACTCTCCGTATGTATATACTTTACCTTCCTTGTCTTTGTAAGGCATGGACATCATGTGCTCTTTAATTTTTGGTATCAGTAACTCGTACTCTTCTTTTGTATATTGCTTGTTTAGTATGCAGTATTCTTTTTTCTTGATACCCACGCAACCAAAAAGATTTGCGGAACCTCTTGTGCAGAACATACAGTATTCGAGATCATGTACGTCCTCTTGGCAGAGCATACAAAACTTTATATTACTCGTTCCGATACCGCATGCATGTGATTCGTAAACAAGACGGTTATTGTCTCCCCATACCGAATAGTCCATGCAATCCTCGCTTCCAGGCAATTCTTGTACATACTGGCAGTAGCGCATGTTTCTACTTTCTCGCACGAGAAAAGATGCGTATACATCTTTTGAGTGATCAATATAGTTTCCTGATACGGTATCGTTGTGGAGACCCTCGATGTATTTATTCGGGAATTGTTTCCAAAAGTTAAGAACCTGAGTTTTCATTTCTATTAAGTTTGTGTAAGAGCCTATATTGAAAGATTCTATTTTTTCGCGATATTCTTCTTTTGTGTACTGTTTGTTAAATATGCAGTACGACTTCTTGCGAAGGTTAACGCAACCAAAGCAATCATTGCACCCAACACAATTTTTTGAGAACTGGAGGTTGAAACTGTTTTGGCATTGTGATGAGAAAATACAGTTAGAACATTCAGTTAGCCAAAAGCCTTCATAACAAAATTCGCTTTCCGATATATGAGAGACATCCATACACGAACGTGACTGGTTGATACCATGACCGTAAAGACACTCTTCAGGTGCTTTTGCGTTGAAGACGAGATAACTGTTTTTAGGGCTGCTAGCGTGGTTAACGTAAGGACTATTTACTTCAAACACAACACCGCGGTTGCGAAGCGGCACACGTTTGAAGAGTTCAAAAAATTGCTCAAAAAAAGGTCGCGAGAAATCGTAGTCTACGCCATATGACAATGGATCCCAGGCATCACCTTGCCAGGCATCGTTTTCGTACACTTGTACGCCTGAGGTGGGGGAAAACATAGAAACTATTTCATTGCTTGAAAAAGCACTTTTCACTTTATAGAGTGCCCGTTCATTTCTGAATGTAAAACGTCGTTGTGCTCTACAAAGCGGGCAGAAAGTGGGCGGAGGTATCTGCATCTTTTCGTAAAATGAAAAATCTTCAGATGTGATGGTGAAATTATTTTTACAATTTTGGCAGTTGTGTGTTTGTAGCGAGGAGGACATACTTGTATGAGATAATATGAATACATTGCAATAGTAGAATTTTGACGTACGCTTGTCAACAAAAAAATACTTACTTTACATAATAAATTGTCAAATCATAGACAAATTGTTGACATTTTTTCAACAACAGTGCTATTATCTGCTTTATATGCTGTTATCAGAATCATTGCTCAATAATCTTGGACTTGGGGAAAAGGAAAAGATGGTCTACAACTATATACTTGAGTATGGCAAAATAGCCCCAGCGCACATCTCTCGACTCTCTAAACTCAATAGAACGACTGTGTATAGTGTCGGTCGAGAACTGATCGAGAAGGGTCTCGTGTATGAAGATTTAGGTGGAAAGACGATATATTACTTGCCTGCGCAGAGTGATGCACTGGAACAAATAATTGATCTAGGAAAAAGGAAACTACTTGAGCAAGAGAAAACAATACGCGAGCTACAGTCTGCAATAAGAAATCTTCCAGAGTCAAAGACATTTTCTGTTCCCAAAATTAGGTATGTTGAGGAAGCGTTTATAGAAAAGTATCTTCACGAGGCAACACCTCGATGGATCACAAGTAATATGACTACAGATACTACCTGGTGGGGTTTTCAGGACCACACTTTCGCCGAATGTTTTAAAGATTGGATTGTATGGTTCTGGAAGCAAGCACCAGAAGAAGTGAATTTAAAATTGTTTTCAAATAATTCGGATGTAGAAAAAAGCATGAAGCAAGAAAGGATACGAAGGAGACAAATTCGCTTTTGGAAGGGAGACAATGATTTTACTGGCACACAATGGATTATCGGTTCATACATCGTTCTCATCGTTACCAACCAAAAACCTCATTATCTCGTGGAAATTCATGACTCAGTGATGGCTCACAATATGCGTGAAGTGTTTCGCGAATTGTGGAATCAAAAATCCGCTTAGAGGGCGGATTTTATCTTGTCTGCGTATAGTTGTTTTTCACCTTCCTTATAACTAAAACGAGGATATAACTCTGCAAGAGTGTCACCTTTTTCTCTAGGAATTAAGTGAATATGAAAATGAGGCACTTGTTCTCCCATCACTGCTACTTGCACAATATGACATTGCAAGCCTTTCTTCATTGCGAGCATAATTTCTTTGGCTTTTTGGTAAATATAACCAACGAGTTCCTCTGGCACATCTGTCATCCACACATAAGGTTCTTTGGTAATAAGAAGAATATGTCCTTTGGTGACCGGCTCGATATTAAGAAAAGCGATTGTTTGTTCATCTTCATAAACGATTGTCGCTGGAATTTCTCGGTCGATTATTTTTTGAAAAATTGTTTTTTCCATAATTAGTTTAGTTAATGATTTTCTTCCCAATCGAATATCTTATGATAATCTGCGTCATCTTCCTCTGTAGAAGTATTTTTCTCTGGAAATAGTTGAGCAAGAAAATCTTTTTTTGTTGCTGCTGATAGTTTTTTGACATGCTCGATAAATTTCAGAACATTTTTTTCTTTTACATCTTTTCCTGCATGGCTTGAAATATAGATACCGTGGTAATTTGTGCCTTCTGGAAAGTAGTCGAGCATAGCTTTGTATATTTTTCTAACAGTTTCTGGTTTCAGATTGACTTCAGGTTTTCTGATTATTTCGTTTATATATTTTTTTTCTACCATATTATGTATCTTTTCTCAAAAATGCCCCCTGTTTATTAAATCCATTTTTTTCGTAAAATGCCACAAGTTCGTCCTTGCAATCGAGGATAACTTTGTAGCAACCGAGTTCACGCGCTTTTTCTACTACGGCTTTGATGAGTTTACTACCGACACCTTTGCCTTGTTGATTTGGGAGTACTGTGAGAGTTTCCAGATGTCCGCAAAGGCCACCCTGGTGTATCCATTTTTGTTCTACGAAAAGTATGATTGAACCAACAATCATACCCTCGTCGATAGCGATAAATGTGTAGTATGGGTGTGCTGTTAGTGTTTGAGCAAGATTATTTTTTTTTGATTCTGGAATATCGCCAACAGGAGAAAGGACTTCTTGAACGCGGGTAAATTCTTCGGTGAGAATATCTTCTTTTGTAGCTAGACGTACTAGGATTGTTTGTTCCATGTATCTATTGTCCATTATTTTTTAGGCGAAGGCAAGAGCGTGAGTGTGCTACAATCAACCGTATGCAAACCAACTTTCTCGATGAACTCCTGAAAAAACGTGGCGTCCATAGCGACGAGGACCGCGAGCGATTTTTGCATCCTTCGTACGATGACCACCTGTACGACCCCTTTCTCATGCCCGACATGGAGCGAGCTGTAGTGCGACTGTTTGAGGCAATAGAGGCAAAGGAAAAAGTTGTCATATATAGTGACTATGACTGCGACGGTATTCCTGGGGCGGTGATACTGCATGACTTGCTCAAAAAAATTGGTTGTGAGGTTTCTGTATACCCGGACACCAACCATGGCGAAGTCGCAAGCGACGCACAAAGTGCATCACCATGGTCTGGTGTACGGGTGTATATTCCTGACCGTCACGATGAAGGCTATGGACTCAACCACGATGCTATCGAGCAGTTTATTGCGGACGGCGTGAGTCTTTTGATTACCATTGACCTCGGTTCAACAGACAGCGAAGACATCGCACATGCGCAAGCAAATGGCATCGATGTTATCGTGACCGACCACCACTTGCCACCCGTCGAACTTCCTAAACCATTTGCACTGGTCAATCCAAAAGTTCCTGGTAGTGCATACCCAGATCCCATGCTCTGTGGAAGTGGGGTGATATTCAAATTCGTTCAAGGCTTTCTCGCAAAGTATCGTGAGTATTTCAAGGTGCCTGTCGGTTGGGAGAAATGGTTGCTCGACATGGCGGGACTCGCGACGCTCTCTGACATGGTGCCACTACAAAACGAAAACCGCGTACTCGCATACTGGGGACTCCGCGTGATGCGAAAATCTCCACGACCGGGATTTCGCATGCTCCTCGCGAGTGCAAAAGTTGATCAGAAAAATCTGTCAGAAGATGACGTCACGTTTATGGTCACTCCTCGTATCAACGCAGCATCGCGCATGGGTACTCCGATGGACGCATTTCGACTACTCGCAACTGACGATGAGAAAGAGGCAGCAGCGCTCGTGCTTCACCTCGAAAAGATAAATACTGAACGAAAGACACTCGTCGCCACGATCATGAAGAAAGTGAAAAAGACTCTCGAGGAGCGAGAAGAGAAAGATATTATCGTCATCGGTGATCCGTCGTGGCGTATCGGGATACTTGGCCTCGTAGCAGGCAAGGTGTGCGAAGAGTACAGCAAGCCGACATTTGTCTGGGGGCGAGAAGGATCGAACGGTGGAAGTGTGATCAAGGGTTCATGCCGTTCGCCAAAGGGAACAAATGTTGTTGAGATCATGCGCGGAGCGGGTGAAGCATTTATCGACGTCGGCGGTCACGCGCAGGCAGGTGGGTTCAGTGTTGCGGAGGAAAATATCCACACGCTCGAGGAAAAACTTCAGCGTTCGTATCAGGAACTAGCTACACTTGGTTTCTCTGGTGAGGGAGAAGTAGTTGAAGATCCTGTCATCCTCCCACTCGGTAGTTTGTATGAAGAGCACTATGACGCGATCACGAGTTTCGCACCGTTTGGTTTCGGCAATCCGAAACCAGTGTTTCATTTTCTCGAAACAACGGTTGGGGATGCAAAACTTTTTGGTAAAGAAAAAAACCACCTCGAACTCACCCTCGCGCATGGCAAAGGGGAGAGAAAAGCTATATCATTTTTCGTCAGCGATGCGGTCCGCGACAACTTGCCGAAAAGAGGCGCGAGTATCAACCTCCTCGGAACCCTCGAAGTCTCGTATTTTGCGGGTCGCACGACAAAGCGCATACGTATAGAGAAAATACTATGAATTTAAAAGAAGAGTATCTTAAAAATCTATACAACGAAGATAATAAGCAAAAACCGGAAGCTTGGTTGAAAAAGGCTAGAATGTTTTATAACGTTGTATTATTGATTGTTGAAGAATATGCAAAAGTAAAAAACGGCGTAAATGGAGAATTCGGAATGACAAGAATTGCTGCTTTAGAATCTTTGCCAGTACTTGTTTTCCAGGCGATGGAATTATATTTAAAGACACTTTTGGTAATATCTGGAAAAAATTTTGACAATACGCATGTTATACCCGATTTATACAATGAAGTAAAAAAATTATATAAATTTGATGAGTCACTCGAAAAGGAGATAGTCTTAATGATGGGAAGCTTTCCCAGATTAGAAGAAGTGAATATGCACCATAGAATTCTTTCATATCCAGAATATCAATTTCCAGGGGTACCTGTTACAAGTTCAAAGATCTTGCTTGAAAAAATCGATAGTTTCGTAATTGAAAGAATAAGGAAATCAAACATTAATGGGTAGAACCACAGTTGCAATAAAAAACCCCGCATCAGGAGCGGGAGTTTTTTTGTGTCGACAATGCATTTGTTTTTAGCACGGGCACGTATACATGGATAGATGTATTAGAGTGCTGGTTCGTCGCCCGGGAATGGAACAGCGTCGCCTTTCAAATCCTTGAGAGCTTCTTTTACTTCAAGCATATCTGATTTGAAAGTCATGAGTGAACTTTTTACAACCGATGCTTGCGCCTTGAGCGTTCCGTCACCTGGTACAGCACCTGCTTCGATAGCGTCATCGATCATAGCTTTGAATTCATGAATTTCTGAGACAAGAGTATCGTATGAGTCTTCTGCTTGGTCCATTTCAGCTTCTGCAGTTGAAACGTCATATCCCTTTTCATCAGCTCGTGTGATGTAGTCGTTCAATTTGTTGTGGATTTCAGTTGCTTTTGATTCTCCTCCAGCAACCTTTGCCTTGATCATCTCGAGCTTTTCCATAGGACCTGCCGCACTAGCGAGTGACGCAGAACCGAGTAATACAGCGAGTGCAAGTGTACTTGCGAATAGTGTTTTTTTCATAGTATATATAAGTTATTTGATAATTAATAATCTTTACAAGGGTATCAGGCCCTCGTACCAAGTATAACGTATGCACAGCTAAAGTGTGACATGTTACAATACTTCCTATGATAACTATCTATACAGACGGCTCGTCGAGAGGCAATCCAGGGCCAGGTGGCTGGGGCGCGGTTCTCGTTTACGACGAGAACCGCGCAGTGGTGGAACTCGGTGGGCGAGAACAACACACGACAAACAACCGTATGGAACTCACCGCTATCCGCGAAGCTCTTTCGTATATAGAAGAGCGAAATATAGAAGGGGATGTGGAACTCTACACTGACTCGTCGTATGCGATGAACGGACTACAGTCTTGGATGTACGGCTGGCAGAAAAATGGATGGAAGACAGGGTCGGGTGATCCTGTGTTGAACCAAGATATATGGGAGGCACTTCTCGGGCTTATGGTTCGACTCAAACAATCACGCGATGTAGATATTAAAAAAGTAAAAGGTCATGCCGGCGATGTGTTGAACGAAAGGTGTGACACTCTCGCAACAGCGTTTGCAGATGGAGAGCGAGTACTTTTGTTCAAGGGTGAGTATGAAAAGTATACGAAACTCTTTGGGCTGGAAATAAATAAGTTGCAAGTCATAAGCCTCAAGTCCCCACTCCGCCAAGGCTCCGCGGGGCAGGCCCAAGTAAATACAAAAACCAAATCGACAAAAGGTAAAAAAGCCTATTCCTATGTGAGTTTGGTCAACGGGAAAATTCATACCGACAAAACATGGGACGCATGTGAAAAGCGTGTAAAAGGAAAAGCCGGCGCAAAATACAAAAAAGTTTTTTCCGCCGAAGAAGAAAAGCTTCTTGTTCGGGAATTTACAAAGCTAAGTGCTAGTCGCTAGTTGCTAGACGCTATCGTATGCCCTCGCGTTTGCTCTACTCAATTATTTTTGGTTTTGCAGGTGGCGTACTATTGGCAACACTGCTAGTATTACCTCCATATTTTTTACCTGCGCTTGTTGTTGCGAGTATTGTGCTCACAACTGCAGGTATGCTCTCCAGTGTTTCTTTCAAAAATGTATTGCTTCTCGCAGGTATTTTCACTATTGCAGTAGTACTCGGCGCGCTCCGCTATGAAAGTTCATTGCATGACCAGAAGCTCCCTTATGAGCCAATGGTCGGCGAGAAAATATCTTTGACAGGAACTATAGTTCGCGAGGTGGAACGACGCGAAAGCAATCAACGCTTTTTGATTGAAACACATGACGAAGGTGAACACATCCTCGTCTCAGCTGACCTCTATCCTGAATATGTATATGGCGATATTGTAGAGGTCACGGGCAAGCTGGCAAAGCCTGACAATTTTGAAACTGATCAAGGTAAAGAGTTTGACTATATACACTATCTTGCAAAAGATGATATTTTTTATACGATGAGTTTTGCGCAGGTTTCTGTGCTTGGACATGAAGCGCCGTCACGTGTGCTTGAGATGCTTTTGTCATTCAAGGCGCGTCTTATGAAAAATATTGAAGACGTCGTTCGGCGACCTGAAAGTACGTTTCTCGGCGGTATCGCACTCGGTTCACGCGCGGGTATATCGAGCGAGTTGCGCGAGGATTTTATCACGACAGGAACTATCCATATCGTCGCCCTCTCTGGATACAATATTTCAATAGTTGCAAAATACATTCAAGATTTTTTTGGACTCTTTCTTTCATTTTCTTTTGCTATATACGCTGGTGCGTTATCTATCGTTTTGTTTGTTTTGATGACCGGCGCGCAGGCGACTGCGGTGCGCGCTGGTATCATGGCACTACTCGTCCTCCTCGCAAAACGAACAGGTCGCACGTACGAGATTACGCGAGCACTTATGATTGCAGGATTTTTCATGGTACTCCACAATCCGAGTATTCTTGTGCACGATGTTTCATTTCAACTTTCATTTCTCGCAACGCTCGGAATTATTTATGGCACACCGATATTTGAAAAGTGGTTTGGAAAAAAAGAGAACGAAAAAATGGCTGTCGGCGTGATGCAAAAAGCAAAACGCGGTATGCGCGATATCGTCGCAACAACACTCGCAGCTCAGATTGCAGTTCTTCCGTTTATTATGTACACGATGGGGACGCTTTCCATTATTTCATTTCCGATAAATATTGTGATTCTTCCGTTTATACCTATTGCGATGGCACTCGGATTTATTATCGCACTTCTTGGCTTCCTCGGTTCGTGGCTGACACTTCCACTTGGCTACGCAGTCACGCTTCTTCTCGGTCTTGTGCTCTCACTTATCGAGTGGGGAGCGGACGTGCCACATGCCCTTGTAGTAGTCAGAGACATGCCACTTTTTGTGATGCTCGCAGTCTATTGTGCGCTAGTGTATTTTGTTTACCGCTGGATTGTTCGCCAGCGTATACGCTCAGGGTCAAACGTTGGGTAGAGGTTGGGGTACTTGCATTTATTGTAAATATGTGTTATAATAGGTATATGAATAATTATACACACTCCAAGCTTTTTATAGCTTTTGTCCTTATGTCTCTATCTGTGTTGCCTATGCAATCGGTATACGCTATGCGAAATGAGGGAAAAACACTGAGCATGACCGCTGTGACTACGAGGGATGTCCTCGATGCAAAAGGTGGACTTGATCGTACTATTGGACACTTAGATATAAAGAAAACTCCTCTGACTGTTCGCCCTATGCAGATGACGGCAGAGCGATACTACTACGACGCGCTCGATGTATACACATGGCGCTTTACTATTAACATGACAGTGCAAGCAAACGGAGCAGATGTCTATCTGGCGCAAGACACGACAACAGTTGCAACACCAGGGTTCAACCTAGTGCGTTTTATGGAGGATAATGTGGCGGTTGTGGGAGGTACTACTGTTGGAACATATACAGATATGCCACTATCCCCGCACGGAAATTTTGTACTCGAAGACGGAGTTGTTGAACAAGCGACAGTGATAGTCGAATATACAGAATCGCATATGTCACCTGACGTAGCATATCAGGCTGTACTCAAGCATCTTAAATACAACACCGACGATAGCGCTATATACAAGATAAAAAGTCTAGGAACTGATTTTGAAACAGACGAAATATACATAGACTAGTAGCATCAATTAAAAAATACTCACCATGGGTGAGTATTTTTTAATTGAGCACGCGAGCGAAATTATTTTTTCGCCGCCTTCTTCTTTGCTACAGGAGCTTTCTTTTGTGGGGCAAGTGTTTTTGCAACTTTATTTACTTTGCCTGCAATTTTTTTAGCTTTCGTAACAACTTTCTTTACAGCAACTTTATTCTTTGCAACTGCTTTTGTTACTTTTGCACGAGTCTTTGCACCACTTTTTGTACCATAGAGGTATGCTGCCCCAGCTGCTGCTGCGATAGCTACTCCTGCTACGATTGCTTTCTTTGTATTTTTCTTCATAGGTATTGAAATTAAGAACTGATAAGTTACTTCTTTTTCTTTTTTGGTTTCAAAAAAGAAAAAAGGCCTTTGACAAATGTACGTGCACCCTCTACATCTGCGCGAAGCGTGTCAGATACTTCCCGTACATCACTCGATACTGCTTTTGCGTCGTCAGCGATACTGTTGAGTTTTTTAAGTAGTTGGATTGCAAGTGAAGCTATGGCAATCCCGACAAAAATAAAAATAACAAATCCGACGCTGGCGATAATAAAGAAGATATCCATTTGTTGAAAGTCTGACATGCTTCTATTGTAGCATTGAGCATAGAATTACAAAAGGTGTGTGCATACTCGGGTGTTGTTTTTTGGCGTCATGCGATATACTTGGTGTATATGGAATATATAACACCAGAACCTATGCATCGAAAAACTAAAACCGTTCGTATCGTGGCACTTGTCGTTGCTGTCGTCGCACTTGTTGTCGTTGCCGTGCTTTATTTCCTTCCTACAGATAAAAGCAGTCAGTTGCTTTCAGACAAAGAAACTCGTCGCCAAGCAAAACTAGAGGCTATGCAAAACGGCACGCTCGACTCAATAAAGGACAAGGGTGAGACTACTACCACGACAGAAGATCCGGCAGCGACTCAAACAGGGGGCACTACAGCGGGTGATGCAACAGCTGGCACAACTACAACTGCCTCTGTTGCCGGAAGTGTTTCACAGAGCGAGCTCTACACAGTCACAACAAAAAAAGATGTCACGTATGGTACTGTCGGGGGCTCTACTCTCAAGATAGATATTTATACTCCAAACGGCGTTACAGCGCCGACACCTCTCGTGTTGTACATTCATGGCGGTGGGTTTAGAGGTGGGAGCAAGAACGGTGTTGCGGATGACGCACTGATGCTGGCGAAACATGGCGTGGCCACTGTCGGCATAGACTATCGACTCTCTGGCACTGCCATATTTCCAGCATCCCTCCATGATATAAAAGGCGTTGCACGATATATGAAGGCGCATGCAACAGAATACAATATTGATCCAAACGCATTCTTCACTCTAGGTGAATCAGCGGGTGGCGTACTCGCATCACTCATGGGTGTGACAGAAAGCAATACGACACTCGAAGGGACGGTTGGAGGAAATACTAGTTACGATAGTAACATCGCAGGTGTGATCAATATTTCGGGAAGTTACATCGCTTCGATTGTCGATACGATGTCGGGCGGAATCAAAAATGCTATTTCCGCAGAAGTAGGTTGTTCACCAGTTCCAAGTACTGCATGTAAGAGTGCGTACGAGGCGCTCTCTCCGGAAACATATATTTCAAGTGGTGACTCTCCATTCATAATTTTGCATGGTGACAAAGATGGTAGTGTGCCAACGGTACAGGCGACAACTTTTAACTCTAAACTTACAGCTGTCGGAGTAAAGAGTGAAGTCTATGTAGCGAGTGACCTCGCCCATGTCGGAGGACTACTCTCGCGGTATCTGACACAGGTGATTAACTTTATAAATACGAATAGTTAGGAAAATATTAGTGAATTAAAAATTATCTATAAAAAAACTTCCCTAGGGAAGTTTTTTTATAGATAAAATGTGAAGTATTAACAAGGGTAACTAGCACTCCACTCTTCAATTGGTTGCATGTCAATCGATGTGTTATTTTTTACTTTAATAGAGACATAGTTGTAATTTGTTCCGCAGGATACTTCTTTGTAGAATAGTTCATAAGTATTCTCTCCAATTTTTCTAATTGCCGTCCTCTCTTTTAGCGTATTCATAGTCGTTTCCGGAATTGTGTCATCAGGAGAAGGAAATCCATACGATCCATCTTGTAAAAAGTCATTTCTTAAAATCAATGCGTAAAGAGTCTCTGCTTCGTCCCTGCTGAGATAACTAGAAGAAAAAACTTTATTTGTATTATCGCAAAAATCAAGCAAATCTTGATGCGTATACTCTGTCTCGTCAGCAGATGAATAGGGGTATTGTTTTATTGGCATCTCTCCTGTTCTAACTGAGCAAGTAATATTATTATTTGCCCACACGGATTGGTCGGATATGGTTTTGATTGTTTCGTTTTTTGTAAAGGAAGGGTAGGGTACCAGCGATTTGTCTTGCGAGGCGTCATGCATAGTTGCAAGCTGAAAGTAAACGAGAACAGCTATGCCGAGTATCACTATTCCCAATAGCAGTAGTTTTGATTTCATAATTACTTATTGTGCATTGTGATAATTGTTTTCGATTACCTTCCAATTGAGATTCGCAAAAAAATCCTCGACATACTGCTTTTTACCACTTGGTTGATAGTCGGCAACATACGAGTGTTCCCACATGTCGAGCGCGAGGATCATCTCGCAACCATTGAGCTGTCCGAGATGTTGTTCGTCCACCCACGACGCGAGAAAGTGTTTTTCTTTTTTGTCATACCAGAGTACTGCCCAGCCGATACCGCGGGTTAGGGCGAGAGCTGAAAATTCTTTGACAAAGTGTTCATACGAACCAAAGAGTTCAACAAGTTTCTTTCCGAGTTCACTCTCAGGGTTAAAGGCCACTGGTCCGCCCTCAAGTGAAGAGAAGTAGACTTCATGATTGCGCATGCCGTTGTATTCAAATGAAAATCGTCGGAATAGTTCGCCGACAATATATGCGTCTGCAGTGCTATCGAGTGTCGCCATTTTTTCCATGATGAGGTTCGCATTTTTTACATATCCCGCATAAAGTTTGAGATGCTCTTCGATATTTTTTGCCGATATACCCTTGAGTTCGCCGATAGAAAATGTTTTTGGTGTAAATGTCATAGTTGTAGCAGCTAGCACTTAGGCACTAGCATTTAGTGAATAATGAAGTAAGTATAGCATATACAAAAATCGCATTTGGGCCATATGGATGCGATGGTTTGTCACATATTGCGGTGTGTCTGCGTTATATTCAACAACTGTTCTTGCTCCGATTAGTTTTCCACAGGTATTTTTGCGCAATAGGTTTTGGAGGTGGTAGAAATGGTATGCTATAGGTATCCCTGATCTATCTCATTTTCTCGCCACAAGGTGGTGGGTACGTTTTTGTTTTATTATTATTTATTACTTATATACACATGTTTAAACATCCACATCATGCAGCTCTCGCGCTTTTTGTTATGCTTGCAGTTGCGTTCGCAATCCCTAGTGTCTCAAGTGCACTCAAATCAACCTCTCTTACAGTCGGAGCGACCGGGGAGAATGTAAAGCTCTTGCAAACAAGTCTTATACAAAAGGGTTATCTCTCAGGCTCAGCGACAGGTACGTATGATACATCTACGGCTGCTGCAGTAAAAGAATTCCAGACCGAGCAAGGTCTTACCGCTGATGGTATTGCCGGTACAGTGACTCTTAACAAAGTCGGGGTACCGGTGCCTGTTGTAGCAACAGTACCTACTGCGGTAAAAGTAGTTGCAGGAACTCCTCCAACTCCATATGTTCCAGTTCCAGAAGTTGCTCTCCCAGCAGAAGAATATGAGACTGAAGGTTGTGAGCCGTTGCTTGCAGTAAAAAGATCTTCAGACTCTCCAAAGGATGATCTTCTACTAGAAGCATCTGATGATCAATATGTGTTTACATTCTACATAAAAACTGGTTCTTGCGAGGTATGGATCGAACATATGGACATAGCCGTTCAGACAATGGGAGAAGAAACTGTACTTTGGGATGGACTTCAAATAGAAGACAGTTCTGAATTGGAAGTAATAGGTGAACTCGGTGCAGGGGCAGTTGCTGCAACCGAGGACTCACTTGCAGCTTCAGTTGCTGTATACGAAACAGAAGATTATGTTGCATTGGGTGACTATAATATCCCTCCTTACACTGAAAAGAAAATTAGTGTATTGATCAATGGGTTGGATGTTGTAGAAGAGGATTTGATAAATACCATCGTTGCCGGAGTATATGGGTTTGATGGATACTATCTAGCTCCAGATGGATCTGACCATGCCTTTGATTTTGGTACCGGAGGTATGTGGGGGCATGTGCTTGATGTACGAAATCCATAAGTAGACTCAATAAAAAAAATCCACCATTTGGTGGATTTTTTTTATTGAGTCGCACTAAGTTTTTTTACAATTATTTACAAAGTATTTTTGCCGTGTATACTTTTCCTATGCAAAACCGACAACTTGTCACACTCGGAATTCTCTTTTTCTTTGTGCTTGTCGTATGGGCACAGGTGTACGAGGGTGGTATTGAAAAAAATAAAAAAGAGGACGGGCTTCTCACTGTCGCATACCTCGATGTCGGACAAGGTGACGCAATATATATCGAGGCACCCAACGGTCGGCAGATGGTTATCGATGGTGGACCAAAAGAAACACTGATGATGGAACTTCCGACTGTGATGCCGTTTGGAGACAAGACAATCGATGTGATGATGGTAACCAACCCTGACCTCGATCACTACTCGGGATTTATACCGCTCCTCGAACAGTACGATATTGCTACTGTCGTAGAGCCAGGAACTCACAATGATTTTGGTATGTACGCGACGCTCCAGCAGAAAATACGTGATGAAGATGTCGAGCACGTGCTCGCGCGTAGTGGACAGAGAATAATTTTAGATCAAGAAAAAAATGTGTATTTTGAAATTCTTTTCCCTGACCGCAATGTGTCGAGTTGGGATTCAAACGACGGCTCTATTGTGGGGCGACTCGTCTACGGAGATATTTCATTTCTCTTTACCGGTGACTCGACACTTTTGACCGAGGGGATAGTCGTGGCAAACAATGACATCTCGGGGATCGATGTCCTCAAGGTAGGGCATCATGGGTCAAAGACCTCGACGGGGGTCCCGCTTCTCCGTGAAGCGAGCCCTGAATATGCGGTGATTTCTGCTGGCGCTGGCAACCGCTATGGTCACCCGACGAAACTGGTACTCGATAGACTCGCGAGTTTTGGGGTGGAAACACTGACGACTATAGACGAGGGTACTATCGTGTTCGAAACCGACGGCAAGTTACTCACACGTGTTGTAAACTAAGGCTCTTTTCGTGGTATACTATGTTGTGAGACTGTAAGAAACGCCCGTTTCTCGTGTCTACACGTATGGAGCACAAAGAGATTGAAAAAAAGTTTGTCGAAATATACGATACCTACAGCGACCAAGTCTTTCGCTATATCTTTCTACGGGTCAAAAACCGAGAAGATGCGCTGGATTTGACCCAGTATGTGTTTACTCGCTTTTTTGAATATATCAAGAAAAACGAAGTGGAGCATCCAAAGGCATTTCTCTTTCGACAGGCACACAACGCTATTGCAAACCACTGGAGAGCAAAGAAGAACACTCTTTCGCTCGATGCGATGACTGAAGAAGGGTTTGATGTAGCCTCTGGTGAGCACAAGAAACTAGGAGTATCGCTCGACGTAGCGCAGGCTATGGCCATCGTTGCAGAACTGCCTGACATCTACCAAGACGTGCTCGTGCTTCACTATATCGAAGAACTCGACATAGGCGCTATCGCAGAACTCAAAGACGAACATGAAAATACGATATCAGTGAGACTGCACCGGGCGAAAAAAATGCTTAAAGAAATAATGAACAAAAAAAATTATGAGTGACCTCGACCTATTCCGAAAACTAACAACACTTCACCTGACCCAAGAAGAAAAACGTTTTATGCAACAAAACGTTCTTTTGCGATCGCGCGAGCGTAGTGTGCTCTCGCCGATCACTTCACTGTTTATGTTTTCAAGATCATTTGTATCAGTGACCGCTATGGCGCTGTTGCTACTCGTCGGTACCACCGTTGTGCATGGCGCAGAGCGTTCTATTCCTGGCGACGCACTCTATGGGATGAAGCGTGGTGTCAACGAACGCGTGCTCGGTGTGTTTGCCCAGAGTGACGATGCAAAGGCTCGACTCGAAACAAAATTTGTTGACCGACGTCTCGAAGAGATTCAAAAAATAATTGTACAAGAAGATATACAGGATATAGCTGATAGTGCGAGTATCGGAGAGGTAGAGCAAGAGCTTTCTATTTCACCCGAGACGCTCGCCATAGTGGTAACGCTTACCGAAGAAGTAAAACAACATGCAGAGATGGCGCAGGTCCACATAGAGAACGTGAGTGACGGAGGAAGTGCGGACGACGCGCTCGTGCTCGCGTCAGAACTCGAAAGTGCTATCGATGTGCATACTTCTACACTCGCTACTCTGACTGATGATGGCGGTGAAGAAGAAACGCTCGTCGCAATCGCAGAAGCTGTGCAAGTATTGTCTGACTCGTCTGATTCTGTTGCAGAACTCGGGGACACAATTGCTATTGCTATTGTGGAAGACACGTCTATTGTAGACCGCGAAAAAGCAGAGGCGCAACTCGCTGAAGCCGAGAAACTTGTCGCTCTCTATATACTCGACAATCCAGCTCCTGTTCTCGATATAGTTCCAGATATTACTGTTGACACGACAGAGCCCGTGGTTGCAGATGAGGTAGTGGAGGATGTGGTGGTGCCAGCGATCGCAGTCGCGCAGCTCCTCCAAGAAATTCCAGTTGAGCCAGTTGCTGATATCGTCGCTATTGAACCAGAGATAGTAGCTGTCGCAGTCGAGAATGAGACGTCTGCTGTTGTTGAGATCGATGAAACAACAGTTCTGACACCTGCATATGTACTCCCAACGCTTGAAGAAATCCAAGCAAAGATTGCAGCATGCCGAGCGTACATCGAAACAGGTGACTATGCAAACGCATATATCGTCTGTACTGATGCCGTGCAAAGTATCTCTACTCTCACTCAAGTACAAGAAAAAACAGAAGTAGTTGTTGAAGCGGAAGCGGTACCTGACGCAGTTCCAACTGACGAACCAGCGGTGACACTTGTAGATGAAGCAAAGGCAGAGGAGACGAAGGTAGAGGTGCTCGACTCTACATCGCTCACTGGCAAGGTGCTCGATGCATTTGATCAGGCACGATAAGGACTGTTTCTCTCCAGACTTTTAATATACCAATTCAGATAACATAAAAAGCGCCCCGACATATGTCGGGGCGCTTTTGCATGAACTATGCAGTAGCTTCTTCTTTTTTCTTTGGGGCAGCTTTTGCCTTTTTGATGATACCAGCCTTTTGGAGAGCCTTGTATGCACCGTTTTTATTGATAGTCTTGAGTCCTTTTGCTGAAACAGTGAGGCGGATAGACTTGCCGAGCTCTTCAACGTAGATTCGTTTTCGTTGTAGGTTGGCGTAGGTTCGTCGCTTGCCTGTAGGGTTAAATTGGGTAGCACGAACACGGTTGGAATACTTTCCAGCGACTTGTGAACTTGCTCCTGTAATATCACATGATTTTGCCATAACGCTCCGTATCCTATCACACCTTTGAAAAATTGGCAAATATTCATAGAAACAACAATGACCAAATTCCAATACTCAAAAAACACGAAGTGCGGTTTCTTTGCTCCTTGGAGCTTGCTAATTGGTTATTCTGCTGTTACACTATATATATGGACGCTGTAAATTCCCTGTTTTACATCATCATTCTTATACTTTCTGTTGTGATCCACGAGGTGGCTCATGGCTATGTCGCGTATCGCTATGGCGATATGACCGCACAGATGGCAGGACGACTCACGATGAACCCTATCAAACACATTGATCTGTTTGGGTCTATTATCGTGCCGGGTATCCTCCTTATTTCTGGAGCCGGGTTTGTTATCGGCTGGGCAAAACCTGTGCCGTACAATCCTGACAATTTCCGAGACCGCAAACGTGGCACCATAGCTGTGGGTTTTGCGGGCATTATCGCCAACTTCACTATCGCAATTATTTTCGGAATACTCATGCGGATTCTTGGTGGTGCGGGTATGCTCACCGAGGACGCGATGTTTATCACGAGTGTTATCGTCATCACCAACATCGTACTCGGATTTTTCAATCTTATGCCGATTCCTCCACTTGACGGATCACGTATCATCGCAGGTATCGGTGGATACAAAGTTGAGCGACTCGTACAACAGATGGAGCGATATGGACTCGCGCTCGCGCTTTTGTTTATATTTTTCATTTGGCCACTGCTCACACCAGTTATTTTCCACATCTTCCGATTTATAACAGGCATATCGTTTATGTAGCAGTCAGTAGATTGAAGATTAAAGATTCATGAAATACATACGATATACAAAATTATTTTTTACTTTCATCGCATTTCTCGCGATTCCTTTTTTTGCATTTTCTGCGACAGGCACTATCGATCCGGTAAATAAATACTCTCGTATCATGGCGGATTCGCTTCTCGGTGGAACGAGTCAGATCAACTGGCAACCAACAGGAGTCGGTACCACGACAGTGACGGACACGGGCATCACTGGATATATTTGGAGTTCAAGTTTTGGATTTATCAATCTTGCTCCGACAGGTGCGGGGGTGACCAATACAACAGGAGGCGTGCTCGGTGGCTATGCGTGGGGACAAAATACAGGATGGATTAATTTTGCTCCAACAGGTGGAGGAGTTTCTATTTCGACAACGACAGGAGAATTTTCAGGATACGCATGGGGACAAAATACTGGATGGATAGAATTTGATTGCGGTGGTGGTGCATGTGTGGAAACAGATTGGACGCCGTCTACTGTGGCCTGTTCCGACGGTATCGACAACGACAGCGATGGAGATATCGACTTTCCTGCGGATAGTGGGTGTACGAGTCTCTTGGATACAAGTGAAGTAAATAGTAACGGTGGAGGTGATGACCCAGACAATGCTTGTGAGGATGGTGACGACAATGATAATGATGGTCTCACTGACTATCCAGATGACAGTGGCTGTACTTCGGCAAACGATGACAATGAAACAAACACTGTAGTAACTGTATATCAATGTAATGACGGTATGGACAACGATGGTGATACTTTTGTCGACTATCCGAGTGACTCAGGGTGTACGACAGCAACTGACAACAGCGAACTTTCAGCGCCTGTGACATATATGTGTTCTGATGGTGTCGACAATGAAGGCGACGGCAAGACGGACTATCCTGCCGATCCAGGATGCTCCTCTCCGACCGATGGCAACGAATATGATGCGCCACCAACAGAAGAAGAACCGTGTACAGGCGACGCGTGTACGCCGTGTGTTGGTGAGGGTTGTATACCGGGGGACGAACCAGACCCTATCGACGAAGATCCTGGAGATGATCCAGATCCAACTATAGATGAACCCACGACGCCAGGTGGTGATACGAGTAGTTCTGGAGGAAGTATAGGGGAGACTGTAGGTGCATTTTTTGGGGGCATCGCGGACTCAGATTTTCCGATGGAGCTACCAGCGCTTGTAGGTATTTTTGCAGCACTCTTGCCACTACTTTTTGCGACAGCACCAGGAGGAGTCGTCTTTTTGCCATTTCAAATGTGGTCACTCTTTTTTGGACGCAAGAAAACAAAACACCCATGGGGAACTGTGTATGATGCTATAACAAAACGACCTCTCGATCCGGCTTATGTGACAATAACGAAAGTAACTGGAGAATCAGTAGGTGAATCTATTACTGACATCGATGGACGATATGGATTTTTGGTGCCAGGCGGTAGTTATATATTGAATGCTGGCAAAACGCACTACGCATTTCCTTCGCAGAAGATGATGGGGCGAACAAAAGATGAACTCTATGACAATTTGTATTTTGGTGGACCGGTAGACGTGGTAAAGGATGGTGACGTGGTTGTGAAAAATATTCCGATGGATCCACTCGAATTTGACTGGAATGAATTTAGAAAAACACAAATGGGGCTCTCAGGTGGGTATCGTGTGTTTGATAAAATACTCTCACGGCTCTCGAGCATCCTCTTTGTTGTTGGTTGTGCGTTTGCGATACTTGCCTACATAGCTGCGCCGACAACATGGAATACGGTGGTTCTTGTTCTCTACATTGTGATGATACTTATTCGATTGATCATGGGGCCGCTCCGTCCGTATGGTATTTTGAGTGACCGGTTGACCAAGGCACCTCTCTCATTTGCGATTGTTCGTATTTTTTCTGCGAGTGGTACAGAGATAGCACACAAAGTAGCGGACGAAGTTGGACGATACTATTGTTTGTTGCCAAAAGGTGTGTACACGGTTACTGTTGAAAAAAAGATGGAAGACGGCTCGTATCAAAAAGTATATACTTCGGCAAGTCTTAGTATCAAGAAACGTTACCTGAATAAAAAGTTCGCGATATAACAACTATGAATGCAAAAACCCTTACCCTGAAAACACGCACCACCTACTTTGTATTTGGTATTTTGGCAGCAACTTTTTTCACCAGTGTCTATACAGCACTTGCGGTCAACTACGTTACTCCTGGCCTCACGCTCGACCCCGGAGCAGACTTCCCAGTTCTCTGTGTAGACCCGCTCAACGATTGTACTACCGAAGTGCTCCGTATCGGCAACCCAGTGGGCAACGCCACGTCTGGTTCTATACCCTTTGTTGATGCATCGGGAAATTTTGCAGAAGACAACACTGCGCTCTTTTGGGATGAGACCAATGACCGACTCGGACTCGGCGATATCACCCCAGATGACATACTCAATATTTCTTCTGCAACGGGAGATGCAGGTATCGCTATCACTTCGCTCGGTACAGACACTGATCCGTATATAAAATTTGAACTGACAGATGGGACTCCCTCGTTTACGATGGGCGTAGATGATTCTGATAGTGATTCATTCAAACTCGTGCAAGGTTCATCGTTTGCGGGTCCTAGTTTGTTTGAGATTGCAACGTCGGGTGTAGGTGTTGGGTTGTCGCAGTTTTCAGATCCCGAAGCGATGCTTCACCTAGAAACTGGAACATTACGTATCGATACGTATGATGGCACCTACGCATTGCCTACCTCTATCGAGCTCAATCGCGCTATTGGAGACCCGAGCTCTATGGGTCCTTTGTCTGCTGGAGAAATCATAGGAGAAATAAATTTCAACGGACATGATACAGTAGATTTTGTTAATGGAGCTTCTCTTGGGGCGGTTACCACTGAGACGTGGACACCGACTACTCGCGGTACAGATCTTGTCTTTTATGGGACGGATATTGGCGTCGCTACACCTTCGGAACTTATGCGACTCACGGGTGGTGGGCGACTCGGTATCGGTACTGCTGTACCTGAGTATGAATTGAGTATTGTCCAAGAGACACAAAATGTTGAACTCACTGGCGATGCATACGGAGGAGCAAAAGTCGTTTTTGGTGGACGCAGTGCGAACGGCACTATCGCGCTCCCTGGACCGTCTATAACAGGCGATATACTCGCAGAGTTTGCAGGTATCGGACATGACGGAACGTCTTTTGCTTCATCTTCGACAGCCAGTATACGTATGATTGCTGGAGAGACTTTTGCTTCTGGTGAGTACGGTACTGATATTGTTTTCCGTACAACTGCAGTCGACAACAATGTTTTGCAGACGCGTATGCTTATCGATGCCGATGGCAATATCGGTATCAACGACAACTCGCCACTATCACTTTTTACTGTTGGAGCAAACGATGCATTTCAAGTGGGTTCGACTGGCGATATTATTCTCAACCAAGCGACGCCGCAACTCACTATCGACAACGATAGTACGCTCAACATCGTCAACGAAGACGGAGACAATCTTTTCTCCCTCACTGACTACAACAATGTTTTTGGTTCGGCCGCAGAGTCTGGTGCGTTTGTTGATCGACAAAGTTTTTTTGGTGAAGAATTCTCACGTGATCGCACGAGTCTCGCTGCAGACGGTAGTCAGACGTGGGGGGACTTTCAGGCGTGGGGAGTTGACGAGACTAACAACTGTGCATGGGAAGTCGTGGATGATACGATCAACGGTATCGGTCGTATGCGTACCAACGCCGCAGGTGTAGGTAACTCGTGTCTCACCTACAAATCTGCAGCTGCAGGTAACGCTCATCTCGAATACAACGTATCGAACTTGCCGGTGATCTATATGAAAGCAAAGGCGTTTGGTAGTGTCGGTGCTACGGATATATTTTGGGTAGGTATCGGAGACTCAGCAGCTGGATCTACTACTGCACCAAACAACGGAATATTTTTTACCAACAACGGTGGAGCAAACTGGGTCGGTGTGACACGATCTGCTTCGACGCAAACCAACACTGCCTGCGGTGTGGCGGTGTCGACGACCAACTTTGCTCTTTTGAAAATTGAAGTCTTGTCGTCTACTTCTGTACGTTTTTCTATCGATGCCAATGTCTCCGACGGTGTGTCATTTACGACGTGTGGCACATCTGCGACAAACATACCAGCTACGACTCTTGCTGCGATGATCAAGTCGACAAGTAACGCCAACAACGTGGGTGTTGATGTTGATTATTTCCGAGTGTGGCAAGACGACAACGAATCGGCAACAAACGAAATCGTTCTCGACAGTGCTCCGACAGAAGCAGAATATAAAGAGTGGCTCGAAGAAAAAGTGGATGATTATGAAGGCGAAGGCAACGCTCTCGAAGAACTTTCTTCAAAACTCGCTGACGGTTTTGCTTGGGTAGAAGAATATATTTTCAACCGCATCACGGTACTCGTGGGTATTTTTGACCGTATCGAGTCACGTCGTGTCGAGACTGAGGAATTGTGCGTCGGAGAGGTGTGTGTGACCGAAGAAGAGTTTATGAAAGTCTTCAACGAAGTTGAATCACCTGCCGAAGATATTGTTGTACCCGAAGTTGATGTACCACCGGACATAGACGTACCAGCCGATGACATTCCAGAAGAGTTAGACCCACTACCTGTTGACGGTGAAGAGCCTGCCCTAGAAGAGGTTCCAATGGAAGATGAACAAACCCCAGCCGAAGAAGAGCCTGTTGACGAGGAACCGCCACAGGAGGAAATCCCCCCAGAAACAGAAGGTGTTTAAGATATCTACAAAAGAAAGAAGCGAGCACGAGAGTGCTCGCTTCTTTCTTTTGTAGGCTTTTGTTACAATGAAAGAGTATGAAATCTCGACTACGTGGCTACCTCAAAACCTATTCTTCTCATGTTCTCGTAGCGGTTCTCACCCTCGCTTTTTTCTCCTCGGTTTACACCGCACTCGCTGTAAACTACGTCACTCCAGGACTCACCCTCGATCCGGGTGCAGATTTCCCAGTACTCTGCGTTGATCCATTGAACGACTGCACCACGCAGGTCCTCCGTATCGGTAACCCAGTGGGAGGTGCAACGTCGGGATCTATTCCGTTTGTGGATGCCTCTGGTAATTTGGCGGAAGATAACGCAAATCTTTTTTGGGACGAAACAAACAATATTCTCGGCATCGGCACAAACACGCCGTCAGCGACACTTGATCTTTTCCAACCGAATCCGACGGGGACAACGATTGTCTATACAGAAACAAACAGTAGTGTCACTGGGCTCGAAGATGCCACGTTTAGTGGCACATACACGGGTGGTACGGATGAATTTTACTATGCATGTATTGACAGTACTGGGGCGACTGACACATTTGAATGGGGGTCATCGTTGACCACAGTAAGTTTCGTACCTATAACCGGCGGAGCGCAACTGCTCGATCAAGGTATTTCTGTGACGTTTGGCGCTATAACAGGGCACACATTGAACGACTGTTGGTTCTTTTCTGTAGATATTCAAAATATAGAAATAGCACCATTTCGCATTACCGCAAACGATGGTGAACTGTTTGCATTTATGGATGACCAACTCGATAACAATGTGTCTTTTGGTTATGCAGCCGGCACTAGTTTGACGGATGGGAGCAACAATATTTTTATGGGACAATATGCGGGCAATCTAACTGATAGTGGATACGACAATATTTTTATGGGACAATTTGCTGGGTCTGCAAATACAATAGGTACAGGAAACATAGGTCTCGGTGCGTATGCACTATCTTCTATTTCGACTGGCTCATCCAATATCGCACATGGAGACTTTGCACTTTCAAACAATGAAGGATCGAACAATGTTGCAGTGGGAACATCTGCTGGTTCAACGACAATGTCTGGAGATGAAAATGTTTTTATTGGTAGCGGTACAGGCACAACACAAATAACGGGTGGAACGATTGGGATTACAAATACAACAATCGATGAAAGTATTGCTATCGGTTACAGGGCACAAGCAGTAGCCAACAATCAGCTTGTATTCGGGTCTCCTGATGCACCCGTACTCGACGCGTACTTTGGTTCCGGGATGCAGGATTATTCTACTCCTGCAGATGTTGCACTGAACGCATCGGGTGGATACGGGACAAATATAACAGGTGCAAACCTGATTCTTGCCGGTGGAAAAGCAACAGGCAACGCTGATAGCGGAGATATTATTTTCCAGACAGCAACAACAAATGGTGTCTCAGGCACGACACTTCGCTCTCTCACTGAGAAAGCTCGTCTTACGAACGATGGATTTTTCGGCATCGGCGCTACGGCACCTGGGGTGCTCCTCCATGTGACCTCGACGAGTGATACCAACGTGCTCCGTCTCCAAGACTCTGATGGTACGTGCAACCACAATCCAGAGTCTGGATCTGAAACAGTATCCTGTTCGTCTGACGAGAATTTGAAAATCAATATTCGTGATGCATCATCAATATTGGGAAGTATGCGTGACTACCGTATCCGCCAGTATGATGTTATCGCGAGTGGGGACGAGATGATAGGTGTGATTGCTCAAGAGACTCTCGATACGCACCCTGACCGCGTGCATATGACTGATAGTGGATTTTACACAGTAGACTTGCCGACAACGTGGGAGATAGTTAAAGCAATTCAGGAATTGGATATACATATTGCTCAAGTAGCGTCGCAAGCACTGTTTGATACAACAGCAATTGAGACGGTGATCAAAAATTTCTTGGGAAATATTGCAAATGGTTTAGAAAAAATATTTGCGAAGGAAGTGCATACCGAACTACTCTGTGTTGGAGACTTTTGTGTCACGCAGGAACAATTTATGGAAGCGTTCAATCAATCAGAAAGTGATGAAGGTAGTACAGATGATGCACCGCCACCAGAAGAAAGTATTGATCCCGTTCTTAGTGATGAAGAAGTACCCGATGAAGATACATCCGAGGAAAATACTGACGAACCTGTAGACGAGGTAGAGCCCGAAGAACCTGTTGTCGAAGATACTCCTCCAGAAGAACCAACTCCTCTGGTTGATCCAGCGGTCTAAAAGAGCGTTTCTTGCTTTCCCATATTTTTGCTAGAATAAAAGGGTATGAAAACTCGACTACGTGGTCACCTTAGAACCTACTCTTCCCATATTCTCGTCGCGGTTCTCACCCTAGCGTTTTTCTCCTCGGTCTACACTGCACTCGCAGTCAACTACGTCACTCCGGGTCTCACGCTCGATCCAGGAGCGGATTTTCCTGTGCTTTGTGCTGATCCGCTCAACGACTGCACCACAGAGATACTTCGTATTGGTAATCCAATAGGTGGAGCGACATCGGGTTCTATTCCGTTTGTCGATGCGTCGGGAAATCTGGCAGAAGACAATAGTAATCTTTTTTGGGATGAAACCAACAATCGATTGGGGATAGGTACAAATACACCAGCGAGCAGACTGGATATATCTACATCGGCAATCTCGCCAGCAGTTGTTGGTGCTGCAACCGAAATCAACGGTGGTTTGTTGGACGATCTTACCTCAGGAGGAACGTATACTGGGCTCAATGATAATACAATATACGTGTATGTGGATTCTCCTGGCGCGACAGATACTTTTGCTTGGGCTGATTTGAATGGAGATTTTCCTGGCGATTTTGGTATTCCTATTACTCCGGGCCCTATTACTCTTACGGGAACAGGAGTGACAGTGACTTTTGGGGCAACAACAGGGCACGATGGTGGTGAGCTGTGGGAGATACCAGTAACTGCTTCTGCTGTGGTTACTAGTGGTGATTTCAATTTTGGTGGCTCGCTTCTCAAAGGCGGCTCACTATGGGCAGGTGCCATAGGTGGTGTTGTAGACAATGCAACAGCCAATTCTGTTCCATTTATAGATGCTTCTGGTAATTTAGCAGAAGACACGTTGTTCACGTACGATAGTTCTACGACACTTTTGTCGGTGAACGCAATAAATATTCCGAACACCACTTCTTCTTCCCAGGGTGTCATACAAAAAAATGGCTCGCGATTTTTTCATACATACAACACTGGGGTAAGTAATGAAAACCTTTTTATAGGAGTCAATGCGGGTAATTTTACACTCACTGCTCCTGGAGCGTTTAAAAATGCAAACAATGGTATAGGGCAAAATGCGCTTTCTTCACTTACGACGGGCTTTTTCAACACTGCTGTTGGTACCAGCGCACTTCGCCGCATGACGACTGGGTCAAATAACACAGCGGTCGGATTGCAGGCGCTTAACAACGCTCAAATTGCTGTAGACAGTATCGCTATAGGTGAGTCAGCGCTTTTTGGGGGTTCTGGTATCGGCACTTTGACTGGCGGCAAAAATGTCGCTATCGGAAATGCTGCTTTATATGATACGACATCTG
>Ga0075163_10000671_pt1 | contig 44786 bp, 41 predicted proteins | sample JI1023141ADNA_FD_71478 | JGI IMG/M metagenome (GOLD analysis project Ga0075163, IMG submission 71478) | Wastewater effluent complex algal communities from Wisconsin, to seasonally profile nutrient transformation and Carbon sequestration -... | ecosystem: Engineered > WWTP > Effluent > Algae...
TAAGGTCGCTCGTGACGATGGGGCGGCCGATCGGATTGACGTGGCTGGGGTCGCCGAAGTCCGTGTCGGGAAGCTGCCAGACATCGTTGAGCGGCTTGACGCCGAAGCTCGCAATCTGCGTCCGGAAATCCTCGGCCAGTTTGAAGATGTTCGTGTCGAGCTGCGTGCGCGCCATGTCGCTGACCGGCAGGATGTAGAAGTAGACGTCGAAGCCGCTTGCGGCGCCGAGATCTGCGATGGCTTTGGTCGCGGTGATATTGATGGCGCGGATGCCGCCCTGGAAACGCGCTTCGTCCGGCAGGCCCGGCGCCCTGGCGGCAAGGCCGTAATAGCGGTCGCCGCTGTGAGCGATGAAATCCGCGCGACCCTTTTCTGCGGTGCTGTGATTGACCAGCGCCTGGCCGGGGCGTTCCAGCACATTCTTCAATGCCGGACGCAGCAGGATGAGGTCGAGCAGCGTTGGACCGGTTCCGAGGATGGAGACGGCCTTGTAGGTGAGGCGGCGGGCGGGGCGATCCTCCCACTTCGACAGCATGTCGTAGGCATGGTGCGCCGTGCGGCCCTTGAGGATGTCGTAATTCGTGGTGCGATCCATGATCGCGCCAGTGTCGATCATGTGGACAGTGCCGTACGCCATGACCACGGATTTCGGGCGTACGCCACAATCTATCAGGCGGTCGAGCGTGGCCCAGCCGGCAAAGATCCCTGCGCCGCCGAGCGCGAATTTCTCGGCGTCGATCCCGGCGGCGCGGATCTGCTCGACCGACACGCCGGCGACGGCGCGTGAATCACCGAGGATGAGCACGTCGGGTGCGTCTTTCGCGGCGCAGGCTTGTTCGATGTGGGATTCAAACGCCTGGGCCATGCCGTATTCGGGACCGGAGTGGATGAAGCTTTCGGGCGCGAGCGTGAAGGCCGTCGCCGTGAGGACGAGACCACCCGCCATGGCGGCAAGGAAGTATTTCGAATTCTTCGCTGCGGCGCCGGGTGTTCCCGAACCGCCAGCTCTAGAACTGGAAGTAGAGGAACTCATTCTGGGCTCCGATGAAGAGAAGTGCGACCAGACCGCCAACGCCCGCGAGGGCGCCTGCGCCGATAGCGGCGATGCGTTTGTTGTCAGTGAGGATGCGTTCCAGGCGGCCCATCAGCCACATCGAGTTGGGCGCAAGGACCGCGACAAGCGCGATGAGGATCGGCGAGCCAACGCCCCAAAGACGCGGGTCGCCGAGGAAGGCCATCAGGGTAGCGGCGTCCGCGCCGTGCTGGCCGAACATGCCTTTCAGCATGTCGAGAGCGCCATCAAGGGTCTTGGCGCGGAAGAACACCCAGGCGATGACGACCGCCAGGAGCGTGATGGCCCAGCCAGCGACCGGAGCGAGCGTTGAGCCGACAAAGCTTCTCAGCTTGAGACCTGCCTGGCTCCAGAGATGGGCGGCGATGAGATAGAGACCGTGCAGCGCGCCCCACACGACGAACAGCCAGCTCGCGCCATGCCACAGGCCGCCGAGCAGCATGGTGAGGAACAGGTTGCGGAAGCGGGCAAGGTCGCCGTTACGGTTTCCGCCGAGCGGGATGTAGAGATAATCGCGCAGGAAGCGCGACAGCGTCATGTGCCAGCGGCGCCAGAAGTCGACGATCGACAGCGAGCGGTAGGGTGAATCGAAGTTGATCGGCAGGCGGATGCCGAACATCAGGCCGAGGCCGACCGCCATGTCGGAATAGCCGGAGAAGTCGAAATAGATCTGCAACGTATAGGCGAGCGCGCCGCCCCACGCGGTCCACAGCTCCGGTACGGTTCCGGCATCCGCCGCGTTGAAGGCGTCGTTGGCCCACGGCGCCATTGTGTCGGCGAAGACGACTTTCTTCCAGAGACCGATGGCGAACAGGAACGCCCCAAGCGTGATCTTCAGCCAGTTGAACTTGTAGGTCTGCGGGTCGGCAAATTGCGGCATCATCTCCTTGTGGTGGAGAACCGGGCCGGCGATCAGGTGCGGGAAGAAGGTCACGAACAGGACGTAGGACGAGAAGGAGCGCTCCTTCACCTCGCCTTTGTAGCTGTCCACCAGGTAGGCGATCTGGGTGAAGGTGTAGAACGAGATCCCGATCGGCAGGATGATGTCGAGCGCGCCGGTTCCAAGGCCGGTGAGGTCGTGCACCGTCTCAAGGAAGAAGTTCGCGTATTTGAAAACCGCGAGCAGGCCGAGATCGATGACGATGGTGGCGATGATCGCCAGGCGGCGGATGGGCTTTGACCGGTCGCTCTGCAGGAACAGGCCGGCGAGATAGTTGAACACGATCGAGCCGAGCAGCAGCAGCACCACTTCCGGCTTCCAGTAGGCGTAGAAACCGAGCGAAGCTGCGATCAGCACGAAGATCGGCAGGCGCGGGTTCACCCTGGCCGCGACGAAGAAGGCGAGGAGCGTCGCTGGCAGGAAGCCGAAAATGAAAAGGTAGGTGTGGAACAGCATTCCGGTTCTTGCTCCGCGGGCGGGACGTCTCCAGCCCGGATCGTTCGGCGCCCGAGCGGCTGCTCGCGGTCAGGGCGAGCGCTTTGCGGGCAGAGGTTCGCCTGTGAGGTGCAATCGATGTGCCAGACCGACGGCCGCCGCGACCGGCCGGCCGCCCCGGAAACACTGATCAGATCGAGGTTAAGGCCGTGGTTCGGCAGGCGCCTGCCGGTGATCGCTGCGTGCTTTTTACAGCAATGTGCCGCTTTTAACATTGTATTGCGAATAAGGTGCAATACTATAACTGGCATGATCAGTTCCCGGCCAGATCCGTTCGCCGCCTCGTCTCGCCAGGATGCCGCTGCGAGCCCTTTTGCGGGGCCTCAAACGGCCGGGCCGTCGGTTGATGTTTTTCCAGGTAGCGGTTGTCCGAACCTTCCGCCTGCCCCGGTTGCCGGGTCCCTCCGCCCAGCCCGTGGCCGGACCCGGCGCTTTTTCCCTGCCTTCTGCGTCCCTGCCTTCCGCGTCTCTGCGCTGAAGCCGGTGACCTATTCGACAATGCACCTCTGCGTGGCGGTGACGGTCGCTTACGTGCTGACCCGCGACTGGCGGATCGCGCTGGGCGTCGGCGTAATCGAACCCATTGTGCAGACCTTCGCCTACATGGCGCACGAGCGCGTGTGGTCGGTCGGGCTGAAGCGCGCCTAGGGCTGAGCGCGTCGCCTAGACCAGCTCTACCGTCTCCACGGCGCGCGTCGGTTGTTCGCCCCAGTGGAAGTGGTTGCGGGTGGCGCCGCTGGCGCGGACTTTTCTCACCAGCGACAGGTCGATGTCGGCGTAGATCCAGCCGGGCGCATTCATTTCGCCGAGCGCGATGACGCCGGTCTCGGGAAAGCCAAGGTCGGGCGGACCGAAGACGCCGGCGGCGCCGACATTGACGTCGAGCGCGGGCGACCACGGCGCATTACCGACCGTGGGCGACTGGACGACGATGCACTGGTTTTCCAGAGCGCGGGCCTGCGCGCCTGTGCGGACGCGCCAATAACCAGACACTGCGTCGGTGCAGGACGGGGCGAGGATCATTTCGGCGCCGGCGGCGCAGAGATTGCGGACCAGCTGGGGGAATTCGACGTCATAGCAGATGGCGACGCCGATCTTGCCGAGGGCGGTGTCGAACACGGTCTGGCCGGCGCCGGCGCTGAGCTTCCACGGGTCGCGGTCCCACGGTGTTGGAATCAGCTTCTGCTGCACCAGGCAGCGGCCGGAGGGTCCGAAGAACAGTGCGGTGTTGCGAAAGCCGCCAGTGGGATCTCGCAGGTCGAAACGGGGCGCGCTGGGACCGAGGATGTGAAGGGCGTGAGCACGGGCAAGGGCCGTGAGACGGTTGTCGATGTCCGGCAGGATGGCCTGCAGCCGGCGCGTGCTGAGCTGGAGGTCGGATGCGTCATCGCCGAAGATGGAGGTTGCTTCGACGGCGCCATACTCCGGGAAGACCAGCAGCTTCGCGCCGTTGCTGACCGCGCGATCAACCCAGGCGTCCAGTTTCGACAGATAATCGCCAAGCCTCGCGTGGCGCTCGATCGGCAAGGCGGCGGCGGCGACACGGAAGGTGGTCACAGGGTTCGCATCCAGAACTGCATGGGTTTCAAGGTCTGTTCCCCCTCGCCCAGATCCTTCCACGGGAAATGGGCGATGACGCCGGGAAGTTTTGCATAGCCGCGCGAGGCCCAGAAGGCGTCCAGCGGCGAATAGGCGGCGGGGCGAAGAGGATGATCATCAGGGCGGATGACGGCGCAGAAGCAGCTGCGCACGTATCCTGCAGAGCGGGCATGGGCTTCGCGATGATCGAAGAAGGCGTGGCCGACGCCCTTGCCGCGATAAGACGGCAGCAGGACGGATTCGCCGCAGTAGAATGTGCTGGCCGGATCGATCCCTGCGGCGAGCAGCGGAGCGGCGAAATCGGCGTGGGTTTCATCGAGCGCCGATCCGGTCGCGCTGCCGACAATGGTCTCGCCGTCTGTCGCTGCGACGATCACCGCATCGCGGGCGACGGCGAATTTGGCGAGGTAGGACGTCTCATACTCCAGCGCGCCGTCGTAGAGATACGGAAAGTCGCGGAAGACTGCGATGCGCAGGCGGGCGAGCGCAGGAAGCGCTGCGGCGAGTGCGGGACCGGAAAGCGGCGCGACGTGCATACGGCATGGCTAGCGCGGGCGGCGAGGCCGCGCCAGAGCGGCGGAGAGGGAACGCGCGCTGTGGATGGGAGTTGAAACGGTTGGGGCGCGCCATGCCCGCACGGGAGCCAGTCATGTCCATCGCCAATGTGCTTGCCGGGATTGCCGTGAAGGATCTGGACGCAGCGGTCGCCTGGTATGGCGACCTGCTGGGTCGGGAGCCGGATGCGCGGCCGATGAAAGGGCTGGCCGAATGGAAATTCGAGAAGGGGGGCTGGATACAGGTGTTCGTCGACGCCTTGCGGGCCGGACACTCGGCTGTGACGCTGGTGGAGGACGATCTCGACGGGCAGCTGAAGGTGCTGGAGTCCAAGGGCGTCACCGTCGGCGCACGCTCCGAGAACGATTATGTAAAAACGGCGATGCTGAAGGACCCGGACGGCAACCAGGTGGTGCTGGCCCAATCGCTGTCGGACCGCAACGACGCGGCCAGCGCCTAGGAAAAGCCAACGCGTTGCGCTAGCGGGAGGCGACGTGGCGGGCGGGTGCGCTTCCGGGCGACAGGCCGGGCGCGGGCGGCGGCAGGGCCGGATGCGCCGGCGGCGTCCTGCTCTGGCGCGCCTCGAAGCTGGCGCGAAATTCATTGGCCATGTCCGCGTCGGTCTGTAGCGCCGTCCAGAATGTGCGGACAATCATGCGGTCCAGCGCCTGATGATTGAAATCGCCATTCGGCTGGAAGGCGACAAGTGGCGCAGGGTCAGCGAGTGCGCCGCGCACGACACGGAGATAGTTGCTCCATATCGCGGTATTCAGTTTCAGCAGTTCCATCTGGAGGCGCTGTTCGTCGGGCCTGTCCAGCCAGACGACGATGGTGCGGCCGGGCGGCAGCGCCGCGAAGCGCGCGTCGGTGTGGCCGAGTACGGTTTCCATGTCGCGTTTGGCGACGCGATGCGTGAGCGCGTCAGCATAGTCGTGGGCGGCGGCTGACACGGACGCATTCGAGAGGAAGAGGATTGCAACGCCGCCGCGCGCGATCTTCACGCCGATGCCGTCGATGGTGTCGAACATCTGACGGATGTCGTTGTCCATCCGGCGCCAGACATCGCCGCGGAATTCGAAGCGGTGCACGTCCCAGATTTCCTGGCGGAGGCGCTGGACCTTCTGCTGGTCCTCATCCACGACGAGATTGAAGAGCACCGAGACCAGCGGATCGACAGCCGGGCGGCGGTCGCGCCTGAAGCCCCAGCCGAGACCGGCGCGCGTGAAGGCGTGGACAGGCTTGTCCAGACGCGCCGCGTAGTTGCGCTCGAACCCGACCCACGGACTGGCGAGGCTGAGGGGTGTGTCGAGATAGACGAGACTGCGGCGCCGGCGGATGTTGTCGAGCAGGTGATCGGTGACGGCGATGTCCGGTGTTTCGCCAATGGCGCGGAAGACGAAGGGTGTGTCGCCGCCCGGCATGCGATGCTTCAGGCAACGCGCAAGGACGGGATCGCCAAACTTGTGCGAAATGAAACAGGTCGGGGCATCGCGCATGCGATCTCCGGTAGAAGCGGGCGCCCCTCAGCTGACCAGCGCAATCCAGTTCTTGAGATTGTAGTATGTCGTTACGCGCGTGACCAAACCTTCCGCGATCGAAAAGAATGCGCCGGCCGGCAGGCGATAGGCCTGGCCATGGGCGGGCGGCAGATCGCCGTCGGTCGCCTTGTAGACGCCTTCGACGATGAATTCGGCGGCGGCGCGCTGACCATCAGGTGAAACCATCACGACAATGTCGACCAGACGCTCGTCATAGCAGACGTCCATGTGGGCGAGGAATGCGGCGAACTTCTCCTTGCCGCCGCGCACCGCGCCTTCGTTGACGTCGTGATGGATGGTGTCGGAAACGCAGGCCAGCATGGCGGGCCAGGCCTTCGCGTTGAAGGCGGCGTAGTAGCGCTGGATGAGGTCGGGTGTGCTCATTGCCCCGGGCTAGCGCCGGGGTGGGTCGGGGTCAATTGCAGGACCGGCAGGAGGCGACATTTGCGGGCGCGCGCCCTTCTGGCGAAGCGCTGCGCCCGCTTATTTCTCGGGGTGTCAGACGCCGACCCAGTTGCCATGGAAGCCGGCAGGCACACGGGCGGGCATGGAGAGGACGGCCTGGGGTTCGCCAGCGATGTCCTGGGCGTTGAGGATCAGCAGGTCGGCGGTGTTTTTGTCGGCGCGGTGGATCACGGAGAGGATCCAGCCATCGCCTTCGGGCGCATCGGCCGTGCGCGGCGCGAAGATCGGCTCGCCCGGCATGTCGCCTTCGGCGAACTGGCGGATCGTGGTGCGGCTGGTTGCGTGGTCGACATGGGCGAGGGCGTTGAACACCAGCGTGTCCTTCGCGCCGACATTCGCGGCGTGCCAGCCATGGCGATAGCCGAGCCCGGCGCGGCGCTCGTCGAAGCGGGGGAATTCGCCGGGGGTGTCGCCGATGGGCGTCCGCCTCGCTTGGTTGGTGTTGCCGGCGAGGTCGATCGTCCAGCGCACGAGGCGCGCCTGAACCTGTTCGCCGCGTGAACCGTCGACGTTGGGGAAGAGCGGCGCGGCGGGATACTCCATCACGTCGGCGTGGATGAGCGAGCCGTCCTCCCACATGTTCATCGGGTGGAACATGTAGACGGAATCAATCTCGAACCAGCGGACGGTGGAAACGTCGGCGTCGCGTTTCATCACGCCGAGATAGCCGCCCTTGCCGGGCTCCCAGGCGAAGGCGGGACCGCCGCGCTTGGCGCGCTCCAGATCGCCCGTGAGCGGCAGGATCGGGAAGATGACGTGGCTGCGCGTGACCATGAAGTCATGCACCATGGAGCAGTAAGGCGCGGCGAAGCGGTCGCGGCGGACGACGTTGCCGGCGGCGTCGCTGACGCCATAGTCGATCATGCTGTTGAGCGGCGCCTCGCCCGAGGAATAGGCGAACCACACCATCTCGCCGGTTTCAGGATCCATCTTGGGATGCGCGGTGAAGCGACCGCCGGTCTTGCCGAAGCCGCGCGGGTCAAGTGTGGCGGCGTCCAGCTCGAACGGTTCGGAGCCTTCCTGCAGGGCCATGAGCCTTCCGGCGTGGTGGACGATGTTGGTGTTGGCGCCGCCCGGATGAATGCCCTCGACCGACGGATCGGACGGCATTCCCATGCCGCCGAACAGGTTGCGGCCAGCGGCGTTCTCGGCCAGCCAGCGCGGCGTGCGGACCCAGCGATTGCGATAGTGCGCTTTTCCGTCAGCGATCCAGAAGCCGTGGATCATCCCGTCGCCGATGAAGGCGTGGTAGGGGCCGGTGGGATCGAATTGCGGGTTGGGCCCGTTGCGATAGAGCGCGCCGGAGAGACCTTCCGGGAGGTGGCCGCGAACCGTCATTTCCAGATCCTGCTCGCGGCGGACCGGGGCGAAGACGCCTTTGAGGTGCGGGTGGGTCGTGTCCGGGGTGAGGGTGTGGGCTGTATCGACCATGGGGCGCTCCCTTTATAATTTATGTTGTAAATTTATGCCGTAAAATAAGCTGGCGTCAAGTGGGCGGCTGTGGAATCCGTGGGAATTCGGCGGCGCCTGCTCAGAGGCGTTGAAGCCGCGAAGGAATTTCATGCCGAAGGTTCTCTCCGCCGCCGATATCGACGCCTTCCGCGAGAAGCTGTGCGACGTCGCCGAAGGATTGTTCGCCGCCAGGGGCCCCGACGGCGTCACCCTGCGCGAACTGGCGGTCGCGATGGGCGTGTCGTCGATGACGCCCTATCGCTACTTCAAGGACAAGGACGCGATCCTTGCAGCGGTGCGCACGCGCGCCTTCAACCGCTTTGCCGAGGCGATGGAGGCGGCGGCGGCAAGGCAGCACAAGACGAAAGGCGGGCAGCCCTACAACGCCTATCTCGACTTTGCGCTAGGCAATCGCGCGGCCTATCGCATGATGTTCGATGTCAGCCAGCCGACGGTCGGCAATCATCCCGATCTTGTCGCCGCCATGTCGCGGGCGCGACTGACCATGGGAGCAGGCATTCGCGACCTGGCGGCGCAAGGCAAGTTCAAGGGCGATGTCGAGCGGGCCGCCCACATCGGCTGGGCGCAGATGCATGGCGCGGTGATGCTGGAGCTGGCTGGCCTGCTGGCGGCGCCCATGGATGCGCGGGCAATCGCCATCCCCGCGCTGACGTTGCTGACGAAGGAGCTGGGGTTCGGCTAGAACCCGCGCCTAACGCGCGCGGTTGCCCTCTGCGTCGATCACCAGCGAGCCGTCTTCCCTGGCGAACGGACCTTCGGGCCATCGTTCCAGCAGGTCGAGGACAGTTGCGCTGTCGGGGCGGCAGAGGCGAACACCTTTGGGCGTGGCGACGAAGGGGCGGTTCACGAGGATCGGGCGCTGGACCATGGCGAGGAGGATCGTCTCGTCGTTGACGCCTTCGGCCAGCAGACCGAGTTCGGCAGCGGGAGACTTCTTGTCGCGCATCGCCTCGCGCGGCGTGACGTTCGCCGCAGCGAACAGGCCGAGCAGGTGGGCGCACGTCCAGCCTTCCGACAGATAGTCGATGACGGTGGGCTGGTAGCCAGCCGCCTCGATGATGGCGAGGACGTTGCGCGACGTGCCGCAATCTTCGTTGTGGTAGATCACGACGGGAAAACGTGAGGTCATTGCGCAACCCGCGAAGCTTCGGACGGGAACAGGCGTCTTGAGACGCCCAGCGCCAGCAGCGCGCCAGCGATCTGCGCCGCGATGAAGCCGGGCGCGTCGGCAAGCCGGACGCCGGCGAAGGTGTCGCTCAGCGCGCGGGCGAGGGTGATGGCCGGGTTGGCGAAGGAGGTGGATGACGTCCACCAGTAGCCAGCGGCGATGACGAGCGCGACGGATGCGGCGACGGCGTCCGGCCGCCAGCGCAGGGCGCCGCGGATTGCGACCACGAGTGCGAAGGTGGCGACGCCTTCGGCCAGCATCTTGCCGGCGCCGGAACGTTCGGTGGTTGCAAGCTGAAAGACCGGCAGGTCGAACATCAGATGAGCGATCCAGGCGCCGGCGATACAGCCTGCGATCTGCGCGGGGATGTAGAGCGCAGCGTCGGTCACACTCAGCTTGCGGTCCAGCGCCTCGACCAGCGTGACGGCGGGATTGAAATGGGCGCCGGAGACGCCGCCGAGGCTCGTGATCAGTACGAACAGGATCGCGGAGGTGGCCAGCGTGTTGCCGATCAGGGCGACGCCAGCGTCCGGGGTGAGCCGGGTTGCGAGAATGCCTGAGCCGATCACCACGCCCGTGAGCAGCAGCGACCCGAGCGCTTCAGCGAACAGGCGGCGCGAGAGAGCGTCAGTCAGCATGTTTTTCCGCCACAGCAATTGCGGGTGAGGAAACCGATCAGGCCGTTCATCGCGGTGAAGTCGGCGCTGAAGATGATCTGGCGACCGGCGCGTTGCTGGTGCACCAGTCCGGCGCGGACCAGCGCCTGGGTGTGGAAGGTCAACGAGGAGAGCGGCAGGCCGAGATGGGCCGCGATCGCTCCAGCAGAAAGGCCTTCGGAGCCTGTTTCGACCAGCAGACGGAAGACAGCGAGGCGATGCTCGTGCGCCAGCGCCGAGAGGGCGGCGACGGCGGGGGCGATCTCGTCCGGTCTGGGTTTGCGCAGTGGTTTCGACATTACAAGGAAAGTCGTAGTATGAACGTGCGGCGCTGACAAGCCTGTGCCCATTGGCGTGACTATTCGATTCCGAGGATGTCGCGGGTTTCCTTCAGGTCGTCGCAGGAACGGTTGGCGCCCAGGCTGCAGGCCTTGGCGAGAAGCTTCAGCGACCTGTTGGCGTCAGTCTCCGCGCCCTGACCCTTCCGGTACATCAGGCCGGCATAGTGACAGCCATCGGCATAGTCGCCATCGCAGGCCTTGTTCAGCATGGCGAGCGCGGCGGGATCATCCGCGCCGTCACCCTTGGCCGAGAGCAGCAGCTGCTCGCCGATGTTGAAGCAGCTTTCGGCATGACCGCCCTTGCAGGCTTTCTCGAACAAGCCTGCGGCTGTGGCGACATCGGCATCGACCATCTCGCCTTTCACGTACATGACGCCGAGCAGATTGCAGCCGGAGGGACTGCCGGCGTCGCAGGCCTTTGTCAGGGCGGCGACGGCGCCGGGCGCGTCCGCCGGCTTGCCGCCGAGGCCGCTGGACAGGGCGAAGGAATGGAAGACGCAGCCGAGCGGGTAGTCGGCCTCGCAGGACTGGCGGAAGAGATCGGCGGAGCGGGCCATGTCTTCGGTAACGCCGAGACCTTCGTAATAGGCCTGACCGAGCAAGGCTGACGCCTTGCCATCCTTGCTGGCGGCGGCCTCCTCGAAGGCGGCGAGGGAATGCGTCTCGCGCAGCATGGTGAAGGTTTCGCCGGTCTTCTCGCCGATGGCTTCGAGATCGATGGCTTTCAGCTCGGCGGAGAGGGCGCCGCCCTCTGTCTTCGCGACTGAGCAGGCGGCGAGCGCGGCCAGCGTTATCGCAGCGGCAATCGCGCGTGTGAGCGTCATCATAATCCCCCTGTCGGCGGACGCCCTGCGCGAGCGTCCTGTCCTGTAAGCGGAAGACCGCCGGAAAACGGGACAGGGGAGCTGAAGATTATTTGAAGAGGGCGAGGTCCACGGTCTCGCCCATCACCTTGTAGCCGGCGTCATTGGGATGGAGCCAGTCGCCGGACTGGTAGGCCGGCAGGAATTTGTTGGGGTTGGCGGGATCACGCGTGGCGAGGTCGAAATCGATCACCGCATCGAAGGCGCCGGAGGTGCGGATCCAGGCGTTCACGGCCTGGCGGACGATCTCGCCGGATTCCGAATAGTAGGCCGCGCCATGATACGGCGTCAGCGTCGCGCCGTAGATCTTGATACCCTTGCCGTGGGCGCGGGCGATCAGCTGTTTGTAGGCGGCGATCATCTGGTCGGTGGTGGGGCGCTTCTCGGCGCCCATGCCGATATCGTTGATGCCTTCCAGCACGGTGACATGCGTGACGCCGGGAACGGACAGCACGTCGCGATCGAAACGGGCGAGCGCCGGGTCGCCGAAGATCTCGCGCTCATAGCCCAGCAGACGGTTGCCGGAGATGGCCTGGTTGACCACGGACCAGCCGGGGCCGCGCGCAGCAAGACGGCCGGCGAGAATGTCGGGCCAGCGCTTGTCGCCGTTCAGCGTCGAGAGATAGCCATCGGTGATCGAATCGCCGAAGGCGACGATGACGCCTTTGGCGGGCGAAGCGGGGATCACGTCGACGCCGGAGATGAAGGCGCGGTTGATGAAGCTGGATGCAGGCGTGAAGGCCGTCTTCGTGAAATCGCCCTTGGGCGAGACGGTCGACGTCGCGGTCGCCAGGGGATGACAGGTGCACAGACCCGTGGCGGTCGGCAGGAAGATCGAGACGGCGACGCTGTCGAGCGCATCGACGGGCAGGTCGACAGGATCGGACAGCAGCGGTGCGCGGCGCGGCAGGGTGACGGAGGATGCGCCGGCGAAGGTGAGGGTGACGGGCGCGCCCATGGCGACGCCGTCCGGGCCGGTGCGCACCACAGTGGCGGCGCCGATCACCAGCGGCTTGTCGCCATACTCATTGGTGAAGCGGATGCGGACCTGTTTGCCGCTGGCGCTGAGCCGCACGATCTGGCGCACGGTTTCATTCTCGAAGGTTTTCGCGGTGGCGGGCGGCGGCGCGGGGGACGCGCCCCAGACGCCGATCCAGCTGGCGCTTGTCGAGGTGGTTGGCGCAAGCGTGGTGCAGGCGGACGCAAGGCCAAGAGCCAGCGCAAGAGCGGCAAAGCGTTTCATGGAACTCCCCAGTGTCGATCCGCTCTGTCGGTGGCGGTGAGGGAGGCTAACGCGGAATCCGGGGCGTTGTCAGGCCTGTGTTGATCGGCGCATCTACGCGTTGCCGCCGCCACCTGCGCTGACGGCGACCATGGCGGCGCGCAAAGTGCGACCGGCGATGATCCAGCCGGGCTGGAAGGTTTCGGCAACCGCGCCCGCCGGATAGGGCGAGGGGATCTGGGTGACGGCCTGATGCAGCGCGGGGTCGAAGGCCGAGCCGGGACTGGCGTCGATGGCGGTGACGCCGTGGCGCGCCATCACGGCGACCAGTTCCTTCTGCGTGAGTTCAACGCCCTCGATCATCGAGCGCACATCGTCCGGCAGCATGGCGCGGGTTTCGGGCGAGATGTGGTCGAGGCCGCGCGACAGGTTGTCGGACACGGCGAGGAGATCGCGGGCGAATTTCTCGACTGCGTAGGCGCGCGCATCCTCGATCTGGCGGTTGGCGCGCTTGCGGACGTTCTCCGTCTCGGCAAGGGCGCGCATGATCTGGTCCTTCATCGCATCGCGCTCGGCCTCGAGCTCGCTGATGCGCTTGGCCAGCGGATTGGGGGCGGCGGCGGTGCGCGGATGGCCGACAGCTTCGTCCATGCCTTCGTTCTCGGCCGCCATGATATCGTCGAGGCTGAAATCGTCTTCGTCGCCGTTCGTCATCGTCTCTCTACTCTCTCTTCCCCGCGCGGCCCTCGCCCAGAAGGCGGCCGACGACCTGCGCGGTATAGTCCACCATCGGTATCACCCGGGCATAATTGAGCCGGGTAGGCCCGATTACGCCAAGAGCGCCTACGATCTTTCGCTCCGCATTCATATAGGGGGCCACGATCATTGCGGAACCCGACAATGAAAACAGGGGGTTTTCCGCCCCGATGAACAGCCGGACGCCCTCGGCGTCGCTGGCGGTGTCCAGCACGTTGAGCAGGTTCTCGGAGCGCTCCAGCTCGGCGAAGAGGTCGCGGACCCGTTCGAGGTCTTCGGCGGCGCTGGCGTCGTCCAGCAGTTTGGCGCGGCCACGGATGATGAGGGAGCGGCCCCGGCCAGGGTCCTCGCCCGACCACTGGGCGAAACCGTCCTCGACGAGGCGGGCAGCGGCCTGGTCCAGCGCGGTGCGGCGCTCGCCCAGTTCGCGCATCACCTGCTCGCGGGCCTGCGGAATGGTGCGGCCCTTCATGCGGGCGTTGAGATAGTTGCCGGCCTCGATCAGGGAGGAGGCAGGAAGGCCGGGAGGCAGAGCGAGGACGCGGTTCTCGACCTCGCCGGTCTCGGCCACGATGACGGCGAGGGCCTGTTCGGCTGAGATGCGGACGAATTCGACGTGACGGATGGGGGCGTCCTGCGCGGGCGTCGAGACCAGACCTGCGCCGCCGACGACGCCCGAGAGCAGCTCGGAGGCTTCGGCAAGCACATTTTCGACGCGGCGGCCGGAGCCGACGAGGCGGGCCTCGATGGCGCGCTTGTCGTCCTCGGCCGGTTCGCCGATCTGCAGCAGGCTGTCCACGAACATGCGCAGGCCGACATGGGTGGGCCTGCGGCCGGCGGAGGTGTGAGGGGCGTCGATCAGGCCCATTTCAGCCAGATCCGACATCACATTGCGGATCGAGGCGGGGGAGAGGGAGACGCCGCGCCGGGAGATGGTGCGCGAGCCGACCGGCTCGCCGGTGTCGAGGTAGGACTGCACGATCTCGCGGAAGATGTCGCGGTTGCGCTGGTCCATGGCCGCAAAGGCGGCATGGGCGGCTGTCTGGCCGGGGCGCGGGGTGGCGGTCATGAAGCTGGGAAGTTATGGGTGATGGGTCAGGGTTTCAACGGCCCTCGCTCTATCACACACATACGCGAAAGACCTGAATTCATGAGACCTTCCGGCCGTACCCCCGACCAGCTCCGCCCTGTCAGCCTGGAGGCGGGGGTGACGCGCTATGCGGAAGGCTCCTGCCTTGTCAAATTCGGGCATACCCATGTGCTGTGCACGGCCAGCTGGTCGAATGACGTTCCGCGCTGGATGAAGGGGCGCGGGCAGGGCTGGGTCACCGGCGAATACGGCATGCTGCCGCGCGCCACGCATACGCGTGGGCGTCGTGAAGCGTCCGAAGGCAAGCAGTCCGGCCGCACACAGGAAATCCAGCGGCTGATCGGCCGGGCGCTGCGCTCTGTCACCGACATGAAGGCGCTGGGCGAGAACATGATCACCATCGACTGCGACGTGCTGCAGGCTGATGGCGGCACGCGGACGGCCGCGATTACCGGCGGCTATGTCGCGCTGGCGCTGGCGTGCAAATACCTGGTGGCGGAGGGCGTCATCAAGGCGAGCCCTGTTTCGGCGCAGGTGGCTGCAGTTTCGTGCGGGATTTTCAACGACGTAGCGGTGCTGGACCTCGACTATCCGGAAGATTCAGCAGCCCAGGTCGACGCCAACTTCGTGATGGCGAGCGGCGGCCAGCTGATCGAGATCCAGGGCACAGGCGAACAGCGCGCGTTTTCGCGCAGCGAGTTCAACGCGCTGATGGATCTTGCGGAGAAGGGTTGCGCAGATCTGTTCGCGGCGCAGATAAAGGCCATCGGGTAGGCGCTTCATGATCACGCGGCGGGATGTGCTGGTTGGGAGCGGCGCGGTTCTGCTGAGTGCGTGCGCGTCCTCAGGCGTTGACGGCGCTACGGGCAGGAAGCTGGCGGATATCGAGGCGACGCTTGGTGGTCAGATGAGCGCGCGCCTCGGCGTGTGTGCGATCAACTCGGCAACCGGCGAGATGATCGCGCATCGCGGGCAGGAGAGCTTCGCGATGGCGTCCACCTTCAAGTGGACGCTGGCGGCGGCGATGCTGAAGATGAGTGAGAGCGGTGCGCTGCTGGATCAGCGCATGCTGTTCAGCGAGAAGGACCTGCTGGACTACGCGCCCGTGACGCGCGCGCGGTTTGAAGCAGAGGGAAGGCTGATCGGCGATCTGAAGATTGCCGAGATGAGCGTCGAGGAATTGTGCGCGGCCGCAGTGATGGCGAGCGACAACACGGCGGCAAACCTGCTGCTGGCCGGGCCGATGATGGGTCCCGGGGGCCTGACGCGTTTCTATCGCGAGAACGGCGACGGCCAGACGCGGCTGGACCGCAACGAGCCGGAGCTGAACGCCAACACGCCGGGCGATCCGCGCGACACCACGACGCCCGAGGCGATGGCGCGGCTGCTGGAGCATATGCTGGTGGGCGGCGATCCCGGCATGGGTGCGGCGCTGTCGCCCGCTTCGCGCGCGAAGCTGACCGGCTGGATGGAAGCGAGCAACACAGGGCTGAAGCGGTTGCGGGCCGGAGTGCCTGCGGGCTGGCGCGCGGGCGACAAGACGGGGACCGGCGCCAATGGCGCGTTCAACGATGTCGCCATCGTGTGGCCGCCGTCTGGCCAGCCGATCGTGATCGCCTGCTATCAGAGCGAGGGGGACGCCCCGAACGAGGTGCGCGAAAAGGCGCATGCGGATGTGGCGCGGCTGGTCGTCGCGGCGTGGGGCTAGGGGACAGGCATGGCGCGCAAGCGGATCGTGACCGTGCATTCGCACAAGCGGGTATTCGACGGGCGCTACAAAATCGACGAGGCGGTGTTCTCGTTTGATCGCGCGGCAGGTCCTGGCCGCATCGAGAAGGCGAGGCGGCTTGTGTTCGAGCGCGGCGACAGTGCGGCCGTGCTGTTGCACGACGTGGCGCGCGACATGATCATCGTCGCCGAACAGTTCCGTTATGCAACTTACGCCAAGGGGCCGGGCTATATTCTGGAAGCCGTCGCAGGATCGGTGGAAGAGGGCGAAGCGCCTGACGACTGCATAAGGCGCGAGCTTATGGAGGAGGTCGGTTATCAGGTGCAGGACCTGACGCTGATCGGATCATTCTACGTTTCGCCCGGCGCCACGTCGGAGCGCATCTTTCTCTACTATGCGAAAGTGACGCCGGACAATCTGGTGGATCCGGAAGCCTCCGGTCTCGCAGCCGAGAAGGAAGACGTGAAGCGCGTCGAGTTCACCCGCGAGGACTTCCTCGCTCGGCTCGAGGCCGGCAGGTTCCAGGACGGCAAGATCCTGACCGCCGGATTCTGGCTGAAGGCGCAGCCACGGCAGGGCAAGCCGCGCAGGCGCTAGAAGGTCTGACGCTGGAGACTACTCGGCGGCGACGGCGTGGTCGTCGCCATCGTCGGCGGCGGCTTCGTCGGGATCCCAGATCAGGATGTCGCCGGGCTGGCATTGCAGTTCGCGGCAGAGCGCCTCGAGCGTCGAGAAACGTATCGCCTTGGCCTTGCCGGTTTTCAGGATCGACAGGTTGGCCAGTGTGATGCCGACGCGGTCACCGAGTTCGGTGAGCGACATGCGGCGGTCCAGGAGGACCCTGTCGAGAGTAACCCGGATCGCCATCTAGATCGTCATCTTCTGTTCTTCGCGCAGGGCGGCGCCCTCGCTGAACACCTGGGCGAGAACCACCAGCGTTACTACGGAGAACCAGACCGAGAAGTTCAACGACAGCGAAATCCCGGGGTCGTGGTCCGCGTCCGTGACGCCGAAGACGCCGAGCAGGATCTGGACCAGCACGCTGATCGACATGCGCGCCAGCTCGATCACCGTGAGCACAAGTGCGATGGCGCGAAGGCGCCGGGCGTTCTCAGGCACGAAAGGGTCGCCCGCCACCAGCGTCTCGAATACGCCGCGCAGGTAGGCGCAGATGATCATGGCGCCGACACAGAAGATGGTGCCGATCAGCGTCCAGGCGGCGATGCGGCCCGGCTCGTCGATGGCGATGCGCTCAAAGGCGGCGATCGGCGCGCCGCCGGTGGAAATGGCGAATACCGAAATTGCCGTGATGATCCAGATGAAGCCAAGCAGGGCGCACGCGATCACCCAGGCGACGTCGACCGCCACCTTCAGCACGGATGAAATGGATCCGCGTCCAATTGCGCGCATCTCGATCAAGGGGTCGCTCCGCTCCGTCCCGCAATCACGGGGTCAAATCCCAATGCCTGCACCATCCGGCGCAGGCTGCCCGCCCGCAGCGCATTGACCCTTGCTTGCCCCGGGCCGACTTGCCTTGAGCCAACTTGTCTGGCGGGATGGATTCGGACCATATCGAAAAACAATATGATCGTCCATTACCTCGGACGAAAGGACGCAATAACGCATGACATCCCGCCGGAGACTGCCGCCTGGCCGCCTGATTGCGGCGACCCATAACCCCGGAAAACTCAAGGAGCTGAAGGCGCTCTTCGAGCCGCTGGGCTTCACCGTGGTTTCGGCCGGAGAGTTGGGTCTGCCCGAGCCGGAGGAGACGGCGGACACCTTCCGGGGCAATGCCGAGCTGAAAGCGGTCGCTGCGGCCACGGCGGCCGGGGAATTGGCGCTGTCGGACGATTCCGGACTGGCGTGCGACGGCCTGGCGGGCTCGCCTGGCATCTATTCGGCGCGTTGGGCAGGGCCGGACAAGGACTTCGCCAAGGCGATGGCGATGGTCGAGGAGGCGCTGCTGGCCGAGGGCGGGGCGGACGGCGAGGAGGACAGGCGTGCAAGCTTCGTCAGCGTCCTGTCGCTTGCCTGGCCGGATGGGCATGTCGAAAGCTTCGAGGGGATCGTGCGCGGCCAGATCGTGGCGCCGCCACGCGGCGACAGGGGTTTCGGCTATGATCCAATCTTCGTGCCGGAGGGCGAGACTGAAACGTTCGGCGAAATGGATCCCGACAAAAAACACGCCATGAGCCATCGCGCTCTGGCCTTTGCGAGGCTCAAGGCCTTCCTTATCGATATCTGATCCGTAGACCTAGGGTTAACCCCCAAGTTCTTTGTCTGTTCGGCAAGTCCTACCAAGTTCACGGGTTCACAGGCCCCCGAACCCTGACTTACTGTCCGTTCATGTGAGGGGGCTCACGACATGAGCGCAAGTGGGCAAGGGCGGCATGGCGAAATTTGGAAGCGTCCTAATCGTTGATGACAATCCACGCTGCCTCGAATTCATGCGGCTGGCGTTCGAGGCGCAGGGCGGCGTCAATGTCACGTCCGAGCTGCGCCCCCTTACGGCGTTGACCCGGATTCGTGCAGAACGACCCGATCTGGTCGTCCTCGATGTGAAGATGCCTGAGCTCGACGGCTTCGCCGTCCTGGCGATGCTGCGCGGCGAAGGCAATCCTGTGCCGGTGGTGATGTGCTCCGGCTCGTCGCTGCAGAAGGATGTCGACCGCGCCTATGCCGGCGGCTGCAACGGTTATCTCGAAAAGCCGACAACCATGCAGGACTACAGCACCATGGCCGGGGCCATCGTCGACTACTGGCGGCTCGGCGAACTGCCAACCCATTAGGGATTTCTCTACCGCCATGCTGGCCACTAGGGTCTGGCTATCCGATGCGCTAGGCTGCAATCGGGGCTGACGGACCAGAGGGGCGATGCGCCAGGCGGCAGACACCTATCTTCATCTTCCGCGGCGGCGTTTCGTCTCGGCGCTTGATATGCATGCCGCTGGCATCGGCTCGATCGGCGCCGCCGTGCTGCTGGTCGGCTGGGGTCTCAATTTCGATCCGCTGACGCATATCCTGCCGGGCTTTCCGACCATGAAGCCGACCACGGCTACCGGCTTCATGCTGCTGTCGATGAGCTGCCTGCTGTCGCTACGCGCCTCCCGCCGGTCGAAGCTGATCGCGCTTGGGCTGGCGGCTGCTGTTATCATTGGCGGGCTGTTGCTGTTCACCTGGCCGGAACAGCCAGAGTGGGAAGGCACCTGGGCGCAGTTTCCCTCTCCCGGCACGGTGACCTGCTTGATGCTTGCGGCAGGTGCGATGGGCGTCATCATCGCGACCCCGCGTTTTGGACTGACTGCAGCCGCCCTCGCACTCGCTGGCGCGACACCAGCGCTCTATCGTCTGCTGGCAATGGTGCTGTTCGGTGGCGCACCGCCTGAGCAGGGCAGTCCGCTTGATACAATGTCGTTGCCGACGGCAGTGTTGATCGTCTGGTTCATGGCGGTGTGCGTGCTGCTGCATCCGCGCCTGGGGTTCGGCGCCGCGTTGCGCGAGGCGAGCCTGCGCGGCCGGCTGTTGCGGCGGGCGTTGCCTACGGTCTTGTTTGCACCCGTAATCGCCGCCGCGATCAGCCTGCTGCTGACGCTGACGTTCGGATCCTCGGGCGAGCTGCTGTTTGCGATGACCGCGACGTTGAGCGTGATGCTGGGCGCCGGGATGATCTGGTGGGTGTCCGGGATCGCCGAGGACTGGCAGGAAAAGTCCAATGCACATGCCAGCCGCCTGTCGCGCGCCAACGAAGCGCTGGAGCAGTATGCGAGTTCGGCGGCGCACGACCTGAAAGCGCCGGCACGGCATATCATGCTCTATGGCGAGCTGCTCGAGGATGCGCTCGCCAAGGGTGATATCGAAACCGCGCGGCGGCACGTGCGCTCCATCCGCGACAGCGCGGCAGAGATGCCGGTGATGATCGACGGGTTGCTTGACTATTCGCGCTCGGCGCTCACGCGCCTGACCCCGGGTCATCACACGCTGAGCGAGCTGGTGCATGCCGCGACCCGGCCGCTGGACGCCGATCTGAAGGCTGCCGCGGCGCAGATCATCGTGCTGCGCGAAGCCGACCTGTGGTGCGATTTCGCACTGCTGATGACGGTCTTCCAGAACCTGATCGCCAACAGTATCAAAAGCCGCCGCAAGGACCGCCAGCTCGTGATCCGGATTGATGCCGAAATCGGGGGCGAGCGCCTCCTGATTTCCGTCGAGGACAATGGCGTAGGGTTTGACCCGGATTTCGCGACGGTGGCGTTCAATCCGCTCGCGCGCGGCGTCCGCACTGCGGGCGAGGGCGCAGGGATTGGTCTGGCGACCTGCCGCACCATTGTTCAAGGCCATGGCGGAGAAATCAGGGTCGATCCAACGTTCAAAGGCGGGGCGCGGATCGAGTTCACTCTGCCGGCAATCGGGCCGCTTGGCGTCTCCAAGGCCGAACCCACACGCTAAACCAGCCGGAATTTCGATCCAGGCGGTCTGGCGGGACTAGCGGGCGGCGGCGGATTCTGCACTAAGGTGCCATGCGTATACATTTGGCGCAGAGGATGGGCTGTCCGGTTCCGAGAGAGCGATGCCGCAGACGATCGACAGTTATCTGCATCTCCCGCGCCGAAAGTATCTTTCGGCGATCGAGATTCATGCCGCCGCCATTGGCAGCATCGCGGCGGTGATCCTCTTGCTGGGCTGGGGGCTTGGGATCGAGCCGCTGCGCGGGCGGGTTCCCGGATTTCCCATCATCACGCCGCTGACTGCCGCCAGCTTCATGGCTCTGTCGATCAGCAGCCTTGCCGCCCTGCGCCGGACAATGCCGGGCGATGTCATCTCGGCGCTGCTGTCGATCAGCGTCACCGCCGTTCTGGTAACGACGATTCTTGTGCAGCACGATCCAGACGCTGCCGGCACCTGGGCGCAACTTCCGTCCAAGACAGTGGCGGTCTGCCTGTCGCTGGGCGGTGTGGCGCTTGCTCTCATGGTGCTTGCACCTGGTCTGACGCCGCTGGCGGGCGTTCTGGCATTCGCTGGCGCAGCGCCGCCGGTCTATCGCCTCGTCGGTGTTGTGGTCTGGCCAACCCAGTCTTCATCCAATGACCTGATTACCGCGCTGGCGTTGCATCTCTCGATCATGGTGGTGTGGTTTCTGGCAACCTGTGTGGTGTTGCATCCACGCATGGAGATTGCCGCGCGCGTGCTGCAGTCGAGCCTGCGCGGGCGTTTGTTGCGCCGCGCCCTGCCGCTGCTGGCGGCGGTGCCGCCAGTGTCGGTCGTGCTCAGTCTCGGGATCTCTACCGGCATGGGCTTCGCGCAGGATATGCGCTTTGGAACGACCGCAACACTGGCGACCATGATGAGCTTCGGCGTGATCTGGTGGATATCCGGCGTGGCGTCGGTGTGGCAGCGGGAAGCCAACGCGCAGACGGCGCGCCTGTCGCGCGCCAACGAGGCGCTCGAGCAGTATGCGAGTTCTGCAGCGCACGATCTGAAAGCGCCGGCGCGGCATGTCATGCTCTATGGCGAGATGCTTCGCGAAGCGCTGGCCAGGGGCGATATCGAGACCGCAAAACGTCACGCCATCTCCATCGAGGAGTGCGCGCGAGACATGCCGCAGATGATCGACGGTCTGCTCGACTATTCGCGCTCGGGCTTCGTGAAGCTCGACCCGGGCGATCACCTTCTCAGCGAGCTGGTGCAGGCGGCGAGCGCCTTGCAGGCGGACGATCTGCGCGCGAGCGGCGCGAAGGTGGTGGTGGTGCGGGACATGACACTGCGCTGTGATTCAACGCTGATGACCAGTGTGTTCCAGAACCTGATCGCCAACAGCCTGAAGAATCGCCGGAAGGACCGAGCGCCGGTGATCCGCATCGATGCAATCATCGAAGGTGATCGCGTCGCGCTGTCGGTCGAGGACAATGGCGTGGGGTTCGATCCGGATTTTGCGGCGGTGGCGTTCAATCCTCTGGCCCGCGGCGTTCGCACTGCGGGGGAGGGGACGGGAATTGGTCTCGCGACCTGCCGGTCCATCGTGCAGAGCCATGGCGGCGAGATCAGGGTCGATTCAACTTTCCGGGGCGGAGCGCGGATCGAGTTCAGCCTGCCGGTGGCGGGCCCCGGCGCGGGAATGGCTGCTGCTGCTACGGACACGGCTTCCCGGCATTGACCTGAGCGCGATTTCCGCGTCAGCGATCCCCTCATGGAATTTTCGTTCAACCCCGCGCGCGGTTTCGGCGTCTACTTGCACTGGCCGTATTGCACGCGGATCTGTCCGTATTGCGATTTCAACGTCTATGCCGCCAAGGCGCGGGACAATGCCCCCCTCGTCGAGGCGATGCTGGCCGATCTCTCCGGCTGGCGCGAGCGCACCGGTGCGCGTGGCGTCGACACGGTATTTCTCGGCGGCGGCACGCCCTCGCTGATGGCGGCGGAAGCGGTGACACGCGTGCTGGAGCGGATCGACGCGCTGTGGGGCATCGCGCCGGGCGCCGAAATCACGCTCGAGGCCAATCCCGACGAGGCGGCGCGGTTTGGCGCGTTTGCGAGCGCGGGCGTTAACCGCCTGTCTCTGGGCGTGCAGTCGATGGATGACGTGCAGCTGAAATTCCTCGGGCGCACGCACAGCGCTGCAGATGCGGTGGCGGCGTATCGGGCTGCCGAAGGAAAGTTCCGTTCGGTCTCGATCGACATGATCTATGCGCGGCCGGGGCAGACGCTGGACGACTGGCGGACCGAGCTGGCGCCGGCATTGGCGCTAGAGGCGGACCATCTCTCGCTCTACGAACTTACCATCGAACCTGGCGCAGCCTTCGCGCGCGCGGTGAAGCGTGGCGACTGGACGCCGGCGGATGATGATGCAGGCGCAGATCTCTACGAACTCACCCAGGAGATGACCGACCGGGCAGGCTACCTGGCCTACGAGGTGTCGAACCACGCGCGCGGGACGGATCATCAATCGCGGCACAACCGGATCTACTGGGCGTCAGGGGACTGGGTCGGCGTTGGCCCCGGCGCGCACGGGCGCCTGACCAATGGCGAACGCTGGGCAATCGAAGCTGCCGAAAAGCCTGATGCTTATCTGCATCAGGTGAAGGCAAACGGCGTCGGCTGGTCGACAGTCGACAGGCTGGATGCGCTGGCGCAGGCGCGCGAGCGGGTGACGATGGGGCTGCGCGTGATCGAAGGGCTGGCCGTCAGCGATGTTGAAGAGCTGGGCTTTGTACTGGATGACGCGAAGCTGGCCGAGTTTGCCGAGCTGGGTTTGCTGTCGTACGCGAACGACCGCCTCGCGCTGACCGTGAAGGGCAGGCTGGCGGCGGATCGTATCGCCGCGGAAATCTCGCCCTAGACGTCTGGTCGCGCTATGACCCCGGCGTGAACACCGAGATGGCCGGTGAGACGATTTTTGCACCGCCGCCGTCCTGCAGCTGGATCACGGCAAGGCCGCGTTCGATGCCGCCATCCGGCATGAAGCGGAACAGGCCGTTGACGCCGCGCCAGCCTTCCTCGCGCTGGAGCATGCCGGCATCGAGACGATCAAGCTTGGCGAGGTTGGCGGCGAGCGCGCCGGCGTCATAGCCGAAGCTGGCCAGACGCGGCGGCGTTTCGCCGAAGATGGTCTGGTAGCGCTTTTCGAAATCGGCGAGGGCGGCCGGATCAGGCGCGGGGAAGGCGCCGCCAAAGAGCGACGGTTCGCGCCACACGTCGGGATCGTTCCACGCGCCGGTGCCAAGGAATTTCACCTGACGCGGGTTCACGTCGAAATAGGGCAGCAGCGATGCGGCGGTGCGCAGCTGGATCCCGCGTTCCGGGATCAGCACAGCGACCTTGCCGGGCGAGGCCTGGTTCTCGGCCTTCACCACGGAGGCAAGACGGCGGGCCTGCACCTGCGGCGAGGTATCGCCTGCCGCGTAGTATTCGGTGGCGATCACCAGTCCGCCGCGTGTCGCGACCTGCGCGCGCAGCGCCTGTTCGACGGTGCGGCCATAGGGCGTGTCGGGGCCGAACATGGCAAAGCGGGTCACGCCCTGTGCGGCCGCCCAGTCGACGATGCGTTCGACTTCGGTTTTCGGCGTCAGCGAGACGAGATAGGCGCCCTGGCCGTTGGCGGAGACGTCGGTCGAGAAGGCGAGCACGGGCGCGCGCACCTGCGCCGAGGCGTTGGCGACGGGGGCGACGTGCTGGGCGAACAGCGGACCGATCACGGCGACGGCGCCGTCAGCGATGGCTTCTTTCGCGGCGGCGGCGACAGTGTTCGCGTCGCCATTGGCGTCGCGCGGCACGAGGATCACGTTGGGATCGCCCACTTCGAACATCGCCATCTGGGCAGCGTTGAACAGGGCGGCAGTCAGCTTGCGCACTTCCGGGTCAGTCGAGGAGAAGGGCAGCATGACGGCGATGCGCTTCAGGTCCTGCGCTTCGTTGCGCGGAATGTGGCGCGGCATGTAGGCGTTGCGGCTCTCGGCATAGCGCATGTTGACCGGATCGCGCGGGGCGGGCTCGCCCGGACGCGGGGGACGGCTTGGATCGGGCCGGGTATTGCCCGTATAGGTGGGCGTGGTGGGGCGCGGCGGGCCGCCGACGCATCCCGCCAGCGCGACGCCGGCGAGCAGGCAGGCTGCAAGACTTCTGGCCGACGGTTTGTTGACCGTTTTGGGCCTGCGAACGCGAGGTTCAGATGGCATGCGCGACCCCTCCTGAGGATCCGTCTACTGGTCTACCCCCAGGGCGTCCGGCTGATCCTTCTGCGCAAGATCGGCAGGCGGTCCAGTCCGAAGGCGGGGACACTAGGCTGGGGGGTGAGTCGGCACAAGAAGCCGAGGATATGCCCGCACCGCACCGTCTGTTCCGCGTCGATCCCCAGCTTGCGCCGGGGCTATATGTCGTCTCCACGCCGATCGGCAACCTGCGGGACATAACGCTCCGGGCGCTCGATGTGCTGGCCTCTGCCGACATGATTTTCGCCGAGGACACACGGGTCACCGGAAAGCTTCTGTCGGCCTACGGAGTCTCCGCGCGACTACGGCCATATCATGACCACAACGGCGCCGAGGTGCGTCCCTGGCTGCTGTCCCAGCTTGAAGGCGGCGCGCGGGTTGTCCTGATGTCGGATGCGGGTACGCCCCTCGTTTCGGACCCGGGATACAAGCTGGTGCGCGAGGCGGCGGAACGTGGCCTGCCGGTGATCGCGATACCCGGCGCATCGGCGCCGCTGACGGCGCTGGCGTCGGCCGGGCTGCCGACCGACCGGTTCATGTTCGCAGGATTTCCGCCGCCGAAATCCGCCGCCCGCAGGCGCATGCTGGAAGAACTCGCAACCGTGCGGACGACCCTGGTGTTCTTCGAAGGGCCATCGCGGCTGGTCGACAGCCTGGCGGACATGGCGGCGGTGCTGGGGAATCGCGAAGCTGCCGTGGCGCGCGAATTGACCAAGAAGTTCGAGGAGATCCGGCGCGGGCGGTTAGGCCAGCTGGCGGCCCATTATGCCGAGGCGGGTCCGCCGCGCGGCGAGATCGTCGTGCTGGTCGGGCCGCCGGGCGAGCCTGCGGAGCTCGACGCCGGTGCGCTGGATGAAGCTATCCTCGCAGCGGATGCGACGCGGCCGCTGAAGGAAATCGCCGCCGAGATCGCCGCGAAGTTCGGCCTCAAGCGGCGCGACGTCTATGAACGCGCGCTTGTCCTGAAAGATGCCGATCAGGACGAGGAGGCCGAAGGCTGACTGGAAGCCGCCGCGGCAACAGCGCGAGAAACGCCGTCGGGATGGAAAACAACGCCGCTGCGTTGTGGCTCCAGCTGAAGGCCTGCCAGATCATTGCGGGAGCGTGGCGGCCTGCAAAGAGGCGGAAACGTTAACGCTGCGGCCCCTGTGCGCCGCCCGAAAATCGCCTCATCCTGCGACTAGTCAGGCGCCAGATACGTTTGACGGACCAGATACGTTGACGGAGACGACACGCATGCCCTCGACCGTTTTTCGATCCTGCCTCATGGCTCTGGTCGCGACCTCAGCGCTCGGCGCCTGCTCGGTAATGCAGGAGAAGACATTCGGGGAGAGCCTCGATGAAGCCTCGGCCGGAACGCAGATCAAGACCAAGCTGTTTGCCGCAGGCGGATCGACGCATTTCGGCGAGGTAGATGTCGAGGTGGCGGACCGCTTCGTTCTGCTCTCGGGCCGCGTGCCCAGCGAACAGGACAAGGCCGAGGCCGAACGCATCGCCTGGACCACCAAGTCGATCGACGAAGTCGCCAACGAGCTGGTGGTCGAGCGGCGCGACCTTGGCCGCGACATCAACGACCGCTGGATCACCGAACAGATTCGCGCCCGCCTTGTCGCCAACAGCGATGTGAAAGGCGTGAACTACAACGTGCAGGTCTACAACGGCGTCGTCTACATGCTGGGCTTTGCGCGTTCGGACGAGGAGCTGCGCGATGCGGCGGAGACCGCCAGCCGGGTGAAGGGCGTGCAGAAGGTTGTCTCCTACGTGAAGATGCGCGCGCGCGCGCCTGCACCCGCTTTTGCAGAAGGCCGTGCGCCCGAGGAGACCGCTACGCCCGCACCGCTGGCGTCCGACTATCAGGAGCCTGCGCCCATCGTGGTCTCCGAACCGACAACGCGCGGACAGTATTCCGATCCCTACGCGCCGGGCGCCACGCCGCCGCCAGGTGCGCGCAGCGATAGCGGACTGGAAAGCGCGCCGTTGCCGCCGCTGGTTCCTTGATGCGTTCTATCCTCAGCGTGGTTCTGATTGGCCTCGTGACGGCGGCGCCGGCGATGGCGCAGGTCGTGAAACCGGCAACGCCCGCGACAAGACCGGTCGCACCCAAGGTGGCGGTAACAAAGCTGCCGACGCCTGCGGCAAAGCCACCCTCGCTCAACGCCAGACCTGAGCCCGGATCGGCCGCTGTTCCAGCCGCCGGCGCCAGGACCTCGCTTGAAGAGGCGCAGGCTGAACTGGCGGCGCTGAAAGCCAGGATGAAGACGACAACCGGCACGTCGGTGCAGGACCTGATGGCGATGCAGCAGATGATGGTGCGCAAGGGCCAGCTGGAAACCATGATTTCCAACACCATGAAGGCGGGCGAGGGGCCCCAGTCCGAGCCGGCCAAAGCCCCCAAGGCGTCCTGAGCCGATAAGCGGGCCGGCCCGATTGCGCCCGCCACTCGCCGCGCTTATGTCGGAAGCCTGCTTCCGGAGCCTCTCATGTCCCTGCGCATCGCCGTCCAGATGGATCCGCTCGAGAACGCGAATCCGGCCGGCGACACCAGTTTCATGATGATCGAGCAGGCGCAGGCCCGTGGCCACCGCGTCTTCGTCTATGGCGTGCCGGACCTCAGCTACGATGCGGGGCTGGTCAGGGCGCGGACCCGGCCGGCGAAAGTGTTTCCAGGACAGACGCCGCACGCGGTTTTCGAGGCGCCGGTGACGCTCGACCTGCGCGTCGATGTCGATGTCGTGCTGATGCGGCAGGATCCGCCCTTCCACATGGGCTACATCACGGCGGCCCATCTGCTCGAGCTGGTGACGCCGGACACGCTGGTGGTGAACGATCCGGTCGGCGTGCTCTCCAGTCCCGAGAAGATCCTGCCGCTGATGTGGCCCGACCTGCAGCCGCCGACGCTGATCACGCGCGATATCGCTGTGGTGCGTGACTTTCGCGAGCGGCATGGCGAAGTGGTGATCAAGCCGCTCTACGGCCATGGCGGCACGGGCGTGCTGAAGCTGTCGCGCGAGGACGGCAATCTTGAAGCGCTGGTCGAGCTGTTCCAGAAAATGGGACCTGAGCCCTTCATTGTGCAGGCTTTTCTTCCAGCGGTGAGCGAGGGCGACAAACGCATCCTGCTCGTCGATGGCGAGGCGGTGGGCGCGATCAACCGCCGGCCGCCCGTTGGCGCCATTCGCTCCAATCTGGTGGTGGGCGGCAAGGCGGAGGCCTCCGAGCTGACGTCGCGCGAGCGAGAGATCTGCGCCAGAATCGGGCCGGAGCTGAAAAAGCGCGGACTGCTGTTCGTCGGCATCGACGTGATCGGCGGCATGATGACGGAGGTGAACGTCACCTCGCCGACCGGCGCGCGCGCCGTGAAGGCGCTCTCGGGCGTCGATGCGGTCGCGAAGCTGTGGGACGTGATCGAGAAAAAAGTTCGCTGAGCCGGCTGCAACGTTCTGGAAAGGTCCACGACAAGACTCGTTGGATCGCGCCTCCAGAAAGCGGGCGGGGCGGCTGAGGCGCTGACCTGCCGCTATCGCCCGGCTGTCGCCGTGCAGGGCGGCGCACGACTGCTGGTCTCGTTTCCCGGCCGGGAAACCAGCCAAAACCGCCGTGAATCCAGCGCTGTTAATGCTTCGGTCAGCAGACCCGATCAGGGTTTGCGCCATGACCCAGCGACCCACTCTCCAGCCTGTCCCCGCTTCAGCGCCCGTTGATGACCTTGCCGCTCAGGCGGCGATGCAGGCGTTGTCGGAGACAGCGCGCGGCTGGCCGGGCGCGGCCCTGGCGATCAGCGCAGAGGGACGCGTGCTGGCGGCGAGTTCGCTGTCGGGACTGATCGCGGGCATGAAGACGCCATTCGAACTCCCGGCTGCAGCGGTCGCCTCGCAGATCGTCGATGGCGCGGGCAGGCGGTGGCGCGTGTCGGCGCCAGTGGCTGGCGTGCGGTTCGCGACGTCCGATCACAAGGAAGAGCCGGACGCGGCGCATCGCTTTACGGCGGCTGTGAGCCACGAAATCCGCACCCCGCTCAACGGTATTCTTGGCATGGCCGAATTGCTGGAGGAGGGCGATCTCTCGCCCGCCCAGCGCGACTATGCCATCGCGATCCGCAAGAGCGGCGCGCGCCTGCTGGACCTGCTCAACAACGTGCTCGATTATTCGCGCATGGAGGCGGGCGATATCCCGCTCGAATCGGCCGCGTTTGATCCGGCTGATCTTGTACAGGATGTGGCCGAGCTGCTGGCGCCGCGCGCGCACAGCGCCGGCCTCGATATTTCCGCCATCGTCGATCCCGACTTGCCGGCGCGCATGGTCGGCGACGCCGGCCGGCTGCGGCAGATCCTGTTCAACCTCGCAGGCAACGCGGTGAAGTTCACGGCAACGGGCGCTGTGCTGATCGAAGCGCGAGCTGGGGAAGACGGCAAGAGCCTTTCGCTGATCGTGCGCGACACCGGAGCGGGCGTGCCAGACCATGCGCGGGCGCGACTGTTCGAGGCCTTCTCGCAAGCCAATGCCGCTGACGCGCGGCGTGATGGCGGCGTGGGGCTGGGCCTTGCCATTGTCGCGCGCCTGATCGCTGCGATGAATGGCAAGGTCAGTGTTGCCTCCACCTGGGGTGAAGGCGCGCTGTTCCGGGTCGATCTCCCGCTTGAGGCGGGGCCGGTTCCGGCCTCCGCTTCGCGACGCCGCCAGCGCAAGATGGCGATCGCGCTTCACCTGCCGCCTGCCTCGCGCCTGGCCTGCATCGCCGCGCTGGCGGGAGACGGCGCGCGTCTCACCGGGGATGCGGAATCCGATATCGCCATTGTCGACGCCGCCCTGCCGCCAGCCAGCATCGCCGCCATGGCCAAGGCGCGTCCGACCCTGGTGGTGCTCCGCCCTGGCGACCGGTCGCGTCTGGAACAGTTCCGCGCCATGGGCTGCGCCGGCTACCTCATTCGCCCTCTGCGCGCCTCTTCGATCGCCGAGCGCGTGCGCCTCACGCTGGCGGGAGACGTGCAGACCGAGCCAGGAGACACGCACCTGAAGCCAAAGGCGCCCGGAGAGGCTGGTCAGGCCCTGATTGCGGACGACAACGCCGTCAACGCCCTGCTGGCCCGCAGCGCACTGGTTGCAGCCGGGTTCCGTGTCGATACTGCAGGCACTGGCGCCGAAGCGCTGGAACGGGCCACCGAAACGCTCTATTCGGTTATCTTCATGGATATCCGCATGCCGGTCATGGACGGGTTGGAAGCGACGCGCCGCATTCGGCGCCTGGGCGGCCCCGCATCCGAAACGCCGATCATCGCGCTGACGGCGGACATCGATCCCGAGCTTGAACACCGGGCGCGCGAAGCCGGCATCTCGGCGCTCGCCGCCAAACCCATCGATCCGCCGCGCCTGCGCGAACTGGCGCTGCGCTGGGCGCGCCCGCTGAAAGCTGCAGCAGAATGACCGAAGCCGCCGTCACCGATACGGCTTCGCGGCGCGTCAGGCGGCCCTCGATCTTCAACGACCGTCGCCGACTGGCGATGCTGCTGCTTGGCGTTGCATCCGGCCTGCCATTTACGGTTGTCGGCGGCACGCTGGCGGCGTGGTTCACGGCGGGCGGCATTTCCACAGCGACGATCGGCGTGCTGTCCTGGTCGGCGCTGTCCTATTCGTTCAACTTCCTCTGGTCGCCCGCGCTGCATCGCACCGCCGCGCCATTCCTGTCGCGCTTTGGCCGCCGCAAGTCGTGGTTCATTCCGCTGCAGATCCTGATCGCGCTCGCGCTGTTTGGCTTCAGTGCGCTCGATCCGAAATCCAACCTGCTCGCCATTGCGGCCCTCGCTGTCCTCGCGTCCTTCCTGTCGGCGACGTTCGATATCGTGCTGGCCGCCTGGCGGATCGAGACGGCGCAGAACCAGGATGATATCGATGCGCTGTCGACGCTGAACCAGGTCGGTTATCGCGCCGCGGCTTTTGTCGGCGGAGCAGGGGCGCTGATCCTCTCCGATCTCGTGGGGTGGAGCTTCACCCTGATGATCCTCGCCGCCATCATGGCGTTGACGGTGGGCGGCGCGCTGCTCGCGCCCGAACCGCCGCGCCCGGAAACGCGCGAGAAGGATGCGGCTGGCGTGATGCGCGAGCCGGAAAAACTCGCGGCGGGCTTTTCGCCCGAGTGGCGCAACATAGTCGTGGCGCTGGTCATCATCGGCTGGATCTGGGCGTTCTGGACGCTCGGCTCGTTCATGATCGGCGCGCTGTCGCACCCGGAAACGGCCAAGGCGGGCGCGTTCACGCTGAGCCGCGGGCCATGGATTGTCGCCGTCACCGTGCTGGGTCCGGCGCTTGGCGCCATCTGGCTGCTGCGCACACGCGCAAAGCCGGTGAAGCTTGGCCTGCCCTCAGCGCCGCCGAAGGTGCAGGCCGTGGCCGATGCGCTGTTCGGCGCGGTGGTCGAACCGATGGTCGAGCTGATCGGCCGCCTGCGCTGGGTTGCGTTGCTCGCTGTCTCGGTGATCCTCACCTATCGCTTTGCCGACAACATCTGGGGCTCGTTCGCCTATCCATTCTACATGGGCGCCAATGGCGGCGCGCTGGGCCATACGGCGACCGAGGTGGCGCTCGCGTCCAAGATGATCGGCGTTGCGGCCACCATCACGGGTCTTGCACTCGGCGGCGTGTTGCTGAAGTGGATGGGACGGATGCCGGCGCTGGTGTTTGGCGCGGCTGCTGCGGCCGCCACCAACCTCCTTTTTGCAGATCTTGCGATTGGCGCCGTGGGCATGGATGCGTTCCTGTCCTTCACCCATCTCAGCAGTTTGTTCGGCGCCTTCGGTCTCGACATCCGCATGGCGCGCCTCTGCACGGCGATCATGGGCGAGAACCTCGCAGTCGGCATCGCCAGCGTTGTTTACGTCGCCTACCTGACGTCGATCGTGAATCCGAAATACGCAGCTGTGCAGTATGCGCTGCTGGGATCGCTCACCATGCTTGTGGGCCAGCTCGGGCGCCCGGCGCTGGGCGCAATGATCGATGCGCAGGGCTTCTATCCGGTCTTCCTGCTCACCGCCGCGCTGGGCATGATCCCGGTCGTGCTGTCGGCAGCCGAATGGCACCGGCGCTCGCGCCTGCCAAAGGCCGATGTCGAGACGGTTGTGCCCGCGGCCGCGGAGTAGAGCGGCTGCGGTCTAGCCGTTTGGATTGAACGCCGAGAACGCCGCGAGGTTGACGATGTCGGCGACCGTCGCATCCAGCTGCGCGATCTGCACAGAGGATTTGAGGCCGACCAGCATCGGGCCGATCACGGTTGCCCCGCCCAGTGCGGACGCAATCTTGGTCGAGATCGCGGCCGAGTGGATGGCGGGCATCACCAGCACGTTGGCGGCGCCGGTAAGACGGCAGAACGGATAGAGCCGGCGCGCTTCCGGGTTCAGCGCCACGTCGACGGCCATTTCGCCGTCGTATTCGAAGCCGACATCACCCATGCCGTCGAGGATCGCCACCGCATCGCGCACTTTCGTCATGCGCTCCCCCGGCGGGTTGCCGAAGGTGGAGTAGGAGAGGAAGGCAAGGCGCGGTGTGAAGCCAAGACGCTGGGCCGCTTTCGCAGCCGAGATGGCGATTTCGGCCAAGTCTTGCGCGCCCGGCATTTCGGTGACGCTGGTGTCTGCGATCAGCATCGGACCGGCGCGACCGATCACGACCGAAAGGCCGATGGAGCGCACATCCTCGCGGCGGTCGATGGCGAGCAAGATGTCCGACAGCGATGTGGCGTAGTTGCGCGTGACGCCGGTGATCATGCCGTCGGCATGGCCGAGAGCGACCATGCAGGCGGCAAACACGTTGCGGTCCTGGTTGATCAGGCGCTGCGTGTCGCGTTGCAGGAAGCCCTGACGTTGCAGGCGCTTGTAGAGATAGTCCTGATACTCCGTCGTGCGCTCCGAGATGCGCGCATTCACGATCTCGATATCGTTGGTCGGCACGCCGACCAGCGCCATGTTGCGCTTCACCTGTTCTTCGCGGCCGACAAGAATGGGCTCGCCCAGCTCCTGGGTCTTGAATGCCCAGGCAGCGCGGATCACTGACGGCTCTTCTCCCTCCGCAAACACGATGCGTTTGCGCTGGCCCTCGCGCCGGACGGCGCCGTGGATGCGCTGCAGGAAGGACGCGGCAGGGTCGAGACGCTGCGCCAGGCTGTCGCGATAGGCGTTCATGTCGGCGATCGGCTTGCGCGCGACGCCGGTGTCCATCGCGGCCTGCGCCACGAAGGGGGGGATGTACCAGATCAGGCGCGGGTCGAACGGGGCGGGGATGATGTATTCCGGACCGAAGCTGGGGCGCGCGCCGTGATAGGCGGCGGCGACTTCATCCGGCACGTCTTCGCGCGCCAGCTGGGCCAGCGCCTGGGCGGCCGCGACCTTCATCTCTTCGTTGATGGTTCGGGCGCGCACGTCGAGCGCGCCGCGGAAGATGTAGGGGAAGCCGAGGACGTTGTTGACCTGGTTGGGATAGTCGGACCTACCCGTCGCGATGATGGCATCGGAGCGGACTTCCTTGACTTCTTCCGGCGTGATCTCGGGATCGGGGTTGGCCATCGCGAAGATGATCGGGTTCTTCGCCATGGATGCGACCATCTCTTTCGAGACGGCGCCCTTGGCGGAGAGACCGAGGAAGCAGTCGGCGCCTTTCATGGCGTCGGCCAGCGTGCGCTTCTTGGTCTTCACGGCGAAGGCGGACTTGAACTGGTCCATGCCTTCCTGACGGCCCTCGTAGATGACGCCCGAGCGATCGCACATCAGGATGTTGTCGCGTTTGACGCCGAGATGCCGGATCAGCCCGGCGACCGAGAGGCCAGCTGCGCCCGCGCCGGAAATGGCGACAACGACGTCAGACAGTTTGCGGCCGGTGATCTCGCAGGCGTTCAAAAGGCCTGCGGCGGCAATGATGGCGGTGCCGTGCTGGTCGTCGTGGAAAACCGGGATGTCGAGTTTCGATCGCAGCTCGCTCTCGATGATGAAGCACTCGGGGCTCTTGATGTCCTCGAGATTGATGCCGCCGAAGGTCGCACCGATGGCGCGCACGCAGTCGATGAATTTCTGCGGGTCTTTCTCGTCGACTTCGATGTCGATTGAATCGACGTCCGCGAAGCGTTTGAAGAGCACGGACTTGCCCTCCATCACCGGCTTGGAGGCCAGCGCGCCGAGATCGCCAAGGCCGAGGATCGCCGTGCCGTTCGAGATCACGGCGACGAGGTTGCCCTTGGACGTGTACTCATAGGCAAGGTCCGGGTCCTTCGCGATGGCGTGGACCGGCGCTGCGACGCCGGGCGAGTAGGCCAGCGACAGGTCGCGCTGGGTGGCCATCGGCTTGGTCGGGGTGACGGACAGCTTTCCAGGCCGCGGATAGCGGTGGAAGTTGAGCGCTTCTTCGTCTGTCACGGTCGGGCGTTTGGAGGTCATGGTCTTGTGGAGTGCCGTTCGAAAAGCTTGAGGGCGCCTGTGAAGGTCGACTAGGCATGGGCGTGGCGAAGATGCCCTAACACGGGCTGGCGCGCATTCAGCCGGAAATGAGGGCCGAATCAAGCATGAAGCGGGGGGAAACACCCGAACCCGGCAAGGATGCGCTCCCCGCGCCGGGGCCGGACTCTGCCTCGATCACCCCGGAAGCAGGGGCGGAACATGCTGTTGCAGCGGCCATGGCGGCCGGCGCTACCCCTTTCATGGCGCAATATCTCGAGATGAAGGCGCGACACCCGGACGCGCTGCTGTTTTTCCGGATGGGCGATTTCTACGAGCTGTTCTTCGAAGACGCCCACAAGGCGGCCAAAACCCTCGACATCACGCTCACCCATCGCGGCACGCACAATGGCGAGCCGATCCCCATGGCGGGCGTGCCCCACCATGCCGCCGAGAGCTACCTCTCCAAGCTGATCCGCAATGGCCACCGGGTGGCGGTGTGCGAGCAGATGGAAGATCCGGCCGAGGCCAAGAAACGTGGCTCCAAATCGGTTGTCCGCCGCGATGTCGTGCGGATCGTGACGCCGGGGACGATCACCGAGGAGGCGCTGCTCGAGGCGCGGGCGGCCAACCTGCTGGCCGCCATCGGCATAGCCGGGGGAGGGCGCGAGGCCGCGCTGGCGCTTGCGGATGTCTCCACCGGCCGGCTGGAGCTATTCGCGCTTGATCCGGCCCAGTTGGAAGACGTGCTGGCGGCGGCGGCTCCGCGCGAAGTGCTGGTGTCCGACGGCAGCCACAACCACGCCGACGTCGCACGAGCTGTCGACGGTCTCACCGTCACGCCGCGCCCGGAAGCGCGCGCTGATGCACGGCTGGGCGCGCGCCTGATGCAGGGCGCCTATGGCGTCTCCACGCTGGACGGCTTCGGAACGTTCACGCGGGCCGAGCTGATCGCGGCGGCGCTGCTGTTCGATTATCTGTCGCTGACCCAGGCGGGCGGGGCTGCACGTCTTGATCCGCCGTTGCGCGCGGCGCCCGGTGCGTTTCTCGCCATCGATCCGGCGACACGGGCCAGCCTTGAGATTGATCGCACCACGCGTGGGGGGCGGCAGGGATCGCTCACCGCCTGCGTTGATCGCACGGTCACGGCGGCGGGCGCCCGCCTGCTGGCGGCGCGCCTGGCGCGGCCGTCGCGCGATGTCGCCGAGATCACGCACCGGCTGGATGGCGTGGCGTTCTTCCTCGATGCAACCGAACGCCGCGAGTTTGCCCGCGATGCGCTGAAACGCGCAGCTGATCTTGAACGCGCCCGCATGCGCCTGTCGCTGCGCCGGGGCGGCCCGCGCGATCTGGCGACGCTGGCGGCGTGCCTCAATGTCGGCGAACAGCTGTGCGCGGACCTCTCGGTCGAGCCTGACCTGCCGCATGAGATCGACGCCGCGCGCCAATCGCTGTCGCTGGCCGACAAGCCGAAGCTGGCGGCGTTTGCGCAGATAGTCGGCGCGGCGCTGGCGGCGGACCTGCCGGTGCAGGCGCGCGACGGCGGCTTCATCGCGCCGGGCTTCGATCCCAGTCTCGATGAGACCCGCGCGCTGCGCGAAAACGCGCGCAGCGTCATTGCGCGACTGGAAGCGGATTATGCCAGCGAGACGGGCATTTCCGGCCTTCGCATCAAGCACAACAACGTGCTGGGCTACTTCATCGAGGTGAATGCGCGCCACGGCGATGCACTGATGAAGCCGCCGCTGGCCGCCACTTTCATCCATCGCCAGACCATGGCGAACGCCATGCGCTTTTCAACGACCGAGCTGGCGGAACTCGAAGCGCGCATCTCCCGCGCCGAAGGCGAAGCGCTGGGCCGCGAGATGGACATCTTCAACCGCTTTCTCAGTGATGCGGATGCGCTCGGACCCGATCTCGTCGCCGTCGCCGATGGTCTCGCGCGGCTCGATGTCGCCGCCGCCAACGCCGAATGGGCCAGCGAGGTCTCCGCCGTGCGGCCTGAACTGGCGGACGATCCGGTGTTCGAAGCCGAGGGCGCGCGCCATCCCGTTGTCGAGGCCGCGCTGCGTGCGACGGGGCAGGGCTTCACAGCCAACGATTGCCGGCTGGATGCGCGTGGGCAGGCGAGTCCGCGTCTGCAGCTGATCACCGGGCCCAACATGGCGGGTAAATCCACCTACCTCCGCCAGAACGTGCTGCTGACGATCCTTGCACAAGCAGGATGCTATGTTCCCGCGCGCAAGCTGCGCCTTGGCGTGGCTGACCGCATCTTCTCGCGCGTCGGCGCATCCGATGATCTCTCGCGTGGCCGCTCCACCTTCATGGTCGAGATGATCGAGACGGCGGCGATCCTCAATCTCGCCACGCCCAACTCCATCGTCATCCTCGACGAGGTCGGCCGCGGCACCTCGACATGGGATGGCCTCGCCATCGCCTGGGCGGCGGTTGAACACCTGCACGAGGTCAATCGCTGCCGCGCCCTGTTCGCGACGCACTATCACGAGCTGACCGGCCTCGCCGACACGCTGGAGGCCTGTTCCAACGCCAGCCTGCGGGCGCAGGAATGGGCGGGCGACCTCGTCTTCCTGCACGAGGTGAAGCCCGGACCGGCCGACCGGTCCTATGGCGTGCAGGTGGCCAAGCTGGCGGGGTTGCCGGCCGCAGCGGTCAAACGCGCCGAAGCCGTGCTGAAACGACTGGAAGCCAAGGACGGGTCGGCCAAGCGCCTGGAAGCGCTGCCGCTGTTCGCGGCCTTTGCGGCGGAAGAGGCAAAGGCGCCGGGGGGCAGCGAGCCCAGCGAGGCCGACCGGTTGCTCGCCGACCTCGACCCCGACACGCTGACGCCGAAAGAGGCCCTCGAGCTGATCTACCGGCTCAAGAAGGCGGCGAAGCCGTAGCGCAGCGTCCCGCGCATATTTCGCCAATGAACAAGTCAAATTCACCACATATGCGGCGAAACACGCCTCTATTGGTGATTGCAGGAATGGCGTAAATCCAGAATACCGAATAAAAACAACGGGTATACTGGTTAAAAAAGTCTGGCACGCCGTTTGCAGACAAGTCTTCAACGGCCCAGCGATCCGAAAACGGACGGAGGGGCCGGAGAAAAAAAGAAACGGAGCAACTCCAATGAACGGTCTGATCAAACTCGGCGACGTGGATTTCGTGGCCAGCCTCTCCATCGCCATCTGCAGCCTCTCGGCGGTCCTCTACGTCTTCGCCTCGGGTCTGGGCGGCGTCTAACCGCAAGAGCCGGATACGGACCTCCCGCCCGGTCCGGCGCGCGACACTCTCGACCGGCAACTGAAGAAACGACCTTCCGGACTGCCTGAACCGGTCCGGAAACTCTCTCACTCCCCGAAACTCCCCCCGAAACTCCCCCCGAAAACTCCCCATGACGACCAGCACGGCCGGCGGCTCCCCCCGCCGGCCGCACTCGTCTTTGCGATCAGGTTTTCAACAACGCTTCGACCGCTTCCCGCGCGGTTGCCCAGCGCGCCTCCGGCGTGCCGACAATGCGCAGGAATTTGACGCCCCGGCTGACCAGTTCGCGCTCGCACGCTGCGTGGAAACGGCGGCGCACCTCGGAGTCCGCAAAATAGCGCGTCCCGTCATCCACCCACGGCATGTCGATGTCGCAGAACAGGTAGAGGTCGGGATAATCATTGTAAGCTGCAAACCAAGGATCACGCGATCCGCACAGCGCATCCGACCAGATGGCGGTCAGCACCGGATCGGTGTCCTCGACCAGCACGCGATTGGCGCGCAGCCTGGCGGCCTCGACGCCGGCAAGATGCCCCATCACGATCTGGCGCATGTCTTCCGGCGTTGATGCGCCGGAGCCGAACGCCTCGGTGTGGAAACGGCCGAACTCGGGCGCGACCAGTGTGTCGAAATGCGCCGCCAGCAGATCGGCCAAAGTCGTCTTGCCGGTTGATTCCGCGCCGAACAGCGTGACGCGCTTCAGATAGTATGGCCGCACCGGCGCGGGGATGAATTTCCAATTGCCATAAGGATCGGCGCGCACGGCTGTCGCCGACACCGGAAACGCCGTGCGATTGATGTCGACCGGCACAAACCGCGCGCCAGTCTCCTGCGCCAGGCGATGGCCATAGGTTTCGGAAGCAAACACGATGTCCAGCGGCTCGGGGTGATAGCGCTTCACCACATCACGCCAGATCGTCCAGAAATTCTCCGGATCGTCTTCCGGGCCCTGGGGCAGGGCCTCCTCGCAGTGAAGCACGCGCGCGGCGGGAAACAGCACCCGCATCCACTCCAGCCGCTTTGCGCCGGGGATCGGATCGTCCGGCAGACTGCAAACGAGAATGGTCAGCTCGTCGACATAGTGGCGTGCGAAATCGCCCAGATACACATGGCCTGCATGCGGCGGCATGAACTTGCCCAGCACGAAGCCGCGGCGTGGTTTGGCGAGGTAGGTCAAGCGGCGATTACTCCGGCGGGCGCAGCTGCTGTCTGCCGCTGCATCGCGCGGCGCCACTCCCACCATCCCCAGAAAGCGTTGAAGAAGAAGAACACATAGAGGCCGGTAAACAGCCAAACGCCATTACTGGCGTAGAGCCACACCGACATCACGTTGACGATGGTCCATACCCACCACGTCTCGATGCGCTTCCGGTCCAGCAGGAATTGCGCAACCACACTGAGGGTGAACACCAACCCGTCGACCAGCGGCGTGGTGGTTGGCGTCAAGGCTTTCAGCAGGGGCGTCGCGGCGATGGCGACGATGACGGCGCCGGCGAGCGCACTGATGAGGATCCATGGTCGGGTCGCGCGGATCAGCGGGCGCCGTCCGGGGCCGCCCTTCATCCAGTACCACCAGCCATAGACCTGCACGCCGACGAAGAAGACCTGCAGCGCCGCGTTGGCCATCAGATGGCGCTGCCAGACGACAATGAAGAACAGCGCCGTTCCCACAATGCCAACGGGGAATTGCCACAACGACCGCTTCACGCCGAGGACGACGCAGGCGAGCGTCACCAGCGTTGCGGCCAGCTCCAGATAGTCGACCTCGAACACGCGCCCTCCGTCCCCGCAGGCCGGCAAGCCGCCCGGCGCGAGGCATCCACAATCCGCTTAGGGCGGGGCGCAGGCATAGGGAAGCCCCCGGCAGCGAGATGATCACGGCCGGGGGAACGCTGAAACGGGACGCGCTAGCGAAGAACGAAGAACTTCAGATGGATATCCTTGTCGCGATGGCGGCCGCCGGATCCGGCGGCGAAGAAGGCTGCCGCTGCTCCGGCCATGAGGGACGCGGCGGTGATGAATGTCGCAAGGATGGTCAGCTTGCGGGCGACTTCAGCGCGACGTTCGCTGAGGCTTTCGTCGGCGGCATTGGCGTTGACGGCAGGTTCTTCGGCTGCGGCCTGGTCGATTTCCTCACCGGCCGCCTGTGCGATGCTGGCGGTGACGTTGCTGGAGGCGCTGTCGCTGGCCGCCGCTGCTGCACCGCCAAGCGTGGCGAACGAGATCATGCCCGCGGCGATGACGCCAACGCCCCAGACCAGAGCACCGTGAAGTCCGTCGCGGACGTCGACCTCATGTTCGGTGAGCTCAGGCTGACGTTGACGCAGGCGCGCTGCGACGTAGCCGCCAATCGAAAAACTGACGAGCTGGACCCACAACACCCAGACCCCGGCTGCGATGGCATAAAGCGCTGGCGATGCGCCTTCGCCCTCATAGGGGGAGGTGACGCTGAGGCCGAGGCCGGCGCCGAAGGTCATCAGGATCAGGCCGATGGCGGTGGCGAGAACCGCTCCGGCAAGGACTGCGGCCCAGTCGACGTTTGAGGTGTAGCGTGAGCTCACCGCTGCGGATTCAGGCATGATGACGGTCTCCACGCGATTAGCGCAGGCCGACGAAAGACAGGATCGCCATCACGATGACGACCAGGCCAACCAGATAGACAACCGAAGTCATTGAAGCCTCCCATGTTTCTGTTCTGCGCGATGAGTCGCGGCAGGGACTGACGGCTAATGTGCGGAGGAGCCTATTGTTCCCGCGCCCCGGGAGGCTTGCCGGCTGGCCGCGCACCGGCGCCGGGCGCCGATCAGGGCGGCGTTGCGGCAATGGAACGGACATTTGATCATCTATCGGAAAGACTGGCGCGCTAGGTCAACGGGGGGCGACATCCGGCAGCCGCATCCCCACCTGTCGCCAGCGCAAAAACCGGTCTAGAGACAGTCGCCATGACGGACGCCTCCCCCGCAGCCAGATTCGCCGCCGCCAAGCCCGGCCCCTGGCGGATCGCCGACATCGTCGACGGCCGCAAGCTGCGTATCCAGCTGACGGCTGCAGCGCTCGACAATGGTTCGGATCCGGTCGCCCAGCGCAAGCGCGCGCTCGACCTCATCCATTCCGCCCTGTTCCGCGGCCGCATGATCGCACAGGACAGGCTGGAGGAGGGAGCGGACGGCCTCGACACCGCCAGCCTCCTGTCCGCAGTCATGGATGAGGCGCTGTCGGCGCTCTACGATTTCACGGTCGTTCACATCTTCCGCGCCCACAATCCGACCGAGGCCGAGCGCATGGCCGTGCTGGCGGTCGGCGGTTATGGCCGCGGCGTGCTGGCGCCGTCATCCGATGTCGATCTGCTGTTCGTGCGCAACTACAAGCAGACCGCCTGGGCCGAGAGCGTCATCGAGTACATGCTCTATGCGCTGTGGGACATGGGTCTGAAAGTCGGCCACTCCTTCCGGACGATCGATGAGTGCATCAAGCTGTCGAAGGAAGACGTCACCATCCGCACGTCGATCCTCGACCAGCGCTTCCTGTTCGGCGACCAGGGCACGGCCAACAAGCTGGCCGAACGCTTCCAGAAAGACGTCGTTGCCGGGAAGGGCGCTGAATTCGTCGCCGCGAAACTGCTGGAGCGCGACCAGCGTCATGAACGCGAAGGCGGCTCGCGCTATCGCGTCGAACCCAACGTGAAAGATGGCAAAGGCGGGCTGCGCGATCTGCAGACGCTGTTCTGGCTGGCGAAGTACATCCACGGCGGGGTCACGCTGGCCGAAGTGCTCGACAACGCAGCCTTCACGCCGGCCGACAAGGCCGTCTACATGCGCGAGGCGCGCTTTTTGTGGACCGTGCGCTGCCATCTGCACTTCCTCACCGGCCGCCCGGAAGAGCGGCTCTCCTTTGATCTCCAGCCGGAGATGGCCGAGCGCATGGGCTATACCGGTCGTCAGAACGTCACCTCTGTCGAACGATTCATGAAGCGCTACTTCCTTGCGGCGAAGGAAGTCGGCGCGCTGACGCGCATTACCTGTTCCAAGCTCGAAGCCGAAGAAAAGAAACGCCCCGGCGGTCGTCCGCGTCTGCTGCCCGGCGCTGCAGCAAAACCGCTGAAGGAAGAAGGCTTCGTGCTGGATGGCGGGCGTCTGTCCGTCAGCGCGCCTGACATTTTCGAGAACGACACGCCGCGCCTGATGCGGCTGTTCGCCATCGCCAACGAACGCCAGATCGACATCCATCCCGATGCAATGACGGCGGCGCGGCGCTCCCTCTATTCCGTGACGCGCCAGGCGCGGCTCGATCCGGAGGCGCGGCGCCTGTTCCTGGACATCATCGCCGGCAAGAACCACCCCGGCCGCGTGCTGCCGCTGATGAACGAGTCGGGCGTCCTTGGGCGCTTCGTGCCCGAGTTCGGCCGCATTGTCGGCCAGACGCAGTTCAACATGTACCACCACTTCACGGTCGACGAGCACACGCTGAAGGCGGTAGAGACCATCCACGATATCGAAGGCGGCCTGCTGAACGAGGCGCACCCGCTCTCGACCGAGCTGTTCCCGAAGATCCAGAACCGGCGCGCGCTCTATCTCGCCATGCTGCTGCACGATACCGGCAAGGGCAAAGGCGACCAGCAGATCGAAGGCGCCAAGCAGGCGCGCTCGGCGGCCCTGCGTCTCGGCGTGCCGGAAGACGAGGCGGAGCTGATCGCCTGGCTGGTCGGCAACCACCTCGAGATGAGCGACACCGCCCAGCGCCGCGACATCTCCGATCCACAGACGATCTCCGGCTTCGCCGATCGCGTCGGCAACCTTGAGCGTCTGCGGCTCTTGCTGATTCTCACCGTCGCCGACATTCGCGCCGTGGGGCCGGGCGTCTGGAATGGCTGGAAAGGCCAGCTCCTGCGCGATCTCTACTACGCCACCGAAGCTGCCCTGCGCGGCGGCCGAACCGACGAGACCAGCGTGCGCGCTCAGCTCACCGATCGCGCGGAAGCGGCGCGCGCGAGGCTTGGCGTCAAGCCGGGCGATGTGATGGCCAGCGTCGAGGACGCCTACTGGGTGCAGTTCGACGAGGCGGCGCTTGCCCGTCACGCCCGCGCGCTCCAGGGGGCCAGCGGTCCGGTCACGGTCGCGGCCAGCATTGATGCGACGCGCGGCGCGACTGAAATCCTGATCTCCGCATCGGACCGTCCTGGCCTGTTCGCCGATCTCTGCGGCGCCATCAGTGCGGCGGGCGCTAACGTCGCGGCGGCTCACCTCTACGAAGCCGGCGGCAAGCGCGTGCTCGACGTGTTCGACATCCAGGACTCCAAGGGCGCAGCCCTGGGGGCCGACCATGCGCAAGCCCTTCAGCGCGTGATCGAGGATCTGCGCGTTGCGGCTGCAGGCGGCGAAGGCGTCAAGCGTCCGGGCAAGCAACCCGCCATCACGCGCCGCCATGCCGCCTTCATCATTTCGCCGCTGGTGCGTATCGATCGCACAGCGTCGGCCAACCGGACTGTCATGGAAGTCTCCGGCCGCGACCGTCCGGGCCTGCTCTACGACATCGCGCGCGAGCTGACGGATTCCGGCCTCTCCATCCGCTCCGCCCACGTCGGCGCCTATGGCGAGCGCGTGCACGACGTCTTCTATGTCACGACATTGTCCGGCGAAGCCCCGCCCGCCGATCTCGATGCGCCGCTCACCGAACGGCTCGTCGCTGTTCTGCGCACTGGCGCGCCTACTGCGCCGCGCATTCCTGCTCATACGCTGGCGCGCGCGCCAGCTTCCTTCGACAGATAGGGCGGGACAGCCATGTCGCTCGCGCGCAACGTCTTCGTGCAGACGACCTTCACGCTCGGCAGCCGCTTGCTGGGCTTCGTGCGCGATCTCGCGCTGAACTACCGCTTCGGCGGGCAGGGTCCGCTGATGGATTGCTGGGCGACCGCCCAGATGCTGCCCAACCTGTTCCGCCGGCTGTTCGCCGAAGGCGCCTTCGCGCAGGCCTTTGTGCCGGTGTTCGCCAAATCACGCCTCACCGATGGCGCGGTCGAAGCCGACCGGGTCGCCTCCCAGGCGATGGCGTTCATCATGACCGTTGTGGCCGTCGTGGTGATCGGCTTCGAGGTCGCGATGCCGTGGCTGATGCCTTACCTCCTGTCAGCTTACGTCGATGATACCGGCGTGCTCGCCACCGCGACGCTGATGGCGCAGCTCACCATGCCCTACCTCGTCTGCATGACGCTGGCCTCGCTGCTGTCGGGCGTGCTCAACACCATGGGCAAGTTCGCGCTGACAGCCGCCGTGCCGATGGTGCTCAACATCTGCACCATCGCACCGCTGGTCCTTGTGCCGGATCGCCAGCTCGCCGCGCTGGTGACGGCGTCGGCGGTAACCGTCTCTGGAATCCTGCAATGCGCCCTGCTGTGGTGGGGGGCGCGCAAGCAGGGCGTCGATCTCCGCATCGGCTTTCCGGCTGTCACCTCGTCGGTGAAACGCGTGCTGGCGATTGCCGTGCCTGGCGCGATTGCCGGCGGCGCCATCCAGGTCAACACGCTTGTCAGCCAGATGCTCTCCGGCTCGGATGCAGGCGCGCGCAGCGTGCTCTACAATTCGGACCGTCTCTACCAGCTCCCCCTCGGCCTCATCGGCGTTGCGGTGGGGCTCGCCCTCGTGCCGCGCCTGACGCGCCATTTCACCGAGGATGACCGCGTCGGCGCCAACAGAACGATGGATGATGGCGTCGGCCTCTCCATGGCGTTCACCCTGCCGGCGGCGCTCGCCCTGCTGGTCATGCCCTTCTTCATCATCGACGCGACGGTCACGCGCGGCGCTTTCACCAGCGATGACGCGCATCGTACCGCCGAGGTGCTGCGTCAGTTCGCCTGGGGCGCGCCCGCCTTCGTGCTGGCCAAGGTTTTCACGCCGCCCTTCTTCGCGCGCCAGCGCACCAGGCAGCCGATGCAGTTCGCCATCATTGCGGTCATCGCCAACACGCTCATTGGCGCCGGGCTGTGGTTCTGGCTGCCGACCGTGGGCGTCGATGGCGCCATTGGCCTTGCCATCGCCACCAGCATTTCCGGCTGGCTCAACGTCCTTTTGCTGGCGGGCACGCTGGCGCGGGAAGACATCTACAAGATGGGCAGGTCCGCCTGGACGCGCATGCTGCGTCTTGGGGTGGCTTGCGCCGTCATGGGCGGTTTCATCGGCGTCTGCGCCTGGCAGTATCCTCTGCTGTCCCAGTTGCTCTGGCGCAAGGAAATCGCCGTTGTCGCCGTCGCCGCTGCCGGGATCGCCATCTACGGGATTGCCGCCTTCGCCTTCCGCGCCGTGACGCCATCCGAGATCAAGGGCGCGCTACGGCGGGAGAAGGGCGCGGCCCCGGGCTTGCCGGGCGGAAGCGAGGGCTGATAAGCCCGCCTCTCCTGACTGCCGGAGCCTGCCATGACTGAAGCGTCCCCCAACAAAGCCGCCGAAGGC
>Ga0075163_10000672_pt1 | contig 44756 bp, 42 predicted proteins | sample JI1023141ADNA_FD_71478 | JGI IMG/M metagenome (GOLD analysis project Ga0075163, IMG submission 71478) | Wastewater effluent complex algal communities from Wisconsin, to seasonally profile nutrient transformation and Carbon sequestration -... | ecosystem: Engineered > WWTP > Effluent > Algae...
GGTTGCCCTCGCCCCCGCCGATGCGTACAATCCCGTCTCCCAAAGCGGGCGTCGTATAATGGTAATACCCTAGCTTCCCAAGCTAGAGCCGTGGGTTCGATTCCCATCGCCCGCTCCACTGCACATTTTCCACGGAGCTCCGTGGACGTCCAAGAAGCTCATCAAGTCGTTGATAAAAAACGCTTTTAAAGCGCAGCGATGTTCCATGGACATCCACCGAAATCCACCTGAAGCCGCGACTTTTATGTCCATAATTGTGTCCATTTTTGCGGGCACGGCGGCTTCCGGATTGTTCGTGGAGCGCCAAGGTCGATGGGTTAAGCATCTGGCTCCTGACTCAAGTTCAGGAGCTGGAACATGGCACTCTCAGACTTGGAGGTGCGCCGGGCCAAGGCCACCGGCAAGGCCTACACCCTCAGGGACATGGATGGCCTCTTTCTGGCCGTCACGGCCACCGGGGGCAAGAGCTGGCACTTTCGCTACTACTGGCTGAAAGAACCCAAACGGATGTCGCTGGGTACCTACCCTGAGGTTTCCCTTCGCGCGGCACGCGCCCTGCGCGACGAAGCACGAGCCTTGGTGGCCAAGGACATCAACCCTCGCATCCATCGCAAGCAAAGTCGCGGCGCGGCCAAGCTCGCCGGTGAGAACACCTTCGAGGCGATATACAGGAAGTGGCTGGCCCACCGCGAACTCAGCCTCAAGAAGGGCCGCCAGACCACCCTCTCGATCCTCCCCCGCGTCTTCGCCAAGGATGTGTTGCCGTTTCTGGGCAAGCGTTCGATCTACGAGATCAAGCGGCCTGACCTGCTGGAGGTGATCGCCAGGATCGAGCGGCGCAAGGCGCTCTCCGTCGCCGAGAAGGTCCGGACTTGGTTCAACCAGATGTTCCGCTACGCGCTGGTGATCGTGCCGGGCCTGGAACAGAACCCGGCCTCCGATCTCGACGTGGTGGCATTGCCGCTGCCCCCCGTCAACCACAACCCGTTCCTGCGCATGGCCGATCTGCCGAGGCTGTTGCAGCGTCTGCGCAAGTACCGTGGCCGGTTGCAGACCCAGCTCGGCCTGCGGCTGTTGCTACTGACCGGTGTGCGAACCGGCGAGCTGCGCCTGGCCACACCGGATCAGTTCGATCTCGATCGGGGCCTCTGGATCATCCCGCCGGACGTCGTGAAGCAACTCCAGATGGACATGCGCAAGAAGCGCCAGTTGCCCAAGGACATGCCGCCCTACATCGTGCCTCTGTCGGTGCAGGCCATCGAGATCGTTCGCCACATGCTGGAGCAATTCAAACCGGCCCAGCACTACCTCTTCCGGCACGACAGCGAAATGAAGAAGCGCATGAGCGAGAACACGCTCAACAGTGCCCTCAAGCGCATGGGCTATCGCGACCTGCTGACCGGACATGGCCTCCGGGCCACGATGTCCACCGCGCTCAACGAGATCGGCTACCCGAAGGTGTGGGTGGATGCGCAGCTCTCTCACGTCGATCCCTACAAGGTCAGTGCCACGTACAACCACGCTGAGTACGTGGAGCAGCGGCGGCGAATGATGCAGGACTGGGCCGACCGGCTCGACCTGTTTGAGCAGAACCTGGTCGAACAGGCGAGCATGCCGCTCACCGTGCATCTGGAAGGCGTGCCCGTCATTTCGGACGCGGAAGCCGGCAGCGCGCCGCCCAAGCCTGCAGTGGCGCCGCTGCTGATCGTGACGAAGCCCGGGGACGCAATGCCGCTGGTATCGGCCGCAACGCATCGGTTGCCCGCGGTCACGTCGCCACGGTCGGTGATGGAGCAGCCGCTTTCCGACATTCAGCGCGAGCGGATGGAACTGGTCGATGTCTTCGAGGCACCGCACAATCTGCCAGTTGCCGAGTACGCGAAGATGGCGGGCAAGTCCCGCCGGTGGATCAGCTACGAGATCAAGGCGGGCAACCTGCTGGCACTGAACCTCGGCAACCGTGGCCAGCGCGTGCCGGATTGGCATCTCGATCCAGTCAAGCATGCCCTGATTCAGGCCGTCCTCAAGCTGACCCAGGGCTCAGACCCCTGGCAGATCTACCACGCGCTCCTGCAGCCCCGCGCAATGCTGCGCGGCCGCTCAGCCCTGGAAAGCGCCACCGCCACCAACCTCGACAAGCTCATCATGGCGGTGAGCACGACCGTGAAGGAGAGCGAGTGGTCCCCGCAGCAGTTGAGGCTCGCATAACGGCAGGCGCTGACTGGGACAGCTGCATGGCGTCAGAACGCCGGCCAAGCGTCGGCTGCGAAACGATGCCAAGGACGAGTCTCGCGTGGGGCTCGGCCTCGCCTCTCTCGGCACAATGCCTAGCAAACCAGGGATTAAGCACGACTTTGCCAAGCACGAGTGGCGCCGGAGGCGTCAGGACACGGATCGGGCGCGGCGCGCAAACCTCGCTTGGGGCTCGGTCAACGACGCATGGGGACGCAGCAGGTAGGCCATCACGACGGTCGGTGCGCCTGCCAGCGGCCGCACAGCGATGCCTCGGCGCTGGTAGCCGGTCAGCCTCACGGCCGGCGCGACGGCGATGCCATATCCCGCAGAGACGAGCGTCATCGCCATGTCGAAGGTGCTGACCGTCTGCTCGCGATCCTGAAGCGCATCCTCGAATAGACGTTGTGCCACCGCGCGCCATGGCTCGTCGGCCGTTGACTGTGCGCAGATCAAGGGCTGTTTGAGCACTTCGCAGCAAGGCACTTCGTGGTAAGCCAGCAAGTGCGAGCGCTTGGCCACTGCGACCGCCAGCGTGTCATGCCACAGCGCCTCGCATACCCAGCCCGGCCACTGCCAAGCAGCCGTGGACAAGGCGAAGTCGAAGCCTTCGCCTGGCTGCTGTGTGGCCTGGTCATCGGCCGTGCAGCCGACGAGAGCTGCGGGGATCTCCGGCTCTTCGGCGCGCTGCAGTGCGAGCACATCAGCAAGCTGGGGCGGCACCCATTCGCCAAGGACGGCCACTCGAATTTCGGTGGAGGCATCGCTCGATTTCACGTCCAGCTCCCTCCAGGCAGTGGATTCGCGGCGACTGGGGCGCCGCTGGATTGAGTTAAGTTTAACGTGGTTTAGATCGTGGCTGTATTCGACGCTTTTGACAATGCAAAAGCGATCGATTCAACGAGGCCGGCCTACCGGCACCACCACCTACGAAGCGGAACCCGCCATCGCGTTTGGGGCGGCCGTGCGCGAAGAAAGAATGAACCAGGCCATCTCCCAAGAGGCGCTGGCCCATCTGGCCGGGATCGAGCGCTCGCACATGGGCAAGATCGAGCGTGGCGAACACGTTCCCACGCTCCCCCTGATCCTCAAGATCGCCCGTGCGCTGAAATGCAGTTCTGCACATCTGATGGCACTCACCGAGGACAAGCTGGCATCGCCCAATTCCTCGGACTGAAGCCGACCTGTATTGCGGCGGCTGGTCTATTCCTGGTCGTCGTTCCTGCCCCCCAAGGCTGAATTTTCGCGCTTTGCGGTTTCGTCGGCGAGACGCAGGTGCGGATTGTTCGGAGGCACCTCCTGGAACAGCGTCTGGGGATCGGTCAACAGGTAGCCGTGCAGCCGCCGTGACTTGCGCGGCCCTGTGACTTCACAGGGCCAGATGTTCAGCCCGCTGGCCTGCTTGCGGTGCAGGCCCAGCTTTTCGAAACGCTTCTGCACCCACTGCCATCCCTCCAGCTTTTCCGGCTTGGCCAGCGCGGCGACCAGCAGGTGTTCCTGCGCATAGCGCTGAAAGACACCAGGGCTGACGAGGTAGGTCGTTCCATCGACGGTGTGCACCAGCGCCTTGGCATCGTTGATGATGAGTTTGCGCGTCTGGATGCCCTGACGCAGCCAGGCCATGAAGTGGGTGCCGGAAGGTTCGGCGCGCTCCTGGGCCGCTGTGTGGCTCGCCGTGGCCGACAGCGCGGTTGCCGGCATCGGTACGGGGTCAGCCTCGACGCCAACATCTGTGCCGACCTCGGGCTCGGATGCGATCGGTAGCGTCGATGGTGTGGGCGTGACGTCCAGCAGATCGAGCAGCGCCGCCACGTCGTTGTCCGCGGTCATCGGTGCGGCCCGCATGACCGCTGGAGCCGCTGCCGCGTGTTCCACGCGATGGGCTTCAGGCTCAACGGGCGTCTGCGGCACCGTCTCTTCCTGTTCCTCCTGATCGACCAACACACGGCCTGCGAAGGAAGCCGGCCGGTCGGCGTGTTCCCAGATCGCCGCGGGCGACAGCTTCAGGAAGGTGAAGCTGTGCGACCAGCCGGCGTCGCTCGTGACGGTGGCCTTCCAGATCGCCTTGCCGTCCGGCGTGGCCAAGGCAATACCATGGTCCTGCAGCACGTTGAACACGGCCGTGTTGCTCGACGGAATGCCGTCGATGCCCTGCGACAGCAAGTGCGCGCGCAACTTGTCGGAGACGGTCTTGCTCACCAGCCAGAGGGCGTCCTGGGTCAGCCAGCCATCCGAGGCCTGGGGTTGGTTCAGCTTGAATTCTTCCTTGAGCAGATAGCGCAGGCCGTCCAGCAGTTTGCGTTGCAGCGCGTGCCGGGGCGCCGCCAGCGCTTTGCCGGGATCGCCGCCGAGTTCCTGGGCCACCGATGCCTGGTCGGCCTGCACCACCAGCTCGCCGAGCGTGCCGGCGTGCTCGTACTGGCCGGCGAGGACGTAGAGCAAGGCGGCCCAGAGGTCGGGGTAGCCGCTCAGCCAGTCGAAGATGTCGCGATCGAGCAGGCGGGCATAGAGCAGTCCGGTGGCGGCGCTGTGCAACCGGTACTCGCGGTTCTTGCGGTAGCGGAATCGGTACGGTCGCCGCAGTGGCCCATGCCAGGGGTGCCAGACCGCGCCGTCGTCGTACTCCACATGCAGGTCGACGGCGATCTTGCCGATGTCGTGCAGCAGCGCCGCGTAGGCGGTGCCGGCGGTCCAGGCCTCGGCTTGGGCGGCCTGCGCTTCCGGTGTGGCGCCGGCGGGCAGCAGGTGCGACTGCCGCAGCTTGAGCGCATAGGCGACGATCTCCAGGCCGTGGTCCAGCATGCCACCCGGATAGGCATGGTGATGGCTTTCGGAAGCTGGGAACTGCTGGACCAACTCGACGTAGCGCTCCAGCGGAGCGAGGTAGAGCGTGGCAAACTGGCGGCGCGACAGCGAGGTGCGCTGCCAGATGTGTTCCAGCAGCTTCTGCCGACGCGGCGTCGCCAGCAGCGATGTGGCCGACTCCGGCCACATCAGCCCTTTGGACGCTTCGGTGGGAGTGGGCTGCACGCTGACGGCGGGGCGTACCCGTTTGCGTTGGAACAGCGAGAGCATGGCGAACTCCGGATGGTGGGCTGGTCGGGGGAGCCTTTTGGCGTTTTCGGGCAGGGCCTTTCCCCTTGCTCCCGTTCCCTTCCCCCTTCGCGACCTTTTAGCCTTCGATCCTTTGGGATTTAGGGCATTTGGCTTGATGACTCCAGGGTCAATGCGTGGCGGACCCAGACCGGATTGGATGACCACCACGTTCCCGGATGGGCTTACCCTACGTGACCCCATTGGCCACCTGGATGATGTGTGCATGACATGGGGTGGCGCAGGGTGTTGACATAATTGACAAGAGAGACATGGGAGACTAGATTGCTGTTGTCTCAGTCCCGTTTACGGGGGATGACCATGCCCAAGACCCTCGAATTCATCGCCGATCACCTGCCGCGCGTCACGGTGGATGATGTCGTGCGCCGCTTCTCCGCCAGCGTCGAAATCCGGGATGCCCGGGCCTTTGCAGCCGAACTGCAGGCGTTTGTGCATGAACGTGTGGAAGCGGTGGCGCTTCCGCCTTCCCTCGAAATGCCACTGGTGGAAACCACGGAGCAGACCTTGGCGCGCAAGGCGGCTGCGCTGCGCGCCAGCACCCGTTGGGTGCCGGGCGAGACCGACATCCAGCGCGGTCGCGCCGCGATGCTGGAAGCCTTCGATCAGTCGCACAATCTGCCGCTGCCCGAGTTCGCCCGGCTGGCAAATAAGTCGCGACAGCAGATCTACAAGGACATCGATGCACGCCGGTTGCTGGCACTGAACGTCGGGCCTCGCGGCCAGAAGTTGCCCGACTGGCAACTCGATCCCGTGAAGCAACGGTTGACGCAGGCCGTGCTGCAAGGGGCGGTCGAGGTCGACAACTGGACGCTGTACCGCGCCCTGTCCGAGCCGCTCGAGAGTCTGGACGCTCGCTCGCCGGTGGAGGCCGTGACTGCCGATTCGGTCAGTGAGGTGGCCAGGGCGGTGCTCAACGTGCTGAGCATCCATTGAGGTGGGGTTGGCGTGAGTATCGGGTTGACCTCGTTCCGAATCGAGACGGGCACACTGCTCCAGCATGTGAGTCGCGTGGTCTACCGGGGCCAGCCGCTGTACTTCGGCCGTGACGGCACCAACCGTTACGACGCGCCAGCCCGGGACTACGGCGTGCTCTACCTGGGCCGCGACCTCCCCACGGCATTGATGGAGTCCGTATTCCACAAGCACCTGTGGGACAAGGACACCAAGCGCTCGATCGCACTGGCAGAAGTCCAGAGCCGTCTGGTACGCGCGGTCGGCGTGCGGGAAGAACTGCATTTGGTCGACCTGACGGCCGAAGGCGTGATGGCCGGCTACTTTGGCTTGAACCTGGAGCAGTTGGCCAGTCGCGGCTACACGCACACGCAGCAGGTGTCCAGTCTGGTGCATGCGATGCAGGGGAGCGATGGTGTGCCATTGTTCGACGGTGTGCGCTATCCGTCGCGCAACAACTACCCCGCCACCAGCATCGCCCTGTTCGAGCGGGCCGAGCGGAAGGTCAAGCTGATCGAGGACATCGACTTGCCTGGCCATGCAGGCTGGCCTCGTTTCGTTGCGGACTACCGCATCGGCGTGGAGCCCGATCCTGGTCCGGTAGAGCGATCCTGAGCCAAGTTTGGAAAAGTATCCACGATGAAGCCCGCCGTACACACCACCTTCGCAGAGCGCGTCGGCCGGATGCTGGGCCGGACGTGGCGGGGATTCGTGCGCCTGGATCGTAAGGCGCACGGGCGGCTGGCGGCACTGGGATGGGTGCCTGGCATGGCCGGTGCGGCATTGCTGGCCCTCCAACTTGTCGTACTTAGCGTACTGGCCTACACCGCGTTCTGGTTGGCGTTGTTGCTCGCGGTTATTGTGGTTGCAGCCTGGATGGCACGAGACTCCGAGGGCGACGAAACAGAAGAATGGGCGATTGGGGAACAGGCTGAGCACAAGCATAACCCGGGGTACGACCCAATCCTATACAACGACGCTCCAGACCCACGATACGATAAAGACTGAGTGCTTTGAGCACGGGAAAGACTCGCTCACCGAAGTCTATTTGACACGGTTCCGGATCCTTTTCCGCCGGCTTGGCCGGCCGGTCGCGTGGCGTCTGAAAGGCCCTGAAGTGCCCCACCTGCCCGCACCCCAACCCACCCCAACGCGGCTACCCAAAACGTTGGCAGCACAATGAACATCGTTGCCATGACAAAGTTCAGCAGCATGTCCCCGAAGGCATTGTTCAGGCCGATCAAGGGATCGAAGTTGCTGTGCGGCCGATTCGCACCGAATCCCCAGCCGTAGAGCGCATCGAGGATCGTGCTGTCGAGCCAGCGCGCGAGATGGAACCAGAAGTCCACGAAGAACAGCGCAAACTCCACGCAGCTCACCGCGACCAAGGCCTTCAGCTCGTAGGTTCCGAACAGCAGCACCAGCGGAATGCAGATGACGAGCGCCATCTTGAGCAGCGACAGCACCATCGGCAGCGCCTGGCGCACCACGTCCATGGCGGGGAAGAAACCCAGCGATCCAGCGGCCATTCCGAGGTCGCCGGCACCGCGCGTCACGATGTTGGGCAGCGTCTTCTCGATCTGGCCGCCGTAGTCCGTATAGACAGCGCCCTGGTTCATCTTCTGCTGCCGGGGCGAGACGACGGCGCGGATCACCGAGTCGTTGACCTCGTTCTGCGACAGGAATCCCGCCCAGCGGCCCATGCGCGACAGCAGATCGGGATCGACCTGGGACACCAGGCGCGTACGCAGCCCGCTGCTGCCGTCAGACCACCACTGTTGGCAGGTCGGATAGCCGCCACCGCTGTCCACTTGGGCGAGCCCCGCGTCGCGGGTCGCGTCATAGGGCCAGGCCGTGCGCGGCGTGCTCGAATGGTAGGTGTCATAGAAGCCCGTCGTGTCGAGGAAGTAGCTCGAACCGATCCAAGTCACGTCGTTCATCTGCTCGTCGGAGAGCGTCGGCCGGTTCATGAACAGTTTGGCGCGCGAGGGGGCGTAGCAGTCGTGCACGAAATCGCCGACTTCCTGCGCCAGCACCGGGTCATCGATACGCGTGGCATCCACGTCCATGCGCATCTGCCGCAGATCCGTTCCGCAGGGGATCGCTGCCACCGCGGCCCCGGTGACGGCCTTCGAGATGGCGTGCATGAAGAACCACCACACGGGCACCAGCGCGTTCTGGTTGTTGAGCGTGGTGTAGGCGTTGGACCACCCCGTGTCCGCCGGCTGCGGCACATTGACTTGGCACTGCGCGGAGCGGCTCGTATCGAATTCGATCGTGCTCAGATCCACCGGAATGAATGGGATGCCGGCGAACATGATGACCATGATCGCCACCCACACGCGGTTCTCGATGCGCATCGAGGACAGCACGCCCTTGTTGCCCTCGTCCGCCCCTTCGGCCCGCGCCCGGAGCCATTCCTGGACGACGATGGCGACGAACGGTAGCGCGAACACGCCGCTGGCCACGAGGATGCTCCAGATGCCGTTGTTGACCACCCAGCCTACCAAGGTCAGGTAATACTCCAGGTAGTCCGTCGTGTAGAGAGTCATGACATCATCCTCCCCTCAGCCGTTGCGCAGCCATTGGCTGCCTTCGAGCAACACGACGGTGACCACGGTCGCGATCTCGACCCGCAGCAAGCGTTGATGCGTCTCGGCCGTCGGCTCGCGTTGCCGCAGGCGTTGCCGCATCCACCACCAGCCATAGGCCGTCGCCGCGTAGAGAACGAGGCGCCAGGCCAGGAAGTGGGCCGAGTGCGCGTGCAGCCAATGCTCCCAGCCGTCGATGCTGCCGACGACATGGATGCCCGCGACGTTCACGGTCACCGCAACGCCGAAGATCAGCAGCGCCCAAAGCAGCTCGATGCCCACGCGGCGGTTAAACAACCACGACGGCCGCAGCCAAGTCGGCCAGGTCATGGGGTACTCCGGGGCTTCTGAACCTCCTTGAGCCGGTCGCGCGTGGTGTCGCCCTCGAAGATACCGCGCGAGCCACCGGCACGGGTGCCGTGGCGCTGGACGATCGCCATCGCGGAATTGCCCGCCAGCGTGCGACGCAGTTCCAGTTCGGTCTTGAGGTTGTTGATCTCCTGCTCCAGCGCACTGTTTTCCTGGTCGACCGCCTTGACGGCCAGTTCGTTGGCCGCGACGTTCGGTTCCTTCTTGCCGGTGAGCAGCGTGCGCTGCAACAGCAGAGCCTTCTCCAGCACGCTGGACAGAGCTGCCTCGGAGGCCAGGCGCTTACCCAGCAGATCCTGGTCGGGCTCGTCGCGCAAAGCCTCGATCACGCCGCGGGTGATCGGCAGCGAATTGCTGCCGGCCGCTTCGAGGTTCGCCACCGTCGTCGGCTTCGCGCCCGTCACCAGTTCCTGCAGCGCCTGCAGTTTGGTCTCGTACTCCTCCTGGATCACCGGCGTGAGGCCGACACCGGGCGTGGTCTGGGTCTTGGTGCAACTTTCGCAGGTGCGTTGCTCACGCTCGCCCAGCACGCGGGTCGCCCAAGTCGCAGCCACCGCAGGAGAGGACCAGGTCTGGCAGGTCAGCCGGTTGCCGCAGGAAGCGCGTGGGATCGACGAGGAGTCCGTGACGCTGCGTCCGTTGAGCAGGTTGTAGCCCGCGCGCGTCACATCGCCTACCACCTTGATCGAACTCTGGCCCGCGCCGCCCGCGTTGCCGCCGCCGACCCAGGGCACGCCGTTGTTGCCCTTGTTCGACTCGGCCTGCTCGATGGCCGACACGGCGTCGTTACTGCTGACCGCATCCCGCAGCGCCATGCCCTCGGCGAGCTGGTCCCAGCCGGCCTGGCCGCCGGCCATGTCCGCCATCCGATTGGCGATGGCACGACAACTCATCTTCGAGCGATCGAAGTCCAGGCGGGCCTGCAGGACGCCGTTGGTGAGCAGGTTGTAGAGGCCGGGGTCGGCGCGCTGGATGATCAGCGCCGGCAGCGACGCCACGGCGCTGGTGGCGCTCTGGATCACCGAGCTCATGATTGCCTGGAAACCGTTGGTGATGCCGTTGAGCTGGTTCTGCAGCGTCGTCGTGATGCTCATGTCGCCGCAGATCAGGTTGCTGTTCCAGCCGATCCCGACGCCGATGCTCTGCATGTTCCCGGCGCCGCCCATGGACACGGCCCGGCCGCCGCCGATGCTGTAGAGCACGTCGTCGCCGATGACGCTGCCGCTCACGCTGGCGCCGTTGCGGTCGATGCGGGTCTGTGCCCAGGCGACGCTTGCCATTGCCGTTACAGTGCAGGCGAGCGCGACGGCCAGGGTATGCGGCTTGGTCCGCCGAGCAAAGCGGGAAAGGGACGCTTTCATCGGTGGCACCTCACATGAAATCAACGCTGCCGAGGAAGATCTGCCCCCGGCGCTGGCAGCAGGCATAGGGCCGCCACAGCGCCCAGGCGTAGTCGCCCTGTTGGGCCTGCACGCGCGTATTGCCGTGCGGGAAGACCGCGCAGGTGGTCGAGAGGGTCGGCGTCAACTCCTGCCACTTGCCGGTGGAGGCGTCGCCCTCCACCAGGGCGCCAGCGGGCCAGTAGCCGGCGCGCGCACTCGCGAGCAGCGGCTGGTAGACGTGGGGCTGGGCGCGCCGCGTCACGACGTCGCCCGCGCGCTGCGCCACCACGGCACCGCTTTTGTAGTCGTCGGTCTGATGCAGGAAACCGCCGCGCGGATAGACGTTGCCCCACAGGTTCAGCGTCGCGCGGCTGCCGATCTCGCGCATTCCTGGAATCAACGCCTCTGGGTAGGCCAGCTCCGGGATGTTGTAGCGCCAGGCCAACGTATCGAGCGTGCTCAGCAGATACGGCATGAAGGCCGTGCCCGCACCCTGACAGGTATAGCCGGATGCCCTGACGAACCGGCTGAATACCAAGCCGGCGGGATGCCCGATCACATCCGCATTCTTGAACTTGGCCAGGTTGTTCTCGTTGTCGTGGTTGGTCGTGCCATCACCGCCGGCCCGAGCGGTGGGATTGGGCATGCTCATCGCCCGCACTTCCATCCACGGGTTCTCGCCGGTGTTCGAGTAGCTCGAAACCACGGCATCGGGAACGTAGTGGCGGACCTTGACCGAGGTACGGACCGAGCAACCGAACATGGTGCAGAACAACCAGTAGCAGATGCCGACGACACGATACTCCAGGCAATTCGGCGACAAGGCCGAGGAAACGATGGTTACCGTGTCCAGGGCGAAGGTCGACGTGGCGCCGCACAGCAGCAGCGAGGCCATGGCCGCCCGCAAGCGCCGGGACAGCCCGGTCAGCAGGCAGGTCATGGCCGTGCGCTCCGATAGGCATCTATACGGGCGACGGCGCGCGCCACGTCGGGCTCGCCATAGACCACGTAGCGTCGATCGACCACCACCGCGGGAATCTTGGCGATGCCCAGGCCCCAGGCATCGGCGACACCTTGGTATGCACCTCCGATCCGGCGTTGCAGTTCGTCTTTGCTCTCGCCCAGCCGCTGGCGCACGATTGCCCCGGCCTGACCTGGATCAGCCGGCAGGCCTGCGGACAGCTCGGCCTCGATCCGGGCGGGCAGATCCAGTTCGACGACCCGCGCATCGGCCATCGACTGAACCGGATGGTGGCTGTCGGTGACGACGAGCACGTCGGCGGCGAACGCGGCCGTGCGGAACGAGGACAGTGTGGCCAGCAGAGCGGCGGCGATGCCGAGGGCCGGCCAGCCCGGCGAGGATTTGAGGAGGAAGGCCGGCATGTTGGTCGCCCTTGGCGTTGATCAGGCCCGTAGTCAAACGCCGACGAGGACATCGCTGCGACAAACAAAGCGCACTGCGCGCGCTCCGTTTATTGAGATGCCGCCGCTCCTTGAACCGAAGGCAAAGAAACGGGAGCCGAAGCTCCCGCGGGGATGGAACAAACGCACCTGGGCAGGTGCTGCTATAGCAGGCCCGACTCAGCGAACGAGTACGGTGTGCCCTTGCCGATGACGAAGTGGTCCACCACCCTGATGTCGACCAGCGCCAAGGCTGCTTTCAGTCGGTCCGTGAGCGCGCAATCAGCGGCCGAGGGCTCGGTCACACCGGACGGGTGCTGGTGCGCCAGGATGAGCGCCGAGGCGTTGAGGGCCAAGGCGCGCTGAACGACCACCCGCGGATACACCGAGGTCTGGTCGACCGTGCCCTTGAACAGCGGCTCGTAGGCGAGCACCTGGTGCTGGCTGTCGAGGAACACGACGGCGAAGACTTCGTTGGGTTCCACGACCAGCTTCATGCGAAGGTAGTCGCGCACGGCGGCGGGACTGGACACCGCTGGACCGGCCTTGAAGACGCGGTTCTCGAGCAGGGTGATGGCCTGCTGGATGATCCAGTCTTCGTGCTGGGCTGCGATCAGGGTGAGCGATTCCGGTCTGGAATCGGCGATGACGCAAGACATGGCGAACCTCCAATGGATGAGATCGGAGGGCACCTGCCCCGGGAGGGCAAACCCTCCAGGGGACGACGGGATGAGGCAGGCGACGAGTGGGCATCCGCCACCGCGGGTGCGGTGGGCGTTCGCGGCGAGGGATGCGATGCGAACGGGTTTTCGATCAGCGCGGTCGAGCCGCACCGTAGCCTTGAAGATCGAGGGCTACCTGGGCATGTCGCCGACGGACGCGGCGGGCATGTCGGGGGATCGGGACGGCTCGACGGTCGCCATGTCGCCTGCGGCAAGCAGATCGAGTGCCGAAAGCAAGGCATCGCCTTCCACGGGACCGTGCAGCAAGAGGGCCTTGCCGGTGTCGCGGTCGCGAAGCCGCAGGGCCGGCGTGGCGGTGACGCCGTTCTTCGCGGCCTCTGCGGCCTGGGTGCGGATGAAAGCATCGGGCCGATCGCTGTCGAGACACTGCTGTGCGGCAGGCGTGAGGTCGGGATAACGCAGCCCTTCGGGCAAACCCTGTCCATCGCCGCGCGTGTGGGCATAGACCCATTCCACGGCTTGCCAGAACGCGGCGTGGCCGCCGGCTTCGCCGACGCACTCAATCAGGCGCGCTCCGGCCGAGGCCGCCGGTTCGTGCATCGCCAGCGGCAGGTGGTGCCACTGCCAGTCCACCTCGGGGTGTTCGTCGATCCAGCGCTTGAGTACCGGGAAGTAGGTCCCGCAGAACGGGCATTCCAGGTCGGCGTACTCGACCACGGTGAAGCGCGCTTCAGGACGGCCGTAGCGCCAGGGCGGCCCGAAAACCGCCGACGGGGAAGACGCCGTTGGCATCGTTTCGACATGGGGCCGGGGCTGAACCGCGGCCGGAGCAGTGACCGTCGGGCGCAGCACCAGCCAGATCGCCACGCTCATCAGCACTGTCGTCGCCAGCAGCGCGAAGAGGAAGGATCTGGATCGAGCGAGTCCGGGCAAGGGCATCATGGTCTCCCCGTCAGGCCAGCGCATCGAGCGGCAGCGACTCGATGCCCCGGGCACGGTCGATCTTCTCGGCCACCCTGAAGGCCGCATCCAGCTCGCCGATGCCGTACTGCCGCATCAACTGGAAGCGCTCGGCCTTCTCTTCCGGCTCGGTCTGGGCCAGCGCCAGGTACAGGCTGGGGGGCACCGCGCGGAACAGCACCTCCATCGACTTGGACAGGATCACGCCCTCACTGAACTTGCCGGCCTCCTTGCGCGCGGAGAGCATCAGCGCCTTCTGCGCCGGGTTCAACTCCCGGAAGCGCGCGATCTTCTCCACCTCGTCCGGCGGCATCGAGAGGCAGATCCACCACTCGATCATGTTGAGCATCGGCTCGGCCGCCTTGGGCAGGTCGTCGATGTTCTGGGTCGCCAGCCAGTACCAGGCGCCGAGCTTGCGCCACATCTTGGTGATCTTGACCACGTAGGGCGCGAGCAGCGGGTTCCTGGTGATGATGTGGCCCTCGTCGGTGACGTTGATGATCGGCCGCCCAAGGAATTGGTCGCGCTCTGCGATGTTGTTTACCGTGGTGATGAGACTGATGTAGGCGATCGAGAGCTGGGCGTTGTAGCCCTCGCGCGCGAAGGTCGCCAGATCGACGATCGTGATGTCGGCCTCGGGCCACGGCGTGCCGGGACAGTCGAACATCTCGCCGTCGACGCCCTGGCAGAACATGTCCATGGCGTCGGCCATCTCCAGCAGCCGGGCGCGGCGCACTTCGGGTAGCGTGGTGTCGTGGGCGCGCTCACGCAGCGCGTCGCGCACGTCGCGCGTGAGCACAGTGCGTTCGTCCGCCACGCAGCGGCGGGCCGCATCGAGAATGCACTGGCGAATCAGGCTGCGGTCGGCACGCGTCATGCGGGCCTCTTCCTTGTCCTCGCCGCCGGTGATCATCAGCCGCGCGGTGATTTCCAGCTCGCCCAGCACGTCACGCTGCTCGTCCGCATCGGAGACCTGCGCTGTTTCGTCGCGGTCTTCGTCCAGGTCGTCGGCATCCAGCGTCTGCACTTGGCTGGGCATTTCCACCAGGCGGTGTGCGTCGGCGAACGGGGCTAGGCTGACCCCTGCGCCGGGTGCGAGCTTCACACGATGCACCGTGAGGCCCAGCCGGGTCGCGAAGTCGCCGAACAGGCCGAAGCTGTTGCCCGCCTCGACGATGAACAGCCGAGGCCGGTAGATCGCCGTCACCTGGTTCAGGATGTTGTTGAGGGTTGCGCTCTTGCCCGAGCCGGTGGGGCCGAACAGGAACAGGTGCGCGTTCATCTGCCGGTCGAGCCGATTCAGGGGATCGAAGGTGATCGGCCCGCCGCCGCGGTTGAAGAAGGTGATGCCGGGATGCCCCGTTCCCTGGCTGCGGCCCCAGACCGGCGCGAGATTCGCGGCATGCTGCGCGAACATGATATGGGTATACCACTGCCGCTCGTCGAGGGCCGGGTCGAACACACAGGGCAGCCAGCGCAGGTAGCTGTTGAGCGGCGCCACCTCGTCTTCCTCGCGCACCGGCTGCAGGCCGGCGTTGAGCATGACGTTGACGAGCTGCAGGCCGCGGGTGTCGAGCTGATGCAGATCGCGACCGCGCAGGTAGAACGCCAGGGCGCCGCGATAGAGCTTGTGCGCGCTGCCGATCAGGCTGCGCGCCTGCTGCACATCCTGCCGGGTCTGCTCCGAGGCGAGCGTCTCGCCGACCGACTTCCTGCTCAGATGGTTCAGGTGCGCTTCCAGCACGTCCTGAGGCGTGGCGACCAGGGTCAGGCACATCACCGTGTCCTCCGGCATCTGGTCGAACAGCGCATTGACCGCATCGCCACCCTTGCGGGTCTCGCCGGTGATGTGGCCGGTCGAGGGCGGCATGCGCAGCCGGTCCATCACGATCACCCGATGCGGGAGGCCATCGAAGAGCCAGGTGCCGCTGTCCACGTCCGAGCGCGGCTGGCCGAAGAACAGGCGCTGTGCGAAGTCGCCACTTGCGAGTTCTATTTCCAGCTCGATCTCGCCCGCTTCCTGCTCCTCGGGGTAACGGGTCAGCGCGTAGAAGCGATCCCGATCCTCGGCGGTCGGACCGAGCATCGTCGGATGAGGGTTGAACCAGCGCAGCAGCCAGTCATGGATGTCGGCGGCTTCCATTCGGCGTGCCTTCACGCCCGCGTTCGCGAGGCCGCCCACGAGCCGGTCGCAGATGGTCGTCAGGGCCTGCTCGGGGGACTGGCTCCGGCGGGATGAAGCTGACGCGGATGAGCGACGATAAACCACCAAGCGCACGCGCCGAACCTGGCCGCGCCACGGCAGGCGCGTCACCGTCGTGTCCTCGAACAGTCCGCCGGGCTTGGCGATGGCGCGCAGATGATGCGCGAAGTGGCGCAGGTAGAACTCGCTGAAGGCACTGCCGTGGGCGCGCGGTCGCACGTAGCTGGCCAGCGCGCGCAGATAGCCGTCCCAGTTCGCCTCGTCCTGGGCGTAGAGCTGGACCACCCAGGGGTTCTCGTCGAGTTCGTCGAAGGAGTCCTGCAGCGCGTTCTCCAGCGCATCGCGTGCCTGCCACAACCAGGCCATCTCGCGCCCCTCGGTGCCGATCGGCTGCAACTCGAAGAACGCGGCCACCGACTGGCCGTCCTCCAGCAGCATGCTCCTGGAGTCCGGCAGGTATTCCACCCAGGGCAGCAGGTCGGCAAAGGACGGCGCCACATCGTAGAGCGACTGGGCATCCGCTTCGGTGGCGGGCTTGCGTTGGTGGCTGTCCAAGGCGCTGCCGGGCTCGGCAATGCCCTGCGCCGCCAGGGCCGACACATGCCGCGTCCAGGCGTCGTCGGCTGGCGCTTCGGTGCTTGCGTGCGCCGCTGCCTTGCGCGTCCAGGGCAAGGTCCAGGCCATCAGTAGTCCTCCAGACGCTCGCCCGGCATCGCGTACTGCACGCGCTGGTACAGCGGGAACACGGTCGTGTAGCCGGGCACCGGCACGGGGTCGCTGCCGGCCAGGTGCGGGAAGACATACATGACCAGGTCCGGGTTCGGTAGCCGGTGGAATTGACGGTAAATCTCGTTGGCGGCGGTCCGGGTGTAGGCCGCGTTCGCGGCGGGGGCGCTCTGCACGTCGGCCTCGGTCAGCGGCCGGCGCAGGCTCTGGCGCGCATCGAGCAGTTGCCGGGAAGGCTGGCCCCCGCCCGCGCTCCCCCCAGTCTCCTGGTTCCAGACGTCGAGCATGGTGTGATCGCCATGCGGCAGCAGCTCGTCCTTGCTGGTCGCGCAGCCGCCCAGCACCATGACCGCGAGCAGGGCCACGACCGTATCAGTCCAGATCCGACGCATGAGCTTCTCCGATGTGGTGATCGACCCGGCGCCCCTTGGCGTCGTAGTCGATGTTGAGCGGCTGCTCCAGGTGGACGGCGACCTTCGCGCCGGGCTGCACGTAGACCGCGGCGAAGGCCTGCCCGTAGAGCTTGTTGACCCAATCGGCCATGTCACGCACGCCGCCGGCCAGAATGCGGCCCATGGCCTCGTTGCCCGAGATGCCGACCGTCCCGAGGGAACCATTGCTGTTGGCGACCACGGCCACGCTGCCGTTGTCGGACTTGATGAGCGAAGCTGCGCCCGCCCCCGCCGCGGTGATCAGTGCCTGCGAGCCGAGATATTGCTGAGCGTTGCTGCGCCGTTCGCCGGAGACGCAGGGGATGCCATACGGGTCGCTGATCCAGCCCAGCCCGCCTTGGGTCGTGCCGTTGCCGTTGGATTGGCCGCCACTGCCGCCCTGACCGCGACTGCCGTCCTCCGGTACGGTGCGAATGGTGCCGTCGTGGAAGACGAAGGTGACGCTGCGGATCTGCCCGCGCACGCACGAGAGCGTCCAGTCGCCCGAGGCCGTGCCGCTGACCACAGCGCCCGCCACGTCGGGGATGTCGATGCCGTTGGCGGTGAGGTTATCCGAGCCGATCAACACTTTGAACGGATACGGATCGTTGACGGTGCCATCGATCGGCACGCGGCCGATCAGCGCGGTCATGGCGATGGAGCCCATCAACGTCGAGTTCGACGGCACCGTGTAGACCGGCTTGATCGAGGCGCCCACGGCGCGGCTCCCTGCGACGGCGACAGTATCCGCCGCGTTCGACAGCGTTTTCTGCGCCGGCCCGAAACTCGTCGGAAAGCTCGGTCCGCTGCCGGCGCTGCCATTCTTGGCCTGGAGCTTCGCGTCGTCCGGCTCCATCCAGCGCGTGCTGTTGCTGCTGCCACGGCCCGTGCCGAAGTTCTTGCCGTCGCCATCTTCCAGGCCCAGTCCGACGGGCAGATCGACTTGTCCACCCTGAGCGCCCTTGCTGGAGAGACCTTCGAGGCGCCGCTGCAGGTCCTGCAACAGGCCCTGGGTCTGCTGGCGGTCGCTCGCCACCTGCTCGCGATCCTGCTGCAGGCGGCCGCGTTCGCCGTCCAGCGCGGTCTGGATGCGCTGGTCGATCGCGCTCTCGCGGGCGCGCATGCGCTCGTTCTCGGCCTTCTGGTTCTTGTTGTCGTTGAGGGCGGTCTGCAGCTCGTTGCGCAACTGCTTGACCTGGGCGACAAGCGTGGCAACGGTATCGCGAGGCGTGTCGCCCATGCCCAAGGCCTTCATCTCTTCGGGCGTAAGCTGGCTGGCAGCGCCCGGCGGCGCGGACTTGGCGCCGCGATCGCCGGGGAAGAGCTTGATGCCGGCGAACACCAGCAGCAGCGCCATCGGGATCAGCAGCCACTTGAGCAGCGGATTACTCTTCATCGCGCGCCCCTTTTTCCCGGCTACCTTCGGCCTGGCCGGCGACCGCTGCCGGCGGCAGGTTCGCCATCGCATCGATGGGGGCAACCACCAGCAACAGCGACTCGGCCAGGCCGTGGCCCCGGGTGATGAGGTAGACCACGGTGGTGTCGGCCGACCGACCCGCCGGCCCGAGGGTCGGATGCTGAAAGGTCGCCGCGACGAAATCGCCCTGGAGCGCGCGCGGGTCGAGGTCCAGCCAGCGCGCGGAGGTGTTGGTGAGCCGTACCGCCGTCACCCATTGGTCTTCCAGCCGCCACGCGGCCAGCGCTTGTGTGCGCACGGGCAGCGTGGGCAACAGGGTATTCAGTGCGAGGTTGCGGCGCAGGCTGACGCGAACGATGCCGGCGACGGGCTCGACAGTGCGCAGCGGCACGTACAGGTTCTGTGCCGCATGGCGCGTCAGTACCACGGACACAGGGGTTGTGCGCCGGGCTGTCGACGTGGGCGTACCGGGTCCGGGTTCTTCATCTGCGTTGGCCGAGTCACCGGCTTGGTCGCGACGCCGGCCGGCTGGCTCGTCACCCCCGATGATGCGCACCGGCTCCAGCGGGACCTGGCCCGCCTTTGCCGGCTCGGCCGCGATGTCGAGCAGGATCAGCGCGCCGGACTCCACGTCCTGCAGTTGCAGCCGCGTCGGCGGGATCGGCTCGCTCGCACGCAGGTAGATCGCACCGCCCGCGCTCTGCACGCGCAGGTGCTCGCCGATGCTTTCCGGCACACCGATGCGCACGTTGCGGTCGATGAAGACCACGCGCTCCTGGCCGACCACGAGGGGCACGGCCAGCGGCAGACGCTCCCAGCGCAGGATCTCCACAGCTTGGCTGGCAGAGATGAGACCCATGCTGAGCAGGAGGCCGGCCAAGGCCGGCGGGACAAGGCGCTTCATGGGGCTTCCCCCTGCAGATGAGGTCCAGCATTGGCGGGGTGGCTGGCGGGCGATGGGGCCGATGGCCGCTCGATGCGCTGCGGTGCGTTCGCATAGCAGTCCAATGCCAGACCGAAGGGGTTGCGCTCGGGGTCGACGTCCATGCGCACGACTTTCAGCGCGTAGCGCACGAGTGCGCGCTTGACCTGTTCGGAGCCCAGGTACTCGTCTGCGCTCACATCCAGCGTGACGACCCAGTTGCTTGCCGACACGGCCCGTACGCGCGACGTGGGATCGTCGCCGTAGCCCCGCCCAGGAATCTCGTAGATGCCGCGCACACGTTGGCGCAGCTCGCCGTTGCTGCGCCGGAACTCGTAGTCCTGTTGCAGGAAGGACCGACAGCTCGGTGTGAGGTAGGCAGACAACGCGTGCAGGTTGCGTGGGTAGTCCTCCTCCCCATTCGTCGGCCAGCGCTGTGCCTGCTGCCAGATGTAGAACGTGAAGGCATAGACGCTCTCCGGTGGCACGTCCCACCATTGTCGGGTGCTGCCGGAACGCAGGTCCGGCGGTACATGGATGGTCAGGCTCTTGGGCGCGCTCCACCAGCCGAAACCGAGCAGCAGCGCCACCACGAACAGCGCGGCGGCACCGAGACGCAGCGTCTTCACATGCGCCTGCAGGTGGGTGACCTCGTTCTTGAATCGGCTCAATGGACAACCCTCCGCGCTGCGTGCTCCGGGACTCGCGCTTGGGAACGGCCCGGCGCGCTCACTGGACCATCCCCCACTCGGACGGCTCTGGCGGGACGCTGGCGCCGGGTGCTCCACCAGCCCGAGCGGGTGATCAACTGGCGTCCCCCTGCGTAGGCCGCCAGTGCGGGATAACGCAGTGCGAGCCGCCACTGGAGCTGGCGGTAGAGCCAAGTGTCGGGGCGGCCGCGCTTTTGTCGGCGCAGGAATTCGCCCCCCACGAAGACGCCAATCCCGACCCCGGCGACGATCAGCGTCGGCACCATGGCAATACTGTGAGTCAGCCAGGCCAACGGCACGCCAGCCGAGAACCCGGCCACAGCTGACAGGCCGGCACAGATCCACAACTCGTCCGCCGTCAGCCCACGCACGACCACCGGGTGTCGGTTCAGGCGGTGTGGCAAGAAAGTCACGAGCCCGTCGCGCGGATTCTCCCGCGGATTGTCCATAGCGCCGGCCATCGGTCCCGGCCCTTACAGCACGCCGGTGGCCTTGGTCAGCAGCCAGATGCCGACGACCAGCAGGATGGCTCCCACGGCCACGGTCAGGCCGAACTGGCCCCACGTGGCGCGGCCGGTGTGGATCTCCGAGTAGCGCGTGTAGGCGTGGTAGCAGACGCCGACGAACATCGAAGCGACCACGAGCAAAGCGATGAGCAGCACGATGTCGTAGCCGTAGTTCTGCAGCGTCTGCATGATGCCGCTGCCCGCGCCGCGCGACGGGTCTTCCATGGTCGGCAGGCCTTGCGCCAGGGCCGACAACGGCAATCCCAGCAGCACCAGCGGCGCGAGGATGGAAGGGGTGAAATGATGGGACATCGGATGGGTCTTCATGGCAGTCGGGCCTTTCGTGGTGGTCAGGACAGAAGGAAATAGGTCAGCACCAGGTACATCGCGACGAAGCGCACGACGACACCCAGGAACTGGCGTTGTGAGAGGCGTTGTTCGGCCCAACCGGTGTAGGCGGTGCGCATCGCCCACACGCCCCACAGCAGCAGGACGGCGAAGATGAAACCGAGGACGACGGTGGAGACGGCCGCGGGTGTGAAACCGCCGTTGGCCTGGAAGGCGCTGACCTGGGCGGCAGTGGGCGTCATGGCGATGACTCCTGCCGTTCATCACGGCGCACGTAGTCGCCGGTCAGGGGAACGGGATCACGCGGCTGGGCGCGCTGCGGGACGAGGTAGTCCTGCACGCCCACACGGATACGCTTGAGGTCGGCACGCAGCCGGGCGTGATCGAAGTGGTAGCGGGCGCGCGCATGCGGCGCGGTGTTGGCGGCGTGCTCAGCCAGGCGGTCGATCAGGTCGAGCTGGCGCGCAACCGCAGCGAGCTGCTCACGCTCCGGGTTGTCATCGGCAATGGCCGGTTGCAGGGCCGAGAGCGACACGGCCAGCAGCCCGGCCAGCGAAGGCCATGCGGATGTGCGGCGGTTGGTCTGTCCCATCGTGCCATTCCCGTTGATACGGATGGCCAGATGCTGTCGCGTGCTCTCGCTTTGCGCCGCAGGGAATGGGAACTACGGCATGACCGGATTCCTTGGTCGAGCCGGCCGTCAATCGCGGAATGCTATCTGGATTGCGGAGTTGGCCAGCACCCACAACATCTTGGTAGAATTGGACAAACTTGGCAATCCAACGCCACGAAAGATCAAATCAGATGGATTTCAGATGACTGACATCGAGAACGAGATCCTCACGCTTGAGGAGGTCGCGGCCTACCTCAAAGCCGGCAAAAGGACGGTCTATCGCCTTGCCCAGAAAGGAGAGATTCCGGCGTTCAAGCTTGGAGGAACCTGGCGCTTTCGCCGCTCAGATCTGGATCGCTGGATCGCCGAAAGCATCAACAAGAAGAAGCCGGAGGCCGAGTGAGCGCGGACCAGGCCAGCCGCCGAATCACGCTCGGGAAAGAACAAGGGGAGGATCGCCGTTGACAACACAGCAGCTTCTGACGCCGCACCAGAGCCAGTACTTTGCTTGGCTGCTGACCAGGCGTGCAGCAGGCGACTCCGTGGAGTCGCTGGCTTCGACCCTGGTCGATTCGCAGGTCGATCTGAATCCTCATCAAGTCGAGGCCGCGCTCTTCGCATGTCGTAATCCTCTCTCACGCGGCGTGATCCTCGCCGACGAGGTCGGTCTGGGCAAGACCATCGAAGCTGGACTGGTCATCTCGCAGCGCTGGGCCGAACGGCGCCGCAAGATGCTCATCATCGTCCCGGCGAACCTGCGCAAGCAATGGCATCAGGAGTTGCAGGACAAGTTCGGTCTACAAGGGCTGATCCTCGAAGCCAAAAACTATAAAGCAATCCGCAAGCAGGATCGACAGAACCCATTCCTGTTCGCGTCCGGCCCGATCATCTGTTCCTATCAGTTCGCAAAGGCCAAGGCCGACGACGTCAAGGGCATTGACTGGGACTTGGTCGTGCTCGACGAAGCGCATCGCCTGCGCAACGTCTACAAAACCAGCAACGTCATCGCCAAGACCCTCAAGGAGGCGCTGTCGCGCGTTCACTCCAAGGTGCTCCTGACCGCGACGCCGTTGCAGAACTCATTGCTCGAACTCTATGGACTGGTCAGCTTCATCGATGACCGCGTGTTCGGAGACCTTGATAGCTTCCGCTCGCAGTTCACTGGCCGAGAGCAATCCTTCAGCAGCCTGCGTGACCGGCTGGCCCCCATCTGCAAGCGCACCCTGCGCAAACAGGTTCAGCCCTACGTTTCGTACACAGCACGCAGGGCCATCGTCGAGGAGTTCACGCCATCGAGCGAAGAGCAGAAACTTTCCAGGCTCGTCGCCGATTATCTGCGCCGCCCCAACCTCAAGGCCCTGCCCGACGGGCAGCGCCAACTGATTTCACTCGTGCTGTGGAAGCTGCTTGCCTCCAGCACGCACGCGATTGCGGGAGCGCTGGAGACAATGGCCAAGCGTCTCCAGGGTGTGCTGAATGAAGCTCCCGTGGTTCCCGATCTCGCCGAAGAACTGGACGAGGACTATGAGTCGCTCGACGAGACCGCCGATGAATGGGAAGACCAGGAGCCGGGCACAAAGACGGCGAGCCGCGCCGAGCGTGATGTCATCGCGCAGGAGATCGAGGAACTGCGCCACTTCAAAACGCTGGCAACCAACATCCGTGACAACGCCAAGGGCAAGGCGCTGCTCACCGCTCTGGATCGCGCCTTCGCCGAACTGGATCGGCTAGGCGCGCCCAGAAAGGCCATCATCTTCACCGAGTCCAAGCGCACGCAGGAATACCTCCTCGACTTGCTAGCCGACACGCCATACGGCGACGGCATCGTGCTCTTCAACGGCACCAATAGCGACCAGCGTGCGCAGGCGATCTACAAGGACTGGCTGAAGCGCCACGAAGGAACCGACCGCATCACCGGCTCCAAGACCGCCGACACGCGTGCGGCCCTGGTCGAGCACTTCAAGGAGCGGGGCAAGGTCATGATCGCCACCGAGGCTGGAGCCGAAGGCATCAACCTCCAGTTCTGCTCGCTCGTCATCAACTACGACCTGCCGTGGAACCCGCAGCGCATCGAACAACGTATCGGACGCTGCCATCGCTACGGGCAGAAATTCGACGTGGTGGTGGTCAACTTCGTCGACCGCAGCAATGAGGCCGATGCACGGGTGTACGAGCTGCTGTCGCAGAAGTTCCAGCTCTTCGAAGGTGTATTTGGGGCCAGCGACGAAGTTCTCGGCGCCATCGGCTCCGGTGTCGATTTCGAGCGGCGTATCGCCGAGATCTACCAGAACTGCCGAGAGCCCGAAGAAATCAAGTCCAGCTTCGAGCAACTCCAGCTCGACCTCTCCGGCGAGATCAACGAGGCGATGGTCAGGACGCGCCAGGTATTGCTTGAGAACTTTGATGAGGAGGTGCAGGAGAAGCTGCGCATGCGGGCCGACGACAGCCGCAACGCGCGCAACCGCTTCGAGCGCATGCTGATGGACTTGACCCGCGCCGAACTGGTCCATTGCGCCGCGTTCGATGACGATGGCTTCGATCTTCGCCACATACCGATTGGAATCGAGCATAACGGCCTCGCGGGCATCGAGCTGGGGCGCTACGAATTGCCCCGCCGCTCCGGCGACGCGCACCTATACCGCATCAATCATCCGCTGGCGCGATGGGGCATCGAGCAGGCCAAGACTCGCGCACTCGACGGGGCGCGTCTCGTCTTCGACTACAACGCCCACGGTTCAAAGGTCAGCACGCTTGAAGCTTATCGCGGCAAGGCCGGATGGCTCACCGTGAAGCTGGTCACGGTCGAGACACTCGGCAACCAGGAGCAACACCTGCTGGTTGCCGCGGGCACAACCGACGGCGTCGTATTCGCGGAAGAAGACCCGGAAAAACTGCTGCGCCTGCCCGCGACCATGCAGGCAGCGAGCCTGTTCAACGCCCCTGACGCCACCCTGCTGGCCGACGCGGAAGCCCGCAAAACCGCACTCCTGTGCGACGTCAACCAGCGCAACCTTGGCTACTTCGAGCAGGAAGTCCAGAAGCTAGATGCCTGGGCGGACGACCTGAAGCTGGGGCTGGAGCAGGAGATCAAGGAGATCGACCGCGAGATCAAGGAGGTGCGCCGAACAGCCGCGACCTCACCAACCCTGGAAGAAAAGCTGTCATGGCAGAAGAAGCAGCGTGAACTGGAAGGCAAGCGCAGCAAGCTGCGCCGCGAGCTTTTTGCCCGGCAGGACGAAGTCGAAGCCCAGCGCAATGACCTCATCAGTCAGTTGGAAGTGCAGCTCAAGCAACAGGTCGACGAGCGCACGCTGTTTACCGTGGAATGGGAGCTGAAATGACGCCCTATCGCAATCTCAGTGGAAATTCCAACGTCGCTTCTTATGAAGCGACCGAGGATTCAATCCATGTGGTTTTCAAAAGTGGAAGGTATCGCAACTACCTTTACAACTCCGTTCGCCCCGGCCAAATCGTTGTGGAGAGAATGAAAGCCTTGGCAGCGCAGGGCTGCGGTTTGAATTCCTACATTTCTTCGGTCGTAAGAGATCGATACGTACGCAAGTGGTGAGGTTCCGATGAAGTGTCTTTCCGAAGAATTGGTTGAAGTAGTTGCTCCTTTGTTGATAGAGGGCGGATTGTTTCTTGCCGGAGATGTCGAGACGTACAAAGCGAAACTTGCGGCTGGCACGATGAAGGCGGAAGACTGGCTCATGGCGGTGGAAAATGCGTTGGCGAAGGAGGAAGCGCAATGACTTTCCCATCGCTCATCAGTTTGTCTATCGAGAATCTCCGAGGATCAGTCACGCCCTTCACCTTGTCATTCGAGAAGGGCAAAAAGCTCGTCATCATCTATGGCGAGAATGGCACGGGGAAGTCCACGGTGTCGGATGCTTTCGACCTGCTTGGAAACGGCGAAGTAGGCTCGCTGGATACTCGCGGCTTAGGCGCCACGCGCAGGTATTGGCCGTCGATCGGAAAGAAGGCGGCCGACGTCAAGGTAACTTTGGAAACGGCTTCCGGAAACTGCAGCGTTTCCCTAGGCAAGAGCGACGTGGTGGTGAGCAATGAGGGACTTCGACCCCAAGTCGCCGTCTTGCGGCGAACTCAGATTCTCCGGCTTATTGAGGCCAAGCCAGCCGATCGCTACAAGGAGATTGGCCGATTCATTGACGTCGCCGGAGTGGAGGCGTCCGAAGGCACACTTCGCAAGCTAATCCTCGACAAGCAGAACGAGTACAACACCGCCAGCACCCGCGTGTCGGAGAATAGGGCAGCGATTGAGGGGTTCTGGGCGGAAGCGGCGAGCCCGGGCGCCAACGCCATTGCTTGGGCAGTGCAGGAAGTTCAAAGTGACCAGACTCAAGTCGATCGGCGCAAGGCCGCCGTCGATCGGTTGATTGCGCTGTGGGATATGGTCGTTTCACACCCGCAGAAGGTGATTGACCTGGACAGCGACCTCAAGGGTGCCGAAGCTGCGCGTAACGCGGCACAACAGGAACTAGCGGCGCTCGAAGGCGCAATGGCCAGTGACTATCTGGAAGTGCTGGACATCTTGAAAGCGGCACAGGCGCACTTCAGGATCCACCCAGATCCGTCTGTCTGCCCTCTGTGTGAGAGCAGCGAAAACGCCGACAGCCTGGTGGCCGAGGTTACTAGGCGTATCGAATCCCAAGGCCAGCACAACAAGCTGGAGTCAGCAAAGCGAGCCGTCGCCGGAAAAGCGAGGGCTGTGGAGCTTGCCCAACAACGACTCGAAGATGCGCGGACGGCAGCAGCCACTGACGCTGCTGCGTTCAAGGCGTACTGCACGGGCGGAGAAGTCCCGGCGGACATCCCGGTACCGGCGTTTCCGATGGTCGCGGACATTGCACAATGGGACAGCTGGATCGTTGCGCACCAGGACAAGCGAGACCAGTGGGCGCGCACCGCTGAAGCCTGCGTCGCCGACAAGAAGTTTGTCGGCGCCTTGCGTACCTCTCTCAAGATCCTAGAAGAAAACGAGCAACGAGCCAAAGAGCTGGAAGTGCTCGTTCCTCGCCTGAAGCAGGTACTTGAACTGATCGAACGCGAGCGCAAGAGTTTCACTGACACGATCCTCAGAGCCATCTCCATCCGGGTGGGCGAACTCTACGAGGCCATTCATCCAGGAGAAGGGCTGAATAAGATCGTCTTGGCGCTGGAGGAGGGAAAGCGAGCGTCACTGGAGATCGCAACAGACTTCGGTGGCAACCCGGATTCCCCGCCGCAGGCGTACTTCAGCGACTCGCACCTCGACACGCTTGGTCTGTGCGTCTTTTTAGCATTGGCCGAACGCGACGCGCCTGAGAACAAGCTACTCGTGCTGGACGACGTGCTCGGCAGCGTGGATGAGCCGCACGTCGAACGCATAATCGATATGATTTACGACGCGGTATCGAGATTTCGTCACTGCATCGTAACGACGCACTACGGACCTTGGCGGCACAAGTATCGCTGGGGATGGCTGAAGAACGGACAGTGCCAGTTCGTGGAGCTTTCGCGCTGGTCGCTCCACAATGGCATTTCTCACAGCAGAAGCATCCCCGAAGCCGAACGACTGCGCGCGATGCTTGGCGACGCTGCACCAGACCATCAGGCGATCTGCGCCAAAGCGGGTGTCATTCTGGAAGCCATACTGGACTTCCTGACCCTGCTCTACGAATGCAGTGTTCCCAGGAAAACCTCCGGAGCTTACACGCTGGGCGAGCTCTTGCCCGCCATCGACAGCAAGCTGCGCAAGAATCTGCGGGTCGAACATAAGAATGAGGATCCAACAGGCGCAATCACCTATAACCCTCGCGCGCTTGAGCCTCATCTTGTCGAGCTGGCACGAATCGCGCAGGTCCGAAACGTTATGGGGTGCCACTTCAACGCCTTGTCCTTTGACCTGCTGGACAGCGATGCCCTGGCCTTCGGCGCGGAGGTGTTAGCCTTGGCGGATGCCTTGATTGACCACGAAGTCGGCTGGCCCCGCAACGGCAAGTCCGGAAGCTATTGGGCTACTGCTGGCGAGACACGCCGGCTGCATCCGTTGAAAAAGCCGAGCTGATCACCGTGGCCGCGCTCGAACCTCAGTACTTGGCCATCCTGAAGCAGGTGCTCGCCGCCTGCTTCGTGCCGTTCCTACCGCCGTTGCTCGGTAATACCAATCCCGCCGATCAGGCGGCGAAACAGCTTTCGCGGGCCTTCAGCGCCTTCGCCCTGCACAAGCTGCTCGACATCACGCCGCAAGCGGCGGCCGCCTCGGTCGTGGACGACTTCAACGACAAGGGCATCGACGCGATCCACTATCACGCGCCGTCAGAGACGCTGTACCTGCTGCAAACCAAGCTGAAGGAATCCGAGCAGTTCAAGCAGGAGGATGCGCTGCCGTTCTGCGAGGGCGTTCGCCTGTTGCTCAAACAGGACTTCGCCGCGTTCAACGGGAACGTCCTGAATCGGAAGGCTGATATCGAGGGCGCACTCGATGCATGCAGCCACATCAAGCTGGTCGTACCCTACACCGGCGATGGTGTATCGCAAACGGCCCGCGACGCCTTGCAGGCGCTGCTCGATGACGAAGACCTCGACGAAGAGCGGCTGGCCAAGCAGGTGGAGTACTACACGGCAACCGAGATCGCCCGCGATCTGCTCGCGGAACAAGCCTACCAACCCGTGCACACGGATGTCGCGTTGCAGAAGCACGCGAAAGTCGAAAGCCCGCGAGCCACGTACTACGGTGTCGCGCGGCTGGCGGACTTGGTGGCCCTGCATCAGACGCACGGCAAGGCCCTGTACGAACGCAACATCCGCTACTTCCTCGGCAGCAGCAAGTCCGATGTCAACAAGGCCATCAAAGCGACCTTGCATGACGCCCCGGTGGACTTCTTCTACCTGAACAACGGCGTCACAGCCGTCTGCGACCTGATCGAGCCGAAGGCCAACAAGAATGGCGTCAAGAAGTTCAAGGTGCGCGGCCTGTCCATCATCAACGGCGCGCAGACGGTGGCGTCGGCTGCCGAGTTCGTGCGCCAGCATCCGGGTAAGAGCATCGATGACGCCAGGGTGATGCTCACCTTGATCAAAGCCCCTGCAGACGGCCCGTTCGGCAAGCGCGTGACCAAGGCCCGCAACCATCAGAACCCGGTGCAGACGGCGAATTTCGCTTCGCTCGACGAAAACCAGGAGCGGCTGCGGCAGGAGATCGCTCACCTCGGCTTCGATTACCACTATCGCCCCGAGGCCCTCGCAAACGGCCCCAATGCCATCACGCACGATGAAGCTCTGCGGGCACTGGCCGCGCAACAGAAAGACCCACGCTACGCCGTGTGGCTCAAGAGTGAGCCGGCGCGGCTCGCTAATCCCGACTCCGCCGAATACCAAGCGCTGTTCACCACTGCCCTGTCGGGAGTGGCGGTAATCAACGCTGTCTTGTGCCACCGTGCAATCCGCACCCTCGTGGTGGGCTACGAGCAAAACGCCCCGGCGCGCAGTCAGGAGCGCCTGATTTATCGGCACGGCATTCACGTCATCACGGCGGTCATGTTGAAGCGCCTGCGCAACAAGATTGGCACGGCGTCTGTCATCGATCCGGCGACGATTCCCGCGCTGATCAGCCAGCCGCTCGATCAACTTCGGCAGCAGGCCTTCGATCTCGGGCGGCAACGACTCATTCTTGAGGGGCCACTGGCTTACTTCCGCAACCAGGGCAACGTCGCAGCCTTTCTGGCCGACCTGATGGAAACGCACTTCGTGCTAGCCGGCGATCCGGCCATAGCGCCACTACGCAATATTCAGAATGCAGCGGACGCGTATCCCCGCAAGCGCCTGATCGACTACTTGTCGAGCCGCGCGCCACAACTATGAGAGCGATGTCATGAGCAAACAAAAACTAGAACTTACCTGGATCGGAAAGGAGAAGCGGCCCAAGCTGGAGCCACGCATCCTGCTCGAAGATCCAGAGAAGTCATATCACGCCAAGCATCGCGTGTCGGACGAAGACATCTTCGACAACCGGCTGATCTTCGGAGACAACTTACTCGCGCTCAAGGCGCTGGAGCAGGAATTCTCCGGGAGAGTCAAATGCATCTATATCGACCCGCCGTATAACACTGGATCAGCCTTCGCGCAATACGAAGACGGGTTGGAGCATTCGATATGGCTAGGTCTTATCCGTGAGCGTCTGGTGCTTCTGCGGAACCTATTGAGCGACGAAGGAAGCTGCTGGATTCAACTCGACGACAATGAAGCGCACTACTGCAAGGCGCTGGCAGATGAAATCTTTGGTCGCGAGAATTTCATCGCAAATATCATATGGAACAAGTCCTACGCGGTTCGAAGCAATGCGCAGTTCTTTTCATCGGCTCATGAGCATATCTTGGTGTATGCGAAGAACAAGACGCATCTCCGCATAAATCAGTTCGGTCGCTCGGAAAAGCAGAACGTGCGGTACAACAACCCTGACAATGATCCGAGGGGGCCATGGCAGTCCGTGACTATGACAATCAGTCTTGTTGGCGGAGCGCGTGGTAGGCAGTATGCGAAGACAGGTGTCTCCGAGAACATTTTCGAGGTCACTTCACCAAGTGGAAAGCCTTTCTTGCCACCCCCTAACCGGTGCTGGAGTCGCAACCCGAGCGGATTTAGGAAGCTAGATACCGAAGGACGGATTTACTGGGGGGCATCCGGAGAGAGTGCGCCAAGATTGAAGATGTACCTCAGCGAAGCGGCAGAAGGAGTTATCCCAACGACGCTGTGGGCAGATGGAACGGAGTTCGGGCACAACCAAGACGGTATTCGAGAGTTGAGGGCATTGGAAATTGGCGACTTTCCTACCCCTAAGCCCGAGAAGCTGATTTCCAAGGTCATTTCTCTCGCCACCGATCCGGGCGACCTCGTTCTCGATTCCTTTGCTGGTTCCGGCACCACCGGGGCAGTCGCGCACAAAATGGGACGCCGCTGGATCATGGTCGAGCTGGGCGAGCACTGTCACACTCACATCATTCCGCGCCTGAAGAAGGTCATCGACGGCGAGGACTCTGGTGGCATTTCCGAAAGCGTCAGCTGGGAAGGTGGCGGCGGGTTCCGCTACTACCGCGTCGCCCCCAGCCTGATCGTCAACGATCGCTGGGGCAATCCGGTCATCAATCCAGAGTACAACGCGGCAATGCTGGCTGAGGCTCTGGCGAAGCTGGAAGGCTTTACCTACGCGCCCTCGGAGACGCGCTGGTGGCAGCACGGCCACTCCAGCGAGCGCGATTTCATCTACGTCACCACGCAGAACCTGTCCTCTGAGCAACTGCAGGCGCTGTCCGATGAAGTCGGACCGGAGCGGAGCCTGTTGGTGTGTTGCGCCGCTTTCCACGGCGTCACGGCGGCCAAAGCTGCGGAGCGCTGGCCCAACCTGACGTTGAAGAAGATTCCGAAGATGGTGCTGGCCCGCTGCGAGTGGGGCCATGACGACTACAGCTTGAATGTGGCCAATCTGCCGATGGCGGAGCCTGAACCGGAGCCTGCACTGAAAGCGCCCTCTGCCCGACCCTCTTCCGCACGCGGGAGAGGAAGAGAAGCTGCACGCGTGCCCGATCTGTTTGGCGATGCCCGCGAGGAGGCGTGATGGCGAAGAAATCCACGGCTTCAGAGCCCTTTCCCGTCGGCGGAATGGCGCAGCCATCTGCTGCACAAATGATCGGGCAAGGCGAGTTCCTGCTTTACCAGACGGAAGATGCGCAGACCCGAGTGCAGGTGCGTTTTCAGGATAACGGTATCTGGCTTACGCAGGCGCAACTGGCCGAGTTGTACCAATGTTCATCGCAGAACATCACTCAGCATATCCGCGCCATCTACGAGTCCGGGGAGTTGGTGGAACAGGCAACCTGTAAGCCGTACTTACAAGTTCGCCAGGAGCGCGGACGGCAGGTCAGCCGCAGCCTCAAGCACTACAGCCTGGAAATGGTGCTGGCAGTGGGCTACCGGGCGAAGTCGCATCGAGGCACGCAGTTCCGCCGCTGGGCCACGGAGCAGCTCAAGACCTACTTGTCCAAGGGGGTTTTGCTGGACGACGAGCGCTTCAAGCGGGGTGATGACGCTGAGTATTTTGAAGAGCTGCTGGCACGCATCCGTGACATCCGCTCTTCGGAAAAGGTGTTCTGGCGCAAGGTGCTGGACATCTACGCCACCAGCATGGATTACGACCCGAACACGGAAACCTCGAAGCAGTTCTTCGCCACCGTCCAGAACAAGATGCACTGGGCCGCGCACGGCCATACCGCGGCGGAGCTGATCGTGCAGCGGGTAGACGCACAAGCGCCGAACATGGGTTTGACGAACTGGACGGGGGCCAATCGAGGCGCGCCGGTACGCAAAGCGGATGTCGGCATTGCGAAAAACTACCTCAATGCCGATGAACTGGACACGCTCAACCGTATCGTCACCGCTTACATCGAAGTGGCGGAGCTACAGGCCCAGGCACGCCAACCGATGACCATGCGCGATTGGGCGCAAGAACTGGATAACTTCCTGCGTCTGACGCGCAAGGACATTCTGACCCACGCGGGCAAGGTGTCTCCCGATACGGCGCTGGCGAAGGCACAGGCGGCGTATGCCGAATACCGGGCTCGGGTTCGCGATCTGCCGTCACCGGTGGACAAAGATTTTGAGGACGCCATCGCGCAACCGGTCAAGCAGCTTCAGAAAAGCAGGAAGGCATTACCGAACAAGAAAAAGGGGGAACAAGCATGAACGCCCGCGTACAGAACCACATCACGGGCCGCCTGTCGCTACGCCCGCCGCAGGCCGAGTCGCTTGCCAAGCTGAAACAATCCCTGGATGCCGCGCCCGAACTCTTGGGCCATGAGCGCGATGTCTCGGCCATTCTCTCCACGCTGAAGGCCGAGTTCAGCACGCTGGAAGACTTCGAGCGCGAATTCCCGTCGCTGTGCTTTGCGCTGGCTACAGGCGTGGGCAAGACCCGCCTGATGGGGGCCTTCATCGCCTACCTGCATCTGGCGCACGGCATCAACAACTTCTTCGTGCTCGCGCCCAACCTGACGATCTACAACAAGCTCATCACGGACTTTACGCCGAACAAACCCAAGTATGTGTTCAAGGGCATCGGCGAATTTGCCATCAACGCGCCGCGGGTCATTACCGGTGACGACTACGACCAGCAGAACATCACCGGAGGTGAGATGTTCGGCGAGGTGCGCATCAACATCTTCAACATCTCCAAGATCAACTCCGAGGTGCGCGGCGGCAAGGAGCCGCGAATCAAGCGCATGAAGGAAGTGCTGGGCGACAGCTACTTCAACCATCTGGCGAACCTGCCTGACCTCGTGCTGCTGATGGACGAATCGCACCGTTACCGGGCCAGCGCCGGGGTGCGCTCTATCAACGAGCTCAAGCCGCTATTCGGTCTGGAAGTGACGGCAACGCCGTTCGTAGAGTCAAGCCGTGGGCCGGTGCCGTTCAAGAACGTGGTGATGGACTACCCGCTGGCGCGGGCGATGGAGGATGGCTTCGTCAAGGAGCCTGCCGTGGTCACCCAGCGCAACTTCGACGCCAAGGCCCACACGCCCGAGGAGATCGAGAAGACCAAGCTGGAAGACGGCGTGCGCCTGCACGAGACGACCAAGGTCGAGCTGCTCACCTACGCCCGCGAGAACGGCCATATACCCAACATGCGGCCGGTCAAGCCCTTCATGCTCGTCATTGCCCGCGATACCACACACGCGGGGCAGCTCTTGGCGCTTCTGGAGTCGGAAGCCTTCTACGAGGGGCGCTACCAGGGCAAGGTGATTCAGGTCGACTCCAGCCGCACCGGCGCGGAAGAAGAGGAGATGATCACGCGCCTGCTGGCCGTGGAGAGCGTGGACGAGCCGACCGAGATCGTGATTCACGTCAACATGCTGAAGGAAGGCTGGGACGTGACCAACCTCTACACCATCGTGCCGCTGCGCGCCGCCAATGCCCGCACGCTGATCGAGCAGTCCATCGGGCGCGGCCTGCGTCTGCCTTACGGCAAGCGCACGGGCGTCGCGTCGGTGGATCGCTTGAACATCGTCGCGCACGACAAGTTCCAGGAGATCATCGACGAGGCCAACCGCGGTGACTCGCCGATTCGCCTGAAGCAGGTCATCCTCGATGCGCCGAGCGCCGACGACAAGAAGGTCAGCGTGCAGGTCGAGTCCGGGGCGGCGGCGCGTCTCGGTTTGACGGAAGCACCGGTCGTGATCACAGGGGCTTCAGCCACTGACAATGGAGCGGAAGTCCCCGCGCCCAAACCGGTGTTCACCACGGAGGCGGAGAAGCAGGCCGCACGCGTGGTCATGGATGTCATCGGCAAGTACGAGGTCAAGCGCGATCTAGTGCCCACCAGCAGCGCGCTGCTAAAGCCAGAGGTGCAAAAGGAGATCCTGGCGGAAGTGGCGGAGCGCTTGAGGCCGCTGCAAGGCGATTTGCTGGCTGGCGTCGACGAATCAGTCCCCGCACTCGACTTGTCCGCTGTGGTGGCGAAGACCACCGAGATTGTGGTGCAGCAGACCATCGATATCCCGCGCATCGCGGTGGTGCCGACTGGCGAGGTCACGACGGGCTTCCACGCCTTCAAGCTGGACGTGAGCCAGCTCCATCTCCAGCCGGGCCAGCGCGAGATCGTCGGTCAGATGCTGCGCACGAACGAGCAGTTCACTCTGGCCGCCGAGGTCGGGCTGAAGGAACAGCGCCCGGAGGACTACATCGTCCACGCGCTGGTGGACTTCGACGACATCGACTACTTCACCCACGCCGATCTGCTCTACGACCTCGCAGGCCAGATGGTGCAGCACCTGCGCGGCTATCTGTCCGAGGACGAGGCCGTCAGCGTCCTCGATCGTGACCGCCGCCTGATCGCACGGGAAATCCACGCGCAGATGATGGCCCACTTCTGGGAAGAGGCGACCGAGTACGAGGTGCAGGTCAGTCGCGGCTTCACTGAACTCAAGCCTTGCAACTACACCGCCACGGCAGGCCAGACGGCCCACCACTTCCGGGAGACCGTGACCGAGACCAGTCGCATCAAGCAGATGCTCTTCGGTGGCTTCGCGCGTTGTCTGTACCCGCTGCAGAAGTTCGACTCGGATACCGAGCGGCGCTTCGCCATCATCCTGGAGCGCGACGCGACGAAGTGGCTCAAGCCCGCGAAGGGGCAGTTCCAGATCTACTACAAGCTCGGCACCGAGCAGCCGGAATACATCCCCGACTTCGTGGCCGAGACGGACGCGACCATCTTCTTGGTGGAGACGAAGGCCCGTGCCGACATAAACACCCAGGAGGTTCAGGCGAAGGCCGCTGCCGCCATGCGGTGGTGCAAGCACGCTTCCGATCACGCGGCGAATGTAAGCACCAAGCCCTGGAAGTACCTGCTGGTGCCCCACGACGAAATCAACGAGTCGAAACGGCTCGCGGATTACCTGCGCTATGAGGTCATGGCGTAATTGAGTTGCCGCTGTTCACCCACGGAGATTCCGATATGAGTCGTGCTCATCTGCGCTTCCAGGTGGATTCCCGCCTCGCCACGTTGTTGAGCCAGGAATACCCCTCGTCCGAGCGAGCGCTGAAGGAACTCCTGGACAACGCGTGGGATGCCGACGCGGAGCGAGTAGCCATCGTGCTCCCGAAGCCCCTGAGTGGCGACCCTATAGTCATCCAGGATGACGGCACCGGCATGACGGAGGAGGAACTGCGCCGGCACTACTTGTCCATTGCGGCAGACCGGCGTTCGCGGCGCGGCGAGCGCACGGCCGGGAAGAATCGTTTGGTCAAGGGGCGCAAGGGTATCGGCAAGTTTTCCGGGCTCATGGCAGCAGCTGTGATGACGCTCGAAACCCGGGCGCGTGGTCATTTGTGTCGCATCACGTTGCGGCTGGACGATCTCTCTCGAGTGGAGGACATCGAACAACTGAATATCGGGCTGCAGAGCGAGGCCTGTGGGCCGGAACTGCATGGCACGACAATCACGCTGAGCGACCTGCATCAGGGTTTGGCTTATCCGGATGCCAACCGGTTGCGCCAGATCCTGTTGCAGGACTATGGGCGCCAGGATGACTTTGCCATCACCATCGACGGCAAGCGGCTCGACGTCGATGATATATCCGGCAGCTACTCAGAGCAGGAACGACTTCTGCCTAGTGCCGGCAAGGTGAAGCTGCGTTTCGCCATCAGCGATGGCAAGTCCGGGTTACGTCAACCTGGAATCACTCTGCGGGTGGACGGCAAGGCTGTTGGGCGGCCCGGATTCTTTGGGTTGGATCAGCGAGATGACTTTCCATCCAAGCTGCTACGGAAGCTCTATGGCGAGATTGACGCGGATGGACTGCGCGACCACATCACGGCGGGCTGGGATGCTGCCGTCGAGAACAGTGAGCTTCTGAAAGAGGTTGAAGGCTACGTCCAGCCCATCTTGCGAGAAGCCTATGAACAGCAGTACCGGCGCGAAATTCAGTTGGCACAGGCTCGCCTACAGAGAGCAATTCTCACGCGCTTGTCGGCTCTGCCAGAGCACAAGCGCGTATTTGCCGACCGCGCTATCAAGAGGATTCTCGACAAGTACTACGGTGAGCCAGAGAGCAAAGTCGAACCGGTGGTGAACGTGCTGTTGGAAGCGATGGAGCGTTCCGACTACCGCATTCTCCTGGAGCACATCGCAGAAGCAACGCGGGGCGATGTCGCTGGGGTCGCCGAGCGCCTGGATGAGTTCGGCTTGGCGGAGATGGCCTTTCTTGTACAACAAGCGACGGCTCGCCAGGTCTTCCTTGATCAACTGGACGCGCTTGCTCGTGACACCGCTACGACCGAAGCCGTCTTGCACAAAGCCCTGGAACGAAACCTGTGGGTATTCGGTCCCGAGTACTCGCTGTTCAGCTCGAACAGTACGTTGCGGCGGCAAGTGGAAGATGTTCTTGGAAAGACCTACACAGGTGACAAGGCCGACAAGCGCCCCGACCTGCTTCTGAACGAGAACCTCGGCGGACAGTACCTGTTGATCGAGTTCAAGCGACCGAGCCATGCACTGAATCACGATGATTACGTCCAGGCGATTGGCTACAGGCACGAACTGGCAAAGTATCTCGGTTCTCCCATTCAGGTTCTGCTCGTCGGCGGCAGTCGGTCTTCCGACTTTCCTACGGATAATCGTGAGCCGCATGTCGAGGCCCGGATTTTCGGGCAGGTCATCTCCACGGCGCGAAGACAGATTGAGTGGCTGCTGCGTACGGCTGAAACATGTTCATGCTGATCCACATGTCGCGGGGCACTTAGCGTCGCAAACTCAATTGTTGCCAGGTAACCGGGTCACAAGTACTTCTTGAACGTCGCCGCAGCAATGCACACCGCCGCGCCGAGCAGTGCGGCGCTGGGCAGCAGGATCAGCAAAGGATTCACGCTCACCGGCAGTGCCAGGTAAGTCACCCACGGCAACACGGTCAGCGGCAGCAGGCTGGCCTTCGCGCGGTGGTAGATGAAGCCCGACTCGCGGCCCGCGCCGAAGCGGCGCACATCCCGGCGCACCAGGCCATCCACCAAGCCGACGAAGGCGGCCATCAGGAACAGCGGCAAGGTCAGGCACAGCACCAGCAACCGCACGAGGAAGACCAGTGCCGTGTAGGCCACCGCGATCAGGTAACTCTCCACGTTTACGTAGACCAGGCCGATGTAGTAACGGAAATCCTTGGTCGGGCGATGGCTGCCGACGCTGGCCTGCGCCGAGGCATCGCGTATCCAGTCCAGCAGGCTGCTTTTCACGAACAGCCAGTCGTAGCCCTGCTCGACCAGCCGGTGCGCGGTGCGCCCTGGCTCCTGCACCAGCGCGCTGCGCGTGAAATGCGTGGAGAGCTGATCCAGCTCGTAGTTGAGCATGCCCTGAGCATGGTGCCAACCCTGCTCGGGCCAGAAGAAATGCATGCCGACGCACTCGATCACGATGCACAGCAGCAGCGATCCGCACAGCACGCCGAAGAGGCGGAACGGCAGTGTGACCAGGCTGGCGATCAGCCCCTGCTGCCCTTGCTGCTGGCGCTGTGCCGCGACGGCCGGATCGCTCATGCCCCGGCTTCTTCATCGACGGCCGCCATCTGCTTGAAGTCGTCCAGCAGGTCGGCGGGCAACGCGCTGTCCTGCTGGCCCGGCATACCCTGGTTCTCCCACCAGTCGCCGGCCTCGACGTAGTGCTGGCGCATATAGCCGGCCAGCTCCTGCAGATCCTTCGGCATGGCCTCGTCGGGATCGGGCGCCGGCAGCGGCATGCGGATTTTCCAGAGGTTGCCGCCCTCGATCAGCGCGAAGCATTGCCCCTTTGGCAGTGCAACCACATGCGCCGGTTCGATCAGCGGCACGCTGTTGCTGCTGATGCGGTCCTGGGTGTTGGACGTGAAGGCGGTATTGCCGCGCGGGTCGGAACTGTCGGTGGCGCCGCTCATCAACGCCGTGGCATACACCTCGACCTTGGGCAGTTGCCGCGTCAGCAGTTCGGCGGTAGCGGTCTCGCGCACGCGCAGCATGAACAGGTTGTTGAAATTGCCGATCACCTGGCCGGCCTTGGCGCGGTTGCCGATGCGGGCCTCGATGTCGCTCAGGGTCTGCGTGTAGGCCGTCACCTGCACGCCGGCACCGCCGCCCTTGTTGACCATCGGGATGAACTCGTCGCCCATGAGTTCGTTGAACTCGTCCGCGTGGACGTTGATGGGCACCTTCACGCCGGTCGCCGATCCGGGCAGGCCGTCGTCGATGCCGAACTTGTAGATGTGCCCCGCGACGGAAACGAGGTCGGAGAACATGGAGTTGCCCACCGCCGCGGCCACCTCGGCATCGGACAACGCATCCAGCCCCACGTAGACCACCGCGCGTTTGCGGATGATCTGCATCCAGTCGAAGATCGGCCGCGGGTCGGACAGGTCCGAATAGTTCGGTGCGAGCAGTTGCGCGATCTTGCCGGTGGTCAGCTTCTCCAGCAGCGGCAGCAGCGAGGCGACGATCTTGTCGAAGTAGGTCCGGTCGTAACGCACAGCCGACCGCAGGCCGTCGAGCACCGGGTCGTAGACCCGCACCTGCGACAGGTACTGTTCGAGGGCGACGACGCGCTTCTCGCGCCCGATCATGTTGCGCGGGATGTTCTTGTCATTCAGCCTGGCTTCGAGCTGGACGATGACCTCCCAGGCCTTCGGCTCGGTCCTGGCGAAGTAGTGCTGGGCGTACTCGATGAACAGCGCATCGATGTTGATCACGTGGCGCTGGATCAGCAGGTAGTCCGGTCGCTGCCCCAGCTCGACCAGGGCGCGGGCGATGATGTTCACGAAGCGCCAGGCGAACTCGCGGAATGCGGCGCTGTTGCCTTCGCCGGAGAGCTGGCCGGCGATGCGCGTGGCCACCTCCGAGATGCGCCCGAAGCGGCCCACCGCGTTGTAGCGCGCCGAGATGTCCGGCCAGCCCAGGTGGAAGACGTAGAACTCGCCTTCGCGCCCGGCGCGCTTGGCCTCCACGTACATGCGCTTGAGCAGGTCGGCGTCGCCCTTCGGGTCGAAGACGATCACGACCTCGTGCTGGCCGTTGACCTTGCGCCGGATGTCCTGGGTGATGAACAGCTCGGCCAGGCGCGTCTTGCCCACGCGCGTGGTGCCCAGCACCAGCGAATGGCCGACCCGCTCGCCCAGCAGCAAGGTGACGTCGATCTCGTGCGGCTCGATACCGTGCAGGCGCGGCAGTCCACCCACCGGCGGCAGCGGCCGCGCCGGGTTGAGCGGACTGTCCCAGGCCAGCGCCCGTGCCAGCTTCGAGAGCGGAAACGGCGCGAACTCCAGGCGCTCCTCCAGCCGCCGGGCGACCCGGTAGATTGCCGTCGGCTCCACGTAGCGGCGGAACTCTGGCCGGTACGTCTGCATCAGCCGGTGCGTGTGGCGCTGGTCCCAGCGAAAGCCCTTGCCGATGAACAGCCGCTGCTGGCTCACCGGCACGTCACGGCTGGTCAGCACGTAGCGCGGCAGGCGGCGGATGTTCCGGCGGTAGCGCAGGATCGCCCAGGCATCACGCAAACGGATGGCACCGAAGGCCAGGAACGCCAGCGCCGAGCCCAGGCCGAGCAGCGGATTCAGCGCGAGCGACCACGGTGCAACCACGCACACCACCGCGGCGCCGGCGCAGACCGCCACGGTATATAGCTCCACCGCTGGCCGCAGGAGGACCTCGACGGCATGCGGCTGGGCCATTGCGCAGGCCTCACTGCTCGATGCCGGTGGACGTGATGAGCACCGGGTAGTGGTGCAGGCCCAGGCGCTGGGCCATGTCGTCGCCCGATGCGGGCGAGAGGGTCAGGCCGGGCACCAGGCGGCGCAATGCCGCCAGCGCCGCCATCGACTCCACGTTGACCACCAGCCCCACGGCATGCAGCTCGCGCAGCGCGGCCTGCCGCTGCCGCAGCCAGGTCCGCGAACGCTCGTCGTCGCCGATCAGGAACAGCGGCGTAAGGCCGGGCGCCCGGATGACGCGGCGCGGCACGTCGCCCGGCGACAGTTGCGTGGAGCGCACCGGCAGCATGGCGGCCTCGGCATCGCCCGTGCTGCCCACGCGGGGCAGTGGCATCGGGGCTGGCGGCGTGGCGCGATCCGGCTGCGGATTCAGCGGCTGGTAGTACGGCAGTGCGGAAGCGCCGCCGCGGTCTTCGACGACGATCAGCGGAGCGGAGGCGGTCTGGGCGGAAGCCGTCGCGGCGGACAGCAGCCCGATGGCGGCAATGAGGACGCTGCGGTTCATGGTGTGGTGGCCTGGTGGGGCGGAACGGGAATGCCGGGGCCGAGCACGCGGGTCAGGTGTCGATGCACGCTGCGGCGGTAGCGCGCCGCGGGTTCCCCGCCAGCGGGACGGTGGTAGCGGCCGATGGCAAGCAGCCAGTCCTCGCCGGGGATGTGCTGCTCGCGCAGGATTTCCGCGGCAATGTCCAGGCTGCGGTACGGGTCCAGCAGCTCGCAGGGCTGCGCGTAGCGATGCGCGTGGTAGCCGAGATTGACCTGGCCGAGCCCGGCGTCGATGCGGTTGGCCGGCGTGCGGCCGAGTGCCCGGCGCAGCCCCGTGCAGGCTTCGGCGCGGGTGGCGTAGCGCTGCGGCGTGCCGGCGACGTTGAGCGTCCACGGCCAGGGCACCATGCGTCCGCGCAGCCGGGTGCCGCTCTCCTGCAAGGCCACCGCGTACAGCACCGCCGACGGTATGCCGACGCGCTGCGCCGCCAGTTGATAGGCCGGCGGCGGCAACTCCCGGGCCGGGGTGGCCTGCGCCCAAGGGGCCGTCATGAACAGCAGCGCCGCGGCAGTGCAGCGGATGGTCAAGCGGCCCGGCCGCCTTGCCCGGTGCGGGGTGCTTACTGTCGCTGCCATTGGCCGTTTACCTCGTGCACCACGGCCGGCAGATCGCCGGGCAGGCCGAGCGACAGCCAGCGCCCGGCGTCGTGGTTGAGCGTGATCGCGCGGGCGCGCACCTTGGCCGGGTCGATGCCGGCCTGCGTGGCCCACTGCCGGATGCGGGCATCGTCCTGGCGACTGCCGACCATGTAGAGATCGAAGACCGTGCCGGCGGCCTGCAACTGCTGCACGCGCTGCGCGCAGGGCACGCAGTCGGCCTTGATGAAGACCGCCAGCCGTCCCGAGCCGGTGTTGCCGGTGCCGGGTGCCTTGGCACCGGGCAGGTTCACCCGCCGCTGGCCGGGAAACAGGCGCTGCCACGCGGCGTCATAGGCGCGCTGATAGGCCAGTGTCTTGTCGACGCGCCGGGCTTCGGCCTGGACCTGGAGTTCCGCGTAGCGCCTGCGCTCTTCCTCGCTGCGCGCTTCGATGCCCAGCGCCGTGAGCGGATCGAGCTGGGGCGAATACACCCCGAGCGGCCCCTGCATCAATTGCCGGAAGCGTGTCCACTCGTCGGGCCGCAGGTCCCAGTCCCGCGCCTGGCGCTTATCGAGCGCCGCATCGGTGTTGGGCTGTACCTGGCTGGGAACCACGCGGGCGTTCGTCACCGCAGCCGGCTGCGCGGATGCGCCCATGGCGGTGAACAGCAGAACGGCAGCGAGCATCGGCCGCAGCGTCATGGCGACCTCCTACGGCACCGCGACGCGCTGCGTCTGGCCATTCACCTGGAACACGGCCGCACGTGCCTCGATGGATTGCAGGTGCCAGCCGCCCTCGGCATCACCCTCGCGCAGCAGCCGGGCACCCGCGAGCGAGGTCGCGGAGGTAGCGGTGATCGACAGGAAACGCTCGCCGCCACGCAGCTCCACGCCCATGACCTGGAACGGCGGCTCCGGCACCTTGGGCGGCGTCGCGGCGGGGGTGCGCTGGCGAGCGGAGGATGCCGCCTGCCGGGATTTCTCCAAGCGGGTCTCGATCCCCCTCACGCGCGCCTGCAAGGCCTGCAGGTCGGTGGCCACGGTGCCCGCCGACTGCGCTTCTTCGAGGCGAGCCATCTTCTCGTCCAGCGCCTGCCGGGCGGCCGCGAAATCGGCTTGGCTGACTGGCGTGGGCCGGTCCCTGTCCGCGTCGGCCCGCTGTTCGAGGTCGGTCACGCGCACCCCCAGCGCCTTGACCTGGGCCTCCTGCGAGTTGTCCTGAGTCTGCTCGGCCAGACGCGACAGACCGACGCTGTTGACGATGGTGACCGCGCTGACGAGCAGCAGCCAAGCGGCTGCGGCGATCTTGAGCCAGCGCGTGCGGGCGCCGTGCTCGGGCGACTCTTGCGGGAGCGTCATGGCCGCGCCTCCTCGGGGTGGTCCAAGGAAGCCGGCGCATGGAGGTGCCGGCTGAAGCAAACCTGGCGTGTCAGGTCATCGACCGACAGATCCCAGGCGGGGCCGGCCAGGGTCAGCAAGGCGTCGCGCAGCACCAGCGGGCCAAGGCGCAGATGCGCGGCTGGCAGCGGCAGCGCGTAGAGGGCGGCGGCGTCGGCAGCATCGCAGAGCCGGTAGCCCGAGCGCAGCAGGACATGCCGCATGGCGTCGCCCACGTTCGCATCGAGCGTGGGCGGGATGGAGACTTCCACGGTCTGCTGCAGCAAATCGCCCTGGGCAGGCTCCGGCACCAGCTCGACCAACGTGTAGCGGCCGTAGCGCATCACAGGAACCTGTGTGGCGGGCAGCGCAGGTGCGACAACTGGAGACGATGACTGGGCGGCGTCGATTGGTTTGACGGAGTTGACCGCGCAACCAGTGCTTAGGAGGCCGGCCGCGACGCAGCACAGACCAAGCCGGAATGGGTCGGTTGAGAACAGGCTGGTGGGATTTTGCATCGATTGGGCTCCTGGAAGTTTCCAGGTGCCACGATCGCCGCGTGGGCTGTTCGGTTCAGCAGAAAAAGGGACATGCGGGTTGACCGCTTTCTGCGCCCACTCCCCCAAAAGGGATAGCACCGGGATGAAGCAAAAATTAGGACTTTCGATCTGTAACCATCTGTTTACAGGTGAACTTACAGAGCGTCGGACGTTGCGGTTTTCGCGCCGACGCCCGCGCCCTCTCGCCCGCTGCGTTTCCTTCGGCTGCCCTGACGCAGTAGCTGGTTATGCAAGTCGGCCATCACTTTTTCCTGTACCGCCAGTGATGCCTGGGCCGCCGCGAGTTCGATTTCAAGGGCTTGACGACGTTCGCTCTCCCCGACGAGCGCGGCTTCGAGCACACTCTTGCCGCGAAGCAGCTCCTCAATCTGTAGTTCCCGCTCCTCCAAGCGCTGGCTCAACGACTCAGCGTGTCGCCCCGTTTCCCAGGCCGCCGCCATTTCCTCGCGGAGCGATCGCGCCTCCGTCTGAATCTGGTGAAGCTGCACATGGGCCTGCGAGAGCTCGGCCGCCAAGCGCGCGTTGTCCCGGCTGATCCCTGTCAGTTGATCCTGTTTGGTTCCGAGCGTCAGATTCAGTTGCCGCAGTTCGACCTGCAGGTGCTGGACCTGCTGCTCGTGCTGGCGCTGCTCCTGGTCGCGTTGTTCCTTGGCCGCCTGCCGGAAATGGTCCAAGGCTTCACGGGCATGGCGGTGTTTGTCTTCCAGCGATTGCCGGTACTGTTCACCTTGCGCCAGTTGTGACTGAAGATCGGCGGCCTGTTGCGCGGCCAGGGCACGTTGCACGGTCTCCTCTTGCAGCGTGAGGGTCGTCTGACGATGCCCCTCGCGCTCCTCGCTCAGGAGTGTTTCGGTGCGCTGCAACTGGATCCCGAGTGCGTCGCCGTCTTTGCGTTGCTGCGCGAGCGCGTCCTTGAGTTGGGCAATTTCGGCGGTGTAGCGGGTCTTCACCTCCGCAATCCGGGCATCCGCCTCTTCGTGCAAGCGGCCGGCCAGCCGGCCTACCAGGTCCTGAATTGCCTCGCTCACCGCGACCTGGGTGCCGCCGGTCCCGCCTTCTTCCTCCTCGATCTCCTTCAAATAGCGGTGAATCGTCGCCTTTGAGCCGGTGTTACCGAGTTCGACCCGGATGGCGTCGATCGACGGATGTCGGCCTGCGCACGCAGCGTGTCGCGTGCGCGCATGAAGATGCCACGTCTGGCCATGGCGGCACTCCCGATTATTACATACTGTATTACTGGTACGGCTCTACACACCCTTTTCGACGATTGGGCACCTCGAATAACGCGAGGTTTTCAATGAATCCTGCCGCCCAACGATGACCGCGACCGAATTCGGTTCGATTTCTATGACAAATCGCCGCTTTTCCCGGCGATGTCGCCCCGTTTTTACCTCGAATCGCCTCGGGCACCGGCGATTCGGCCCATTTCGGGCGTCAGAAGGCCTCGATTCCGGCCTCCTGGAGATAGACCTGCGCTGGACCTGGTTCCGAAAGCCGTTCTCCTTCAGCCAAGCTTCGCGCTCCTCCGACGGGTAGCCCCGATCGGCATAGACATCACGGCTCGTGTTGCTCGTGTCGAAGACGTTGTCAAAGTGCTGGCTGTCGTGCATGGAGGCGGTGTCGGTCTCGATCCGGCGGATGATCTTGTACTTCTTGTCGACATTGATCGACAGCTTGTAGCCGAAGTGGCTCTTGCCGTGCCTCTTCGTCCAGGTCGCGTCGGTGTCCTTCTGGCGCCGCTTCGCCGGCTTCCAGTTGGCGGCATCGCGCCTTGCTCGATGAGTGGAGATTACCAAGAAGTTGACCTGTCATTCTCAAAACGCCTTACCAGAGAAGTCTGCTCTATCCAGAGCAATCACGTTGATCA
>Ga0075163_10000674_pt1 | contig 44691 bp, 38 predicted proteins | sample JI1023141ADNA_FD_71478 | JGI IMG/M metagenome (GOLD analysis project Ga0075163, IMG submission 71478) | Wastewater effluent complex algal communities from Wisconsin, to seasonally profile nutrient transformation and Carbon sequestration -... | ecosystem: Engineered > WWTP > Effluent > Algae...
CGGCGAGCTGGTACCGGTTCGCGCGCGTGCAGCTGCTGCTGCTCGGCGCGAGCCTCGTCGCGGTCGGCACCGGCTTCTTCGTCGCCGCCAACTGGGACTCGCTCTCGGCGTACACGAAGATGGCCGCGCTCGCGGCGCTGATGGCCGGCGCGACGCTGGCGGGCGCGCGCCTCGGCCTGCACACGCTCAGCGGGCGGGTCGCGGCGCTGCTCGGCGGCCTCGGCTTCGGCCCGCTGCTCGCGCTCGTCGGCCAGACCTACCAGACCGGCGCCGACGCGTGGGAGCTGTTCGCGGCGTGGTCGGCGGTGCTGTCGGTGTACGCGCTGGTGATCCGATTCTCGGGCGCGTGGATCACCGCGATCGTGCTGATGCACACGACCGTGTTCCTGTGGCTGGACCAGTGGCTCGGCGGCTCGCCGCTCGAGGACGCGGGCCTGGCGATCACCACGGGCGTGGCGCTGCTCGACTGGGCGCTCGGCGTGACGCTGCGGTTCCGGGCGCCCGACGACCGCGTCCTGCTCGGCTTCGTGCTCGGGGTCGCGCAGGCGATCGCGCTCGTCGTCGGGATCACGGCGATCGTCGGCCACGGCTGGTCGGCCGCGCAGCTCTTCGCCGTGGCGGTCGCGCTCGGGCTCGCCGGCGCCGGCGCGTGGATCTTCATCGACGTGCGCCGCGACATCGGCCTGGTGCGCGGCCACGCGGCCGTCGCGGCCGGCCTGCTCGCGGTCGCGGAGGGCAAGATCATCTTCGACGTGTGGGGCATGCGCGAGCCGGGGCTGCTGCTGATGGGCCTGCTGCTGATCGTGCAGGGCTGGCTGTTCGGCGGCTGGCTGCTGCGGCTCGCGGCGCCGACGAGCGACACCGCCACGGACACGGACGAGGAGGAGGTCGAGCCATGATCCGGCTGCGCGACCTGCTGCAGCGAGGGGTCGACGCCGGGCTCGTCGCGCCGGCGCTGCTCGACCCGCTCGCGGCCGAGGGGCAGCGCGCGGGCGAGGTCGCGACGCGCCACTCGCCGCGCGCGCTGCGGCTGCTCGCGCAGGGCAGCTCGGTGTCGGTGTGGATCGGCGCGGCCCTGCTGGCGATGTTCCTGGTCCAGGCCGACATCGCCGAGCAGCCGGCGCTGGCGCTGCTGCTCGGGCTCGGCGGGCTCGCGACCGCGGCGTGGCTGGTGCGCCAGTCGCTGACGCTGCTGACCGTGCAGCTCGCGTGGGTCGGCGCGATCGGCGGGCAGATCCTCGTGATGGTCGCGGCGGCCGAGGCGACGAACGAGCAGTCGGCGCTCGCGCTCGTCGCCCTCACGCTGCAGGTCGCGACGCTGCTGTACATCCCCAACCTCGCGCTCGGCTGCGCCGCGGTGGCCGCCGGCGTCGGCTCGCTGCTGGTGCTGCTCGACGCGTACGGGCTCGAGCGCGCGGGCCTCGGGCCGCTGGCGCTCGCGCTCGGGGCGGCGACCGCGACGCTGTGGATCGGCGAGGCGCGGCTCGCCGCCGGACCCCTGCGCCGGCTGTGGCAGCCGCTCGCGTACGTGCTGCCGCTGGCGATGTTCGTGCCGCTGACGATGCTGACGCAGGCCCGCGCGGGCGAGCCGTGGCCGTGGACCCTCGGCTTCACGGCGCTCGCGGCCGCGGTCGTGCTGCGCGCCGGCGGCGAGGCGCGGCAGCTCGCCGGGGCGCCGCGCTGGGTCGCCCTCGCCGCGCTGGCGCTGCTCGCCGGCCTCGGCCACCGCGCGCCGGGGCTGGCCGCGGGCATCATGCTGCTGCTGCTGTCGCACCTGCGGCGCAGCCCCGGGCTGCAGGTGACCGCGCTGACGGCCACCGGGGGCTTCCTGTTCCTGTGGTACTACGACCTGCAGACCAGCCTGCTGACGAAGTCGCTGGCGGCGGTCGGCAACGGTGTGGTGCTGCTGGTCGGCGCGGCGGTGCTGCGGCGGTGGACGGGTCAGGCGCGCGAGGCCGCGAAGCAGACCGCGGCGGGGCGGCTGGCGGAGCTGCGCTGGCTGGCGGCGGCGCTGGTGCTCGCGCTCGGGGTGCCGGCCTACGTGGTGGCGGCCAAGGAGCAGGTGCTGCGCGACGGCCAGCCGGTGCTGCTGCGGCTGCGGCCGGTCGACCCGCGCTCGCTGATCCAGGGCGATTATATGGTCCTCGCCTACGCGATCGCCGACGAGGTCGAGCGCATGCACGCGCTGCCGCGCAGCGGGGCGATCGTCGTCCGCGTCGACGCCGAGCGCGTCGCGACCTTCGCGCGCCTCGACGACGGCCGCCCGCTCGCCGCCGACGAGCAGCGCCTGCGCTACCGCCTGCGCGGCCCGCAGCTGCGGCTCGGCGCCGAGAGCTTCTTCTTCCCCGAGGGCACCGCCGAGCGCTACGAGGGCGCGGCCTTCGGCGAGGTCGTCGCGGCCGCGAGCGGCGAATCGGTGCTGGTCGCGCTGCGCGACGCGCAGCGCCGTCGCCTCGGGACCCCGCTGCATTGAGTGCTGCAGGAGACTTGCGCGCAGGTGCGCAGTGCTGATATCCCCGCCGTCTCATGCACACGAAGCTTAACTTCTCGGTCCTCCTCGCCCTGCTGGTCGCGTGCACGCCGGGCGGCGGGGGCGCCACGGACGACGGGTCCTCGAGCGGAGATGAGACCACGGGCACGACGACGGGCGAGCCGGTCACCGACTCGGGGCCGATGACGACGACGGTCGAGCCGACGACGACCGGCGGGTCGTCCTCGAGCGGCGACGAGGGCAGCAGCACCACCACCGGCGAGCCGGCCTGCGTCGACGCGGACGGCGACGGCTTCGGCGCCGGCTGTGCGGCGGGCGACGACTGCGACGACGAGGTCGCCACCTGCGCGGCGGACTGCGCCGACCTCGACGGCAACGACCTCCCGGAGTGCGGCGAGGTCCCGGGCACCGGCGTGCTGCTGTTCACCGGCGGCAACGGCGGCGGCCCGGCGAGCGACCTCTACGTCGACAGCCTCGCCGGCCTGTACGGCGGCGCCGGCTACGACACGCTGACCGACAACTCGTTCGCGGCCGACTTCGTCAAGACCACCGGCACCATGCTGATCTTGAACCCGCTCGACGACCTCGGCGACAAGGTCGTCCAGGGCGCCCGCGGCCTGCTGCTGCGCGGCGGCCGGGTCGTGCTGATCATGGAGCACTGCAAGGACGGCTGCTACGGCAACCCCGACGGCGACAACGCGTTCCTCACGGCCATCGGCAGCACGCTGCGGGTCTCGGGCGAGGGCGGCGCGCCGCTGTCGACGACGCCGCTGACGCTCGCCGACCTGCCGCCGACCGCGGACATCGCCACGGTGGTCGCCTACTACTCGGGCTCGGTGGCGATCGGCGACGGCGTCGCGCTCGGCACGATGGACGGCGGCAGGGGCGACGTCGTGATCGGCTACGAGAAGGTGTACAATGGCGACGTCGTCGTCGCCGCCGACAGCTCGATCTTCGGCTTCATGCTCGACCAGGGCGACAACTCGGCGTTCGTCGTCGCGCTCGCGGCGAACCTGCTCGGCGCGGAGTGAGCCGGCGGTCGGGCGCGATGATGATGATGATGTCGATACGGCCGCTCAGCCGGCGAGGCCGACCGTCTGCAGCTCCGCGACGTACCAGTCGCCCCACTCCATGCGCAGCTGCATGATGAGGTGCTGCGGCGCCGCGGACTTCGACGCGACGCGGAGGCGCACGACCGCCTGCGGCGCGTACTCGCCGGGCACCAGCTCGACCTTCTCGATGTCGATGTCGTCGCCGGAGCTCATGCGCTGGGCGACCTCGGCGAAGGCGAAGGTGCGGGCCGCGTCGACGGTCTGGAGGCGGGCGAGGGCGGCGTCCATGGCCGCGTCGGCCTCGATGTCGCCGAAGAAGCGGGCGCTGACGTAGGCCTGGGCGAACTCGAAGAAGAAGCTGATGACCTGCTCCTTCGACAGCAGGCCGTCGACGCCGAGGGCGCGCATGAAGGTGGAGGTGCCGGTGCGCAGGACGACGTCCTGGACGGCGGCGAACGGGAGGTTGTCGGCGCCGGGGGGCTGGGACTCGACGACCTCCTCGAGCGCGGCGACGAATTGCCGGACGGGGAGCTTGCCCTCGCCGGGGATCTGCTCGGCGATGGTGCGCATCGTGTACGACCGGATCTTGCGCGCGTAGGTCGGCGAGAGCATGCGCCGCGCGGCCTCCAGCTGGCCGCCGTGGACCGCGTCGACGAAGCTGTGGGCCCGGTCCTGGGCGCGCGCCGCCTGCTGGGCCGCGGTGTCGAGCTGCGGGCGCTCCGCGAGCATCTGCGCGGCCTCGGCGATCGGGATCGCGTAGCCGCCGACGCGGTGCTTCCACGTCCACGACACCACGCCCACCGCGCGGCCGAAGCGGTCGAGCACCGGACCCCCGCTCATCCCGCGCTTCACGTTCTGCGTCATCCCGAAGAACGCGCCCGGGCCGACCGCCTGGTTGAACACCTCGAGCTCGCGCACCGTGCCCGTGCGCGCGACGAAGCCGGGCTTGCTGCCGTTGGTCCGCCCGTCCTTGCCCGCCGGGTCGTCCTCGGCGACGCGCGTCAGCAGCAGCACCTTGTCCGCCGGCTGCAGGTAGCGCGCGATCGGCTCCGCGGCGTCGGTCGCCAGCGGCAGGTACGGCAGCGGCTCCGGCGCGTCGATCTTCAGCAGCGCCAGGTCGCGCAGCGGGTCGATGTAGACGATGCGCACGCTGGTGAAGGTGCGCGCCGGCTGCAGCGCCGGGAAGGTCAGGTTATCGATGTAGTCGGCGTCCTCGACGACGTGGCGGTTGGTCAGCAGATAACCGGACGGGTCGACGACGAAGGCGAGGCCGCGGCCGACGTCGGTGGAGACCACGCCGACGGCCGCCGCGCCCTTCTGCGCGATCGCCAGCGAGGCGAGCTCGCGGCCCTCGGGGCCCTGCTCGAGGGTCACGCCCCCGACGCGGTTGCGGCCCGCGCAGCCGGACAGGAGGGCGAGGGCCAGCAACCAGGGCGACGCGCGTCGGATCAGGTGCACCAGGATCAGGCTACAGCCGGTCGACCCCCGCGGCCAGCGAGGCGCCGTGAACCGCGACGGGCGCGAGGCGAGGCGCGTCGCGGCGCTCGCGAGGCGCACGCGCGCCCGAACAGCGGCGAGGACCTCGCCTCCGGGTGAACCCGGGGACGGTGGGATACGGTGGGCGTCGCACGCAAATGACGGGGCTCCGGCGCGCGGGCCGTCCAGGAGCGCGCGCCGGGCTCGTTCACGTGCGCCGGCGATGCGGGCCCGCGCCGTTCACACGGCGATCATGCCGTCGATGACGCCGGGCTCGAGCTCGGGGTCGCCGAAGTCGTCGACGGGGCCGCCCTCGGCGTTGGTGAGGCCGACGGCGCTGAGGATCGTGTTGTGGAACTTGTTGTGATTGACGCCGCCGGCGTCGATGTACTGCCCGGTCTTCAGGTAGCCGCCGCAGCTGCCGGCGCAGACCCACGGGATGTTGTTGTAGCTGTGGCCGACGCCGGTGCCGAGGTCGTTGCACCACACGGCGACGGAGTCGTCGAGGATCGTGCCGGCGTCGGTGGTGTACATCGACAGGCGCGCGAGCAGGTGGGCGAACATTTTGGCGTGCTCGCGGTCGATGCGGTGGTGCTTGCCGAGCGCGTCGGGGATCGGGTCGCCCTCGGCGCCGTCGCTGTAGATGCGGTGCGAGATCTGGTGGTAGCGGGGGAACTTCACGCCATCGATCAGGTACTCGGTCCCGTCGTTGCCGTCGCCGATCTGCAGCGTCGCCGCGCGCGCGTAGTCGCAGGCGAACGCGAGCGCGACGAGGTTCATCTGCATCTTCACGATCGTCTGCATGCGGTCGTCCTGGCCGCTGTAGTCCTGCTGCGCCTCCATGGCGTCGATCTCCTCCTGCGGCGGGAGCTGGCAGGCGAGCTCGACCTCGATGTCGCGGATCGCCTCGAAGTGCAGCTGCAGCCGGTCCTGGTCGTCCGAGCTCAGCTTGGGCGAGGCCATCAGCGACATCATCTGCTCGCGCAGCAGGTCGTTGACGCTGGTCCGCCGGGCCTTGATCTGCTTGACCAGCTCCTCCGGCAGCGCCGTGATGCCGACCATCTTCGTGTACACGCTCCACGGGTTGCGGTCGGCCGGGCGCAGGTCCTTCGGGCCGCGGTACGACAGCACCTCGTTGATGTATCCGCCCATCGCCCCGGCGTACAGCGCCAGCGGCTCGGGCTGGCTCGGCTGGTTTCGCTCGCGCGCGATGCGGTTGTCGACCGACTCGCCCATCGCCAGCGACTTGTTGCCCATCGGGTCGTCGGAGACCTTCTGTGCGGTGAGCACCTGGTTGCCGCCGCCGCTGTGGCCGCAGCCGTTGCCCGGGAACGCGAATTTGGTGCCGCGCACGAGCAGCAGCTTGTCGGCGTAGTCGGCGAGCTCGCCGACGGCGCGGTCGGCGTCGACGGTGCCGAGCGTCTCCTTGGTGACGGGGCCGAGGTCGTGGGGCCAGAACTGCTCGGGCTCGTCGCCCTCGGCCTGGGCGCAGCCGTTGGCCTGGCGCACGAACACGGCGAAGCGCGGGCGCTCGGGCGGGGCGGCGCGGAGCTTGCGGGGCCGCAGGCCCTCGAGGAACGGCAGGCCGACGGCGACGCCGCCGGCGCCGTAGAGGAAGCCGCGCCGGGTGAAGTTACGGGTCTTGCTCATGGTGCCTCCGGGGCGCGGTACAGGAACGCGTCGCTCTTGGTCAGCTCGAGGATGATCTGCTTGATCGAGCGGGTGCCCGCGCGCGAGGCGTCGGCGACCCTCTGGATCAGCGCGTTGTCGGCCTTCTGCGGGCCGCGGGCGTAGCCGTACTCGAGCATGTGCGCGACGTAGCAGCGGTGCGCCTCGTCGCTGTCGGCCATCAGCTGCGCGAGCTCGACGGCGCCGTCGTACTGCTTCGCGCCGTCGCGGAACACGAACTGGTCGGCGGCGTCGACCGGCTTGCCGGCGTCCATCGTCTGCCAGCGGCCGAGCGGGTCGTAGTGCTCGAACGCGAAGCCGAGCGGGTTGATCAGGTTGCCGTGGCAGGCCTCGCCGCACGTGCCCTTGCCGGTGTGCCGCGTGATCCGCTCGCGCAGCGTCTCGCCCTCGACCGGCGGCGGCAACGGCGGGACCATCATCGGCGGCGGCGGCAGACCCGTGCACATCAATTGCAGGTTCATGAACACGCCGCGGTGGATCGGGTCGTTCTCGAACGCGCCCGCGTTGCTCGCCAAAAATCCGATCTGCGTCAGGATGCCCGCCCGCTGCGCCGGGTCGAGGTCGACCTTGACGAAGTCGTCGCCGAAGTCGCCCTGGACCCCGTAGAAGCCGGCCAGCGCGGCGTTGACGAAGGTGTACGGCGCGGTCAGCAAGGTCGCGAGGTCGCCGTCCTGGCCGAACACGACGTCCTCGATGAACATCATCGTCTCCGTCGCCATCATCCCGTTCATCGCCGGGTCGTAGCCCGGGAACTTGACGGGGTCCTTGTACACGTCGCCGTAGTGGTCGATGTGCAGCAGCTGGTAGTGGAAGCTGGCGACCATGGCGTGGGCGCGCGGGTGGTCGAGCATGCGCTCGGCCTGGGCGGCGACGCCGGCGGGGTCGGCGAGCAGGTCGGCGTCGGCGGCCGCGAACAGCTCGTCGTCCGGCATGGTGTTCCACAGCATGTACGACAGCTTGTTGGCGATCTCGTGGCTGCCGAGCCGGATCTTGCCGCCCTCGTCGACGGCGCTCGACTCGACGCGGTAGACGAAGTGCGGCGACTGCAGCATCGCCTGCACGACCAGGCGCACGCCCGCGGGGAAGGCCGCGAGGTCGCCCGGCGTGGCGACCCCGAGGTCGAAGACCTCGACGTGGCGCTCGACCTCGTCGGCGGTCAGCGGGCGGCGATACGCGCGGCGGCCGAACGAGGTGATGAAGGCGCGGGCCTGGGCGTCGCTGTCGCCCTCGGTCGGCGGGGCGATCTTCGCCAGCAGGGCCGGGTCGGCGGCGACGAGCTCGGCGACCTGCTCGGCCGCGCGCTGATAGTCGGTCCACAGCACCGACGCGACCTTGAGCGCCTCGCTGTTGTTGTCGAAGCCGCCCGAGATCGGGTCGCCGATGAACAGCGCGCTGAACCCCGTCGGCTCGGCGAGCCCGAACAGGTCCTGGACCGTGTTCTCCCACTGCGTGTGGCTCAACCGCGGATAACGCGAGGTCTGCGGCAGCGACTCCATCGCGTCGCCGGTGTCGCCGCTGTCGCCGGTGTCACCCGGCTCGGCGGTGTCGGTGGCGCCGCCCGAGCCGTCGGCGTCCGTGCCGCCAGGGTCGCTGGCGCCGCCGGGCCCGCCGCTGCCGTCGTCGCCGCTCTGCTCGCCGGCCCCCTGGTAACAGCCGGCGGCGAACACCAGTCCCATCGACCAGGTGGCGAGCGCCCGCGTGAATCTGCCTGGACAATCCACCATGGCGACACTCTACGGACCGCGCAAAAACTCTGTCAACGCCGAGTTTCGCCCGGTTCTGCCGGACCCCGCGTGTCGCCGCGAGCCCGCGTGGCGCGGGCCCCCCACGCGGCTCGGGGCGAACTGCATCGCTCCTGCGGCGCTCGTCGGGCGCTGCCGCTGGCGATGCACCGCCCCGGGGCCGCGGCGGCCCGGCGAAGTGCACGACGCGCGCGGCCCGCGGAGGGCGTCGGCCCCCAGTCACGGGCGCACACGCAGGAGAGCTCTCGCGGGCTCGCGAGCGGCCGCGCGTTGTAACAACCGCGAGCGTGCGGGAACCTGCAGATCCGTGCGCCTCGCTGCCTCGACCCTCGTGCTGCTGTGCCTCGGCGGCTGTACCCTCGCCGAATACGTGCTCCCCGACGGGAGCACCGATGATGAGAGCACCGGCGCGACCGGGCCGACCGGGACCACCGACACGCCGACCGGCGGCGCCGAAGCCAGCACCGGCACCGACACCTCGACCGGCGCGAGCACCGGCGCGAGCACCGGCGCGGACGACTGCAGCGAGGTCTGCAAGGCGGACGAGCTGTGCATCGCGGGCGAGTGCCGCGACGTCTTCGACCTCGACTGCGGGGCGTGCCCGTGCCCGGCGCAGTGCCCCGAGTCCGCGGGCTTCCTCGGCGCGAGCGACGAGAGCGACAGCGGGGGCGAAGGCGGCGACCCGGAGGTCTATCTGTGCTGCGACCGCGACACCGGTCCGATCTGCGTCTCGGGCGATCAGGGCGATGTCCTGACCTGTCCCCAAGGCCAGTAAGCGGGCTCCGTGAGTGGACCCGGTCGCAAACCTGCCCGGTCGCGGCGGGCGTCGCCAGTCCGCGCGAGAAGTCACGGTCGTGCGGGCCGGTGGCTGTGGTACGGTGCGATGGACCCCCATGGCACGCCTGCACCCATACCTCGCCACCTTTTCTGCAGTGCTTCTTTTCGCGCCCATGGCGGGCGCCGCGCCAGAGGGCCCCAGGACGCTCTTCGGCAAGGAGCTGCGCGAGGTCCCGGAGCCGAGCGCGGAGGAGCTCGAGGCGCGGCGGCAGGAGTTCGAGGCGGGGCTCGAGCAGCGCGGCATGGTGCTGCAGGGCGACGTGGTGATGCCGAAGGCGATGGCGGACGCGTACTACGGCGACCTGGTCGCGCCGCTGCCGGAGGCGGAGGCGTGGGAGGAGCCGCCGCACCGCTCGACGATCTTCCTCAACTTCTTCGGCGGGCCGCTCAAGTACGGGACGATCGCGTCGGAGGGCCAGTCGCCGTGCGTGCAGGGCAAGGTCGACTATCCGCCCTACAAGGGCTCGGAGCAGACGGCGCTGGCGATCATCCAGATCTTCAAGGACGCGGCGGAGCCGTACGGCCTGCGCATCGCCTTCGAGGAGGTGCCGCCCAAGCACCTGCCGTACAGCCAGGTCATGATGGGCGGCAAGTCGAGCTCGATCGGCCTCGGCCAGGGCATCCTCGGCGTGTCGTGCAACCTCGACTGCGGCGACCAGTGGCTGCGCGACACGACCTTCGCGTTCACCGAGGAGAGCAACAACGTCGGCGTCCTCGGCACCACCGCGCTGCAGGAGGCCGCGCACTCGTTCGGCCTCGACCACATCGCCGGCCAGAACAACATCATGTACCCGTTCGCGACCCTGGGGAAGAAGGTGTGGGCCCAGGAGTGCACGCAGTACGACGACTCGACCGGCGGCATCGGCTGCACGAGCGTCCACCAGATGTTCTGTCCGGCCGACGCCCAGAACCCGAAGGGCCGCCAGAACGACAACGCCGAGCTGCTGGCGTACTTCGGGGTCAACACCCCGGACGTCGAGCCGCCGACGGTCAAGCTGCTGTCGCCGATGGAGGGCCAGATGTACACCAAGGGCGACACGATCCACGTCGAGGCGGAGGTCGATGACGACCACCTCGGCTTCGGCTGGCACCTCGTCGTGCCGGAGCTCGGCCAGGACCTGCCGGTCTACTACGGCGAGAAGACCTGGGACTTCCCGGCCGGGGGCAAGGGCGAGTTCACGATCATCGTCGAGGCGCTCGACCACGACGGCAACGTCGGCTCCGACCAGCGCAAGATCTACATCGATTACGTCCCGGGCGAGGACCCGACCACCGGCGGCGAGGACCCGACCACCGGCGACACCCCGACCACCGGCCTCGACAGCAGCGACGACGCCGGCAGCAGCGGCGCCGACAGCAGCGGCGCCGACAGCAGCGACGACGCCGGCGACGTCGACGGGCCCCCGCCCGGCCTCACCACCGGCACCAACATGGACGACAACGACAGCGGCTGCTCGTGCCGCGACGCCGCCCCGACGCCCGGCCCGACCTGGCTGCTCGCGCTCGGCGGCGTGCTCGCGCTGCGCCGCCGACGACGCGCCTGAGCACGCACACGACCAGGGGACCACCGGCCCCGGGCGCGCCGCGGCGCGCTGCGGGGCCGTCGACATGGTGCGCGGCCGCGGGCCGTTTCGGCTAGCATCGCGGCATGCCGACCTTCGAGCAATATCTCGCCTGGCGCGTGGCCCTCGCCGAGCCCGCGCTCGAGCTCGACCTCAGCGACGCGGGTCTGACCGCGGAGGACCTCGACGCCGCCGCGCCGCGCCTGGACGCCGCGCTGACGGCGATGGAGGCGCTCGAGGCCGGCGCGCTCGCCAACCCCGACGAGGGCCGCCGCGTCGGCCACTACTGGCTGCGCGACCCGCAGCGCGCGCCCGAGCCGGCGCTGTCCGCCGCGATCTCGGCGAGCTGGGACCAGATCGACCGCTTCAGCGCCGCGGTCCACGACGGCACGATCGCCGCCCACGACGGCGCCCCTTTCAAAAATGTGCTGCTGATCGGGATCGGCGGGTCGGCCCTGGGCCCGCAGCTGCTCGCCGACGCGCTCGGCGGCCGCCTCCACGTCCTCGACAACACCGACCCCGGCGGCATCGCGCGCACCCTCGCCGCCCTGCCCTCGCTCGCGCACACGCTCGTGCTCGTGACCAGCAAGTCGGGCTCCACCGCGGAGACCCGCAACGGCATGCTCGAGGTCGCCGCCGCGTGCACCCGCGCCGGCCTCGACTTCTCACAGCAGGCCGTGGCGATCACCGGCGAGGGCAGCCTGCTCGACAAGCTCGCCGCAAAGGACGGCTGGCTCGCCCGCTTCCCGCTGTGGGACTGGGTCGGCGGGCGCACCAGCGTGCTCGCGCCGGTCGGCCTGGTGCCCGCGGCGCTGCTCGGCCTCGACTGGCGCGGCCTGCTGCGCGGCGCGGCGGCGATGGACGTCGCGACCCGCAACCGCACGCTGCGCGCCAACCCGGCGGCGCTGCTCGCCCACGCGTGGTTTCAGATCTGCGGCGGGCACGGGCGCAAGGCGATGGTCGTGCTGCCCTACGCCGACCGCCTGGTGCTGCTCTCGCGCTACCTGCAGCAGCTGGTGATGGAGTCGCTGGGCAAGCGCCTCGACCGGCAGGGCCGCGAGGTGTGGCAGGGGCTGACGGTCTACGGCAACAAGGGGTCGACCGACCAGCACGCCTACGTGCAGCAGCTGCGCGACGGCCTGCCCGACTTCTTCGCGGCGTTCGTGCGCGTGCTGCAGACCCGGCCGGAGGGCGCGCCGGCGATCGAGGTCGAGCCGGGCGTGACCTCGGGGGACTGCCTCGACGGCTTCTATCAGGGCACCCGCGCGGCGCTGGCCGAGCGCGGCCGACCGAGCCTGACGATCGGCCTCGAGCGCCTCGACGCGCCGGCGCTCGGGGCCGTGCTCGCGCTGTTCGAGCGCAGCGTCGGCCTCTACGCCGAGCTCATCGACATCAACGCGTACCACCAGCCAGGCGTCGAGGCCGGGAAGCTCGCGGCCAGGGCGGTGCTCGCCCTGCAGGGCAAGCTCGTCGCCGCGCTCGCGGGCGCGCCGCAGACGGCGGCCGAACTGGCGAAGGCGACCGACGCCGAGCCGTTCGCGGCGTGGCAGGTGCTGCGCCGGCTCGCGAGCGAGGGCAGGATCCGCGCGGAGGACCTCGCCGACCCGGCGCGCGCGACCTTCACGGCCCGCTGAGCGACGACTACGTCGCGGGTGCGCCGAGCGCCCGGCACTGCGTGCAGTCGCAGGTCCAGGTCACGATGTCGCAGGTGCACGCGCCGCAGTCGACGCGATCGGGGTGCTCCGCGCGCGGGCGCGGGCCGTCGTCGATCGCGCCCGCGCGAAACTCCTCCTCCTCGGCGACCGGGCTCATCTCGATGTTCGCGCCGCCGCGCGTCTGCATGGCCACGTCGGCGACCTCGAGCGCGCCGGTCAGCACGATCGTGCCGCCGACCTGGCGCATCTCGACCGAGCGCATCGTCACCGTGCCCGGCTCGTCGCACGCGAGCAGGGGCAGGAGCAGCGCGAGGAGGCCGGTGCGTGCGCGGGACATGACCTCATGCTGCCGTGCGCCCGCCGACCTGACACCGGACGCGGATCGGAAGGCCGCGCGTCGCCGGTCGCGCGGCACGCTCGCGGCCCGCCCGCCCGTCGGCGCGACAGCGACGCGGCGCGCGTGTACCCTCCCGCGCCGTGACCGCAGGCATTCGTCAGCTCCTGACCCTCGCGTGGCCGATCGTGCTCGCGCGTTCGGCCCAGGCGGCGATCGGCTTCGCCGACGCGGCGATGATCGCCCACCTCGGCGAGGAGTCGCTCGCGGCGACGACCACCGGGTCGCTGAACACCTTCGGCCTGACGATCCTGCCGATGGGCATCGTGTTCATCGTGCAGAGCTTCGCGGCCCAGCTCGTCGGCCAGCGCGACATCGGCGGCGCGCGCCGCTACGCGTGGTACGGCCTGATCCTCGCCGCCATCGCGCAGGTGATCGCGATCCTGGCGATCCCGCTGGTCGGCCTGACGATCGCGCAGTCGTCGTTCGCCCCGAACGTGCAGGCGCTGATGACCACGTACATCTCGATCCGCCTGTTCGGCCTCGGCGCCGCGGTGGCCACCGAGGCGCTCGCCAACTGGTACGGCGGCCTCGGCGACACCCGCCTCTCGCTGCTCGCCAACGTCACCGCGATGGTCACCAACGTCGGCCTCAACTGGGTGCTGATCTACGGCCACTTCGGGCTCCCCGCGCTCGGCGTCGCCGGCTCCGCGATCGCGTCGGTGATCGCCACCTGGCTCGGGCTGCTCGTCGTCGCCGTCGTGTTCGCGCGCGGCTACATGCCGGGCGCGGTCGTCCCGACGGTCGACGGCCCCGTGGCGGTCGACCCGGGGCCGCTGCGCCGCGCCGAGTTCACGCGGATGCTGCGCTTCGGCCTGCCCAACGGCCTCAACTGGTTCCTCGAGTTCTCGGCGTTCCTGGTGTTCGTCAACGTGATCTTCGCCGACCTCGGGACCCTCGCCGTCGCCGCGCTGATGATCGTCCTGCAGGTCAACAGCATCTCGTTCATGCCGGCCTTCGGGCTCTCGTCGGCGGGCGCGATCCTCGTCGGTCAGGCGATCGGCGCCGACAAGCACGACCTCGTCCCGGCGATCGTTCGCCGCACCGGGCTCGTCGCCGCCTCGTGGCAGGGCCTCGTCGGCGTCGCCTACTTCACCCTCCCCGTCCCCATCATGGCCATGTTCACCGAGAGCGACGAGGCCGCCTCCGAGCTCGCCCGCCTCGGCGCGGTCCTCCTCGCCATCTCCGCCGCCTGGCAGCTGTTCGACGCCGCCGTCATCACGATCAGCGAGGCCCTGCGGGCCGCGGGCGACACCGCGTGGGTGCTGTGGGCCCGCGTCGGCCTGGCCTGGGTCGTCTGGCTGCCGCTGTCGCTGTGGGTCGTCCACGGCCAGGGCGCCGGACCACCCGCCGCCACCGCGTGCATGCTGGTCTACTTCGTCACGCTCACCGTCGCCGTCGCCTGGCGGTTCCGCAGCGGCGCCTGGCGCCGCATCGACCTCACCGGCACGCGCTCGCCCGCCTGACCGGCCTCGCTGGACCTGTCCCGAAAGACAGGTCCAGCGAGCATCGACCCCACGGCGCCGCGCGAACGCGCGCCGCCGCGGCGCTTGCGTTCGCGGACCTGCGGCGGTAATCGTGATGACATGGCGGACCAGGACATCCCGCAGGACGCGCCCGGGCTCGCGCGCATCGACTTCAGCGAGGCCGACGAGGCCCGCATGCACCGTCTGGCCTGGGCGATGGGGGTGGTCGGCGTGCTGCAGACCGTCTTCGCCGGGCTCGGCGTGTTGATGGCGCTGTGGTTCACGGTGACGGTCTTCGGCCACATCGGGCGCGCGCCGCTGGCGGTGCTGCTCTCGGTCGTGATGATGCTGGGTGTCACGATCCTGCCGATGTGGCAGGGCATCGTGATCCGCGAGGCGGGCGAGTTCATCGGCCGCGTCGCCGGCTCCGACGACGACGATCAGGAGTACCTCGCGGCCGCGTTTCGTCGGCTGCGGGTGGTGTTCATCATCGAGGCGGTGCTCGCGGTGCCGCTCGCGCTGCAGATGATCTGACCAGGGAGGCCCGCCATGACCGTCAAACAGATCCCCTTCACGCAGGACGACCGGTCCACGATCCGCAGCACCTCGATGTGGATGTTGATCGCCGGCGCGCTCATGACCGCGTCCGGCGGCTACATGCTGTATCACCTGCTCGACGCGTTTCGGATCTTCGGCCTGATGGCCCTGCGGGTCCTGACCCTGCCGGTGCTCGTCGCCGGCGGCCTGTTCGGCCTCGGCATCCTGCTGCTGTTCGCCAGCCGCCGCTTCTCCGCCGTCGCCAGCGACGGCGACATCCGGGCGCTCAGCGGCGGCCTGCGGGCGCTGACGATCGTCTACGTCGTCCAGGCGATCCTGATGATCATCGGGGTCATCCTGTTCTTCGTCAGCTTCCTGCTGCCGATGTTCATGTGATCGCGCCGGGCGGCGTCACGGGCGAAAGCTCTTGTACTGCCCGATCATCACCGCGGTCAGCAACAGCAGCCCGAGCGCCTTGCAGACCAGCGCGAGGCCGAGCCAGCGCAGGCCGGCGATCAGCGCGGCCGCGTCGGCGCCGTCGAGCGCCTGGGCCCGCGCGAGCGCGCGACCGCCGACCAGCATCCCGACGATGTAGAGCGCGCCCATGGCGAGCGCCGCGAGCTCGAGCGCGCCGAGGCTGCCGACGCGCAGCAGCGTCAGGCCAGTGACCGCGATCATCAGGACGGCGGCGGCGACGACGGTCTGACGGGTCCCGGACAGCGCCTCGCGCTGGGCCGACGACAGGCGCAGGAGCGGCTCAGAGGACATGGCGCAGCTCCTTGACGAGCAGGGTCAGCGCGACGATCACCTCGAGCAGGAACACGTTGCGCACGCGCGCGAGCGCCGAGAACAGCAGCGGCTGGCCCCGCTCGCCGGCGCCGGCGATCTTCGCCAGGTCGCCGCCGGCGCCCACGAGCAGCGCGCCCTGCAGCGTCGGCGCGCCGACCTGAAACACGATCAGGATCAGCGCCACGATCGCCACGCCGTCGAGCCCGGTGATGCCCGGCCCGTCCTCGCCGTACAGCGCCAGCGTCAGCCCGGTGACCAGCAGCAGCAGCAGCGCCCCGGTCACCGCCGCCTGGACCGCCCCGAGCACACGCAGCAGGTTGACGGTGCCGGCGAGCCCGGCGGGCGGCACCACGGCACCCTGACCGTTCTCCTCGGAAGGATCGTCGAAGCGCTGGACCTCCATCGCGGCCGCGACGATAGCGGCCCCGCGCGGCCCTGTCCAGCGCCCGCGGACATGGTCTTCGGGACAGGCGCCTTTTTAGCGTCTTCTGGCGGCCTCGATGTTGCGCTCGAGCGAGCGCTTGATGTCCTGGCGCAGCTCCTCGGCGCGGGCGGTGTCCCGATTGTGCCGATCTCGCCAGACGTGCAGCACCGCCGCCACCACGATCAATAAGCCGCAGCCGATCAGCATCGCCGCGCTCCGCGACCCCGAGCGGGCCGGCGGCACGACGGGGCGACCGACGCGCGGCGCGGGCCGACCGACCGGGCGGCTCTCGAAGCCCGAGCTGTTGATGATCGTCGCGACCGTGCCGTCGTCGTCGGAGATGACGATCGAGTTGGTGCCGGTGCCCTCGAAGCTGCTCGGCGGCAGTCGGACCACGACCTCCCACGCCGGGCCCTCGACCCCGTGGAACGACTGATAAAAGGTGACCTGGCGATCGACCGCCGGGAGCGTCGCGCTCTTGATATGACTCTCCATGTAGGCCCGGGCGACCGCGACGACCTCCGCGAGCGTGCGCCGCGGCGGCCCGGGCGGCTGGCCCGGCGTCGTCAGGCGGCGATAGGCGACCGCCGCCGCCGCGTCGTCGACGATCACCGCGATCGCCCAGTCCGCCGCGGTCGCCGGCGGCGAGGTCGCGAACACCTCCCAGGCCGGCCCGCCGAGCGGCGCGAACGCGGCGTGGTACACCGGCCGCGGCTCGTCCAGCAAGGTCGCGGAGAACGGGTGACTGCGCTGATACTCGCGGGCGACGGCGAGGGCCTGGTGGGCTTCGAGGGTCATCGTTCACGCCTCTGGATCGTCACGCCGCGCAGCGTAGCCCGACCCGGCCCGCGCCGGCAACCGCGCGCATGCGCCCGCACGACCTGTCCGCACCTGTCCTTTGAGACATCTCAGCCGCGATGCAGCGCGAGCAGCTGGGCGGCCGCGTGGTCGGGGCTGAGCGCGCCGGCGCGGACCTCGGCCTCGAGCGCGGCGCGGCGGCGCTGGACCGCGGGGTCGCGGTGGAAGCGGTCGAGCAGCCCGGCCTCGATCGCGCGCTCGAGCCAGTACACCTGCTGCCGCGCGCGGCTCTCGGTGAACGCGCCCGCGGCCATCAGCGCCGCGCGGTGCTCGACGATCGCTTGCCATAGACCCGCGATCCCGTCGCCGGTGAGCGCCGAGCAGGTCACGACCGGCGCGCTCCAGGCCGGGTGTCGCGGGCGCATCAGGTGCAGCGCGCCCTGATACTCGGCGCGGGCCCGGCTCGCCGCGGCCGCGCCCTCGCCGTCGGCCTTCGTGATCGCCAGCACGTCGACCAGCTCGAGGATGCCGCGCTTGATGCCCTGCAGCTCGTCGCCCGCGCCGGCGAGCATCAGCACGACGAAGCTGTCCACCAATTGCGCGACCATCACCTCCGACTGTCCGACCCCGACCGTCTCGACGAGCACGACGTCGTGGCCGGCCGCCTCGCACAGCAGCAGCGTCTCGCGCGTGTGCCTGGCGACCCCGCCGAGCGCGCCCTGGGCCGGCGTCGGCCGCACGAACGCGCGCGGGTCCCGGGCCAGCGACGGCATGCGGGTCTTGTCGCCGAGGATGCTGCCGCCGCTGCGCAGCGAGCTCGGGTCGACCGCGAGGACCGCGACGCGGTGACCGGTCGCGGTGAGGTGCGAGCCGAGGGCCTCGATCAGCGTGCTCTTGCCGACGCCCGGGACCCCGGTGATGCCGACGCGGTGGGCCCCGCCGGTGAACGGCAGCAGCGCGGCGACCAGCGCCTGGGCGACGACCTCGTCGTCGGGCCTGCGGCTCTCGACCAGGGTGATCGCGCGGCCGAGCACGGCGCGGTCTGCGGCGCGCACGCCGGCCACGTACTCCTCGACGCCGAGGCGGTGCTTCGTCATGCGACCGGCGCAACATACCCGCGCGGACGTTTGACAGGCAAGCGCCGCTGCCCCTACGTTCGCCCGCATGACCACGCCGCCCCGCCTGTCCCTGCGCCTCGCCCTCCCGCTCGCCGCGCTCGCGCTCGCCGCCTGCGCCGGGGACCCCGACGACGACAGCGCAGGCGCCAGCGCCGAGGAGGGCCAGGCCGAGGCCGGCGGCGAGGGGGACGTCGAGCCGCTGTCGCTGCCGAAGGACTCGATGCTGCTCGGCATGCACTCGCCGCCGTGGAATGACCTCGGCTCGATGAACGCGGTGTTCGGGGGCGCGCGCGGGTGGCTGTTCGACGTCGTGTACGCGACCGACTACGACTGGGCCCCGGGCATCGGCGGGGGCGCGAGCGCGGCGGCGCGGGCCGGCTACAACGTGATGCTGCGCATCGACTACGCGCGCCCCGACGGCACCGGCTTCGCCGACGCCTCGCCGACGCTCGGCGCGACCATCCCGCCGTCCGGCGACGTCGGCCACTGCCTGATCCGGCGCGGCACCGACGCGCAGGGCAACGTCGTCGACAAGGGCCCGAGCCGCGAGGTCGGCGGCGAGCACCTCGACTGCTACCTCGCGTACATCGACGACATCGTGCGCGCCGCCCCCGACGTCCACGCGTGGACGATCGGCAACGAGATGAACATGAAGCTCGAGGCCAGGGGCTTCCCCGGCGGCGCGATCGACCCGGCCTGGTACGCGTCGGTCTACAAGGCCGCGAGCGCGCGCATCCACGCGCTCGCCGGCCACGAGGGCGACGCGGTGTTCCTCGGCGGCGTCGCGCCCGGCCCCACCAGCGACCTCAAGTACATGTCGGGCGACGATTTTTTAAAAGGGATGCTCGCCGCGCTCAAGCCGGCGGAGGTCGGCGGCGTCGCGCTGCACGCCTACGGCGGCTGGCCGCAGGTCGAGCACAACGGCGGCAAGCCGGCGAAGGACCTGTTCGCGGAGACCTACCGCGCGCAGCTCAAGGTCATCGACGCGGCCGGCTTCCCGTGCGCCCCGGCGATCGTGACCGAGTTCTCGGTGCACACGCACATCGGCGACCCGAACATCCACGACGAGCCGTTCACCGCCCAGTTCATCGCCGACGCGGTCCAGGGCATCCACGCCTGGAACTCGAGCCCGGACAACCACGCGCTGCTCGGCGCGGTGTGGTTCATCTGGGACTCCGGCGGCTTCTCCGAGGAGTCGCTGCGCCCGTTCTTCGCGGTCCGCCAGGTCGCCGGCCAGAACCCCGACAACAACCCCGCCCTGCGCTTCGCCGCCGTCGCACCGCAGTTCCCCGCCGGCCCCTCCGGCACGCCCGCGAAGTGCAAGGAGCCCCCGCAGCCCGCGCCCCCGCAGCCGCAGGCCGGCGCGTGCCCGTGCCTCGACACCCTCGACGGCAAGCCCGTCGACAACGTGTGCTTCTACGCCGCGCAGTACAAGGACTGCCAGACCCTCCTCGGCGCCGCGCAGTGCAGCAACGACGCGCAGTGGGGCCTCGGCTGGCGCCTCCACAACGACGCCGCGCAGGCCGGCTTCGTCTGCGGCGGCGGCGAGCCCCCGCCCCCGCCGCAGGGCGAGTGCCCCTGCCTCGCCGAGCTCGCGGGCAAGCCCGTCGACAACGTCTGCTACTACGCCGCCACCTACCCGGCCTGCCAGACCCTCCTCGGCGCCGCGCAGTGCAGCGACGACGCGCAGTGGGCCCTCGGCTGGCACCTGCACAACAACCCCCAGCAGGCGGGCTACGTGTGCGGCGCCGGCGAGCCCCCGCCGCCGCAGGGCACCTGCGCGTGCGTCGGCGGCGTCGACAACTTCTGCAGCTACGGCCCCGGCTACGCCGGCTGCTCGATGACCGCCCCCGGCGGCTACTGCGACCCGAACAGCGACGGCAGCTTCAGCGACGGCGACTGGGGCCGCGGCTTCAGCGAGTACGCCGCGCAGTGCGGCTGAGCGCCCGCGCACGACGAGCGCCGCGCTGGCGCTCGCCCGGCGCGACGACACGCGCACGGCGAACGACCGCCGCGCAGACGCGGCGCTCCGCTCGTCACGCCGTCACGCCGCCCCAGGTCCGATCGCGGTCGGGGCGACGCCGCGGCCGCGATGATAACTTCACGATCGATGCACCGCGCCTCCATCTGCGTCGCCCTCGCGCTCGCCTGCGGCCCCGCGAGCCCGGGAGATCCCGACGGCGCGAGCGACCCGGACCCCTCGACGACCGCCGACGAGACCGGTGACGAGACCGGCGACGTCCTGCCGACCACCGGTGATCCGCCCGCGCCCGATCCGACCACCGACGGCCCGCCGCCGCCGTCGGCCGTGTACGTCCTGTTCGGCCTGCTGGGTCAGCCCAGCGCGGTCGCGGAGGTCGAGCAGTGGCAGCCCGAGGAGGGCGCCTCGTGCTTCGCCGAGCCGACGCCGACCTGCGATCAACCACCGGACCTCGGCCCGCCGAAGTTGCTCGTCGACGGCGCGCTCGCCGGACCGGAGGCCGTCGTCCTCGGCTCGCGCGTCGCGGTGCTGTTCCCCTACGCCGGCTGCGACGTCGCCTGCGGCCAGTTCACCGTGATCGCGTCCGGCCACCCGGAGATCGGCGAGGGCGGCGGCGAGCTGCCCCCCGGCCTGCCGTGCTCGACCGCCGGCGCCGGCCTGTGGCTCGCCGTCGACTTCGGCCCCATCGACACGCACGCGCCTCGCTCGGTCGAGCTGACCGTCACCGACGCCTGCAGCGCGACCGCCGGCCCGCGCAAGCTGACCTTCGCCGCGCAGTGAGACCGGGCCGCAGCTAAAATTCGTGCCGCAATCGGCGCCTGTGGCATCCTCGGGCCCGCCGCCATGAGCATCACGCGCCTGACCCTCAAGAACTTCACCGTCTTCGCCGACGCGAAGCTGGAGTTCTGCCCGGGCATCAACGTCCTCATCGGCGAGAACGCGTGCGGCAAGACCCACGTGCTCAAGCTGCTCTACGCGAGCCGCACGGACCTCTCGGTGGCCTCCACTTCCGTATACGGACTTGAGGTCAACATACTTCGCACGTTCTTCGGCACACGTCCGGCGAGTATGGCCCAACTGCGACGTCACGACGGTCTAACGAGCCTCGGCGGCGTCCTCATCCATAACTCGGACGCCGGCACTCAAGCGACGCAATTGGACAGGCATCGCCCGATCGAAGTGGATCCTGACATCGTGGATCCACGCCCCACGAAGCTCCGCGGCGGCATCTTCCTCCCGCCACGCGACGTCATGGCGATGTATCCGGGTTTTGTCGCCGCCTACGAGAATCGCGAGCTCAGCTTCGACGCCACCTACTACGACCTGTGCCGCCAGCTCTCCGCCGCGCGTCTGCGCGGAAAGGCGGCCAGAGCCGTCGCCGACCTGCTCGCACCGCTCGAGCGTCTCCTCGGCGGCGAGGTCCGGCTCGAGAACGACGGCTTTCACCTCAAGAGCCCCGAGCGCGACATCTCCGCCCCGCTGCTCGCCGAGGGCTGGCGCAAGCTCGGCACCCTCGCCTACCTGATCGCCAACGGCTCGCTGACCGAAAACAGCATCCTGTTCATCGACGAGCCCGAAGCCAGCCTCAACCCGACGCTCACCGTGCAGCTCGTCCAGGTCCTCCGCGAGCTCGCCCACCGAGGCGTGCAGATCTTCCTGGCCAGCCACGACTACCTGCTCGTCCACCGGCTCTCGCAGGCCAGCGAACACGCCCTGAGCCCCCAGGTCCCCACGCGGTTCTTCGCCCTCCACCGCCCGGAGCCCGGCGCCGCGGTCGCGGTCGAGACCGCCGACACGCTGGCGCAGATCGAGCACAACGCCATCTTGCGGGAGTTCGCGCGCTACTACGACGACGAGCAGCGCTACACCCTCGACGAACTCGCCGCGCCGCCCCCACCGCCTGCGAGCAAGCCCCGGGCGAAGAAGCCGACCGCGAAGAAGCCGACCGCGAAGAAGTCGACCGCGAAGAAGTCGACCGCGAAGAAGACCCCCGCGAAGAAGACCCCCGCGAGCAAGCGGCGATAGCCATGGCCGCCGGTCCCTGCACCTACACCGAGGGCGACCTCGAGTTCACGTTCGACGCCACCTGGACGGTCGTGCTGAAGTGGGACGACACCGCGGCCTACCGCAACGCCCTCCACCATCAGGTCGAGGGCTCGCGGGCCGTCGACTTCGTCGGCCTCCGCGGGCGCGACCTGTACCTCGTCGAGGTCAAGGACTATCGCGGCTCCGAGCGCACGCCGACGACCCGCAGGACCCTGCGCGACGGTGGCACCGGGCTGGTCGACACGGTGGCCGTCAAGGTCCGCGACACCGTGGCCGGGATCGTCGGCGCCGCGCGGCTCGGACGCGCCACCGAGGCCGCCGCGCTGGCCCGCAGCCTCGTCGACGCGGGCGCGCCGCTGTGGGTCATCCTCTGGCTCGAGCACGCAGCGACGCTCCCGAACGTCAAGCCATCCGTCCAGGCCCTGCGCGACAAGGCCCGCGGCGGCGTCGAGACCGATCGCCTGCAGGCCGCCTTGCGCTGGCTCGGCGCCCACACCCTGATCTGCGCCCGCGCCGACCAGGCTCGCGTCCCCGGCATCGCGGTCCGCAGCACCCCGGGCGCGAAGCGCCGCGCCCCGCCCTCGCGGTGAACCCCGCGTCGCCGCGCAGTGACGACTACCGCGGCGCGCCGTCGCGGACGCGCTGCATGAACCACCACCGGTGGCCCTCGAGGTCCTCGGCCTCGTAGGTGCGGTCGACCCAGTAGTCCGCGCCGTAGTCCTTCGTCGTCGGCTCCATGACGATCTTCGCGCCGGCCGCCCGCGCGCGGGCGCAGTGGGCGTCGGCGTCGTCGACGACGACGCACAGCGACTGCGTGTTGGCGCCTCCGAGCGCGCGCGGGCTCCGGCGCAGCGGGTCGCCGCCGCCGGAGCCGAGCATGATCAGGCCCTCGCCGAACACCAGCTCCGCGTGCTTGACCTGCCCGTCCTCGCCGTCGACGCGCATCCGGACCTCGAAGCCGAACGCGCGCGCGAGCCAGTCGATCGCCGCCGATGCATCGTCATAAAACAGCGCGGATGAGATCCGCGGCCAGCCCTGGGGTGTCGCCTTCATGTCCTCGTGGTCCTTCGTGAAGGTGGTCGCAACCGCCGCGATGGTCGATCTTGCGCGCCCCCATTGCAAGCGCGACCCCGGCCGCCGCGGCGCTGTACGCCGCCGGCCGGGCTGGCTTATCATTCCCCGCGATGCCCCCCGCCGCGCCGCCACGGCCCCTCCCAGCCTGTCGGCCGGGCCGCACGACGCGGGCGCTGGCTGTCTTTTTGGCCATGTCCCTCGGGACACCCGCGACCGCGACGAGCACCGCTGCGATCGCCGCGGCTCCGGGCGGCGAGGACCCGGCGCTCGCGGCGGTGACCAAGCTCTACGAGGAGGGCATCGCCGAGCGCAACGCCGGCAACTTCGTGGCCGCGGCGGACGCGTTCACGGCGGCCTACAAGGACATCCCGCCGAAGTCGCAGCAGATCCGCGCCGCGGTGCTGTTCGACCTCGTCGACGCCCGCCGCAACGCCTTCGCCGAGGGCGAGGGGCCCGGCCAGATCTGCGAGAGCGAGCGCGTGCTCGTCGGTTACCTCGACGAGGTCAAGCAGACCTTCGGCGCCAAAGGCGAGAAGCTGCCCGACACCCGCAAGGCCAAGAAGCTGCTCGGCGAGGTCCGCAAGCAGATCGCCACCTACAAGGTCGAGACCCCCGACCTCGACTGCGCCACCGCCCCGCTCGAGCGGGCCGCCGCGCCCGAGCCCGAGCCCGAGCCCGCGCCGCCGCCGAAGCCCGAGCCGCCCGGCCCGACCGAGGCCGAGAAGCAGGCCGAGGCCGCGAGGGCCCGTCGCGCGCGCACCTTCGTGATCGCCGGGGCCGTGACCACCGGCGTCGGCGGGCTCCTGCTCGGCGTCATGGCCGGCGGCCTGGTGCTCGGACGCAAGGCCGAGCGCGACGGCGCCGAGCGCACGCAGGCGGGCATCGACGCCGGCACGCCCGTCTCCGAGGACGACCCCGACCTGCAGGCGATCGTGCGCCGCGGCAAGCTCGGCAACGGCCTGGCGATCGCCGGCGGCGTGCTCGCCACCGCCGCGCTCGCCGCCGGCGTCACGCTGCTCGTGCTCGGCCTGCGCGGCGGCAAGGCCCGCAAGCAGACCCGCGCGAGCCTCGGCCCGGCCGTGGCCCCGGGCTTCGCCGGCGCGACGCTGTCGCTGCGCTTCTGAGCCGCCCGGCGCGGGCTCCGGGCGCCGATGCATTTTTCTCGCGCGCGATCGCCCGGGCCCGGAGCGCCGGGTGCGAGGCGGATCCGTTATGCTCCGCTCGGTGCCACCGAGAACCGTCAGCAGGGGGCGACCAGGCCCCGGCGCGTCGTCCGACAGCGCCGACGACCTCGAGATCGACGTCGCCCAGCCGGGCGGCGGCACGCTGATGACCCCGGGCGGCGAGCACCCGTGGCACGAGCCCGAGTCGCTGATCGGCTCGCTGCTCGGCGAGCGCTACCAGCTCCTGCGCCTGATCGGGCAGGGCGGCATGGGCGCGGTGTACCTCGCCACGCACGTCATCATCGGCAAGCAGATCGCCGTCAAGGTCCTGAGCCCGGACTACAGCCGCAACCCCGGCGACGTCCAGCGCTTCCTGCAGGAGGCCCGCGCGGCCTCGCTGATCCGCCACGACCACGTCGTCGACATCGCCGACTTCGGCTACACCGACCAGGGCCAGGCCTATCTGGTGATGGAGTACCTCGAGGGCGAGGACCTCGCGCACACGCTGCAGACGGTCGGGCGCATGGGCTGGTTTCGCGTCACCAACGTGATGATGCAGATCGCGTCGGCGCTGGCGGCCGCGCACGCCAAGGGCATCGTCCACCGCGACATGAAGCCCGAGAACTGCTTCCGCGTGAAGCGCGACGCCGACGAGGACTTCATCAAGGTCCTCGACTTCGGCATCGCCAAGCTCGTCGACGACCGCTTCAAAAAAGGCGAGCACTCGCTGACGATCGAGGGCGGCATCATCGGCACGCCGGAGTACATCGCCCCGGAGCTGTGCCGCGGGCTCAAGGCCGACGCGCGCGTCGACATCTACGCGCTCGGCATCATCATGTATCGCATGCTGACCGGCGTGCTGCCGTTTCGCACCGACACCGACAATTACATGGCGGTGCTCAGCCAGCACCTGACCGACCCGCCGAAGCCCCCGCGTCAGCAGGCGCCCGACGCCGGCATCCCGCCGAAGATCGAGCAGATCGTGCTGCGCGCCCTGCAGAAGGACCCGGCCGACCGCTATCAAAAGGTCGAGGAGCTGATCGCCGCGCTGCGCGACGCCCAGCTCACCCTCACCGGCGCCAGCTCGACCGGCCTGATGACCGGCCTCAACGCCCTGCCCCCGGCCCCGTCGCCGGCCGCCCGCGAGCAGCCGGGGATGCCGCTCGCCATGGTCGTCGTGCTCGTCAGCGTGCTCATCGCGGGCATGTGCGCGATCGCCTGGACGCTGCTCAGCAGCAGCCACTCGACCGAAGATCCGCTGGCCGCCACCACGCCCCGCCCGACCCCGCCGACCGTCACGCCCACGCCCACGCCCACGCCCACGCCCACGCCGATCACGCCGACCCCGACCCCGCCGACCCCGACCCCGAGCGTCGCCGCGAGCACCGGCGGCGGCGACGACGACGGCGCGGCCGAGGGCAGCGAGGCGGCCGACATCTTCGACAGCCCCGGCGGCACGCCGCCCGCGCTCCCGGACACGCTGCCCGCGGCCGACTTCCGCCGCGAGGTCGGGCAGATCCAGCGGTCGCTCCGGACCCGCTGCCCCGGCCTGCCGGGCTTCGAGGTCGGCGCCAAGGTCTACGTCGAGCCGAGCGGCAAGGTCTCTCGCGTCGTCCCCGAGGGCCGCCAGGCCGGCTCCTCGTTCAGCGCGTGCGTCGTCAAGCTCGTCCGCCAGGCCCGTTTTAAAAAGGCCCGCAAGGATTCGGTGCACTCGGCCACGTTCAGGATCTAGAGCGGCGTTTAGAAGGGCGCGTAGAGGTCGACGCGCTCGGCCGTGAAGTTCATGTACAAATAGACGCCGGGGGTCGGCGGCATCGGCCCGTCGCCGTCGAGGTCGAGCGTATCGACGTCGGGGACGCTGCCCGGCGCCCCGTCCATCGGCACCGGGCACGCGTCGGGGTGATCGCTGCCGCGGATCATCGACCAGAAGTCGATCACCATGTCCATGAACGTGTACGTCAGCGTCTCCGCGTCGGCCTTGGGGATGAAGCCGTACAGGATCGCGTCGACCAGCGCGGTCGGGTCCGCGTCGCCGGGCTCGTACCGCGCCGAGAACTTGCCCATATACAGCGTGACCGCGTCAAGGCCCGGCAGCTCGAGCTGCAGGCTCGCGGTCGGGCTCGTCACGCACGGCGCGACCGGGAGGTTGAGCATCTCCACGTTCGCCGGGTTCACGGTCGAGAGCTGGACATCGAGGCAGTTGCCGTCGTCCTTGTTGACCGCGACGAAGGTCGTCGGCAGCACGGCGTCGTCGAGCACGCAGTGGTCCGCGCCCTGCGGGCAGTCGGCGTCGCGGTACACGAGGAAGGTCTGGGTGTCCGCGTCCGGGTCGTAGTCCTTGGCCAGCAGCAGCAGGTTCGCCTCATGGGCCTCGATCGCCGAGCTCACGCCGCTGTTGAGGAAGCCGGTGGCGTCCTGACAAAAGAGCGCGCCGAGGTACAGGTGCGGATCGACGATCTCCAGCCTGGAGACGCGAAACGCCGCGCCCTCGATGGGGACGCCGGGCGGCGCCGCGGTCGTGCCGTCGTCGCTGCTGCTCGCCGCCCCGCTGCTGCCCGTGCTCGCCGCGCCCGTGACGATCTCGCCGGTGCTCGTCGAGGTCGTGGCGTCGCCGCCGGTCGTGGGCACGACCGACCCGGAGCTCGTGTCCATTTCGCCGCTGCAGGTCGCGTCGCGGCAGCCGCCGGGCTCGTCCTTGAAGCAGCCGATCGGCGCGAAGACGACGGCCAGCGCCGCGAACAGCCATGCGTGTTCCACCTCGCCACCCTATCCGATCACGACGCGCACGGGCGCCCGCGAGCCATACGCGAATGGTGGCACGTACCCCGCCGCCGGCCCGCGCGACGTCGCCCGCGCACGCGAAAGAACTTCACGCCGCGGCTAGAACGGCGCGTACGCGTCGACGCGGTCGGCCGCGAAGTTCAGATACAGGTACACCCCGGGCGTCGGTGGTTCGGGCCCGTCCGTGTCCATGTCGAGCGCGTCGACGTCGGTCACGCTGCCGGGTAGGTCGTCCGTCGGCACCGGGCAGGCACCGGGGTGATCGCTGCCGCGCAGCGAGGCCCAGAGGTTGAACTTCACGTCGTCGACCGCGAACGTGAGCTGCTCGGCCTTGGCCTTGGGGACGAAGCCCCACAGCACCCCCTTGCGCAGGTCCGTCGGCGCCAGCTCGTCGGGCTGGTAGCGCGCCGCGAAGCGCCCGGCGACCAGCGGGACCAGATCGAAGCCCGGCAGCAGCTGGATCTGCATGGTCGTGGGCGGGCCGATCGTGCATGGCGCCTGCGTGTCGTGGATCTCGGCGAGGACGTCGGGGTTGATCGTCGCCGGGTCGAAGCCGACGCAGGGGTCGACGTCGCGGTTCTCCGCGCCGACCACGGCCGGCGCCACCGCGAGCGGGAGCACGCAGTAGGGCTCGCCGAGCTCGCAGTCCGCGTCGCGGAAGATCTGGAACTCCTGCACCGCGGCGGCGGGGTCGTAGTTCATCGCCGCGAACAGCAGGTTGGTCGCGTGCGACTGCACGGCCGCCATCATGCCGATCTGCAGGAAGCCGCTGATCTCCTTGCAGTCGGGCGCGTACAGCCGCGGGTCGACGAGCTCGAGCGCCGTGGTGCGAAACACCGGGCCGGCCAGCGGGATGCCCGGGAGCGCGCCGGTCGTGGCGTCCTCGCTCGCGGTGGTCGAGCCGCCGGTGGTGGACGCGCTCGTGGTGGTCGTGGTCGGGCTCTCGTCCGCGGTCGTGGCCGCGCTCGCGGTCTCGCTGGCGCAGCCGAACGCGGCGCAGCCGGTCGCGCCGCCGGCGTCGTGGAAGCAGCCGGCCAGGGCGAGGGCCGCCGCCCCGCACCACCCTGCTGCAACGATCCGCGCGCGCATCACGACACGTCGGCTCTAGAACGGGGCGTAGAACTTCACGCGCTTGGCGGAGAAGTTGAGGTACAGGAAGACGCCGATGGTCGGCGGCTCGGGGCCGTCGGCGTCGAGGTCGAGCATGTCGACGTCGGAGACGCTGCCGGGCATCATGTCCGCCGGCACCGGGCAGGCGTCGGGGTGGTCGCTGCCGCGGATCACCGACCAGAAGTTGATCTGCATGTTCATGAACGTGTACGTGATCATCTCCGCGTCGGCCTTGGGGATGAAGCCGTACAGGATCGCGTTGCGCAGCTCGGTCGGGTCCTCCTGGGTCTCCGCGTACTGCGCCGCGAACTTGCCCTGATAGAACGTGATCGGGCTCAGGTCCGAGGTGAGCTCGAGCTGCACGCTCGCGGTCGGGCTGGTCACGCACGGCGCGTTCGGGATGTTGATCGTGTTGATGTTGGTCGGGTTGACCGTCGACACCTGGACGTCGAGGCAGTTGCCGGCGTCCTTGTTGCCCGACACGAAGGACGTCGGCAGCACGTCCTTGAGCAGGACGCAGTAGTCCTCGCCGAGCGGGCAGTCGGCGTCGCGGTAGAGCAGGAACGTCTGCGTCGCCGCCATCGGGTCGTAGTCCTTGGCGACCAGCAGCACGTTGGAGTCGTGCTCCTGGACCGACGAGGTCAGCCCCGTGTTGACGAAGGCGGTGACGTCCTGACAAAAGAGCTTGCTGATGTACAGGTGCGGGTCGACGATCTGCAGCTGGTCGATGCGAAACGCCGGGCCCTCGAACAGGATGCCCGGCGGCTCGCCCGTCGTGCCGCTCGAGCTGCCGTCACCGGTGCCGGTCCCGCTGCTGCTCGTGCTCGTGCTCGTGCTCGTGCTCGTGTCGTCCCCGGTCGTCGGCGGGGTCGTGCCGGTGGCGGGGCCGGTGCTCGTCGACGCGGCCGCGGTGCACTGCCCGAGCTGCTCGCAGGTGTCGTCGAGGAAGTCGCCGCGAAAACAGCCCCCGCCGAGGCCCAGGGCGAGCGCGCACACGACGAGCGGAGATCCGCGCAGCACGGCGCCAGCATACACGATCGCCGCGCCGGCGGATCAGCGCGCCGCGCCGGCCTGGGAGCGCTGGAGCGCCCATGCATCGAGCGCCTTGAGCATCGCCATGACGATGCGGTCCTCCGCTCGCTTGCGCTGCGCCGCCGCGCCGCTGCCGCCCTCGCGCACGTTGCTGATGATGGAGAACGCCACCTGGGGCACCCCGTCCTCGCTGGTGATCACGCCGGACAGTCCGCTGACGCCGGCCATCGTGCCGGTCTTGGCGCGCACGCGCTTGCCGGAGCGGCGCAGCCGCGCGCGCAGGGTCCCGTCGGCGCCGGCGACCGGCAGCGCCGACAGCAGGCCGTCCTGGCCCTGGACCCGGTTCGCCACCGAGATCAGGTCGACCAGCGCCGTGGTCGTGACCCGCCCGCGCTGGCTGAAGCCCGAGCCGTTCTCGAACACCAGCGAGGCGGCCGGCAGGCCGAGCGCCTCCCAGTACGCCTGCACGACCTCGGCGCCGTTGTCCCAGTCGCCCGGGTTGCCGGTCATGCGCCACCCGAGCGTGCGCAGCAGCTGCTCCGCGATGAAGTTGTTGGACCACGTCAGCGCCCCGCCGACCACCTGACGCAGCGGCGGCGACTCGCGGCGACCGACCACGCGCGGCTGGTCCTCCGGCGCCGGCGCCGGCCCGCGCGTCACCGACAGCGGCGGCGCACCTGTCCCTTCGGACAGCAGCATCGCCAGCGCCCCGCCCGTGTACAGCCCGGGGTCGACCACGCGGCGGCGCACCGACAGCGAGCGACCGCCGCGCAGCTTGCCGGTCAGCTCGACGACCGTGCGCGCCTGGCCGTCGACGGGCATGCCGGCGTAGGTGCGCACGGTCAACACGCCGCGGCCGACGGTCGCCTGGTCGTCGACGACGAGGTGCGTGCTCGGCGGGTGGAGCTCGACCGTGAGGCGGGCGACCTCGCCGCGCCTCGGCCGCGCCTTCGGGGCGCGCACCGACACCTGCACGGTGTTGAAGTCGAGGCTGAGCGCGCCGCTCGGGGCCTGATACGACACGCCGGGGCCGACGTCGGAGAAGCCCGGCGCGAGCGTGCGCGGCGAGAACGCGAGGTCGTCGACGACGATGCGCCGCGGCGCCGCGCGGTCGACCTGCGCCGCGATGTCGTCGGCCAGCGAGCGCAGCGCGAGGTGGTCGATCGTCGGGTCGCCCTCGCCGACCACGTGCAGCGCGTCGCCGTGCTGCAGCGCCCGCGTCTCGAAGCGAAACTCCGGCCCGAGCAGGTCGAGCGCCGCCGCGGTCGTCAGCAGCTTGTTGTTGCTCGCCGGGTTGAGCGGGGCGTCGCCGCGGTAGTCGAACAGCACGTCGTCGGAGGCGAGCTCGCGGATGTGCACCGATACGTCGGCGCGGCGCTCGAGCGGCGCGACGATCTTGCGGATCTCCGCGTCGAGGGCGGCGCCGTCGAACACCGCCGGGGGCCCGGCCGCCGCCGCCGTCGCCGCCGCCTGCTGCGCCTCGCGCTCGACCCTGCGCCGCGCCAGCTCGGCGGCGAACTCCCGCAGCCGCGCCCTCAGCGGCGAGCTCGGCCCGACCAGCGGCGCGATGGCCTGGGGGATCGTCCTGCGCCCCGGCGCCGGCGCGCGCCCGGGCTCGTCGATCCCCACCGCGATCGCCATGTCCGAGAGCACCTGCTCATCGCAGCCGACGCACAGCGCCGCCGCGAATGCGACCACCAGGCCCACGCCGCCATGGCACTGCATCGGCGTCCCGCCGTCAAGTCCGCGAGTTCGCACGCCCCGCCGCCGAGCATCGCAGCCCGGCGGCGGATCGACAAGCGCCCGCAGCATTTACACCGACCTTCACGCCTTGAAGGTCATCAGCGGGCGCAGGCGGGCGACGACGTCGACCACCCCGGCCTCGACCTGACACGCGATCACCGGGCCGATCGGCTTGTACGCCGCCGGCGCCTCCTCGACGCGACGCTCCTCGCGCAGGGTGATGCAGTCGACGCCGCGCAGCCCGAGCGCGTCCTCGTCCTGCGCGGTGTGGTTCGACATCGTGAAGCGCGAGCGGGCCCGCCCCGCGCCGTGCGACGCGCTGCAGAGCAGCGAAGGATCGCCGCGACCGACCAGCAGGTACGACGGCGCGCCCATCGAGCCGGGGATGATCACCGGCTGCCCCGCGTGGGCCGGACACGCGCCCTTGCGCGTGATCCACCGATGCGCCGGCCCGTCCATGGGCAGCGTGATGTTGTGCGGCAGGTCGTAGACCAGCGGCGCGGCGATCCCCGCGCCGAAGATCTGGCGCAGCCGCAGCCGCATCAGCTCGGCGAGCAGCAGGCGGTTCACGAAGCCGTAGTTGGCCGCCGTGGCCTCGGCCTCGAGGTAGCCCGCGACCAGCTCCGGCTGCTCGGCGAGCGACAGCGCGAACAGCCCCTCCTCCGGGTGGCGCTGGCCCTTCGGCCAGGCCGCGCGGGCCTTGTCGCGCCACGCGGCGCCGACGTGCTTGCCGACGCCGCGCGAGCCGGAGTGGATCATGAACGCGAGCTGCCCCGCGCGCACGCCCCACGCGTGGGCCAGCGCCTTGTGCTCGACGGCCTCCACGACCTGGATCTCCACGAAGTGGTTGCCGCCGCCGATCGTCGCCATGCCGCCGTCGCGGACCTGCCCGTCCGCCGGGACCAGGTCCTCCGGGGCCCAGCGCGCGTGCCCGTCGAGCGCGCCGCCGAGGTGCACGCGCTCGAGCTCCGCCGAGATCTGCGCGAAGTCGGCGCCCGCGAGCGCCCCGAGCGGGCGCTTCGCGACGCGGTCGATCCACCCGAGCAGGCCCTCGTGGAACAGCGCGCGCATGGCCTCGGACGTCATCGGCAGGTCGCGGGTGCCGAAGAAGTAGTCGCCCTTGAGCAGCTCGACGAGCTCGTCGCGCCGCGCGAGCAGTTTGTCGGCCGGCAGGTCGACGACGTGCAGGCGCATCCCGCAGTTGATGTCCGACCCGACCGCCGCCGGGATGACCATGCCCTCGGTCTCGACGATCGACCCGATCGCCACGCCCGCGTCGCCCGGGTGAAAGTCCGGCGAGGCGCACGCGCGCCGCACCTCGCCCCCGCCCGGGTGACGCACCGCCATCAGCCCCGCGAGCTGACGCAGCGCCTTCGCCTCCACCGGAAAGTCGTCCGGCAGCAGCACCTCCGCCGGCAGCTCCGGCCCGTCCTTGCGCCGCACCCGGTACACCCGGCCCTCGCGGCTCACCTCCAACCCCTCGCGGCCCAGCGCCGCGAACAGGCGGTTCAATCGCTTGTTCGGCTGCATGACACATTCCCCTCACGGCCCGCGCACGCGCGGGCGCCGGCGTGCGCGCCACCTGGCCCGCACGACATGACCCCGAGGACAGGACGCAAGAGACATGCGCGCCCGCCCGGTTCACCTGAGATGGACACCCCGTGGTAGCAGCCGCGGAAGCGTGGGCCGCTGAAACGCAGGCCCACCGGCGTTGCTTCAATCATCTCAACGAAAATTTTCGCGGGCGACAAGACCACCGGTCCGCGCGCGACCGCGCCGGGGGTCTGACTGCGGCGCCGCACCGCGTCGGCGCTGCCCGGACCTGCCATGCTCGCTATCGGGCCCCAGGACACAAACCCTTGAATTCACGGGACTCCCGGCGCGCCCGGGACTTGCTAGGTGGGCCGCAGAGATTGACCTTATGGCACTTCGCACCCTGCTCCCCGCCCTCCTGTCGCTCCCCCTCCTCGGCGTATTGCTCGCGCCGCAGCGCGCCGACGCCTGCTCCCCGCCGCAGTTCTTCATCGAGCGCACCTTCCCGGCCGAGGCCGCCGTCGACGTCCCGATCGACGGCGTGGTCATCGCGGTGGGCGAGAGCTTCGGCGCCCTGGTCAAGGTCGAGGTCCGCCTCGGCGATGTGCCGGTGCCCGGCGCGCTGATGGCGGTCGGCGACCACCACGTGTGGCGCTCGGACCTGCCGCTGCTCCCGGACACGGAGTACGCCGTGCACGTCGAGGGCATCGAGGAGTTCTCCGACTTCCCGATCGACGAGCGCGACTTCACGTTCAAGACCGGCGCCGAGCCGGCCCCGGCCCTCGACCCCGCGCTCGTCGACGCGAGCGCCGAGGCGTGGGACAAGGAGATCCTCGAGTGCGTCGCGGAGTCCGAGCCCGGCGACTGCAGCGACTGCGGCGAGTGGAAGGTCGTCGAGGTCCAGCACCGCATGCGCCTGCTCGCCGACGTGCAGGGCCCGATCGGGCCGTTCGTCGGCTTCTACGGCAGCCGCGTGGCGATCGGCCCGAACGCCGAGGCGCTCGTCCCCGACGGCCTGGTGCTGCAGCACGAGGGCTCCGGCACGATGAACCACACCATCGACCTCGGGCCCGCCGGCGAGTGGGAGGGCGACGAGGTGTGCGTGCGCGCCGAGGTCGTCGACCCGCTCGGCGCCGTCGCCCAGGGCGAGGTGTCCTGCATCGACATCAGCGAGATCGACGTCGAGCCCCCGCCCGACGAGACCACCGGCGGCGACGAGACCGACACCGGCTTCGTGACCGAGACCGGCGGCGAGTCCGAGGGCGGCAGCGCCGACAGCAGCGCCGGCGAGGACGCCGGCTCCGGCGAGTCCGGCGACGAGCCCACCGAGTCCGGCGGCGCCTCCGAGGGCAGCGCCGGCAGCAGCGACACCAGCGACGCCGACACCAACACCAACGAGGACGACGGCAAGGACACCGGCTGCGGCTGCCGCAGCAGCGATAGCCCGAATTGGTCCGGCGCGCTGCTCCTGCTCGGCCTCGGCCTCGTCCGCCCCCGGCGCCGCCGCTGAGCGGCCCGGCGCGGACGACGAGACAGACGCCGCGCGCCCCTCACCGGGTCGCGCGGCGTCGCCGTATCAGTTGCGGAAGAACCGCAGCATGCTCTCGAACCATCCGGGCTTGCCGGTGAGCTGCTCGAGCTCGCCGTCGTCGAGGTAGACGCCGCCGCAGGTGAAGCACTTGTCGAGCTTGACGTCGCGGAACTGGACCTCGGCGAGCTCCATGCCGCACTTCGGGCAGCGCATCCAGTGGAGCTGCTTCTGGCGCTCGCGGTCGACCTCGGCGACCTGCGCGTGACGGCGCTGGACCGCGTCGCGCTGCAGCTCCATGGCGACGCGGGCCTGATACTCCTGCTCGGACTCGTTGGGTCGACGACTCATACGACCTCCATCCTTCCCGCCCTGCGCGGAATTCGAATCACCCGCTCACGCGATCACGGACTCTTGCGCTTGACCGGCATCAGCTCGCCGGGCTCCTCCGGGGGCTGCGTCGGCGCGGGCTCGGGGCTCTCCTCGTGCTTGGCCAGGTACGCGTTCGCGGCCGCGTTGCCGGGGTCGAGGTTGCGCAGGCGCTTGTAGTAGTCGACCGCGACCGAGGTGCGCCCGAGCAGCTCGGCCGAGCGGGCCGCGCCCGCGACCGCGTCGCGGTTGCTCGGCGACTGCTGGATCGCGCGCTTGTACCAGGTGAGCGCCGAGTCGTGGATGTTCGCCCGCGAGAACCCGGCCCCGAGGCAAAAGCAGAGGTTGAAGTTCTGCATCGGGTCGGCGCCGCGGTCGACCGCCGCGAGCAGCAGCTGCACGCCCGCGGGGTCGCCCTGGCGGACCTTCTGGCAGCCGGTCGAGATCATGACCTCGACGCGCTCCTGCGCGATCTCTCCGGGGCTCGGCGGACGGATCGCCGTGTTCTTGGTGTCGGGCGGCGTGCCCGGCGCCGTCGGCGTGCCCGGCTGCGGCGGCGTGGCCGGCTCGTCCTCCGGGTCCGACGGCGGGACCGCGACCTCCGGGTCGCCGTTCTCCGTGACCAGGTTCTGCCGGTCGATCGCCTCGAGGATCGTGCTCGCCGCCGGCTGGTCGGCGACCTTCTCGATGACGCCGCGCAGCAGCGCCTGCGCGCCCTCGACGTCGCCGCTGCGCCACAGCGCCAGCGCCAGCACCGACTGCGTCAGCGTCGACGGGTTCGCCACCCGCTGCAGCGCCGTGATCAGGCCCGCCGGGGGCGTGCGCGCCTCGCCGCGCCACAGCGGCGCGCCCTTGATCAGCGCCGCCAGCTCGTCGCTGTTCGCCGGCAAGGTCCCGAGCGGCTGGCCCTGGACCAGCGCCTGCAGCACCTGCACCCGCCGCAGCGCGTCGCCGTCGGCGCCCTCGCCGACGGCCGCGAGCAGCTCCGTCGCGTACTCCGGGTCCTCGGCGGCGCGCGTCTGGGCCTGCCCGCCGAGCGCGGTCGGCTCGATCGTCACGGCGATCTTGCACGCGAGCGCCCGCATCAGCACAAGCTCCGCCTGGGCCACGCGGGCCTGGTCGACCGCGGCCGGCGAGCGCTTCGGGTCGTCGATCACCCGCTGCAGCGCCGCCTGGACCTTGTTGGTCTCCTTGAGCCCGAGGTTGCGCGTCGCGGCCCGCGCCTGCGCCAGCTCCTGCGTCGGCACGTCGCTCGCCGCGGTCTTCGGCGTCGCGTCCGGCTCGACCTTCGTCACCGGCGCCGACGCGCCGAGGTTGAACACCTTCTCGCGGATGCTCGGCACCCCGAACACGATGCCCGCCGCCGCCGCGATGCCCAGCAGACCCCACAGCGGCGCCGAGCTGCGGCCCTCCGCGACCTTGACGATCACGACCTCCGGCGGCCGCGTCAGCTCCGCGGTGTCGCCCGCCACCGTGTCCTCCGGCGACTTGTCCGGCAGCGGCGTCGGCTCCGCCTCGCGCTCCGCCAGCATCCGCAGCTCCGCCGAGCGCGCCGCCGCCGCCGCGAGCTTCAGCTCCGCCGTCCGCGCCGCGCCCTGGCTCCGCTGCTCCGTCGTGTCCCCGCGCCGCGACTCCGACGTGTCCCCGCGCCGCTGCTCCGCCGTGTCCCCGCGCCGCTGCTCGTCGCGCCGCGGCTCCGCCGTGTCCCCGCGCCGCTGCTCGTCGCGCCGCTGCTCCGCCGTGTCCCCGCGCCGCGGCTCCACGCGCCCGCCCTGCTTGAGCTCCGCGGTGTCGCGCCGCGGCTCCGCGCGCGACGTCGTCGGCTCGCGGTGGCCCGCCCCGCGCGTGTCCTGACGCGTCTCGGTGCGCACGTCGGGCCGCGGGCGGGTCTCCGAGCGGCCGTCGCGGCCGGGCACCGGGGTCTCGCGCGTGGGCTCGACGCGCTGCATCGCGCCGGTGAAGGTGCCGGTGGCCCGCTCGGCCCGCTCGGCCCGCTCGCGCTCGCGCGCCCGCTGGCCGTCGACCGCCTGCACGGCCTTCTCCGCGCTGGCCGCGGCGGCCCGCGCCAGATCGGCGACGAGGATCGGCTGGCTGCGCAGGCGGCTCGACTCGATCGTCTCCGGCACGTCCCGGCCGCGCTCCTCGCCGCCCGAGACCGCCTTCGTCACCGCCTCGAGCATCGACGCCGGCCGGTTCCCGCTGCCCGCGTTCCCGCGGCCCTCGAGCCCGATCGCCGGGAACGCCCGCGGGTCCGGCACCCCGGGCCCGCGCCCGCGCCGCGACACCGGCGTGTCGAAGTCCGGCGGCGCCGGCAGGGCCGTGTCGAACTCCGGCGGCGCCGGCAGCGGGTCGTCCTCGGTCGCGCCGACCCGCGGCGAACGGACGCCCGAGCCCGACCCGAGCGAGCCCCCGAGCGCGTTGAGGTTGAAGCGCACGGTCTCCTCGCGGCGGACCTCGTCGACGCCGGCGCCGAACGCCGGCGGCGGGCCGAGGTCGGTGACCGGCGCGACCTCGGCGGCCTTGAACACGCGCGGCAGGCCCTCGGCGCCGATGAACAGCGCCGACAGCTCCGGCAGCTCGCCGAGCTTGATCCACGACGTGCCGGTGCGAGAGATGCGGTCGTCCGGGCGCAGGCGCCCGTCCGCGACCTGCTCGAGCACGCGCCGCAGGTCGGGCAGGGTGGAAAGGTGCTTCTCGACCGTGGTCAGCTTCCACGGCGCCGGCATCGCGTCCGGGTCCGGCTCGGCGTGGAACATGTGCGAGCAGACCGAACAGCGCAGCGTCACGCCCTCCGGACCGACTTGGCTGGGGTCGAGTGCGAACTCAGTGCTGCACTTGGTGCATCGAATGATCACGGGCTAGCTCGCTGGCCGCACCATAACACAGACGCGACCCGGCCCTGCAGGGACGGCGCGCGCTGGGGTGGAGGTGGGCATTCGGGTCGAGAACCGGGGCTCACAGGCCCCGGGGCACAGCGCCGGGCCGAAGACCCGGGCGCCAAAACAGCACAGAGGACGGGATCTTCCGGCGCGGACAGGGCTGAAGCCGGGGCTGAAACAGGGCTGAAACGGGGGCTGAAACGGGGGCTGAAAGCAGCCCTGAACAGACGGTCGCGGCGGGTCATCCCGAGGCCAGCGACACGATCCCGCCGAGCGCGGTCGCCAGCACCGCCGTGGCGAGGAACACCGCGAACAAGATCATCGGCAGCGGGGTCCGCTTCACCGGCTCGAGCCCCGCCTCCGCCTTGCACCTCGGACAGCGCGTGCGCTCGCCGCCGTGCTCCGACAGCGCGGCCTCGGCGGAGGCCTGGAACCGTTGGTGGCACCGGGAGCAGTGGTACTCCATGCCCCATGGGGTACGCCGCGCCCGCGCCGGTGTCAACCTCGGGCCTCCCGGTCGCGCCCGGACCCGAAGCGGGGGCCCCCGCTTGCTTTTGCCGGCCGAGCGTCGTACGCCCGAAGGCCGTGGAGCCCCGCCGCGTCCTCCTGGTCGAAGACGACGCCAAGCTGGCCGCCCGCACGGCGGAGTACCTGCAGGACCACGACTTCACGGTCGAGGTCGCCGGCGACGGCGAGCTGGGCCTGGCGCGGGCGCTGACGGGCGAGCACGACGTGGTCCTGCTCGACCTGATGTTGCCGCGCCGCGACGGCCTGTCGGTGTGTCGCGAGCTGCGCCAGCGCTCGGCGGTGCCGGTGCTGATGCTCTCGGCCCGCAGCGAGGAGATCGACCGGGTGCTCGGGCTCGAGCTCGGCGCCGACGACTACCTGGCCAAGCCGTTCAGCCCGCGCGAGCTGGTCGCGAGGATCCGCGCCGTGCTACGCCGCGGCGCCCCCGCGGCCCAGCAGCAGCCGGGCCTGCGCCGCTGCGGACCGCTGGTGGTCGACCGCGACCGCCACCGCGCCAGCGTCGAGGGCGCCGCCTGCGAGCTGACGGCCTACCAGTTCGACCTGCTGTGGATCCTCGCCGGCGCCCCCGAGCAGGTCCTGACCCGCGAGCAGATCCACCAGCGCCTGCGCGCCATGCGAGGCGAGCCCGCCGGCGACTTCGACCCCGCCGTCGACCGATCGATCGACGTCCACCTCAGCAAGGTCCGCGCCGCCCTCACCGCCGCCCACCCCGGCGGCGCCGGCCTCATCCGCACGCTGCGCGGCGTCGGCTACATGCTCGCGCCCCCCGACGCGAAGGGCCACGAGCCTTGAGCGACCCCCCGCCGCGACCGCCGTCGACCCCGCGCGCCGGCCTGTTTCGCCGCATCTACCTGACCTTCATCCTCACCGTGGTCGGCTTCGCGGCGCTCGTCGCCCTCGCGGTGCTGAGCCTGTCCGACCACTACGACGCGGCCTGGGTCGAGGCCGTCGACGTCGCCGTCGCCGCCCGCGAGGACGAGCTCGCCCGCGCCCTCGCCGACCCGCCCGCGCTCGCGCGCCTGCTGCAGACCCTCGCCGCCGAGCTCGACCTCCGCGTCGCCGTCCGCGACCCCGAGGGCAACCACCTCGCCGGCGACCCCGAGACCCGCACCCCCCGCGGCCGCGGCGGCCGCGGCGGACGCAACCCCAGGCACCTCGCCCGCCTGCAGCGCGGCGAGCCCATCGTCCAGCGCGGCGACCGCGACCCCGCCCTCGCGTTCGGCATCTTCGCCGCCGACGGCACGCTCGCCGCCGTCCTCAACCTCGACACCGGCGACCGCGGCGCCGCCCGCACGCGCCAGCTCGCCCTCGCCCTGCTCGGCCTGCTCCTCGCCCTCGCCCTCGGCGCCTGGCCGCTCGCCCGCTCGCTCACCCGCCGCCTCGCCCGCCTCGAGCAGGGCGCCGGCCGCATCGCCGCCGGCGAGCTCGGCCACCGCGTCCCCGCCGACCACGACGGCGACGAGCTCGAACGCCTCGGCCACGCCTTCAACGACATGGCCGCCCAGCTCGAGGCGATGCTCCGCGGCCAGCGGGCCCTCCTCACCAACGTCTCGCACGAGCTGCGCACCCCGGTCGCGCGCATGCGCGTGCTCGTCGAGCTGCTCGGCGAGCGCCTCGCCGGCGCCCCCGACCCCGAACACCCCGTCGCCGTCCGCCTGCGCCGCGGCATCGGCGAGCTCGCGGAGGACCTGCTCGAGCTCGAGGGCTTAATTAGCGACCTCCTGACCTCGGGCCGCCTCGACCTCGCCGGCGGCCCGGCCCTGCAGCGCACCCGCGCCGAGCTGCTGCCGCTGCTGACCCGCGTCGGCGCCCGCGTCGGCGCCCGCGTGCGCTGCGACCCCGACCTCGTCGCGGAGGTCGACCTCGTGCTCGTCGAGCGCCTGCTCGCCAACCTCCTGCACAACGCCCGCCGCGCCTGTCCCGAAGGCCAGGTCGACCTCACGGCCGCGCGCGAGGGCGCCGCGCTGGTGCTCGCCGTCGAGGACGAGGGCCCGGGGATCGCCCCCGCCGACCGCGCGCAGATCTTCGACCCCTTCACCCGCCTCGACGCCGCCCGGGCCCGCGACCAGGGCGGCGTCGGCCTCGGCCTCTACCTCTGCCGCCAGATCGCGCAGGCCCACGGCGGCACGATCTGCGCCGAGGACCGCCGCGACGGCGCCCGCGGGGCCCGCCTCGCCGTCTGGCTCCCGCTCGCCGCCGACCCCTCCCCGCCGCACCCGACCGCCGCCGCGCCGTGAAGCTCCGCCCGCGTGGTATAGGCGCGGCCATGGAGACCTACCAGCAGGCGTTCATCGAGCTGCTCGTCCGCCACGAGGTGCTGCGCTTCGGCGACTTCACCCTCAAGTCCGGGCGTCGCTCGCCGTACTTCGTCAACGCCGGGCAGCTGCGCACCGGGGCCGCGATCGCCGGGCTCGGGCGCGCCTACGCGGCGTGCCTGCAGCGCTCGGAGCTGCGCTGCGACCTGCTGTTCGGGCCGTCGTACAAGGGCGTGCCGCTGGCCGTCGCCACCGCGATCGCGCTGTCCGAGCTCGGCCACGACGCCCCGTTCTGCTTCGACCGCAAGGAGCAGAAGGACCACGGCGAGGGCGGCTGGTTCGTCGGCACCGCGCCGCAGGCCGGCATGCGCGTGGTGATCGTCGACGACGTGATCACCTCGGGAAAGTCGATCCTCGAGAGCGTCGCGCTGCTGCGCCGGACCGCCGACGTGCAGATCGCCGGGGTCGTCGTCGCGGTCGACCGCCAGGAGCGCGGCAGCGGCGACCGGACCACTCTGGCCGAACTGCGCGACGAGCTCGGCGCGCCGGTCCACGCGATCGTCACGATCCGCGAGGTCGCCACCCACCTGCACGGCCGCGCCGTCGCCGGCCGGGTGGTCATCGACGACGAGCGCCACGCGGCGATCGCCGCCCACCTCGCCGAGTACGGCCCGCGCCGCTGAGACCCACCGCTCACGGCGTCTCGGCCGCGGGGTCCCGGTCGCCGAAGAGCTCGCGCAACCCGGCTTCGAGCCGCAGGGCCACCTGGGCGCGCGCCTCGGGCTCCGGGTCCATCGCCACGATCGACCGCGCCGCCTCAGCGAGCAACGCCGCGTAGGCGTGCATCTGCTGCAGCGACGCGTCGACCACAGCCGCGAAGGTCCCGGAGATCAGGCCCTGCACGGACGCCGGCAGCAGCTCCGGGCGCGTCACCTGGCGCCGCTCCAGCGCCGCGCGCGTGCCCTTGCCCGGGCGCGGCGGCCTCGCCCGCGGCGTCAGGGACTCGGCGACCATCAGCAGGTCCGCGGCCAGCCGCGCGCGCGCGGCCTCGTCGAGCGCCAAAAATGCGGGCGAGGTGCGCAGCAGCGAGTCGGGGCGACGAAAGATAGGATCCATGGTTCGGCCCCCGGCGCGGCGCAGCATATCAGCTCGCCGGGCCCGGCGAGGGCCCGCAAACACCGCAGCAAACGGGCGTCCTCGCGCCTGCGGGGCTCATCTGGCCTCCGGGACAGGTCGCACCCGACCCCGCAAGCGCACCCGCGACCACCTGTCCTCCGGGACATGTTCTCCGCGCGCCCCCACGGCGTCGCCCTGCGCCCCCGCCCGCGCCCCGCCCGCGGCCGCTTGACACCCGTATCTGCGGCCGATAACGAGGATGTCGTGGGGACCATGGGCCTGGACAGCAGGGCGCGCTTGTTGACCCTCGCGCTCGTCGCCGCCTGCGGCGACAGCGGGGGCGACGGCGACGACGGCAGCGCGGCCGACACCGCGAGCGACGGCGGCACCGTCGACGACACCGGCGCCACCGACGACACCGGCGCGCCGGCCGGCCCCTGCGCCGGCATCGAGCCCGGCGACGACGTCGTCCGCAGGCTCAACCGCACCGAGCTCCGCAACACCGTGCGCGACCTCCTCGCCTACGACGGCGACGCCGCGGCCGGCCTCGCCCCCGACCCGCTGAGCTTCGGCTTCGACAACAACGCCGAGGCCCTCGGCGTCACCGCCCAGCAGGCCGGCGAGTACCTGCTCACCGCCGAGAAGCTCGCGCTGTGGGCCACCGCCGACGCCCGCCTGCCCGCGCTCCTCGGCTGCGCCCCCGACATCGCGGCCGCCGGCGCCGCCGCGCAGGAGGCGTGCGTGCGCGCCTGGCTGCCCGACTTCGGGCGCCGCGCGTACCGGCGCCCGCTCGCCGCCGACGAGGTCGACGCCCTGCTCGCCAGCTACGCCCGCGGCGCCGCCGACAGCTTCGCCGACGGCGTGCAGTACGTGCTCACGCGCATGCTCCTCGCCCCCGCCTTCCTCTACCGCGTCGAGCTCGGCCTACCTGTCCCCGAGGACAGCAGCGTGGTCCGCCTCGACGACTGGGAGCTGGCGACCCGCCTGTCCTACCTGCTGTGGCAGGGCCCGCCGGACGACGCGCTGCTCGACGCCGCGGCCGCCGGCGAGCTGCAGGACCCCGACAGGCGGGCCGCGCAGGTCGACCGCATGCTCGCCGACGAGCGCGCGCGCGCGACCGTGCAGGACTACTTCCGCCAGCTGCTCGAGCTCGATCAGCTGCAACACTTCAGCAAGGCCGGCTACGCCGCCTCGCTCGCGCCGGTCCTGCGCCGTGAGACCGAGCGCTTCATCGACCACGTCATTTGGGACGGCCCCGGCACCCTGCGCGAGCTGCTCTCGGCCGACTACAGCTTCTTGGCGACCGACATCGCCTTCATCTACAACGTGCTGCTGACCGAGTTCCCGCCGGGCGCCGCGCCGGGCGAGCTGCACCGCGTCGACCTCGACCCGACCCAGCGCGCCGGCCTGCTGACGCAGGCGAGCCTGCTGTCGATCCTCGCCACCCCGACCAGCACCCGCCCGATCGCACGCGGCAAGTTCATCCGCGAGAAGCTGCTGTGCGCCGCCGTCCCGCCGCCGCCGCCCGGCGTCAACGCCACCCCGCCGCCGCCCGACCCGGCCGCGACGACCCGCGAGCAGTACGAGCAGCACGCCAGCGACCCGGCCTGCAGCGGCTGCCACGCGACCTTCGACGGCCTCGGCTTCGCCTTCGAACACTACAACACCGTCGGCCTCTACCGCGCCGAGGACAACGGCAAGCCGATCGACGCGTCCGGCCAGGTCCCCGACATCGACCTCGGCGGCCCCTTCGACGGCGGCGTCGAGCTCGCGCTGCGCCTCGCCGACAGCGAGCTCGCGCTGCGCTGCGCCGCGACCCAGATGCTGCGCTTCGGCCACGGCCGCGTCGAGACCGCCGCCGACCAGTGCACCCTCGACGCGCTGACCGCCGACTTCATCGCCGCCGACGGCGACATCCAGGCCCTGCTGCGGTCGCTGACCGCCACCGAAGCGTTCCTGTACCGCCGCGCCGGAGGTGCGAAGTGAGCAAGCCGACCCGCACCCGTATCAGCCGCCGCGCCGTCCTGCGCGGCGCCGGCCATGCCGCGATCTGCCTGCCCTTGCTGGAGGCGATGGCCTGCGACCCCGGCCCGCGCGCCGGCGAGACCACTTCGCGCTCCGGCACCACCCCCAGGCGCCTGATCGTGTTCTTCATCCCCAACGGCACCCTGCCCCCGGCATGGTTCCCCGACCCGAGCCCCGAGACCGACTTCGTCTTGAAGCCGCTGATGGCCCCGCTCGCCCCGTTCCGCGAGCAGCTGCTGATCCTCAGCGGCGTCGACAATCAGGTCTATTTGAAGGGCCTGGTCGACAACCACAACGAGGGCATGGCGACGCTGCTGACCGGCCGCCAGGCGGGCGACCTCGCGCTGCCGGTCGAGGCCCGGACCACCTATCAGGGCAACGGCATCTCCCTCGATCAATACGTCGCCAGCCAGATCGGCGGCGACACGGTGCTGCCGACGCTCCCGATCGGCTTCGAGGACTACGTCTGGCTGTACGACCAGAACAAGAACCAGATCCACCACAACGCCAGCCCCGCCGCGCTGTTCATGCAATTGTTCGGCGACCCCAACATCGACCCCGAGGCCCTGAGCAAGCTGACCGCCCGCCGCAAGAGCATCCTCGACGACGTCCAGTCCGATTTTAATAAGTTGATGCCGAAGGTCAGCAGCCGCGACCGCGTCAAGCTCGAGGAGCACCTCGAGGCGATCCGCGCGCTCGAGCTCGGGCTCGGCAACACGACCTCCTGCAAGCCCGACACGCCGATGTACCCCGGCGGCTACCCGCAGCCCCAGGACGACCCGATGGGCACCCTGGGCATCCCGCTGTGGTGCCAACATATGACCGACCTGCTGGCGCTCGCGCTCGCCTGCGACGCGACCCGCGTGTCGACCTTCTTCATCCGCCACGGCGGCGGCGGCCAGTCGTTCTTCCCGTGGCTCGGCATGGACATCGTCCCGGAGGAGCCGAACCTCCCGACCACCGAGCACCACGCGATGTCCCACTCGTGGCCGACCCAGCCGTACCCCTACGATAACCTGATCAAGATCCACACGTGGTTCGCGGAGCAGCTCGCCATGCTCGCGGGCAAGCTCCAGGCCCAGTCCGAGCTCGGCGGCAGCCTCCTCGACAACTCGGTGATCCTCGTGTGCTCGGAGAACGCCGAGGGCAGCCACACCAAGGTCAACATGCCGTTTTTGCTGATCGGCAGCGGCGGCGGCCACTTTCGCACCGGCCGCCACGTCCAGTGCGGCGGCGTCCCCCACAACCGCCTGCTGCTCTCCGTCGCCAACGCGATGGGCGTCGCCACCGGCCCCGAGGGCTCCGCCGACACCTTCGGCGACCCCGACTTCGGCGGCGGCCCGATCGCCGGCCTGACCTGAGCCCGGGTCCCCGGCGTCCGTGTTACCGTCGCCGCGTGCGTCTCCTCGGCTCGCTCCTGCTCGTCGTCGCCTGCGTGCCGCCGACCGCGAAGGAGGCCCGCGCGCCCGCGTCGCCGCCGACATCCGCGACCGAGCCG
>Ga0075163_10000675_pt1 | contig 44652 bp, 38 predicted proteins | sample JI1023141ADNA_FD_71478 | JGI IMG/M metagenome (GOLD analysis project Ga0075163, IMG submission 71478) | Wastewater effluent complex algal communities from Wisconsin, to seasonally profile nutrient transformation and Carbon sequestration -... | ecosystem: Engineered > WWTP > Effluent > Algae...
GACTTGATCCTGGAAATCGTGCTGGTTCGCGGCCTGACCGCCGAGACCTTGCACGTTCTGGACACCGACGATGTCCCAACCCGAGAAGATGCCGCCGTCGCCGCCGTTCGAGAGCCCGTCACCGTTGTCGTCGTGGTATCCGGACAGCGTCGCCGCCGTGCCGTTCCAGTTGACCTGGTCGTAGAACGGTTGTCCCGTCACCGTGGGCGCGTAGCCGGCCGCGTCGAACTGGCCGTTGCTGCGCACGTTGCCCTTCGAGTAGATCGTGCTGCCGTAGAACCAGCCCCAGTTGTTGAGGAAGTAGGCGTAGTTGAACACCTCGCTGGGCGCGAGCTTGTAGCGCACGGTCGTTCGCACCGCGTGCCAGGCCGACACTTGGCGTCCCGCGGCGAGCTCGTTGGGAGCCTCGGGCAGGTAGCCGGTCGCGTCGATCGCGATCGTGATGCTCGTCGACGTCTGCTCCAAGCGGTTCAACGAGACCGAGTACGAACCGGCGCGCTCCGTGCCGTTCGAGAGCGACTCGCCCACGTACAGGTTCAACGTGGATCCGGCGGCGAAGAGGCCCTCGAGACCACCCAGCGGATCGTGGACCTGCGAGTTCTTGACCGCGGTCCCGAGGAAGCTCATCGCACGCTCGACGCCGGCCTCGGCCAGGTACTGAGCACGCACGGACTCGACGGAGCGCCGCGACTGCTTGACCTCGACCGCCGAGGTGAGGCCCACCGCCACGAGCATGCCGAACATCGTGACGAGCACGACGAGCGTGCCGACCAACGCGGATCCGCGGCGCGACTTGGCGGCCCGACGAATGCGACGCGACGACGAGTCAATTCCGATTCTGAACATGGAAAACAGCCCTCATTCCTGCGTTGCTCGGTGCGTCACCCGTGGTCGCGATCGTGACTTCCCACACGTCGCCCGTCGCGGCGACACGGAACCCGCGCGGCGTGCTCTGCCCGTCGCGGATGCCGGTGACCAGGAGTTGCGTGCTCTGGATCGTGCCGGCCCCGTCGAGGTACTGACGGATCAGTTCCTTCGTGGCCGAACCGTCGATCGCCGTGGCGTTCCGGACGGTGTACTGGACGCGCCAACCGGACTGGTTCTGCGACGTGGCGTCGTTGCCGAAAGTGCGGTCGTAGACGCCCCACCCGTCGACGCCGCCGACGGTGATCGGCTGCTGCAGGCGCAGCTGCGAGTTGCCGTCGGAGAGCGTCGTGACCGTGATGGACGAGCCCGAGGCCGTCTTGAGGTCGGCCGTGAGGAGTTGGGTCGCCTCGCGCACCTGGGCATCGACGTTCGCGACGCCCGTGACGATGGTCTGCGACTCCTGACCGACGTCGACGACGACGGCCAACGCGTAACCGACGACGCTGAAGATGACGAGCGACACCGACAGCTCCACGATGGTGAAGCCGCTTCGAGCGCGTCGCGCGACGTTCGCGAGGACCTTCATCGGTTGCTCCTCAGCGTGGCGATGCGGCACAGCTCGCGACCCGACTGAAGGTCCGTCACGACGGCTTGGACCTGGATCAGGTCGACCGAGGACGTGAACACGGTCAAGTCCGCGGAGTAGTTCGAGGAAGACGCCGCGGCGCCGTCGTAGATGCGGTTGCCGTTGAACGACAACAAGTTCGTGTACGGTTGCGCGGACAGGTCCTCCATGACCGTCTGCAGGAACGCGCCCGCTTCGCTGGTGCGACGCGCGTTCTTGACCGCGGTGATGCTCTGCGAGAACGATCCCGCGGACGCCAACAACACCGTCGCGACGACGGCCAACGCGATCGTGACTTCGATCAGCGTCATGCCCGCACGCCGCGCGAGCCTGCCTTCCCCACCTCGACCGAGCTTCATGTCCGGGTGCCCCCTCGCACCCTTCCCACTGCCATGCCTCGACGGTCTGCCGGACCGTGATGCAGGCCTCATCGACGTGGGCACTCGACCGGCCACAGACGTGATGCGATTTCCTATGTAACGCTCGTGTGGAGGCCGCTTTCACACTCCACTTCGGCCATCACCGGTGAACGGAAGCTGCCCCGGATCGTGCACCGAGGCGCGAACTTCTTTCCGGTCCGAACCGTTGGTGATCGATCGCGAGTGGGGACGAAGGAACGTCGGGGGCGCGACACGCGTGGTCCACGGCGCAGTTCATCGCGCGTCCCTCGAGACCAGGTCCGCCACACGGCGTCCGCGGCGCGGCACGTGACGCGGCACGTGACGCGTCGTCCGCGACTCGCGGCTCGCGGCTTCCTCGCCGGGCAGGTCCGGCGACGTGCGCCGAGAATCACGAGGCACCGAAACGCGACGATGCGCCCCACGCGGAGTCACGTGGGGCGCATCGTCGTGAGCGCGTCGGCGATCGTTTCACTTGCCGCCGGGACCGCCACCCTCCGGCTTGAACTTGCTGTGGCCGGCGGACTTCATCGCGCCGATCTTGTTGCGGATCATCGTGTCGGCGTCCTTGTACTTGCCGTCGACGACGAGCTTCTCCGCCTCGCAAGTGAGCGTGAGCGTGTCGAGCAACGTCTTGCGATAGTCGTTCACGAACGCGGCCCGCTTCTTCTCGTCGACCTTGCCCGCGGCGTCCGGCGTGGCGCCCTTCGCGGCGATGAGCGCCGTCTCGAGCTTGGAGAGCTCGTCGAGTGCCGCGGCGCGCGTGTCGGCCGTGATGCCCTTGCCCAGAGCCTTGAGTGCGTCGTTGATCTCGCGCATGGCCTTCTCGATCGTCGCTTCCGCGGGCGCCGGCGCCGCGGCCGCCTCCGGAGCGTCGGCGTGCGCCGCGTGGACGCTGTTCGAGCCGACGAACACGATCGTGCCGGCGGTGATCGCCGCGATCGCGGCGACGGGGAGGGTCAAACGGCGCATGGATCCAACGTGCATCATGGAGAGGTCTCGACTCGACGGGGACTTCAGGGACTCGATCGCACCACGCCGCCGACCGCGGACGTGGCCGCCGGCGAGGGACCGTCAGCCTACGCAGGACACCCCGGTTTGTGGGGCCCGAGTCGCCGGACCGGAGTCGCATGGCGAGTCGAGGTGAACCGAGTCGAGCCGAACCGAGTCGAGCCGAACCGAGTCGAGCCGAACCAGGGTGAATCAGGTCGAGCGCAGGACTCCAACCCGCCCTGCATCGCAGCGACACGGGGCCGAGCCCTCCTCGAAACGAAGAATGCCACCGACCCGGGGATGGCGGTGGCATTCCTCTCTCTCGCTCGAACGATCTACGCGGGCGAGTACTGCATGCCGCGGCGCTCTCCGCGCGTGGCGACGGCGCCTTCTTCGATCAAGCGCTTCATGACCGGGCGAATGAGCTTGCTGTCGGTCCCGAGGGCGGCCGAAATCTCCTCGCCGCGTTGTCCCGGGTGTTTGCGCACGTAGTCGAGCAACGTGTCGCGATCGACAGCGCCGCCGCGAACGCCGCGTTTCACGCTCGAGCCCTTCGGCGTCAGGGTGACACCATTGAGGCTGAGGCAAGCCGACAAGGTCCCACGAGCTTCCTCGAGCGCCTTGCGCATGGCCTTGTCCTCGGTTTCGGCCATGGCCTTGTCGAGGGAGCGCATCGCCGCGGAAACGTATTTGAGGGCCGGGTCCTTCTTGACCTTCTTGGCCTCCGCGCGGTTCTTCAGCGCGGCGATTTTGGCTTCCAGCTCGGCAATGAGCTGTTCTTCGGTACGACGGGTCTTGGTTGTCATGATGCGATTCGCGATCAGTGGTGAGTACGACGGATAGACGGAATCGCGAGCTGTCGAAACGAGCCGCCTCGGGAAGAGGCGGCCACGCATTCCGAGCGAACTACTTCTTCTTGCCGCGACGAGAGGCCTTCTTGGCCTTCTTCGCGGGCGCCTTGGCGGCGGCGGGAATCGCGGCGCCGGCGGCGTAATACGTCATGCCGCGACGTTGGCCCTGCGTGCGAACCTTCTTGTCCGCGATGAGCTTCTTCATGGGCAAACGCATCGTGCCCACGTCCGTGCGGAGGGCCTTCGCGATTTGCTCGCCCCGTTGACCCGGGTTCTTGGTCACGTAGTCGAGGAGGGCGGCGCTGGATTGCTCCATGCTCTCGTTCGTGCGGCGGCCGGACGTCTTGGGCAGACGGGCGGCGGGAGCGGCGGACGCCCCGGCGGCGACGGCCTTGGGCGCGTTCTTGGAGCCCTTCGGACGCCCACGGCGGGCACCCGTCGAGGGGGCGGTACCCAAGTGGCCTTCGAGGCTCTCGAGAACTTGCTCGAGGACGGAACGGCGAACGATGGCCGTCAGCTGCGCGGTGAAATCGGCCACGAGGGCCTGTATGGAATCGTTGTTGGTCTTCGCCATGAGATTGGCCTTTCAGAGGCTGTCGGCGGGATTCGGGTCGGTCACATGCGAGCTGCGAGGCGAAAGAGTATTGCGGTCGGGAGGTCGAATCTCAATCGTCCAGTTCTAATTCCTCGGCCGCGGGAAGCGGCGGAAGCACCGGTACTTTCGGCCGGGAAGCACGAATCGTTGCGTCGAAATGCACGAAAGTGCGACGGTTTGGGGGCAAGAGTCCCGCAATCGGTGATTCCGTGCGTGGATGCCGGTATCGGGCCGGTCCGTGCCTCATAATCAGTCCCACAATGCCCCAGCGGAGAGGCGATCCACTTGTCACTCCATCGAATGATGGTTCCAGCCGCGGCGGCGTCGCCGAATCGAATCTCGGACCCTTCGTTCACTCCCGTGGCCCACATGGCCGCGGCATGGCTCGAGACGGCCGGACGGGTTTCTCCGAAGGCAGAGACTAGGCGTGATTCCGACGTGCGCCGACCGGGATCCGAGGCACCGACGGCACACGAGATCCAAGGCACGGACGTAGGTGAGCGCCATCCATCATCACGCAGCCCGCCTGGCGTGGTCTCCGTCCGGACGAGGCCATCATCTGGGCCGATCGAGTCCGTGGCACGACGACTTCAATCGACTCGACACGCATGTGGCGGACTGAGCTCGCGGTCGGGCGGGTGCTCGGCCCCCTCATTCCGACTGGATAGCAGTCGGCTCCTGGAGATGTCCGGATCGTCATCCTCTCGACGCCGTCAGGCCCCGGGTCGTCCGCACCTGATGTGAGTCTCAAGGACGAACTCGCGCAGCCATGGCCTCTTCACCGCAGCCATGGCCTCTTCACCTGAGTGCGCCCAGTCCCACGGTGTTCAGGGCAGCGTCACGTCCACCGAGACCACGGCTCGCGGGGAGACGACGAAGTCGCCCGATACGTCGTCACCGGAGCTCGATCGAGCCGTCCACCGATAGGGACCGTTCGGCAACCCGTCGAGCCTCAGATTCCCGTTGTCGTCGCACGTCAGTGTCGGGGACGAACTCTGCACGCGATCGGTCGACACCCAAGCCTGCACGTCGGCCGAGAATTCGAGCGAGCGAATGGAAATGGGTTTCGCTCTCATCGGAGATCCGACCAGGGTCGCTCGCAACTGCGCGCCACCGAGACGGCGAACCTGAACCGGTGTCGGTGCATCGCCCGGCATCGGTCGCACGACATCTGTGATCTGCCACAGGTCGGAAGCTTGCACGCGAACACGGAACTCCTGCTCCGCGACGGGACGGTAACTCGCGCGACCGTCGTTGCCCGAAACGAGGCGAGTGAACACGTACCCACCTCCGATGGGATCCATGAGATCCATGGTCACGGCACGAAGCGGGGTGTCTCGGTCGAGCGCGACGACGCGCAGGGTCGAATCCGCATCCAACACCAACTCGATCGGCACGTCTCGCTTCGTCGGGATGGCGATGTCCCTGAACCACTTTTGTCCAAGCTGAGGGCTCGAAACCATCACGGCGACCCGATCGGTTTCCACCGGGCCGGTCTTCGCCTCTCCGGAATCATCGGTCGTGAGGGCGAGCTGCCAACCCGCGCCGTCGTTCGGAGTCTGCACCTGAAGATACACATTGGGCAACGGACGCTTCTTGGCGTCCACCACCCTGAAGACCAACGGTGCGCCGCCCACGACGATACGAACCGTCTCGGCGCGTGCCCGGTCCGAAGTGATCCACTTGGTGGCGAGAATCGCGCCCGTGTCGTCCCACACGTCCACCACCATGCGATCCGCGGGAACTCGCGAGAGATCGACACGAGGAGGGGTCCCGATCTCGGAGTTCACACTGATCATGGCGCCTCGGAGGGCGATGTAACTAGCTCTGGCATGTAGACGGGTCTGTTGAGCGACTGGTCGTTGGTCATCGATGCTCGCGACAAGCGAGCGAGAGGTGCGAAGGTCCAAGTCCAGATGGGTGGTCTCGCCAGTCAAGACCGAAGTCACGGCCTGAACGGTCGAGCCGTTGGGGAACCTCACATCGACGAGGTACTCGCGAGGTGAGAGATCGCCGAATGTGTAGTCTCCCGATTCGTCAAAAGGCTTGTAGCCTGTAAGTGGATTCGATTCGAGCTGAATGAGGTACTGCGAAGCACTTTCTCCAGGATTCACGAACAACTTCGCGTGAAGCCCGCCGTGTCGGTACATCGAGATGACCCCTGCAGGCTCCTCCGCAGCGACGGGAGCAACTATGCTCATGCGCGTGGGCGCATAGCCCGGTGCCTGTGCTTCGAGGACGTTGGTTCCACGAGCAAGAGTCGTGATAACAACTTGACCTCGAGTGTCTGCAGAAACGCTGCCACCTATCGCCCCCAGATTGTAGTCACCGGCGATGACACTCGCTCGCACCTGTGCATCCTGGATCGGCTCGCCCGTAACCGCGTCACATACTACTCCACGCCATTCAGCGAAGGGCTCTAACCGCAATTCGACAGAGCTTGAAGAACCAGCCACGACTGGGACGCACGCGGTATTCGACACACCTCGTTTCACCGACAAGGCGATGACAAAAGTCTTGCCGGACTCTACATCTCGAATCTCGAAAGACCCGTCGCGCCGCCCCTCGAATGGCCACACGCCGTAGTTCTTCATCCCCTCTTGCCATGTTCGAATCTCGAAGTCCTGGCAAGGTACTCCATCGACGCTACATGATCCGGTAATAGTGCCGCCCCTTGTGAGGGAGACGGACACAGGCGCGCTTCCAACAATTGCCGTATCAAGTGAAACGGACTGAGATGTTGCGTAACCGTGTTTTCTGACGTACAGCGAGAAAGGCCCAGGTCGAACCTGCCGCAGAGTACATAGGCCAGAGACAGCTGTGAGACCGCGGGATGCGATGGGGACACGCTCTTCGGTCCAGTTCGCTTCAACCAGTGCCGATTCAATGGGGTTCTGCGTCGCCGCGTCCGTCACGCGAACGGATATGGCTTTACCATCTAGACCTTCGAAATCCACAACAACGCGCGCGTCAGCACGAGGTGAGTCTATGACCTTCTCACTCGATAGCCACCTAGTGCTCGTATGAACAAACACAACGCTCGGCGCATCAGTAGTAGGTGAGCGAATCGGCCCCCAGGATCCGGATCCGGATACAGTAGCCGTGGCAAGTAGATCCAGTCGGTCCCCATGCGAGGCGAAGACCTCAACAGTGTCTGGTCCCAGGCCGCTAGCAGTGAGTTCAGGTACGGGTGCAGCTCCACTCGCTTGAAAGGAGGACACCAGTGCAAGCATCACGGCTGCTGGACCCTTGCCGCACCAAGGTCGAGTAAGTGAGGATCCTCGCTGCGCGAAGATGCACATCGGGAACTCGGTCGATGGAACGAGTGCTTCGCCATCAACTCCAGTCACAGTCTGCACTTGGAAAAGCTCGAGTGCATCCCGATCAAGTTGGTCGGCCATCCCGACCAATGCGCGAGGATCCAAGACGCTCCGAACCACAGCCCCTTCGACAGGGACATTCCCTTGATCCACGACCGTGACTTGTACTGGTAGGCATGGGTCCAGGGCGATGTCCGAAAATGTTGTGGGCTGATTCGCATCCCTCACGACAAGATGCTTAGACCGATACCCAGGGTGCGTCACCCACACTGCTGTGGGCAGTGTAATCTCCGATTGAAGTAGAACACGGCCACTTGCATCAGAATCGACCCTTGTCGTGTGCTGCTCGATAGAGACCCAGTCTCGATCAGCGATAGTACCGCGTTTCGAGGTGCGCTCCGACTTCAAGGGAATGAAGCTGACGCTCGCCCCCGCAAGGACTTTGCCCTGAACGGACCGAATGGTGAAGCTCATCGACGGAGTTCGGCGCCCAAGTGACTCGGAGGGAGCTTGAAGCGCACCTGCCGTCGTATCTCTGCTGGCCCCTCCTCCATGTTCGAAGGGAGTCGGAATTGCTTGCGTGGTACCGTCCGAGGGCTCGCTCGTTCCACGAAAAGCAACATAGGTCGCGATGAGAGCAATCCCGACAAGGAGTAGCCCCAACAAGGTCTGGCTGCGTGTCATTGCCACCACCGGGAGCTACGGCGTTGGACGCGGCGGCGGGACAGGCGTCTCAACGCGCTGCTCCGGCGGTGGCACACGGCGGGCGGGTCCGGGGGCAATTGTCGGAGGCCCCGTCAACCCGCCACCCTGTCCTAGCGCGGCGATCGAAGCGCACAGACAGAGTCCGATTCCTACGAAGCGGCGCAACCGAGAGCTCGCACTCATGCTCCCTGCATGGACGCTTCCACGAGCTGCCTCCTGACTACGTCGGTACATAGGCAATCCTCTTGGCGAGGGTGGACATTCCGTGGAGCAGGGTCTCGCGGGTGCGAACATCCATGGAGTAGCACGCGTCACGACCGTGTTGATCCTGATTCATCAAGAGCCGGTGTGCGTTTGGATCCCCATTGCTGACGTGATGACCGAGCCACTCTGCGGCCGCTCGAACCTCTGAACCGTTCCCCAGACGAAGCGCGACGACCAGGCGACTGCAAGCACCTGCGGCGTAGTCGGGGTCTTCTTGACAGCATGTCGAGTAGGTCTTCAACGAGTCCTGGAGGTGATCACTCTGCGACAGAGACAACCCCAGGTTCGTCATGATGATCGCTCTTGTTCGACGATCGTGTGGTCTTCTCAACATGTCACTCGCCAACTCCTCGGCTTCTGCAACTCGCCCAACCGTGATCATTGCCGCCATGGCGTGTACCTGTGCGTGGTAAGAAGGGCTCAGTTGCTGAGCCAATTCGCAGTAGGCGATTACCTTCTGAGCACTGGGAGGCGACTCTCCAGACCCGGCAAGCGCTTGAAGCCCGCCCCCGGTGTGCTCATCTCGGAACGCCGAGATAGCTTCTCTGAGTCGCGCATCGGTCGCTTCGCGCGCAGGTACAGCCATTTCCCCACCGTCTTGAGCTTGGCGACTGAACAAGTTCGGCGTGGCACTACCCTCGGTAAGCATGTGCCAGCACGCATTGACGAGCGCATACGCAACCTCCGCTCGATACGTCTGCACCAAGTGGCGTTCCGCGACGGTGAGCCCAGCCGTCGCGACTCCCACCGTAGGTACCTGCTCCGTCAGAGCACGCACACTCGTGGGACGCCGCACACGCAGCAGTTTCGAGCGCGGATCCGCCGCGACCTCGCGCAGGATCCCCTCGACTTCGGGGTCGAGTTGCAGGGGGTGAAGCGTCATAGCCCGTCTCCTCCTCGTGCACGCCATTCGTCGTACGAAGCTCCGATCGCCTCGAACGCCATTCGAAGTTGCCCCCGGACCTTGTCGGGGGGGCCGTTGCCTTCCGCCAGGTATCGATTGAACCGCTTCATCTCCACGACCAGGGCGAAGAAGGTCTGCCGTACTTCCTCGTCGAGCACATTGAACCGCACGACCGCTCCTCGCGTAACCGACATCTCCATGCCCAGGACCTCGTTCAGGAACCGGAACCGCGCACTCTCACCGGGCTCGGGCGGGGTTCCACGCCGCTCCTCCTCCTGGTCCTCGCGCATCAGCTCGTCGAGCGATTCGTCGATGCGCCCCTTCAGGAACTCGTCGAATGCGGGTCGGCCTCGGTACTTCGGACCTGCGTAGGCGATCCGAGCGACTGCCCGGTAGTAGAGGCGCTCGACGTCGATCAGGTGACACCGCGTCGTGATGCGCTCGACGCAACGCGGCCACAGCTCGAGTCGGTCTCCCTGAATCAGTCGTGGCAATATCTCGCTGGCCGAGCCCCGGCCGAACAGCTCGCGCCAGGGTTCATGTCGATCTGGACTACCGGGGAGATCGGTATGGCCCATGTTTCCATGGTGTTTAGGGGGTTCGAGCGCGTCAATGCCCCTGGCCGACAGAAGTTGTCGTGAAGGGGTCCGAGACCTCTCGCCCTCGCGGCGGTCGGGAATCGCCGGTCGGGACGGGGCGCAGGGACGAAGCTGCATTTCCCCAGTCGGAACCCCGGCGTTCGCCCCCTGGGCCGCGGTGCTCCACATCGCACTCCTCGCCGACAGGTGCCCGTAGCCGAAGGGCGATCGCACCCTGGTGTCACCTCGAATCGGGTGCTGCAGACGTGCGGAGTCCGCGTCGACCGACCCGAATGGAGGCGGAATGTCGTCGGCGCCCGTCACCCGCGGTCCAGGGCAAGCGACCGTGAAGCCGGCTGACACTGTTGTTCAGCGACCTCGTCGCCGCCGCGCCGTCGAATGGGATCCGAGGCTCGCACGCGGACCGACGTTCGTTCGTGGGCCTCGTTTGTCCCAAGCTCCTTCAACCGGACGAGCGCCCACGTTGACACCCCGGTGCATCGGCGTACGTTGCTCCTCATGCTCCGCCCCCTCACCGCGCTCCTCGTCCTCCTCCTCTCCGTCGCCCTCTTCGCGTGCGGCGGCGGCAACAAGCGCGACACGCGCGGACTCCTCGTCGCCGCCGAGGACGGCAACATCCTCAAGGTCAAGGAGGCGCTCGAGACCGGTTGCCAACCCGACGACACGCTCAACGTCGGCGACCGAACGGCGCTCCTGCTCGCCTCCATGAACGGTCACACCGAGGTCGTGCAGCTCCTGCTCGAGCGCGGCGCGGACCCGAACGCGGAGTACCAGGGCGCGCGCGTGCGCCTCGCGTTCAAGTCGTTCGTCGAGTTGATGCGCAGCGTCCACACCAAGCCCGACGTGAACGGCACGTACGTGAAGCAGGACGGCACCAAGATCGAGCTCAAGTCGATTCCTCTGCGGGAATCGCAGTACGAGAAGATCTTGAAGATGCTCGACGACGCGGCGGCCAAGCAGGAATCACCGCGTTAGACGAGATCGGTAGCGCACGGCCCGCTCGCGCGCCTCACGGACGCGCCGCCGCCGGTTGGCAGAAGCAAGACGACGGCAACGTCACGTCGGCCCGCGCCCACGCGCGCTCGAACCGCGCCCGCACGGACGCCGCCTCGTCGCTCTTGCCCTGGCCCTCCAACGCGCGTGAGAGGCCCAACAGCGACCAACCGTTCTCGGGGAAGCGCACGAGATCCTCGCGATAGGCCTTCTCGGCCTCCGCGTACCGACCCGCGGTCACCAACGTCGCACCCAACGTGTGGCGCACGGGCATCAGCCAATCGGGCGGCTCGTCGTACGTGAGCGTGTCCTCGATCGCGACGGCCGCGCGCAGCTCGGCCAACCCGGCGTCGTGCTCGCCCTTCCGGAAGAGCCACTCGCCGCGCAGCACGTGCTGCGGAATCTGGAGCACGACCTTCGCGGGGTTGTTGCCGATCGGGCGATCGTCCATCGCCGCGCACAACCCGTCGAGCTCGACGAGTTCCTTCTCCGCGTCCTCGAGCCGACCGAGCGCGGTGAACGCGACTCCGCGCGCGTAGTGCCGTACCGCATTCGACACGCCGAACAAGTCGGGGAACCGCGGCTCGCGCAGGATGTCGTTCCACCGACCGAAACGAACCTGCGTCTCGAGCACGATCGGCAGGAACCCGTCGACGAACGGCCCCATGCGCTCGAGCAACTCGGGCGGGAACCCGTTCACCACGTCGTGCGCCGCCTCGAGCGCGGTTGCGCTGCGGCCTTCCATCATCGACGCGAACGCGAGGAAGTGCGTGTTGTGCGCCATGTACACGCGATAGAAGCCCGTGCGGCCCGTGCGTCGCTCGTGTTCGCGGTCCACCGCCATCGCGCGCTGATTCGCTTCGACCGCGGCCTGGTACCGACCGGTTCGAATGTCGATGTGCGAGGGCATGTGCACCATGTGACTCGCGTCGGGCACGAGCGTCCGCAGTCGATCCGCGGCCGCGTTCGCGCGCGCGGGGTTCGACGACGCCTCGACCGCGTGCACGTAGAGGTGATTCGCGGCGGGGTGCATCGGCTCGCGCGCCAACACGCTCTCGAGGACCGCGACGATCTCCGACGTCCACGCGCGCGGCGTGCCGTCGACCGCGTACAGGTCCCACGGATGCAGGTCCATCAGCGACTCGGCCAACAACGCGCCGACGTCGGGGTCGTCCGGCCAGGCGCGCCACATCTCGCGCATCGCGGCGGCGTAGGCTTCGTCGAGAGGACGACGATCCTCGGGCGGATGCTCCGCGTAGCGCTTCGACAAGGCCTCGATCAGACCTCGTTCCTTCGCGTCGGCGCGCATCGACGGATCGCGAGCACGCTGCAACGCGGCCCACGCCGCGGCCGATTTCTCCGGCGGCATCATGGGGAAGTTGATGTGCGGTCCATGACACAGCGCGATCCCCCACCACGCCATCGCGCATCGCGGATCGATCTCCGTCGCGCGCGTGAACGACCGGATGGCCTCGTCGTGGTTGAAGGAGTAGGCCAGCACGAGCCCTTGGTCGACGAAACGCTGCGCGAGCGGCGAATCGGTGGACACCGGTCGATGCCACGTCCCCAACTCGTCGTACAGGTAGTCAGGGTCGATTCCGGTGCCGCGCGTGCCGACGCAGGAAGCGAGCACGCACGACGCGATCCACACGACGAGTCGGAAGGGGCGTTTCATGCCGCGATTTTGCGACCCGACTCCGACCAGCGGAATGCCCTGCACCGTGCGCGAGCGAAATATCGAGGTCCGTCGTGCCGAGCACGCGTCGACGCAGGGTCGAACGTCGACTCAGGCATGAACGTCGACTCAGGCATGAGAGTCGATCCAGGCATGAGAGTCGATCCAGGCATGAGAGTCGATCCAGGCATGAGAGTCGATCCAGGCATGAGCATCGACGTAGCTTCGAACGTCCACGCAGGGAGGAACGTCGACGCAAGGTGAAACGCCATCACAGGGATGGCCGTGGAGTCCTCACGGTCTCGACGTCCGCGTCGCCTCCACGGCTCGGCGGAGGATCATCGGAGAGTGCGCCCCCTCGCGAACTCTCAGAAGAACCAGCGCATCCCGACCGCGACGCTCCAGTCGACGATGCCCGGCACGTCTTCGCCGAAGACGCCCACCGAAGGCTCGATCCACACGAGCGGCCCGTCGTGCAGTCGCCAACCCAACTGCGCTTGGAGGTTCAAGCCGGCTTGCTCGCCGCCCTTCCAATCCAAGACCAACTCGCCGCCCGCGCGCGTCCACGTGCTGGGCGACCACTCGGTCACCATGTGCACGTCGATCTGGGTGTACGCGACGCCGGGTTGCTCTCCGGACCCGTCGAACGACACGACGTGCTCGACGGACTCGAACACGTGCGAGCGCATCTCGGGCAACGCGCCCGCGCCCGCCGCGTGCAGCACCAGTCGATCGTGTCCGCTGCCCAACGCTTCGCCGTCGGCCGTGTCGAGCACGACCCCAGCACCGAAGAACATCGCGAACACCGGGTCCTCGAACGCGCGGTATCCGGCTTGGAGCCGTAGGTCGCCGAGACCGTGGTCCGACGAGGCGCCGATCGGATCCGCGTACACCAACGGCAGGTCGGCGCGCAGCACGAACCGATCCGTCAGCGCCCAGTCGAAGCGCGACGTCAACGTGTCGCGCGATCCGCCGTGTGCCACGTCGGCGTGCTCGAACACGGTCTCGAATCGCGTCGAGGGCATCGTCGGATCGAGGCCGAACGACGTGCCGGGAAGTTCCTGGAGCCAGGCCGAGGCGAGGACGGCGAACGGCAGCATGCCGGCGAGACTAGCAGGCGTGGGTGCTCGTGTCCCACGACGACCCGCGGGTCAACACACGCGCCGGTGGAACGGCACCGTGAACTCGAGGACGTTGGCGCGGTCGCGCGACACGAGTCCGCCGCTCGTCGTCGAGCGCACGTGGACCGTGGTCGAAGGGATCCCCTCGGGTGCCGAGCACGAGATCGTGATCTCGGAATCGCCCGAGAGCAGTCCGCCCTTGCGTCGGCACACGATCACGCGACGCTCCGTGTCGACCGAGGCGATCGTCCACCCCGGCAACGCGCCGGCGAGGTCGCGCGCTTCCTCGAACACGCCGTCGATCAGGATCGGCACGCGCACCGGCCGGAGTTCGGCTCGCGCGTGCGCATCGTGAGTCTCGAAGGATCCGGACATGGGGCGGGACTCGTCGGAGGGGACACGAGATCTTCGGAGGTAGCGGAGCTCGCCGGGCGAGAGATTTCGTCGGCGAGACGAGCTCGTCGGCGAACGGGGCTCCTCGATGGACGGCGCTCGTCGGCGGACAGGACTCGTCGATGGACAGGGCTCGTCGGGTGATACGGGACGATCCGCGCGAGCCGAGACGGCCGGCGCGGATCGCGGGACGGAACGACGGAACGCGACGACGCCGGGACGATGGTCCGCGGCGTCGAACGGTCACTTGGCCGAAGCGACCTTCGAGAGCTTCTTCGCGAGACGGCTCTTGAGGCGCGCCGCCGTGTTCTTGTGGATCACGCGGTTCTTCGCGGCCTTGTCGACCTTCTTCATCGCGAGGGGCAGAGCGGCCTTGGCCTTGGCCGGGCTGTCGGCCGCGCCGGCGATCTTGAGCGCGGACTTGAACGCCGAACGCTGTTGCTTGTTCTTCTCGCGGGCCTTGATGTTCTGGCGGTTGCGCTTGGCGGCTTGCTTGCTGTGGGCCATCGTGTCGTGCCTGTCTCGTGGTTCTTGCTTGGTTGCTCGTGATACCGAGCGGGTTCCCGGCGTCTCCCGGGCAGAGGCTCAGCGAACCGAGCGGAGGTTTGCTCGTGAGTCGCGAGCGGTCATCGGTAGCGCTCCATCTTCGCGGCGACGTCGCGGTAGGCGATGTCGACTTCGAAGATGCGTGCGAAGAAGGAACGTGCGTCGGCGGAGTTGCCTTCGCTCTCGGCGATGAGGCCGAGATTGTACAGGATCTCCTTCGCGCGTTCGTCGACCTGCGAGGCCCCTTCCAGGGCCTTGAGGTATTCCTTGCGGGCCAGATCGGCGTAGCCCTTGCCGTGGAAGCACTGGGCCAACGCGAATTGGGCGTCGCGCCGCGTGCGCGGGTCGCCGACGGCCTTCTGCAGCTCGCCCATCGCCTTGTCGAACTCGCCGATGCGCATCAGGCGACGCCCGAGTTGCAGGCGCAGGCCCGCGTCCGACGGGCGCAAATCGACCCGGCGCGCGTAGTCCTGGGCCTCGAAGGCCCACAGCTCGCGCTCCAGCGCACCCGCGCGCGCGTCGTCACCGCTCTTGCCCGCCGCGGCGACGGCCTTCTTCATGACCTTGGCGCGCAGGTCGCCGGCCTTGCACGCCAGCTCGAACGAGTCCTTGCGGTACGAAGCGGCGCGTTCGATCCAGTCGAGGGCGCTCTCGGGGTCCTTGAGGCGCTCGTGCACGTCGGCCAGGTCGACCATCAGGTCCGGCGTCGGCGCGTCCGCGTAGCGAGCTTCGAGTCGCACGAGGTCTTCGCGCAGCTCGTCGTCGGAACGGTGCATGCGCTGCGAGCGCTCGAGGTCGCGCGCGGCGTCCTTGTCCTTGATCTGCTCGCGGCTGTGGCTGACCGTTCCGGCGTTCGAGTTCGTCAACGCGCGCTCCGCCGAGAGGTCCTTGCGCGCCTTCAACGCTTCCTGGTCGCGCGGATCGGCGGCCAACGCGCGCTCGTAGTACTCGAGCGCCTTCTGGTGATCGCCCTGTCGGTACGTCATCGCTCCCGCGCGCTTCAAGCCGTCGGGGTTGCGCGGCGCGATCTCGGCCAGGAACTCGTACACGGCGCGCGCGGAGGACACGTGCCCCGCGTCCTCGAGCGCCATGCCGAGGAGCAGATTGGCTTCCTCGTCGAGCGGATTCGTCGCCAGGTACGACTCGAGCTGCTTCGCGGCCGCGTCGTTCTTGCCGGCCTTGCGCAACGTCTTGGCCATCGCCAGCGGCGCCGCGCCGCCCAGGGCGCGCAGGAACTTCGACCCCGCCCCCTTGGCCTCGTGACGGCGCTTGAGCGATTGCCGCAGACCGGCGCGTGCTTCGCCCAAGTCGGGTTGGATCTCGAGCAGCTGCGTGTACAGCTCGACGGCGAAGTCGAAGTTGCGCCGTCGCAAGGCCTCGTCGGCCTTCTGGAGTTGCTTGCTGAAATCCACGCGGGGAGTGCCCCTCCAGGCGGAATCCGGGCGGGCGCCCGCGCATCCAGAGGGGCGAAAATCCTAGTGGAAGAGGAGTCAGGGGTCAACGCGAGCTATCTTCCGGGGTTGAAAACGCGGCTTTCGGCCGCGCCCGACCCCGTACGCCTCACGACGCGCCCACGATCCCATGAGCGACGCCCTCCACTTCGACCTGACGCTGTACCCCGAGCCGATCCTGCGCAAGCCGGCCGATCCCGTGCCCGCGTTCGACGCGGAGTTGGAGCGCATCGTGACCGGCATGTTCGAGCGCATGTTCGAGAGCCGCGGCGTGGGCTTGGCCGCGCCGCAGGTGGGCCTCAAGAAGCGCATCCTCGTCCTGAACCCGAGCGGTGACCGCAAGGACGACTTGGTGCTCGTGAACCCCACGATCACCGCGCGCTCGGGCCCCGACACGACCTTCGACGAAGGTTGCCTCTCGTTCCCCGGCATCTACGCCGAAGTGCGTCGCCCCGATCGTTGCACCGTCACCGCGTTCGACGTCAAGGGTCAGAAGATCGAGCGCGAGTTCGACGGATTCGTGAGCCGCATCATCCAGCACGAGTACGACCACCTCGAGGGCATCCTGCTCGTCGATCGCATGTCGCCGGCCGACAAACAGAAGAACCGCGCCGCGCTCGAGGAACTCGTCGCGCGCTACCAACACCAACAGCGCAAGCTGGCCGGCGGCACGCGCTAGCCGCACCGGCGCGACGCCGTGATCCTCACCACCGACAGGCATCCGCTCCCGCGCACGGGCTCCGCCGCGGAGTCCGCGCGCGGATCCGTCGTGAGCATCGGCGTGTTCGACGGCGTGCACCTGGGTCACCAGAAGATCCTGGAGCGCAACACGTCCGAGGCGCGACGTCTGGGCGCGCGTTCGACGGTGGTGACGTTCCGCGATCACCCCAAGCGTGTCTTGCTGGGGCGCGCGCCGCGCACGTTGACGAGCCTCGAGCACCGATTGGAGCTGTTCCGACGCGCGGGCGTCGAGCACACCGTCGCGCTGACCTTCGACGAGGAACTCAAGTCGATCCCGGCCGAGACGTTCGCGCGGGAGTTCCTCGTCGGCGCGCTCGACGCGCGCAAGTTCGTGTTGGGCTTCGACAGCAAGTTCGGCCGCGACCGCGCGGGAACGCCCGAGTGGCTCGCGCGCCTCGGATTCGACGTCGAGGTCGTGCCGCAGGTCACGATCGGAGGACGCGCGGTGTCGAGCACGGCGATCCGCGAGGCGGTGGAGCTGGGCGATCTCGCCGGCGCCGCGCGGATGCTGGGCCGCCCCGTCACGGTGTACGGCGAAGTCGTCGCGGGCGACCGACTCGGTCGACAGCTGGGATTCCCGACCGCGAACCTCGACCTGCACCACGAGCTGCGCCCACCCAACGGCGTGTGGGCGGTGCGCGCGAGCCGCGTGCGCTACACGCCCGAGCGCGTGGTCGAGTCGCCGCTCGACGGCGTCGCGAACATCGGCTTCCGTCCCACGGTCGACGGACAACGCCCCGAAGTGCCGCGTGTCGAGGTGCACCTCCTCGATTTCCAAGGCGACTTGTACGGCGAGTACCTCGAGGTCGAGTTCGTCGCGTTCCTGCGCGAGGAGCGCAAGTTCCCCTCGGTCGAGGCCCTGCGCGACCAGATCCGCGTGGACGTCGCGACCGCGCGCGCGAGCCTGAGCCGGACGCCGACGACCGCCTGAGGCCCTCGTCGCGGGGCGAGACCGGGCGTGCCTCTCCCTCGACCGGCTCGCGCCTTCCCCGGAGACCGGGGACCGCGGACGGACACAGGCCCGTCGCGGATCTCGCGTTTGTCCTTCAGCGGCGCCGCGGCGGAGGTCGATCCGATCCGCGCGACACGGGCGCGAGACGAAGAGCGCGGTTGACGATGGGCGGGGGCTCCCTCATACTCCTCGCCCCCTCGAGCCCCCGGTCGCACCCGGGAGCCTTCACTCGGGCAGGTAGCTCAGTCGGTAGAGCACTTGATTGAAAATCAAGGGGTCGCCGGTTCAAGTCCGGCTCTGCCCACCATCCCTCTCTCCCCCGCGCGGGCCAAGCCCGCGATTCGCGCTCCGCTCGACACGCTGCTCCTCCGGATCGCAGCGACGACGGCGCGAACCACCGGCCGGTTGCGCGGCCCTCGGCCCGGCGCGTCATGTCCAGCACCACTCCCAAGGTGATCACGCGTAGCGATCCGACGCGTGTCGAGATCGAGTGGACCGACGGCCACCGCACGATCTATCGCCCGTCGCAACTGCGCGGCCTGTGCCCGTGCGCCGTGTGCGTCAACGAGGTCAGCGGCGTCCGCGTCCACGACCCGGCTTCGGTGCCCGAGGACCTCACGCAGAGCGACGCCCGCATGGTCGGGCACTACGCGCTGACGATGACCTTCTCCGACGGTCACCACACGGGCATCTTCACCTTCCCCTTCCTGCGCGCCCACGATCCGATCGCACCGCTGACGGACGTCGACCGCCGCGGCGGCGCCGCCGCGAAGGACCGCTGAGGTCATGGCCGCCGGCGAGCCGCTGGTCGTCCGCCCCGGCCTGGTCCTCCCGGCCGACGAAATCGTCATCGAGTTCGCCCGGGCGGGCGGGCCCGGCGGCCAGAACGTGAACAAGGTGGAGACCAAGGCGGTGCTCCACTTCTCCGTGCGCGCCTCCCGGGCCCTGACCGAATCGCAACGGCAGCGGATCCTGACCAAGCTCGCCCCACGGCTCACGAACGAGGGCGAGATCGTCCTGCACGCCGCACGCTTCCGTGAGCGTGCGCGCAACATCGAGGACGCGCGCGAGCGATTGGCGCAGACGCTCGACGCGGCGTTGACCGAGCCCAAGACGCGCCGCAAGACCAAGCCGACCCGCGGATCCGCTCGGCGGCGACTCGAAGGCAAGCGGCAGCGCTCCGACATCAAGCGCGGCCGCGGCGGGAGCTACGAATGAACCTGATCGACGATCCGGACTACCTCGCGGCGCTGACCGAGGCCGAAACCCAGCAGAAAAAGCCCCGCGCGAAGCCGCCCACGCGTTTCGCGGCTCGGGCGCTGCTCGTGCCGCTCGGCGAAGTGCTGCTCGAGAGCGGGGACGACGTCGCGGCCGCGGCCGGTGCGCTGCAGCGCGTGCGCGCGTTGTTCGACGGCAACCGCGACGGTTGGACCGCGGCGGTGCGCGACGACCTGACTCTGGCCGTCACCGAGCACGTGCGCTCGTGCGATCCGCGCTACCTCAAGCTCGCGAACTACGACTTCCCCTACACGGTCGCGGCTCGCCACCGACTCGAGGCGCGACTGCGCGCGGCGGCGGAGCTCGAGTTCCCCGTCGACGAGGTGCTCCTCGAGCAGATCGAGCGCGCGGACCGCGAGCTGGCGCCGCATCTCGAGCGCGACGGACGCTCGGCGGGAACGACGGGATCCACGCCTCCGAGTTCGCGTCCGCGCGGCTGAGGCCCGTCGACACGCCTCGCTATCACGGCCGAAAATCGGATTGCGACTCGGTACCAAGTCGCGCATTCGCAACTTGTTGAATCCTCGATGTCGGGTTCGCCGCATTTCGAGGGCAAGACCTGCGGCCGTCCGCCGATCGTCCTGAGTAGGCCCAGCCACACGAAAGAAATGCAGGGCTTGCCCTTTATCTGGGGTCGACGGCTCGGCATCCTCTGCCGCTCAGACCCCCGTCCCTGAAGACAACTCATCTGTTCTTCTGTTTCAGACCCTCATTCGGAGTGCAATCCATGAAGAAGCTCGTGTACAGCGCCCTCGCGTTGACACTCACTAGCGTGCCGGCTCTGGCCACGGACCATGCTTGGTCGGGCCTGGACAAGGAAATCGAGAGCCTGTCCAACAGCCTGCAGTCCTCGAACACGTCGGGCCCGAAGATCGGCGGCTGGCTCATCACCAGCTACCGTCACTCGAGCGACCTGGACGGCGATTCGACCGTCGCGGGCCAGCAAGACCAAAGCGGTTTCCAGTTCGACACCGTGCGACTGGAAGTCACGGGTGACGCGAACGCCGACTACTCGTACAAGATCTCGTTCGAGCTGAGCAACGGCAACAGCGACTTCCATGGCGCGTCGTCGAACGGCAACGTCCAACTCAAGGACGCCTACGCCTCGTTCAAGATCTGGGAGAACATCAAGGGTCGCATGGGCCGCTTCAAGGAGCCGGTCCTGCGCTCGGCCTTGGTCCCGGAAAACCGCCTGCTGTTCCTCGACCGCACGGGTCTGGGTGACACCCTCGGTCGTCGCGACCTGGGTCTCATGATCAACGGCGCGTTCGACGTGGCCAACTGGTACGTCGCGGCGCAAGACGGCTCGGACGGTCAAGGCGACGAGCACACGATCACGCTGCGCGTGACCGCGGACGTCGTCGGCAAGGCCGGCACGGGCATGGTCGAAGGCGCCTACGCCGCCAGCGACGAAACGAACCTCTCGGTCGGCTTGGCCTTCCAAGACAACTCGGCGCTCGACAAGGGTCGCGTCGTCGCGGCGGAAGCCTCGATGACGATGGGTCCGTTCTCGGCCGCCGCCGAGCTCGTCGACTTCGACAAGGGTGACGCCGGCACGTTCGGCCTCGCTCACGGCATCATCGGCAACGACGTCGCCGACACGACCCCGTGGGACGTGACCGTCAGCTACGCCGTGACGCCCGAGTACGAGCTCATGGGCCGCTACCAAGACGCGGACGACAACGACGACACCTCGTCGTTCTCGCTGGGCGTCAACCGCTACATCAAGGGCCACGACATCAAGTGGCAACTCTCGTGGACGTCGGTCAACACCGACAACGCGGTCGGTGACTTCGATCAGCTCGCCGCTGGTCTCGCCGTCTCGCTCTGATCCGCGACGGAGCTCGAGGGGCCGCGCGCGTCGCGGCCTCGCGAGCCCCTGAATCCTGGAAGGCCCCGCGCGCGTCGCGGGGCCTTCTGCTTTTCGAACGTGAGTCGCCAGCCGGTTCGGCCCGCTCGAAGGCGACGCCCCGAGGCGCGTGGGACGTTCCGAGCGCCTCGTGGCTTCTGAGATCGTCGCCACTCGCCACTCGCCACTGGCCAATCGCTACTGGCCACAGTGCCGGCGTGCGCCCCTGCGCCCGGCAACGTGCGGCGACCGCTCCGAGCGCCCATAGCGCGCACGACTTCCCCCAGGACGCCCTTGGACCCGTCCGAGCCGCGGGCGATCCTCCTGCCGCGAGCGTCAGCCCCTCGCCGCCTCCACGGTCCGCACGACGAGTCCAACCATGACCTCCTCCGCCTCCTCGAAGCACCCGGCCAACCGACTCGCGCGCGAGACGAGCCCGTATCTGCTGCAGCACGCTCACAACCCGGTCGACTGGCATCCCTGGGGTCCCGAGGCCCTGCAGCGCGCGCGCGACGAGGACAAGCCGATCTTCCTGTCCGTGGGCTACTCGGCCTGTCACTGGTGCCACGTGATGGAGCGCGAGTCGTTCGAGAACGAGGCGATCGCGAGGCTCCTGAACGAGAGCTTCGTCAGCGTGAAGGTCGACCGCGAGGAGCGCCCCGACGTCGACGAGATCTACATGAAGGCCGTCCAGGCCATGAGCGGGTCGGGCGGCTGGCCCATGAGCGTGTTCCTGACGCCGCAGCTCGAACCGTTCTACGGCGGCACGTACTTCCCGCCGCGCGGCGCGTACGGACGCCCCGGGTTCGCCGAGGTCCTCACGGCGCTGGCGAAGGCCTGGCGCGAGGATCGACCGCGGCTCGTGCAACGCGCCGGCGTGTTGACGAAGCACATCGCCGACGAATCGCGCGCACGGATCTCGGCCGACCTCGATCCCGGCGTGCTCGACCACTCGTTGGCCGCGCTCCAGCAGAACTTCGACCCGACCTGGGGCGGGTTCGGCGGCGCGCCCAAGTTCCCGCACGCACTCGACGTCCGCATCTGCCTGCGCCACTGGAAGCGCACGGGAGACGCGACGGCGCGCGCGATCGCGTGCGTGTCGCTCGATCGGATGAGCGAGGGCGGCGTCTACGACCAGCTCGGCGGTGGCTTCCACCGCTACAGCGTCGACGAGCAGTGGCTGATCCCGCACTTCGAGAAGATGCTCTACGACAACGCGCTGCTCGTGCCGGCGTACCTCGACGCGTACGTCGCGACGGGCGAGGCACGCTACGCGCGGATCGCGCGCGAGTGCTGCGACTGGGTGCTGCGCGAGATGACGACGAAGGAGGGCGGCTTCGCCAGCGCGCAGGACGCCGACAGCGAAGGCGTCGAGGGCAAGTTCTTCGCGTGGACGCCGCGCGAGCTCGAAGCCGTCCTGGGCGCGAAGCACGGCGCGTGGGCCGCGGCGTGGTTCGGCGTCACGGTGGAAGGCAACTTCGAGCACGGCACGAGCGCGCTGTGGCGACACGACCCGCCCGAGACGGTCGCGCGCAAGCTGGGAGTCCCGCTCGCGACGCTGGAACCCGCGATGGTCGAAGCGCGGACGAAGCTCTTCGCCGCGCGCCGACTGCGCGTGCCGCCGATGACGGACGACAAGGTGCTCGCGTCGTGGAACGGGCTCATGATCACGGCGCTGGCGCGGGCGGCAGGAGTGCTGGAAGAGCCGCGGTTCCTCGACGCGGCGCGGCGCGCGGCCGACCACGTGCTGACGGGGATGCGACAGCCGAACGGGCGACTGTTCGCGACGGCGCGTGCGGGGCGTGCGCACCTCGAGGCCTACTTCGACGACTACGCGTTCGTGATCGAGGGGTTGATCGAGCTGTACGAGACCGACTTCGACGCGCGCTGGCTGCGCGAAGCGATGGCGCTCGAGAGCGTGGTCCACGAGCACTTCGCCGACACGGAGAACGGTGGCTACTTCACGACCGCCGACGATCACGAGAAGTTGCTCGCGCGTTTGAAGGCTCCGCACGACGGCGCCCTGCCCTCGGGCAACGGCGTGCACGCGCTCAACCTGCTGCGGCTGGCGCAGCTCACCGGGCGCCTCGACCTGGCGGAGCGCGCGCAGTCGACGATCCGCTCGGTGGGAGCGGTCGCGAACCGCTATCCGGCGGCGTTCAGCGCGATGCTGATGGCCGTCGACTGGTTGGCCGTCGGCCCGCGCGAGGTCGTGATCGCCGGCGACCTCGCGTCTCCTGCGACGGTCGAGATGCTGCGGGTCGTGCGCCGCACGTTCGCACCCCAACGCGTGCTCGCGCTGGCCCATCGCGGCGCGGACGAGAGCCTGACGCCGCTCGTGGCGCAGAAGACGGCCGCCACGGGCCGCGCACGAGCGTGGGTGTGTCGCAACTACGCGTGCCTCGACCCCGTGGACGACGCTCCGGCGCTGCGAGAACGCCTTTCGACCTGAGATCGCCGCGGCGTGGGTCCACGGTAGGGTCTCACGCGGCGTGGGACGCGGGCACACCACGCCCACTCCGACACGGACGCGAGCGCCGGCGTCGGCACGCCGCGCCGATGCCGTTCTCGGCGCATGGAATCTACGCGCCGCGCCTGCGCGGACCGTTCGGCGCGGGTGGGACGCTATCCTTCCCGGTTCACGATCCGAGGGCGAAGCGTCGAAGAACACTCCGTGCCCCGGTCGACCGGTGACTTCGCGCCGGCGAGGATCACCGACGGCCCCCCCACCGACACGACGAGAGACGAACCATGACCGAACTGCGAGTGCTCATCACCGGCGGAGGCCGAGGCATCGGACGCGCCATCGCCCTGCGTTTCGCGCGCGAGGGCGCCAAGGTCGCGATCGCGGCTCGCACGTCCTCCGAGCTCGACTCGGTCGTGGCGGAGATCAACAAGGCCGGTGGCCAAGGCTGTCCGTTGCAGATGGACGTGACCGAGCACGGTTCGGTCGAAGGCGCCGTCTACCGCGCGCTGCAGTTCACCGGCGGCACGCTCGACGTGCTCGTCAACAACGCCGGCGCGTTCGAGGTCAAGAACTTCGAGCAGATGAACCTCCCGGTCTGGCACAAGATGATCGACGTGAACTTGACCGGCGCGTTCTACGTCACGTTGGAAGCCCTCGACGGACTCCTCGAGAGCGACAAGCCGCACGTCTTCAACGTCGCGTCGGTCGCCGCGCGCCAGGGTTTCCCCGGCAACACGGCCTATTGCGCCGCCAAGTACGGTCTGCGCGGGTTCAGCGACGGATTGCGAATCGACCTGGCGCCCAAGAAGGTGCGCGTCTCCACGGTCTACCCGGGACCGACCGACACCAAGATGCTCGAGGCGCTGACCGGCTTCGACCGCTCGAAGGCACTGAAGCCCGAAGCCGTCGCCGACGTCGTGTGGAACGCCTACGCGTCTGCGCTCGGCACGCCGGTCGACGACCTCGACGTGCCCGCGCGCTGAGGATGTTCCTACGGAGCCAGGCTCCGTAGGAACATCCTCAGCGACCGATGCTGCGCACCAAGCCGAGGAACTCGTTGCGCGTGCGGAAGTCGCTGCGGAACGAGCCGAGCAGGCACGACGTCATCGTCGAGCTGTTCTGCTTCTGCACGCCGCGCATCATCATGCACAGGTGGGACGCGTCGGCCACGACGCCCACGCCCTTGGGTTGAAGGACTTGTTGGATCGCCTCGGCGATCTGGACCGTCATGCGTTCCTGCACTTGGAGTCGTCGCGCGAACATGTCGACGATGCGCGGGATCTTCGACAACCCGATGATCTTGCCGTCGGGGATGTAGGCCACGTGCACGCGGCCGAAGAACGGCAGCATGTGGTGCTCGCACATCGAATAGAACTCGATGTCCTTCACGACCACCATCTCCGAGCAGTCCTCCTCGAACACGCCGTGGCCGACGACTTCCTCGAGGGACTGGTTCCGACCCTGCGTCAGCTCGGCCAGCGACTTCTCGACGCGCTCCGGAGTGCGCAGCAGCCCTTCGCGCGTCGGGTCCTCGCCCAGGTTCCGGAGCATGAGGCGTACGAGTTCGGAGTTGTTCACGCGTCGATCCCGAAGTAGTCCACGAAGTTGTTGCGGCTCTCGTACACGCGCACGCGGTGCAGCCGGCAACCGTCGAAGCGCTTCACGTGCGGTTCGATGCGTCGCCAGAACGCCACCGCCACGTTCTCGGCCGTCGGGATGATGCCCGACAGGAACGGCACGTCGTGGTTGAGGTGCTTGTGGTCCACGTGCGCGACGATCTCCTCGCGCAGCACGACCATGAGTTGGTTCAGGTCCATGACCATGCCGGTCGCGCGCGGCACGGGCCCGCGCACCGTCACTTCGAACGCGTAGTTGTGACCGTGCCCGTTCTCGTTGTTGCACACGCCGTAGAGTCGCCGGTTCTCCTCGGGAGAGAACGCCGGGTTGTGCAGGCGGTGCGCCGCGCTGAATTCCTCGCGACGCGTGATCTCGACGATGGGCTCCGACATGAGGGCTGCGGACGCGCAGGGGCGAGCAATCTACCGTTCGCGCGAGAGATTGGCCACCGCGCCGCGTCCCGTGCGCTATTCTCCACGCGGACACGAACCGATTCACTTTCATGGCCATCAAGCGCGTCTGGATCGAAGAGGGCTGCATCTCGTGCAACTTGTGCGAAGACCTCGTGCCCGAGGTGTTCGAAGTGCCCTTGGGCGAGTTCTGCAACGTCAAGGCGGACGCAGGGCGGTTTCTGACCGGTGACGCGGCTTTCGACGAGAAGGTGCAAGAGGCCGCCGACGCCTGTCCCGTCGAGGTCATCCGCCTCGAGACCGACAGCTGACGCGCGCGCGGCCCGAGGCGTCGGTTGCTCGAGCACGCGGAAGACCTTTCCCGGCGTGGATTCGCAGTCTCCTCGGAATTCAAGGACGGAGTCCGACTCGATCCTGGCTTAGGACGTGCGCGTGAACGCCATTCCACGGTCCGCGCAGGAGCAGGATCGTTCGAGTGAAACGCTTGGTCGCGCGCCCCGCGGCGCGCACGAAGGAGTCACGTCATGGTCCGGCAGGCCCGATACGACGAACCGCGCGCTCGAGCCCTCGTTCCGCTGTTGCGCGCCATCACGCACGAGATGCAGGAACGCGAGCAGGAGATCGACCGACTCGAACAGCGCCTCCTCGCGCTGCGACGTCAGGAGTCGTCGCGCAACGACGGACCGGCCGCTCTCCTCGTCCAGGCTCAACTCGCGACGCAGCGCGCCGAGCGTCGTCGCTCGCAGAAGGAACTCGACGCGTTGGGTTGCGTGCTCGACGAAGACCACGCGCTGCGCGTCTTGATCCCGGGCACCGACGGCAAGTTCGTCCACGGTTACGCGTGGAGCCCGTTCGACGGCGTGGTGACCGTGCCGACGTCGTGACGCACGCCGGGGTCCTCGAGCGACGCGTCGCTCGAGGAGCGGCGACCCTCCGTCCGAGTTCGACGCCTGAGCGTCTGCAGCACTCGGAACGTCGAAACGCCCGGACGTGAGGTGTCACGACGACGACCGCGGAAGACCGACGCTTCGAAGTGCGCGAGCGCGCGACCTCACGTCGCGCGCTCGCCTGTTTCGAAGCCGAGTGGCCCCGTTCGAAGCCGAGTGGCCCGGTTCGAAGCCCATGGGCTCCGCTCGAAGCCGATTCACGGTGCTCGTAGCCGATCCGTCCCGAGGTGGAGCACCCCCAGGGCCGGCGACGACGCGCCCCGTGATTTCAGATCGCCGCGCGCCCGCCGGGCCCCGGGCGAACGGGGCGTTCCTTGGGCGGATCTCCGGCCTTGGGATCGTCGGTGGGCTTGGGCGAGTCGACCGGCTTCGGCGCGTCGGTCGGCTTGGGAGCTTCCGGCGCGGGACGCGTCCGCGCGGGCGGCGTGCCTTCCGCGGGCTTGGGCGTCTCGGGAGCCGGACGCACGCGCGCCTTGGGATCGTCGGCCGGCGTCCCCCCCGTCGGCGGAACGGCGGGCTTGGGATCGACCGGACGTGCGCCGCGACCTTCCGCGGGGCCGCTCGGGGCCGGCGTCGCGCCCGGAGGATTGCCCACGGCTTCGCGAGCGCGGCGCAGGAGCATCTGACGGATGCCGGCGAAGTCCTCGGCCTTCACCGTGCCTTCGGCGGTCGCGCGCTCGAGCCGATCGAGCGCCGAACGCACCTTGTCCGTGAGCTCCACGAGGCGCGGATCGTTCTCGGCCACCGGCGTTCCGCCGTTCTGCGCGGCGAACGCGGCGCGAGCACGCACGGCGAGCATGTCGTGCACGCGTTGGAAGTCCTCACGGGTCGCACCGCGAGCGAGCGCACGCTTCTCCAGCGCGTCGATCGCGTCGTCGAAGCGTCGTTCGACGGTCGGTGCCGCGACGGGCTCGACCGGCGTCACGGGCGGCGCGACGACCGGTGCGCCGTCGACGATCGCCTTCGAGCCCGCGGCCGCGCGAGCGCGGTTCACGTACGTGTCCCGCAGGGCGTCGAACTCCTCGCGCGTGTACTTGCCTTCGCGCGCCGCTTGTTCGAGAGCGTCGACCGCGCGCACGAAGCGCTCGGTGATCACGGTTTGCTGCGACTGCACGGCCGGATCGCTCGACACGGCGGCCGCCGCGCGTGCGCGCCTCGTGTAGGCGTCGCGCACGCGACCGAAGTCCTCGCGAGTCGCCTGACGGGCTTCGGCCTTGCGAGACAGGTCGTCGATCGCGGCCAGGAAACGCGCTTCCAGGTCGTTGAGGTTCGCCTCGGGATTCGACGCACCGTTGTTCCCCGCGGCCGCAGCCGCGGCAGCAGCCGCCGCGGCGGCCGCGCTCGGATCCTTGGCCGCGTCCGACTGCGCCTTGGCGGCGGCGGCGCCCTTCACGGCTTCGCGCGCACGGGTCACGAGCATCCCGCGCAGCGAATCGAACTCCGCGCGCGTGAGCTGGCCGTCCTTGGCCTTGACCTCCAGCGCGTCGAGAGCGGCATTGAACTTCTTCTCGATCTCCGCGCCCGCGGCCGGATCCTGGGCCGACGCGATCTTGGCGCGGTCGATCATCGCGTCGCGAACGCGTTGGAAGTCCTCGCGCGTCGCTTGGCGCGCGGCGGCCTTCTTCTCGAGCTCGTCGATCGCGTTCGTCAGACGCTCCTCGATCGTGGGGGCCAACGGCGCGTCGATGCGCGGAGCGGCCGCCGGACGCTTGGACTCCGCTTCGGCCGCGCGCGCGCGACGCAGGGCCTGGATGCGGGTCACCTCCGCCTCGAGGTCGGCGGCCGCGCGTTGACCGCTGTTGATCAGGAGCCGGCGGTAGTACACGAGGAACTCCTCGCGGGACCAGGCGCCGTCCTTGTCGACGTCCATCGCGTCGAAGTCGACCTTCTGGATCTGGAGCTTGTTCGCGACGAGTTCCGGCAAGCTCACCTTGGAGTTCTTGTCGGCGTCCGCCGCGTCGAAGGTCGCCCGGGCGCGAGCCAGGGAGTTGGTGGGTTCGGCGCGTTGCGCCAGGATCGGCTGCGAGCTCAAGGTGCCGAGGACGAGGACGAGGTTCAGGGCGTTCTTCATGGCTTCGATCCGTAGGGCGGCCTGAGCCGCGGTTCACCCCCAAGACAACGAAGACTGTGCCAAGGCGAGCGACGAACCGTCAACGCGAGCCGGGAGTCCGACAGGCTCGAACTTCGACCGTACGCGACGTCGGCTGGAGTCGCGGCGTCCTTCCGGGGAGACAGCCCGCTTCTCTCGCCGGGTCGTGGGCTAAGATCCGGCCCGTGCAACCGAACCTCCGAGTTCCCGCCTTCCTGGCAGGTGCGGGCCTGGGCATCGCCGTCGGCTTCCTGATCGCGCAAGCGCTTCCGACCTGGCTCGAACCGGACGTGGCCCGCTATCGCGAGGCCCGCGACTACGTGAAACACGCGTTCGTGCGCGAGGTCGACGACGCCGAGCTGATGGACGCCGCGCTCCACGGCCTGGCCGACCACCTGGACGACTACTCCGCCTACTACGATCCGACGGAGGCGGCGCAACTCGAGCGAGAGACCTCGGGCCGCTACAACGGCCTGGGCGTAGCGATCGGCGAGCCGTTCCGCGACGGCCGCATCCTGTTCCCGCTCGCCGGAGGTCCGGCGCAGGCGGCGGGACTGCGCCCCGGTGATCGATTCGTGCGCGTGGCCGGTCGTCCGTTCTCCGAAGTCGATCCGACCGAGTTCCGCCGGCTCGTGCAGACCAGCGAACCACGCGACGTCGAGTTGGTCGTGGAAGGCCTCGACGGGGTCGAGCGCGGCGTGGTGGTCCACACGGGCAGCGTCGTCGAACCGACGGTGCGTCACGAGTGCTTGCTCGACGCGGAGCGCGGCGTCGGCTACCTCGCGATCACGTCGTTCAGTCGCGAGACCTACGACGAGTTCACCGCCGCGTTCGAGCGCCTGCGCGGCGACGGCATGCGCGGGCTCGTGCTCGACTTGCGTGGCAATCCGGGTGGCTTGCTGTTGGCCGCGATCGGCATCGCGCGTGCCTTCGTGCCCGAAGGCCTGATCGTGTCGACGGAAGGTCGCGGGGTGCCCGTGATGCACTCCGCCGAACGCGCTGCCGCGCGCTACGTCGACTTCCCTCTCGTCGTCCTCGTCGACGAGCGCAGCGCCAGCGCCAGCGAAGTGCTGGCCAGCGCGCTGCAAGAACACCGCGCCGGCGTGTTGGTCGGCGGCCCCACGTACGGCAAGGGCATGGTGCAGACCATGCACCGCTTCGACGCCGACGATTCCGTGATGAAGGTCACCACGTCGTATTACTACACGCCGTCCCACCAGAACCTCGAGCACAGCGCCGACCCGGCCAAGCCACGCGGCATCCAACCCGACTTGGCCGTGCTCTTGCCCGACGCGGAACGCGAGGCCTTGCACGTGCGGTTGAATCGGCCGTGCCCGCCGCGCGAGTACTTGGACGCGATCGCCGCGTGGGAGGCCGAGGAAGACATCGAGATCGTGCCGCCTCCGCGCGTCGACGCGCAGGTCGCGGCCGCGCTCGACCTGTTCGCGGGCAAGCGTCCGGGGCCCGTGTCGCCCGGAACGCGCTCGACGGGGACGCCTCCGTGAGCACGCTTCCGCACGAGGACGGCGTGGCGCGCGGTCGCAGCGGCGGCAAGGCGCTCGTCCTGGGCATCGAGTCGTCCTGCGACGAAACCGCGGCGGCGTTGGTGCGCGGTGGGCGCGAGATCGTCTCGTCCTCGATCCACAGCCAAGCCGCGATCCACGCCCAGTGGGGCGGCGTCGTGCCCGAGGTCGCGGGGCGATCGCACCTGACGAAGATCCTGCCGGTCATCGACGACGCGTTGGCCAAGGCGCAGCTGACGCTCGACGACGTCGACGCGATCGCGGTCACGACGCGTCCGGGGCTCGTGGGGTCGCTCCTCGTGGGCCTGTCGGCCGCCAAGGCTCTCGCTTGGGTGCGCGAGCTGCCGCTCGTGGGCGTCCACCACATCGAGGCGCACGTGTACGCCGCCACGATGGAGCACGAGGTCGCCGCGAACGGCGGCGTCTATCCGTGCCTCGCGTTGGTCGTGTCGGGTGGCCACACGGCGCTCTACCGCGCGGAGTCGCCGCTCGAGATGCGCTCGCTCGCGACGACGCGCGACGACGCGGCCGGTGAAGCGTTCGACAAGGTCGCGCACGTCCTGGGCCTCGGCTATCCGGGTGGTCCGCGCGTGTCGAAGTTGGCCGAGGGCGGCAACCCACGCGCGTTCGACTTCCCGCGCTTCCGCTCGAAGGACGGCTCGCCCGGTTTCTCGTTCAGCGGCTTGAAGACGGCCGTCCTCTACCACGTCCGCGGTCAAGACGCGCGCGCCGCGCTGCCTCCGCCCGAATCGATCCGCGATCGCGCCGACGTGGCCGCGTCGTTCGAAGCAGCGGTGGTCGATGCGCTGGTCGACGAGACGTTGCGCGTCGCGCGCCGTGAAGGCCTGCGCACGGTGCTCGTCGCCGGAGGCGTGGCGTGCAATCAGCGGCTGCGGCGCGAGATGAAGTCGCGCGCCGAGAGCGCGGGGCTGCGCGCCCTGTTCCCCTCGCCCGCCTACTGCACCGACAACGCCGTGATGATCGCGGGGCTGGGCTACGAAGCCCTGGCGGCGGGCCGCACGGCCGATCTGGCGCTCGACGCGTCGTCGCGCTGAACGATCTCTCCGCCGGGCCGAGTCCGTCCTCGCGTGCCCTGCCGAGGAAGCCTAGAATCCCCGCGTTTGAAGCCGGGAATCCAAGAGCTGCTCGAGGCCGTCCGCGACGGTCGCCTGGACGTGTCGGAGGGCATGGAGCGCCTGCGTTCCTGGCCGTTCCGCGACTTGGGGCACACGCACCTCGACACGCATCGCGAGCACCGCTGCGGTCAGCCCGAGGTCGTCTACGGCGCGGGCAAGACGCCGCAGCAGATCCTCGAGATCGCGAGCGCCGTCTTGGAGCACCACGATCGGCTGCTCGTGACGCGCGCTTCGCCCGAGGCGGCGCGCGTCGTCGCGATGGAGATCCCACACGCGCGCTTCGACGAGATCGCGCGCACGATCACGGTCGAGCCCGAAGGCGGCGTCGAGGAACGCGGTCTCGTTCTCGTCGTGTGCGCCGGCACGTCGGACCTCCCCGTCGCACGGGAAGCGGCGATCACGGCGCGCATGTGCGGCGCACGTGTCGAGACCTTGAACGACGTGGGCGTCGCCGGCATCCACCGACTGCTCGCGCACACGACGAGGCTGCAGTCGGCCGAAGCGCTCGTCGTGGTCGCGGGCATGGAAGGCGCACTGCCCAGCGTCGTCGGCGGCCTCGTCGACGCGCCCGTGATCGCGGTGCCGACCTCCGTCGGCTACGGCGCGTCGTTCGGCGGCGTCGCGGCGCTGCTGGCGATGCTGAACTCGTGCGCGTCGGGCATCGCGGTGGTGAACATCGACAATGGCTTCGGTGCCGGGTACATGGCCGCGCGCATCAACGCGCGAGCGACGAAGGAGAAGCGATGAGCGAATCGAAGGCGTGGTTGGCGCTCGAGAACGGTCAGGTGTTCGAGGGACGCGCGGCGGGCGCGCACGGCGAAGCCGGCGGCGACCTCGTGTTCAACACGGCGATGACCGGCTACCACGAGATCCTCACCGATCCGTCGTACACCGGTCAGGTCGTGATCATGACCTATCCGCTGATCGGGAATTACGGTGTTCCACACGAGGACGCCGAGAGCGGCCGCGCGTGGGCCGAAGCGTTCGTGATCCGCGAGATGAGCGCGATCTCGAGCAACTTCCGCTCGAACCAGACGCTGCCCGAGTACCTGACGGCACAGAAGATCGTCGCGATCGAAGGCGTCGACACGCGCCGACTGACGCGCATCGTGCGCGAAGAAGGCTCGATGCGTTGCTGGGTGTCGACCACCGACTCGGACGCGAAGTCGTTGGTGCAGAAGGCGCGCAACGCGCCCGCCACCGACGGACGCGATTTGACGGTCGGCGTCACGTGCAAGAAGCCGTACGCGTGGACCGAAGGCTACGACACCTCGTATCCGGGCCTGATCGCCTCGTCGCGCACCGAGCGCAAGATCCGCGTGGTCGCGTACGACTTCGGAGCGAAGCGCAACATCCTGCGCAGCCTCGTCCACTGCGGCTTCGACGTCACGGTCGTGCCGGCCGGAACGAGTGCCGACGAAGTGTTGGGCATGGACGCCGAGGCCGTGTTCTTGAGCAACGGCCCGGGCGATCCGGCGGCGGTGAAGCCCGCGATCGCGGCGATGGACAAGCTCGTGGGTCGCATGCCGATCTTCGGCATCTGCCTCGGGCACCAGATCCTCTCGATCGTGTTGGGCGCCAAGACGCACAAGATGCCGTTCGGTCACCACGGCGCGAACCATCCGGTGCGCGACATGATCACCGGCAAGGTCGAGATCACGTCGCAGAACCACAGCTACGCGGTCGAGCCGTCGACGATGGGCGCCGATCTCGAGCTGACGCACGTCAACTTGAACGACATGACCGTCGAGGGCATGCGTCACAAGAAAGCACCCGTGTTCAGCGTGCAATACCACCCCGAGGCGGCGCCCGGTCCGCTCGACAGCGCACACCTGTTCCGCCGCTTCCGCGACCTGTGCGAGTCGAAGAGCCCGGTGCGCGTGTCGGCGCGCTGACCGTGGGGCGGTGATCTCGACGAATCGAGACGTCAGGGAAGCAGCTTGAGGCTGGCCTTGGCCGTTTCGCGTGCGTTGGACTTGGTGGTGCCCACGGCGATCACCATGTAGCTCGTGCGATCGCGACCGAAGAGGAGCACGTCGATCCCTCCGTCCGGGCCGGTCCACGAGAGCCGGCGACACGAAAAACCGGCGATCTCGTCACGGCTCTCGACCGGAGGCCGATCCATCTTTGCGAGTCGCGCGACGTTGCTCGAATCGTCGGCGAATTGCTTGCGGATCATGTCGGGCGCGAGGTCGGCGAGCAGGCCGTCCTTCGTCCCGTCCTGCTCGAACCATCCCGCCACGACGCCGATCGCGCTGTCGTCGTTCCGGTACATGACGCCCGACACGACCCCTTCCATTCCCGCCAAGGGAATCGGCGTGCGCTTCCAACCCTTGCCGGGCCGCAGGAGCTCGTAACCGAGTCGCAGGTCGCGCACCGTCGTCGCCGTGGTCACCACGGGACGTTCGGGATCGTCCGACACGTAGAGGCCGTCCATCGCCGCCTTCAACAACGCCTCACCGCGCGCCATGTTGCTGGGTGTCCCCCACAGGACCATCTGGTAGGCGTGCTTCTTCGTGAGGACCGTGGCGACGTGGTACTCGAGTTCGATGGACGCGAATCGCCTGCCGATCGTGACGATGCCCTCGTGCTCGCCGAACTTGCGCGCGGTGCGGTCGCCCAAGTCGCCCTCCTCGAACATGTTGCCGGTGACGACCGACGTGTAGGTCTCGAGGTCGAAGTCCCCGAGGTCCTCGCAGATCACCAGCCCCAGGATGCCGCTCGCGAGCTCCTGGAAGTACAGCGAGCACGACTCGTTGCGCGCACGCGCCGCGTCGCCGATCGACACGAGCCACGCACCGGCCGGTCGAGTCCAGCGATAAGCGTTCGCGAAGTCGCGCACGATGCCGCCGCGCATGCACGACGTGGGTGCGACGATGTTCTGCGGATCCGGCGCGAGGGCCATGCGCGCGGCGAGTTCCTGGCGCTCGACGTCGGTCTGCCAACGCAAGCCCGACAACCCTTCGGCCAACATGCCGCGGACGCGCGCGGAGTCCGCTTGCCGGTACCACGCGAGCACCTGCACCACGAATCCGTTCGCGAAAACCGCGCCGTGCAGGCACTCGAGCCCGGCCGTCGGAGGCTCGAGCGGGACCAGATCCCAGCGCTGCCCCATGACCTGGACGCTCATGGGCGGAATGCGCCGTTGCAGCTCCTCGTCGGGCTCACCGACGATCGACGCGATCATCTCCGAGCTCTCCGATTCGTCCGCGCGTTCGCAAACCACGGTCACGTAGATGTCCGGATCGGTGTGCAAGAGGCCCACGTGCGCCGACGGGTTCATCTTCTGCAGCTCGAACCCGACGCACAGGCGCCACGCGGGTTTGGGCTCGACGGCGAGTCCGTACGCCGAGCTGCGGAACACGCCTTGTCGCACCTCGTAGCCGACGTCGACGCGGTCAGCGACCACGACGGACGACAAGCGCGGCCTGGGCTTGCCTTCCGTGAAGTGGAACGCGCGGTGGAACGACGGCAGTTCCTTCGTGACGGGTTCCGCCTTGGTGAGGAGCGAGCCCGACGTGAGTTGATAGACGAACCCATCGCGCTCGACGACGACCGAGTCCCATTGCAACGCCGCACCGTCGACCATGCCTTTCACTTGATAGCGCAGAGCCTTCCGCGACTCGAAGGTGAGCTCGATCGGCTCCGTGCGCACCTTGTCGGCCACCGACATGGCCGTGAACACGAGGTCGGCGTGCTCCCGCAGCGTCGTGGACAGGCTGGGCTCCACGACGACGAATCCGAACGTGCCGCGCGCGGACATCGCGCCCGCGACGGCGTCGGGAGCCAAGCGCTGCACCGCGACCTCTTCCAGCAACGTCCAGTCCTTGCCCGGCGGCACGAGGCGGAAGCAGTAGTCCTTGTCCTCGATGACGTCCGGTTTGCGCTGCGCGGCCGCGGACGAGGCCGCCCAGGCACAAGCGAAGACGACGAGCGAGCGCAGGAACACGAGTGGGAAGTTCGCGAGCTTCATGTGGGAACCGAGAGCGGGCGGGACGCGGATCGAGGCCGTCGACGAGGCCTCGGTGACGAAACGGGATCGGACCATCCCGACCGGTCGGCTGTCGAGCGCCGAGGTCACCGTGTCGCTCCGCGCGGCACCACGGGGCGGGGTCTTCGAGCACGGTGGCCTCCAGCCTCGCCCTGCTTCACCGGGCCCCGGCACGGAGACCTTCCGGCGCGAGGACGTCACGGCCCGTCCGCGGGTACCCTGATGCGGACGCGAAGCCCGGACGCCCCGTCCGGAACCTGGGCCCTTCGGCTCGGTTTCGGGGGCGCGGGGACTCGCGGTACCGGTCGCATCCGGTCGAAATGGATGCGTGCGCGTCTCGCTCGCAACCCAGGACATTCCGATCCCACCGAGGCCCAACCCGTGAAGTCGACCCTGCTCCTCGCGCTCTCGATCGCCTCGCTCACGACCGCCGTGGCCCTGGCCCAAGGCCGCGATCCGGGCCAGACCTTCGAGGCGCTGCGCAAACGCCTCGACACCGACCTCGACGGACGCATCAGCGAGAGCGAGTTTCCGCGCGGCAAGGCCGCGTTCCGTCGACTCGACCGCGATCGCGACGGGTACCTGACCGCGGCGGACTTCGCGACCGCAGCCAAGCCGGTCACGACGCCCGCGACACCGCAGCGCGAGATGACCGCCGAGGAGCTCGAGTTCTTCGAGAAGAAGGTGCGGCCCGTGCTCGCGACGTCGTGCTACGGCTGCCACTCGGACACGGCGACGCGGTTGAAGGGCGGTCTCAAGGTCGACGGTCGCGACGTGTTGCTCGCCGGTGGTTCGTCGGGCCCCGCGATCGTGCCGGGTGACGCGGACGCGAGCCTCTTGATCCAAGCGATCCGCTACACGGACTCCGAGTTGCAGATGCCGCCCAAGAAGGCGCTGGACGCGGACGTGGTGAAGGACCTGGAGCGCTGGGTGACGATGGGCGCACCGTGGCCGACCGTGAAGGGCGAGGTCGTGAGCACCGCCACGGCGCCCAAGACCGCCAAGATCCCGCTCGACGTGGACAAGGCTCGCGAGTTCTGGGCCTTCCGCCCGCCGGTGCGCACGACGCCGCCCGCCGCCAAGAACGCGTCGTGGGCGTGGTGCGACGTCGACAAGTTCCTGATCGCCGCGATGGAGAAGGCCGGCGTCTCTCCGGTCGCCGATGCGAACAAGCGCACGTGGCTGCGCCGCGTCACCTTCGACCTGACGGGGCTGCCGCCGACGCCCGAGGAAACGGCCGCGTTCGAGGCCGATCGCTCCCCCAAGGCGTACGAGACCGTCGTCGATCGCCTGCTCGCGTCTCCCGCGTACGGCGAACGCTGGGGGCGTCACTGGCTCGACGTCGCGCGCTACGCCGAATCGAGCGGCAAGGACACGAACGTCGTCTATCCGCACGCGTGGCGGTATCGCGACTGGGTCATCGCGGCGTTCAACGCCGACAAGCCCTACGACCAACTTTTGAAGGAGCAGCTCGCCGGCGACCTGATGCCCGCGTCGAGCGACGATCAACGCGCGCAGAACCTGATCGCCACCGGCTACTTGGCGCTGGGCGCGAAGAGCCACAACACGCGCGACAAGCGTCAGTTCTCGCTCGACGTCGCCGACGAGCAGATCGACGCCGTGTCGCAGGGCATGCTGGGCGTGACGATGGCGTGCGCGCGCTGTCACGATCACAAGTTCGACCCGTTCCCCACCGAGGACTACTACGCGCTGGCGGGGATCTTCCTCAGCACGGACACGCGCTTCGGCACGCACCGTGGACCAGGCAACAACCAGCCGGGCGAGCTGATCCGCTTGCCGGCCGACGCGCACGTGCCGAACGGACCGACGATGGAACCCATCGTGCGCAGCTTGTTCGAGCGCGCCCGCGACAACTTCGCCAAGCAGCTCGAGGACGCGACGCCGAGTCCGCGCACGGGCGGCGACACGGTCGACGGCGAGAAGAAGCGCCCCGATCCCCAGGAACTCCTCAAGATCCGCAACGCGCGCGAGCTGACCGCCCAACTCGACGACCTGCTCGCCCGATTCGACGAGACGGGCCGCGCGCTGCCCTCGAATCGCCTCGCCATGGGTGCTCAAGAGGGGCTGACGCGCGACATCGCCGTGTTGGACCGCGGCGAACTCGACCGCCCCGCCGCCATCGCGCCGCGCGCGATGCCGCGCGTTCTTCGCACCGAGGCCGCGGCGCCCGTCACGAAGGGCAGCGGCCGGCGTGAGCTGGCGGACTGGATCGCGTCGCCCACGAATCCGCTCACGGCGCGCGTGTGGGTCAATCGCGTCTGGCTGCACTTGTTCGGCTCGGGGATCGTGCGCACGCCCGACAACTTCGGCGCGAGCGGACAGCGGCCCGACCACCCCGAGTTGCTCGATTGGTTGGCGACGGAGTTGGTCGCGCAGGGTTGGTCGACGAAGAAGCTCGTGCGCGAGATCGTGTTGAGCCACACCTACCGCCTCGACAGCACGAACGACGCGCGGAACGCGGCCGTCGACCCGGAAGTGGTGAACCTGTGGCGCATGCCCGACCGTCGCCTCGAGGCGGAGGCGATCCGCGACGCGATGTTGGCCGTGGCCGGGGTCCTGCAGCGTGATCCCCCCGTCGGCTCCGCGGCGGGTGCGGTCGAGGGCGTGCTGCAGCGCGACGAAATCGTCAACTACCTGACGCGCGAGCGTCCCGTGCGGTCCGTGTACTTGCCGAGCCTGCGCGACCACTTGCCGCAAGCGCTCGACGTGTTCGACGCGCCCGATTCGGCCTTCGTCACGGGTGACCGCGAGGAGACGAACGTCGCGACGCAGGCCCTGTTCCTGATGAACGACGACGACGTCTTGCGCGTGGCCGACGAGTTCGCCGCCAAGCTGCTCGCCGCGGGCAAGGACGACGACGAGCGCATCGAGCGCGCGTTCCGACTCGCGTTCGGGCGTGCGCCCGAGGGTGTCGAGCTCACGGCCGTGCGCAAGTTCCTGGCCGACTTCGAGAAACTCGCCGGCAACGACAAGGCCGACAAGTCCGACGCCAGGGATCGCCGCGAACGACGCACGCGACCGGGCACGGGGACGGATGCGTCTCCCGCGCGTCTCGCGGATCCGCGCCGCGCCGCATGGTCGGCCTTCGTCCAGACGCTGTTCCAGAGCGCCGAGTTCCGCTCGCTCGGCTGATCCCGACACCACGTCGACCCTTCACGACACGATCCTCGAGCCACACGACCACCATGCAACACCAAGACGGCATCCACGGGTTCGTTCCGAGCCGACGCGACACGCTCAAGCTGCTCTCCTGCGGCTTCGGCCTGATCGCCCTGCGCGGCATCGCTTCGGCGGAAGGGCCGAACCAGGCCGACGATCCGCTCGCGCCCAAGAAGCCGCATCATCCCGCGCGCGCGAAGCGCGTGATCTTCTTGTGCATGTCGGGTGCTCCGTCTCACGTCGACACGTTCGACTACAAGCCGGCTCTCAAGGAGCACGACGGACAATCGCTCTCGGGCTATCGCCAGGGCGCCAAGCTGATGGCGTCGCCCTGGAACTTCACGCAACGCGGCAAGAGCGGCTTGTGGATCAGCGATCTGTTTCCCGAGCTGGGCAGGATGGCGGACGAGATGTGCCTGTTGCGCGGCATGAACACGGACGTTCCCGCACACGCGCAGGCGACGATCCAACAGCACACGGGCAGCTTCCAGTTCGTGCGTCCGTCGATGGGCGCGTGGACGCTGTACGGCTTGGGGACCACGAACCGCAACTTGCCCGGCTTCGTGACGTTGAACCCGCCCAGCGGCAACGGCGGCGCCCAGAACTACGGCGCCGCGTTCCTGCCGGCGACGTACCAGGGCATGCGCATCGGCAGCGAACGACGCGGCGGCGCGGGGCGACGTGGAGACACGTCGTCGGGCGTGCCGAACATCAAGAACCCGCGTGCGAGCGTCGAGGAACAACGCGCCCAACTCGACCTGCTCGACAAGCTCAACAAGGAGCACGCGCGACGCGACTCGGGCGACGAGCAAGTCGAAGGCGTGATCGAGAGCTACGAGCTCGCGTTCCGCATGCAAGCCGAGTTGCCCGCTCTCCTCGACCTCTCGAAGGAGAAGAAGAGCACGCTCGAAGCCTACGGCGTGGGTGCGCCGGACACGGACGCGTTCGGGCGACAGTGCTTGACCGCGCGACACCTGGCCGCCGCCGGCGTGCGCTTCGTCGAGATCGGCATGGGAGGTTGGGATCACCACCGCAACCTGCGCGAGGACCTGCCCGAACGCTGCCGCGCGATCGACAAGCCGATCGCGGCGTTGCTGGCTGACCTGAAGCAGAGCGGCATGCTCGAGGACACGCTGGTCGTCTGGGGCGGCGAGTTCGGCCGCACTCCCTACGCGCAGAATGGGGACGGTCGCGACCACAACAACCGCGGCTTCACGACGTGGATGGCGGGTGGTGGCGTCAAGGGCGGCTTCTCGTACGGAGCCACCGACGAGAACGGCATCGAGGCCGTCGAAGGACGGATGTCGATGCACGACTGGCACGCGACGATCCTCCACCTGCTGGGACTCGACCACGAGCGCCTGACGTACAACTACGCCGGTCGGGACTTCCGGCTCACGGACGTTCACGGGCACGTCGCGACGGACATCCTGGCCTGATCGGCCGAGCGCCCGCGCGTTCTCCGGGGTCGACGCGCCTGCGCCGCGGTCGATCTGTCGACGGCGGCGCGGGGCTATCGCGCGCGTCGCGTCGCGACGACGAACGCATAGTCGCCATCGGGCGTCGCGTACCGACGCGCCACCTCCGCGAACGTGCCGTCGTCGATGTCGGAGCGCAATCGTGCCAGGCCGCTCTCGACCTCCGTCGGATCGCTCATGGCCGCGAACGACGAGATGTTCGCGCGGTACGTGGCGTCGAAGTACATCTCCGGTCGGTGCTTGCCCGACTGCAGGAACAGGTCCTGCAGTTCGTCCGTCACCTCGAACGGGACGATTTCCACGTCGACGAATCCGGCCTCGAGCAACGCGGTCTCCGTCGCGGCGCGCGTGGGCATGATCGCGCACGAGCGGTCGAGCATCCGCGGGAAGTAGTGACACAGCCAGTAGTTCCGCATCTGGTCGGGGAACGACGTGAACAGCACGAAACGCCCGCTCGACATCACTCGGTGCACTTCGCGGAACGGCGTGCGGATCTCGGGGAAGTGGTGGATCGCCAGCGTGCACGACACACCCTGGAAGGCACCGTCCGCGAACGGCAACGACAGGGCGCTGCCCATGCGCCATTCGATGCCTCGCCCCCCGCCGCGCGTCGATCGTGCCACGGCCTTGTCGAGCATCGTGCGCGAGATGTCGACGCCGTGCCATCGGCCACCGACGGCCGCGAGCGCGTGCGTGTAGTTGCCCGTGCCGCACGCGAGGTCCAGGAACGCGCCCTCCGTGTTCTCGCGCAACGCGAGACGTCGCACCAGAGTCTCCACGATCGCGGGATCCGCGCGACGCGTGACGGTGTACGTGGCGCCGATGGAGTCGTAGAGGGGTTTCATGGCCAACGGTGGCTCCGTGTGCGAGCGGACGGGATCGAGATCAGTCGCAGAGGCGCTCGGGATGGCGCCGAGCATAGAGCAACCAGTGTCGGAACAACCCGGGCTCGCCGTCCTCGTCGCTCAGGTCCAGCAGGTCCAGCATGCGCTCGTGGAGCGGAGCCAGCTCGAGCTTGAGTGACGACGCGTCGTACCACGCGATGAACTCCTCGGGGCCCGCGGCAGCGCGGGCCACCAGCTCGTTCCACGAACGATCGGCGATGCGACACGCCGCGTCGAACAAGGTGGCCAGCTCGCCGGTCTCGAGCTCGTGGAGCGCGCGCTGCGTCTCGGCGCGATAGCCCAAGTGCGGCCAATTCGCGAAATGCCATCCCAGGTCGTCGAGGGTCAGGCTCACGTCGAGTTGGTACGTCGCCGCCATGGCGCGCAGTCCGCGCGGCAGCGAATCGAGCGCGACGACGAATCGATCGAGGTCGTCGTGCATCTCGGCCGGAAGTCGCACGGAGAGTTCCGAGAACACGAGCTGCAGGAGCTCGGAGTCCGACTCGGTCGCGCTCAGGACGTCGACGTGCAAGGCCATGGTGTTCGTGAGTTCGATGGTTCCGAGGGAGACGACTCGGGGTCGCGAAGGCGTGCTCAGTCCGCCTGCGAGGCCAGGTCGACGAGTTTGATCACCGTCGCCCAATTGCGCGAGGTGATACCGTCCTTCAGTGAGCGCGCGATGGCCTTGTTGACGGCGCTCTCCAGGACTCCGTCCGGGCACCACGTGTAGACGACCCCCTTGCCCAACGCGAACCCCTCCTTGCCCCACGGCTGGTTCGCGAGCGGTTCGAGCTTCTTGCGCTCGGCCGCCGAGGCCAGGAACCCCACGAGGAGCCGCGACGGATCGCGCCCCGCCTTCGCGAGCGGATTCTCGTCGACGACCGTCACCAGGTCCTTCGCCGCGACGACGGTGACGCGCGCCGAGACGCCGAGAACGTCGGTCAAGCCCGCCTCGATCCGCGGTCCCGGCGCGCCACGAACGGATGCGGGCGCGTCGAAGACCACGTTGCCGCTGTTCAACAACGTGCGCACGTCGCGATAGCCCAGGCCCTCGACCATCGCACGCAGGTCCGCCATGGCGACGCGCTTGGCCTTGCCGACGTTGATGCCGCGGAGGAGCGCGAGGAAGGTCGTCATCTCGTCACCTCACGTGGGCGCATGAGTGGGCACGAGAAGATCGCCCGAGGGGTGTGCCACCACGCGAGGGAGCGAATGCAGGAGAGCATGGCTCCACGCGAATGGCCTGGCGTCATGAAAGGTCAGGGCCGAATCAGGGCCGAGACGACGTTCGTGTAGGCGAACCCGAACGGTGCCGCACTCGAGGCGGTGCGGGCCTGGAACGTGAACGTCTGCCCCACCAGCAACGGGTTGTTCGGGATCGTGCGTTGGAACACCGTGGGCGGGAGCGGCGCGAGGACCACGTCCGTGAGCCTCACGGATCCGACCGCACCGAGATCGAACTCGCCGAACGGGGTCGAGATGGGCGACACCGCAGGGCCGCGACGGAAGATCAAGGAGCTGATGCCGCCCGGCTGCCCTTCGAACTCGAAACGCAGGGGCGTTCCGAGGTTCCCGGTGGTCACGAGTGCGAGGGGTGCGTGCTCGAAGGCGCCGATGTCGGCTCGCTCCGACGTGTCGAGGTCACCGTCGATCGGACGGATGCGCCCCGCGAGGTCGGGACCGGAGGCGGTGAGCGGGTCTCCGAGGTCGATGCACGGGCTTCCGAATCGCAGACGGTAGTCGCCGTTCGCTCGATCCACGAAGAGCGGGTCCGGACCGCCGATCTGCGAGAAGGTGTTCCCTCCGATCGTGGGCGCGACGACGTTCGGGTTGTTCGCGTGCACGAGGCTGCCTTCGAACGAGGCTTGGGCGAAGAAGTTGGAGCCCGAGCCCAAGACTTGAACCCCCACGCCCGTGTTGTCCGCCACCGTGCAACGTCGGAACATCGCCAGCACGACAGGTCCTCCACCCAAGGAGGCATCGCCGATGAAGCCACTCCCGTTCCTGGCGAGCAGAGTGTCGGCGAGCGTGGCCTGCACCTGTCCGAAACCACGCGCGTTCGCGACGACCGCGTTGGGTATGCCCTCGATTCGGGTGCGCGTCACCGACAGAGTGGCTTGGCCCTCCGCGTAGACCTCGATGCCAGCCAACGAACAGTTGGAGAGCGCGCTGTCGGCGATCGTGACCGTCAGGCTGTACGTGGTCGAGACGTCGACGCCGATCGATCCACTCACGATCGAAACGTCGCTCAGCGCGAGGCTGATGGACGTGCCCACATTCGTGCCCGTCGCGCGAATGCCCCTGTTGAGCGGCTCCAGGCGGCAATGGGCGATGGACGTCGTGACACCACCCTGGCTCGCCGAGACCTCGATCGAGTCTTGCGCACCTCGTAGCGTGAAACCTTCGAGCCGAGTGAGGCTCGTACTCGCCGAGCTCGAAGAGATCATGCGTACGAGGATCGGCGCAAACTCACCGTCGATCACCGTCACGAGCGGTCCTTGGTCGGCCACGAGAACCTGTCCGGTGAACTGGAGCGGAAGTACCTCTCCAGTCGATGGCTTGTAGATGCCGGGTGCAACGTGGATCGTCGCGCTGGCACCGCCCGGCGCGGTCGCCGCGCGAGTGAGCGTCTTCCACGCGTTACCGGAACTCGTGCCCGAATTGTTGTCGTGGCCGTTGGCGACGTCGACGTAGTAGTCCGTGGCCCGCACGATCGGGGTGAGCAGACCGAGACAAATGGCGACGAAGACGAGTTGTTTCACGAGGCACCTCGATGGAAACGGGAGCGCACGGAGCGCGTCAGCGGGAAGGTCGGCACCTCAAGCTATCACGCGCGCTCCGCACCCGGTGAAACAGCTCCCGGTCTTCGAGACGGAGAATGACCCGTCGTCGTAGGGACCTGTTCGACGCGCGGCTGGGCGCGACGGAGAAACGGACTCGTCAGAGCATCGCGACCGGATCGACGTCGATCACGGTCTTGGGCCGGGGGTTCGCGTCGATCCAGTCCTGGATCATGCCGCGCAGGCGCGGGAGTCCTTGGCCGCTGGCCTTGGCCTTCAGCAGCATGTGCCGACGCGTGCGGCCGCGCAGCAGCGCGATCGGCGCTTCCGACGGACCGAGGATCGTGACGCCTTCCTCGCGCGCGGCGCTCTTCAGCATCTCGGCGCACGCCACGGAACCGGTCGCGACCTTGCCGGGGTCCTCGTCCTCGAACACGACGCGCACCAATCGACCGAACGGCGGATAACCCAGGTCGTTGCGCAGTCTCATCTCCTGCGCGGCGAAGCCCTCGAAGTCGTGCTTGGCCGCGAAGGCGATCGCGGGATGGCTGGGGCTCGTCGTCTGCACCACGATCTCGCCCGCCAACTCGCCGCGTCCGGCGCGCCCCGACACTTGCGAGATCAGCTGGAACGTGCGCTCGGACGCGCGGAAGTCGGGCATGTAGAGCGAGTTGTCGGCCGCCACGATCCCCACGACCGTCACGCGCGGGAAGTCGAGGCCCTTCGCGATCATCTGCGTGCCCACGAGCACGTCGATCTCGCCCTTGCCGAACCGCTCGAGCACGTCTTCGTAGTCCTCGCGGCGCAACATCGTGTCGGAGTCCATGCGCGCGAGCCGCGCGTCGGGCAACAACGCCCCCAGGACGGATTCGATGCGTTCGGACCCCGCGCCCAAGTAGCGCAACGCCGGCGACGAACACGTGGGACACTGCTTGGGAGGCGCGATCTCCTCGCAGCAGCTGTGACACACGGCGCGTCCGATGCGCTTGTGGAACGTCAGCGACACGTCGCAGCTCTTGCAGCGCACGTT
>Ga0075163_10000677_pt1 | contig 44554 bp, 40 predicted proteins | sample JI1023141ADNA_FD_71478 | JGI IMG/M metagenome (GOLD analysis project Ga0075163, IMG submission 71478) | Wastewater effluent complex algal communities from Wisconsin, to seasonally profile nutrient transformation and Carbon sequestration -... | ecosystem: Engineered > WWTP > Effluent > Algae...
TTCGCCGACAACCTGCGCGACCTGCTGCTGGCAGCGCCGGCCGGCCAGAAGGTGGTGATGGGGCTCGACCCCGGCATCCGCACCGGCGTGAAGGTGGCCGTCTGCGATGCCACGGGCAAGCTGGTCGAGACGGCCACCGTCTACCCGCACGAGCCGCGCAAGGACTGGGACGGCAGCCTGCACACGCTGGCCAAGCTCGTCGACAAGCACGGCGTGCGGCTCATCGCCATCGGCAATGGCACCGCCAGCCGCGAAACCGACAAACTGGCGGCCGAGTTGATCAAATTGGTGCAAAAAGCGGCTCTGGCTGGCGTGGATAAAGTGCCAGCAGCTATCGAAAAGATAGTTATCAGCGAAGCCGGCGCCTCCGTCTACTCAGCCAGCGAATACGCCAGCCAGGAACTGCCCGACGTGGACGTGAGCCTGCGCGGCGCCGCCAGCATCGCGCGCCGCCTGCAGGACCCGCTGGCCGAGTTGGTCAAGATCGACCCCAAGAGCATCGGCGTCGGCCAGTACCAGCACGACGTGAACCAGAGCGAGCTGGCGCGCACGCTGGGCGCCGTGGTGGAGGACTGCGTCAACGGCGTCGGCGTGGACCTGAACACCGCCAGCGCGCCGCTGCTGGCGCGCGTGTCGGGACTGTCGGGCACGGTGGCCAGGGCGGTGGTGCGCTGGCGCGAGCAGCACGGCGCCTTCCGCGATCGCCAGCAGTTGCTCGAAGTCAGCGGCCTGGGGCCCAAGACCTTCGAGCAGAGCGCGGGCTTCTTGCGCATTCGCGGCGGCGACAACCCGCTGGATGTGACCGGCGTGCACCCCGAGACCTACCCGGTGGTCGAGCAGATCATCGTCAAGACCGGCCAGCCCATCGGCCAGATCATGGGCCGGGGCGAGCTGCTGAAAGGGCTCAAGCCCGAGCAGTTCGCCACGCCCCAGTTCGGCGCCGTCACCGTCAAGGACATCCTGGCCGAGCTGGAAAAGCCCGGCCGCGACCCGCGCCCCGACTTCAAGGTGGCGCGCTTCAACGACGGCGTGGAAGGCATCAAGGATCTGCAGGAAGGCATGGTGCTCGAAGGCACCGTCAGCAACGTCGCGCAGTTCGGCGCCTTCGTGGACCTGGGCGTGCACCAGGACGGGCTGGTGCACGTCAGCCAGTTGGCCCACCGCTTCGTCGGCGACGCGCGCGAGGTGGTCAAGACCGGCCAGATCGTGAAAGTGAAGGTGCTGGAGGTGGGCATGGCGCGCGGCCGCATCAGCCTGACCATGAAGCTGGACACCGCCGCCCCGCGCCCGGGCGAGCCGCGCGAGAACCGCTTCGAGTCCGCGCCGCGCGGGCGCAAGGGCCCCGCGGGTGGGGCAGGGCGCGGTGGCCACCAGCCCACCGCCACCGCCATGGCCTCGGCGTTCGAGAAGCTCAAGGGCCCGTCCTCCCGGTAGCCAGCGATGACGGCCCCGCCGCGCGCCACCACGTCGAGCGGCTGCAGCGGCCCCACGCGGCGCGCCTGCTGCCGCTGTAGCGGCGGAAATCCCGCCTAAGATTCAGGCTCTTCCCACACCCGACCCTCATACCGCCATGCCTGACTTGCCCCTGGGCCGCCGCGCCTTTCTTCCTGCGTTCTCCGTCCGCTTGCGCCCAGCCGGCCTGGTGGCCCTGGCCTGGCTGACGCTGGCCACCGGCGCATTCGCCCAGGGCGCCGCCGACTGGCCCGCGCGCGCGGTGCGGGTGATCGTGCCGTTCCCGCCCAGCGGCGCGACCGACCTGGTCTCGCGCGTCATCGCGCAGCGCGTGTCGCAGGAGCTGGGCCAGCAGCTCGTCATCGACAACAAACCCGGCGCCGGCGGCACCATCGGCGCGGCCGAGGCCGCCAAGGCCGCGCCCGACGGCTACACGCTGCTGTTCACCACCAGCAGCACGCACGCCATCTCGCCGCACCTGATGCCGCGCCTGCCCTACAACGCGGACAAGGACTTCACCCCCATCGCCCACGTGGCCGACGCGGCCAGCATCCTGCTGGTCACGCCGGCGCTGCCGGCCAGGAACGTGCAGGAGCTGATCGCCCACGCCAAAGCCCACCCCGGCCAGCTCAACTACGCCACCAGCGGCAACGGCACCATCGTGCACCTCAACTCGGCCGCCTTCGCCGCGCGGGCCGGCGTGCAGCTCACCCACGTGCCGTACAAGGGCACGGCCCAGTCCATCACCGACCTGGCCGCCGGCCAGGTGCACCTGCTGTTCGACTCCATCCCCACCGGCCTGCCGCACGTGGCCAGCGGCCGCCTGCGCGCGCTGGCCGTGACGGGCGACAAGCGCAGCGCACTCGCGCCCGAACTGCCCACGGTGGCCGAATCCGGCCTGCCGGGCTATTCGTCGGTCACCTGGTTCGGCGTGTACGGGCCGGCGGGGATGAAGCCGGAGCTCGCTGCCAAGATCAACCAGGCCTTCAACAAGGCCATCCAGAACCCCGAGGTGGCCTCCAACCTGGCTCGGCAGGGCGTGGAGCCGGCCCGGCCGCAGACGCCGGCGCGGTTCGCCGCCATGGTGCGGGCCGACAGCGCGCGCTGGGCCCAGGTCATCAAGGATAACCGCATCACACTGGAGTAACCCGCCATGGCAAGCATTCAGGACTGGACTTTCCCCTACGCCTCGCGCCGTTCGCCGGTGCTGGGGCGCAACGCGGTCAGCACCTCGCAGCCACTGGCCGCGCAAGCCGGCCTGCGCATGCTGCTGGCCGGCGGCAACGCGGTGGACGCGGCGCTGGCCGCCGCGATGACGCTGACGGTGGTGGAGCCTTCGGGCTGCGGCATCGGCAGCGACGGCTTCGCCATCGTCTGGGACGGGCAACAGTTGCACGGCCTCAACGCCTCGGGCCGCTCGCCCGCGGCATGGACGCCCGACTACTTCGCCCGGCTCGGCGGCATTCCCGAGAAAGGCTGGAACGCCGTCACCGTGCCCGGCGCCGTGTCGGCGTGGGTGGCGCTGTCCCGGCGCTTCGGCAAGCTGCCTTTCGAGCAGGTGGCGCAGCCCGCCATCGACTGTGCGCGCGATGGCTTCCCGGTGTCGCCCGTCATCGCCACGCTGTGGGACCTGGGCGGCAAGAAGCTGGGCGGGCAGCCCGGCTTCGCCGATTGCTTTCTGCCCGGCGGCCGGGCACCCAGGGCAGGCGAGGTGTTCCGCAGCGAGGGCCATGCCCGCACGCTCGAAGAGATCGCCGCGACGATGGGCGAGTCGTTCTACCGCGGCGCGCTGGCACAGAAGATCGCCGCGCACGCCCGCGCCTGCGGTGGCGTGATGACCGAGGACGACCTGGCCGCGCACCAGGCCGACTGGGTGGGCACCGTGTCGCAGCCCTTCGGCGACTCGGTGGTCCACGAGATCCCGCCCAACGGCCAGGGCATCGCCGCGCTGATGGCGCTGGGCATGCTCGACGCGCTGGGCGTCGGCGACCAGCCGCTGGATGGCGTGGACAGCGTGCACCTGCAGATCGAGGCCATGAAGCTGGCCTTCGCCGATCTGCACCAGTACAACGCCGACATCGACCACATGCGCGTCACCCCCGCGCAGTTGCTGGACCGAGCCTACCTGCGGGAGCGCGCCCGGTTGATCGACCGCGAGAGAGCCAGCCTGCCCACCTACGGCGCGCCGCAACCCGGCGGCACGGTGTACCTGGCCGCGGCGGATGCCAGCGGCATGATGGTGTCGTTCATCCAGTCCAACTACATGGGCTTCGGCTCGGGCGTGGTGGTGCCGGACACCGGCATCAGCCTGCAGAATCGGGGCGCCGGCTTCACCACGCAGGCCGGCCATGCCAACGAGGTGGGGCCGCGCAAGCGCCCCTCGCACACCATCATCCCGGCCTTCGCGATGAACGCCGACGGCACGCCGCAAATGGCCTTCGGCGTGATGGGCGGCCCGATGCAGAGCCAGGGCCACCTGCAGATGGCCCTGCGCGTGCTGCGCCACGGCCAGAACCCGCAGGCCGCCGCCGACGCGCCGCGCTGGCGCGTGACCGGCGGCAAGGGCGTGGCGGTGGAGCCCGCCTTCGACGCCGCCGTGGTGGCGGCCCTGCGCGCGCGCGGGCACGACATCACGGTGGAGGACGGCCATGGCGTGTTCGCCTTCGGCGGCGCGCAGTTGGTGCTGCGCGATGGCGACCACTACATCGCCGGCTCCGACCCGCGCAAGGACGGCTGCGCGGTGGCGTTCTAGCCTCTCGCCGTGTAGCATGGCCGCGGATCAATCATCGAGGAGATCACCACCATGCCACGCCTGTCCACCATTGCACTCCTGAGCACCGCCACCGCGCTGGCGCCGCTGCTGGCCCAGGCCCAGCTGGGCTATGACGACCCGCCGGGCCAGGGCCGGGCGGTGGTCTGCGAAAGCCGGGAAGGCGATTACCGGGAATGCGCCACCGGCTTTCGCGGCCCGGCGGTGCTGAGGGCGAACCTGTCCGAGACCCGCTGCGTCGAAGGCCGCAACTGGGGCAGCACGGGGCGCGGCTCGGTCTGGGTGCGCGACGGCTGCCGCGGCAGCTTCGCCGAAGGCTATGGCGGCGGCCCCATCGGGGGCGGCCAGGGCTACCACGGGCAGACGGTGCGCTGCGAGAGCGACGACAACCGCTACCGCGAGTGCAGCATGCCGTCGCGCGGCGACGCGCAACTGGTGCGCCAGCTCTCGGAGACGGCGTGCGTGCAGGGCCGCAACTGGGGCCAGCGCTCGGGCCGGGTCTGGGTGAGCGGCGGCTGCCGGGGCGAGTTCGCCTCGACGTCCGGCTGGGGCGGCGGGTCGGGCGGCGGCTGGAATGGCGGGTCGGGCGACTGGCAAGGCGGCGGCTATACCGTCACCTGCAACAGCGAGGGCCAGCGCACCGTCACCTGCCCCTGGGACGCGCGCCAGGGCCGCGCCCGCCTGGTGCAGCAGTTGTCCGAAAGCCCGTGCCGCGAAGGCTATTCGTGGGGCACCGATGGCCGCAGCCGGCTTTGGGTCAGCCGGGGGTGCCGCGGGCGCTTCGCGGGGCGTTGAGCCGTTGGCCGCACAGGCGCCGCTCCAGCACTGGTTGCTTCTGTTTTAATAGCTTATGGCGCATGATCCATGCGGGTTTCAGGCCAATTTGGCTTGATTCCTGGCCCTGACGCAAAAGAACCGCCCGGAGGCGGCTCTTTCGTTTTGCAAGCGGAGCACCGTTCCTACATCGACTCGGCCAGCATGCGCCGGTAGTCCTCGGCCGAGGCCAGGCGCGGGTTGGTCTTGTGGCAGTGGTCGAGCAGGGCGTGTTCGATGATGGCATCCCATTGCGCCTCGCCCACGCCCATCGCCGCCAGGCCGGTGGGCAGGCCCAGGCGGGCGGTCATGTCCTTCACGGCTTCGGCCACGTCGGCGCCGGCCTCCAGGCCCATGGCCTGGGCCATGCGGGCCAGGCGATGCTCGCCGCGCACGCTTTCGGCGTCGGCGTTGAAGCGGATCACGGCGGGCAGGAAGACGGCGTTCAGCGTGCCGTGGTGCAGGCGCGGGTCGATGCCGCCCAGGCTGTGGCTCAAGCTGTGCACGCAGCCCAGCCCCTTCTGGAAGGCCATGGCGCCGTGCATGCTGGCGGCCATCATGTTCAGGCGCGCGTCGCGGTCGGCGCCGTCCCGCGTGGCGCGCTCGATGTGCGTCCAGCCGCGCCGCAGCCCCTCCAGCGCGATGCCGTCGGCGGGCGGGTTGAAGGCCGGGGCCATGAAGGTTTCCATGCAGTGCGCGATGGCGTCCATGCCGGTGGCGGCGGTGAGTTTGGGCGGCAGGCCGAGCGTGAGCGCCGGGTCGCAGATGGCGGCGCGCGGCATCAGGTGCCAGTTGTGGAAGCCCAGCTTGCGCCCGTCGTCCACGATGACGATGGCACCGCGCGCCACCTCGCTGCCGGTGCCGGCGGTGGTGGGCACGGCGATCAGCGGCGCCACGGCCTCGGTGATCTTTGGCGAGCCGCCCTCGATGGTGGCGTAGGTCTTGAGCGGCCCCTCGTGCGTGGCGGCGATGGCCACGCCCTTGGCGCAGTCGATGGCGCTGCCGCCGCCGACGGCGATGAGACCGTCGCAGCCCTCCTGCCGATACAGCGCGGCGGCGGCGCGCACGGCGGCCTCGGTCGGGTTGGAGGGCGTGGCGTCGAACACGGCGTGCGGCCGGTCGCCCAGCGCCGCCAGCACGGGGTCGAGCACGCCGGCGGCGCGCACCCCGGCGTCGGTGACGATGAGCGGGCGGGAGATGCCCACACGCTGGCAGTGGGCCGGCAGTTGGGCGAGGGCGCCGTAGTCGAATTCGATCTGGGTCAGGTACAGAATGAGGGCCATGGCGGAAGGAGCTTTGCAGTTACGATCAGTTCACGATCCTAACCATAACTTCCCGCAGGAGAGCCCGATGCGCCCATCTCCGCCGGGCCTGCCTTCCGATTGCTATTTCGTTGATAGCGGCCAATGTATATTTGGTAACGGCCGTAGCTTGTTTTGACCATGAACCACGGCCCCGAGATCCACGCCCGCCTGACGCCCGCCATGCGCCAACTGATCGAGCGCATGGCCCGGGCGCCGTACCCGCCCATGCACACGCTGAGCGCGCAGGCCGCCAAGCAGGCCTACGCCCAGGCGGCCGGCGTGCTCGACGTGCCCAAGCCCGCGCTGCCGCGGGTGCGCGACCTGCGCGTCCCCGCGCGCGACGGCCACCCGTTGCCCGCGCGCCTGTACGAGCCCACCGCGGAGGGCGGCCTGCCGGTGCTGCTGTACCTGCACGGCGGCGGCTTCACCATCGGCAGCGTCGAGTCGCACGACACGCTGTGCCGCGTGCTGGCGCTGCACAGCGGCGCGGCCGTGCTGTCGCTGGACTACCGACTGGCGCCGGAGCACCGCTTTCCCACCGCCGTGCACGACGCCTGGGACGCGCTGCGCTGGCTGGCGGGCGAGGGCGGCGCGCTGGGGCTGGACACGGCGCGCATCGCCGTCGGCGGCGACTCGGCCGGCGGCACGCTGGCGGCCGTCAGCGCGCTGCACGCCCGCGACGAGGGGTTGGCGCTGGCGCTGCAGCTGCTGATCTACCCCGGCACCACCGCCCACCAGGACACGCCCTCGCACGCCGCCTTCGCCCACGGCCCGGTGCTGGACAAGGTGCTGATCGACTGGTTCTTCGGCCACTACATCGACGCGGCCGACCGCGGCGACTGGCGCTTTGCCCCGCTGCTGGCCGACGACGTGGACGGCGCGGCCCCGGCCTGGTTCGGCCTGGCCGAATGCGACCCGCTGGTGGACGAGGGCGTGCTGTACGCCGACAAGCTGCGCGCGGCCGGCGTGCCGGTCGACCTGGAAATCTACCGCGGCGTGGTGCACGGTTTCATCGCCATGGGCCGCGCCATCCCGGAGGCGCGCCAGCTGCACCTGGATGCGGCGGCGGCGCTGCGGCGGGCCTTCGAGGCCTAGCGACATACTCACTTTTTCATAGCTTCCAGCGAAGCATTCATGCTGGCTGGAGGCCAATTTCATTCATAAACCTTCATCCACGACATGAAACGCCAGGACTTCCGTTTCTTCGACCACCTGCGCGTGCGCTGGGCCGAGGTGGACATGCAGAAGATCGTCTTCAACGGCCACTACCTGATGTACTTCGACACCGCCGTCACCGGCTACTGGCGCGCCCTGGCGCTGCCTTACGCCGAGGCCTTGGCGCGGATGCAGGGCGACTTGTACGTGCGCAAGGCGGGCATCGAGTACCACGCCTCGGCCCGCATGGACGACCGGCTCGACATCGGCATGCGCTGCGACCGCATCGGCACCTCGTCCATGACCATCGCCGGCGCCATCTTCCGGGGCGAGCAGTTGCTGATCACCGGCGAACTGGTCTACGTTTTCGCCGACCCGGCCACGCAGACCTCGCGCCCCATCCCGCCCGCGCTGCGCGCGCTGCTGGAGGGCTTCGAGGCCGGCGAGCCCACGCTGGAGTTGTGCACCGGCCCCTGGGACGCGCTGGGCACCGATGCGACGCAGGTGCGCAGCGCCGTCTTCATCGACGAGCAGGGCATCGCGCGCGAGGACGAATGGGACGAGGCCGACCGCACCGCCCTGCACGCCGTGGCCTACAACCGGCTGGGCCAGCCCGTGGGCACCGGGCGCCTGCTGCAGGACGCCCCCGGCGTCGCCCGCATCGGCCGCATGGCGGTGCTGCACCAGTTGCGCGGCGCCGGCATCGGACGGGCGCTGCTGAACGGCCTGCAGGACGCGGCCCGCGCGCGCGGCGACCGCGAGGCCGTCCTGAGCGCGCAGGCCAGCGCCGAGGGCTTCTACCGCCGGCTGGGCTACCAGCCGCGCGGCGAGCCCTACCAGGACGTGGGCATCGCGCACATCGGCATGGCGCGAAACTTGCTGTGACTGCCGGCGCGCAGCATGGCCGCATCGGGCGGCCGCACAATCCCCCATTCGGAAGAGGAGTCCCGCATGAAGAATTTGATGAAAACGTCTTATCGTCCCCGCGCCGCGGCCCCGCTTCGGGTCGCGCTGGCCCTGTCGGCGCTGGCCTGTGCACCATCCTGGGCGCAGAGTTCGGTGCAGTTGTCGGGCCTGGCCGACGCCTACATGGGCTCCATGCGCATGGCCGGCGACGGCGCGCGCAAGAACACGCTGGGCAGCGGCGGCATGACCACCTCGTGGTGGGGCCTGTCGGGCTCCGAGGATCTGGGCGGCGGCGCTCGGGCCATCTTCGCCATCACCTCGTTCATGCGCCTGGGCGACGGCTCGCTGGGGCGCTTCGGGGGCGACACCCCGTTCTCGCGCGACGCCTACGTCGGCCTCGGCGGCGGCTTCGGCACGCTGCGGCTGGGCCGCTGGATGGCGCCCAACTTCCTGCCGACCATCCTGTTCAACCCCTTTGGCGACTCCTTCGCGTTCTCGCCGCTGGTGCTGCACGCCAACGTGCCGCTCTTCAACGGCACCGGCTGGACCGGCACCACGCCGGCCGACACCGGCTGGTCCAGCCAGCTCGCCTACACCACGCCCGACTTCGGCGGGCTGACGGCCACGCTGCAGTACCAGTTCGGCGACGGCGCAATCGGCAACGGCAAGCGCAACCTGGGCGCCAACCTGGTCTACATGAGCGGGCCGCTGGGCCTGACCGCCTTCTACGAGCGCGCCCAGCTCACCAATCCGGTGGCCGCGCCGTTCGCCGACGGCTCGCGGCGCACCAACTGGATGGTGGGCGGCTTCTACGACTTCGCCGTGGTCAAGCTCTTCGCCACCTATGGCCAGGCCAAGAACAACGTGACCGACGCCAAGGCCAAGACCGCGTCGCTGGGCGCCTCGGTGCCGCTTGGCGCCGGCAAGCTGCTGGCGGCCTACGCGCGCACCCGCAACACCGCGCTGGATGCCACGCGCCAGACCCTCACCGTGGGCTACGACCACAGCCTGTCCAAGCGCACCGACCTGTACGCCAACGTGATGCACGACCGCATCACCGGCACCAGCAGCGGCACCAGCCTGGGGCTGGGCGTGCGCCACCGGTTCTGACGGCCCGGCGCGCCGGGTGACTCAGATGTCGTCCAGCAGCCGGTAGGGCAGGCGCGGCGCCGACAGCGCCGGCCCGTCCGGCGCGCCCAGCGTGAACACGCCGCCGTCCGCCACCGCCGCCACCTGCAGCGACGCGATCACCTCGCTGCCGCCGCCCGGCGCCGGCGCGGCCTGCGCGACCAGGCCCGCCGGCTGGGCCGGCTCGCCCGACCAGAACACCTCCTGGCCCGCCTGCGCCTGGCCCTCCACGTGCGCCACGTAGGCGCGCCGCTTGATGACGCCGCGGAACTGGCTGCGCGCCACCACCTCCTGGCCGGGGTAGCAGCCCTTCTTGAAGTTCACGCCACCGGCCGATTCGTAGTTGAGCATCTGCGGCACGAAGGCCTCGGCCACCGGCGCGCTGAGGGTGGCGACGCCGCTGCGCACGGCGGCGAAGTCCCACAGCGCGGCGGTCACCAGTCCGCCCGCGGGCAGTCCGCCCGCGGGCGCGGGCGTGCCGGCGGGCGCCAGCCACAGCGCACGGGCCGCGCCATCGGCGGGGGGAAGGGCGGCAAAGAATGGAGTATCAAATTGGCTCTCAGCCGGCGCCGAATCTTCGCTGACAGCTATCGAACTTGCAGCACTCCCGATCAGGCCATGCACCGCCACGGCCTCCGTCGCGTCGCTCAGCTTGACCTTGGCGCGCAGCACGAACATCGACAGCCGCTTGAGCATGGCCGGCAGCAGATCGCGGCTGCACACCAGCAGGAAGTCGTCCGGCGTGCGCCGGCAGGCGACGAAGCTGGCCAGCATGCGCCCCTTGGCGTTGCAGAACGCCGCCAGCCGCGCCTGGCCGGGCGCCATCAGCGCCATGTCCTGCGTGAGCTGGCCCTGTAAAAAGGTCGCCGCCTGCTCGCCCGTGGCGCGGATCACGCCCAGGTGGGGCAGGGCGGCCACGCCGTTCAGCGCGGCGGCGGTGTCGGGGACGAGGGATGCGGTGGTCATGCCCTGAATTATCATGGCCGCCCCATTCACACCATGACGACAAGGGCTGTGCGCCGAATCCTGGCTTTGCTGCTGATCCTGGCCTGCGCCACCGCCGGCGGTGCCTGGTGGTGGACGACGCAACCGCTGGCGCTGGCCGCCGACAAGGTGGAGGTCAGCGTGCCCAACGGCGCCTCATTGCGCACCGCCGCCAACAAGGCCGTGGAGGGCGGCGTGCGCGTCCCGGCCGGCCTGCTGTACGCCTACTTCCGCCTCGCCGCGCGCCAGCAAACCATCAAGCCGGGCGAGTACGAGGTCACGCGCGGCATGACGCCGGGCGACCTGCTCGGCAAGCTGATCCGCGGCGACCGCATCGTGCTGGCCGTGACCTTGGTGGAAGGCTGGACCTTCCGGCAGGTGCGCCAGGCGCTGGCGCGCGCCGAGCACCTGAAGCCCGAGACCGCCGGCCTGTCGCCCGAGGACATCATGAAGGCGCTGGGCCAGCCCGGCGTGGCGCCGGAGGGGCGCTTCTTCCCCGACACCTACCACTACGCCAAGGATTCGGGCGACCTGGCCGTGCTGCGCCAGTCGATGCAACTGATGCAGCGGCGCCTGGCGGCGGCGTGGGAGGCGCGCGCGCCCGACCTGCCCCTCAAGTCCGCCGACGAGGCGCTGATCCTGGCCAGCATCGTCGAGAAGGAAACCGGCCAGCGTGCCGACCGGCCCGAGATCGCCGGCGTGTTCATCAACCGCCTGCGCATCGGCATGCCGCTGCAGACCGACCCGACCGTGATCTACGGCCTGGGCGAGGCCTTCGACGGCGATCTGAAGCGCAGCCACCTGATCTCGGACACGCCTTTCAACACCTACACCCGGCGCGGCCTGCCGCCTACCCCCATCGCCATGCCCGGCAAGGCCGCGCTGATGGCCGCCGTGCAGCCGGCGCGCACCCAGGCGCTGTACTTCGTCGCGCGCGGCGACGGCAGCAGCCACTTCAGCAGTTCGCTGGCCGAGCACAACCGGGCGGTCGACAAGTACCAGCGCGGGGGCGTCCAGCAATGAGCGTTGCCCAGCCGCCCGAGCCGACGCCGGGCCGCCCCAAGGCGGCGAGCGCCCCCTCGGGGGGCAGCGAACCACGCGCAGCGGGGAGCGTGGGGGCGTTGTTCATCAGCTTCGAGGGCATCGACGGCGCCGGCAAGTCCAGCCACATCGACGCCCTGGCCGACGCCTTCGCCGCCACCGGCCGCCAGGTCACCCGCACGCGCGAGCCCGGCGGCACGCCGTTGGCCGAGAAGATCCGCGCCCTGGCCCTGCACGAGCCCATGGACGCGCTGACCGAGGCGCTGCTGATGTTCGCCGCGCGGCGCGACCACATCCGCCAGGTCATCGCCCCGGCGCTGGCGCGCGGCGACGTACTGCTGTGCGACCGCTTCACTGACGCCACCTTCGCCTACCAGGGCGGCGGGCGTGGCTTCGATTGGGATTCGCTATTAAAACTGGAGCTTATGGCGCAGGATACGCGCGGGCTGGAGGTCGATTTGACTCATGAATCGCTGTTGCAGCCCGACCTGACGCTGTGGTTCGACTTGCCGCCGGGCGTCGCCGCCGAGCGCCTGGCCGGCGCGCGCGTGCCCGACCGCTTCGAGTCGCAGCCCGCCGCCTTCTTCGAGGCCGTGCGCGCCGGCTACGCGCGCCGGCAGGCGGGTGACGCGGCGCGCTTCGTCCGCATCGATGCCGACCAGCCGCGGGGCGCCGTCTCGCGCGCCGTCCACGCGGCGGTGCAGGGCAGGGGATGGCTGTGACCGACGCGCCGCCCGCGCCCTGGATCGCTCGCCAGCTGCAGGCCCTGCTGGCCCAGCGCGGCCACGCCTGGTTGCTGCAAGGGCCGTCCGGCCTGGGCCAGTTCGAGTTGGGCCTGGCCCTGGTGCGCGCCTGGCTGTGTGATGCCTGCACGCCGCAAGGCGCCTGCGGCCACTGCGCCAGTTGCCACGCCATCGACGTGCACACGCACGCCGACCTGGCCGTGCTGATGCCCGAGACCGAGACGCTCGCGCGCGGCTGGCCGCTGCCCGAGAAGGCGCAGGCCGACATCGACGACAAGAAGCGCAAGCCCAGCCGCGACATCCGCGTCGACGCCATGCGCGACGCGATCGAGTTCGCCCAGCGCACCAGCGGGCGCGGGCGCGGCAAGGCCGTGCTGGTCTACCCGGCCGAACGCATGAACCCGGTGACCGCCAACGCGCTGCTCAAGACGCTGGAAGAGCCGCCCGGCGACGTGCGCTTCGTGCTGGCCACCGACGCCGCGCACCTGCTGCTGCCCACCATCCGCAGCCGCTGCCTGGTCCACACGCTGGCCTGGCCCGAGGCCGGCGAGGCGCTGGCCTGGCTGGCCGGGCAGGGCGTGGCGGCGGAGCAGGGCGCCGCCCTGTTGCGCGCCGCCGGCGGGCGCCCCGCCGCCGCGCTGGCGCTGGGCACGGGCAAGGACAGCGCGCGCCAGTGGGCGCTGCTGCCGCGCGCGCTCGGCCGGGGCGACGCCGCCGCGCTGGCCGGCGTGCCGCTGCCCGAGGCCGTGGCGCGGCTGCAAAAGCTCTGCCACGACCTGCTGGCGCGGCAGGTGGGGGCGCCGCCGCGCTTCTTCGACGCCGCCGACCTGCCGCCGCAGCCGCTGTCCCTGCTGGCGCTGACGCGCTGGTGGAACCAATTGGCGCAGTCCGCGCGCACGGCCGAACACCCCTTGAACCCCGGATTGGCGACGGAATTCCTGGTCAGCGCGGCCCGTCAAGCCCTAAACTCAAGAGCCTGACGCCCCCCACGCCCGTCGTCCATGTCCACCAGCCAGCACGCCGCCCTCCACGCGCCGCGTTCCAGCGTCATCCAACTCGCCATCAAGGAGAAGGCCGCGCTGTACGCCGCCTACATCCCGATGTTCGCCGAAGGGGGCATCTTCATCCCCAGCACGCGCGACCACAGCCTGGGCGACGACATCTACGTGCTGCTGACCCTGCCCGACGACCCGCAGCGCTACCCCGTGTCCGGCAAGGTGGCCTGGATCACGCCCGCGCGCGCCCTGGGCAACCGCACCCAGGGCGTGGGCATCCGCTTCCCGAAGGACGAGAAATCCGAGCAGCTCAAGGTCAAGATCGAGCAGATCCTGGGCGCCTCGCTCGGCTCCGACCGGCCGACGCAGACGATATGACGCCGGGGTCGCCCGGCGACCATCTGTTTCCGCATGTTCACCGATTCCCACTGCCACCTCACCTTTCCTGAACTCGCGGCCGACCTGGTGACCATCCGCGCCGCCATGGCCGAGGCGCGGGTCACGCGGGCGCTGTGCATCAGCACCACGATGGAAGAGTTTCCCCAGGTCCAGGCCCTGGCCGAGCGCTACGACAACTTCTGGGCCACGGCCGGCGTGCACCCCGACAGCGAGGATGTGCACGAGCCGACCGAGGACGAACTGGTGCGCGCCGCCGCCCAGCCCAAGGTGGTCGCCATCGGCGAGACCGGGCTGGACTACTACCAGATGGAGGCGCGCAAGGGCGGCCGCGGCATCGCCGATCTCGAGTGGCAGCGCGCGCGCTTCCGCACCCACATCCGCGCCGCGCGGCGCGCCGGCGTGCCGCTGGTCATCCACACCCGCGCGGCCTCCGCCGACACGCTGGCCATCCTGGGAGAGGAGGGCGAGGACGGTGGTCCGGGCAGCGCGGGCGGCGTGTTCCACTGCTTCACCGAGACGCGCGAGGTGGCGCGCGCGGCGCTGGACAAGGGCTTCTACATCTCGCTCTCGGGCATCGTCACCTTCAAGAACGCGCGCGAGCTGCACGAGGTGGCCACGCTGGTCCCGGACGACCGGCTGCTGATCGAGACCGATTCGCCGTACCTGGCACCAGTGCCGTTTCGCGGCAAGACCAACACGCCCGCCTACGTGCCCTACGTGGCGGCGCGCCTGGCCGAACTGCGCGGCGCCAGCGTGGCGCACATCGCGGCGCAGACCAGCGCCAACTTCACCCGTCTGTTCACGAGGGTTTCGCCATGAAGCAGTCCATCCTCTCCAAACGCCTCGCCGCCCTGTGCCTCGCCGCCGGCCTGGCGCCGCTGGCGCTCGCCGCCGATGCCGGCGACTTCTTTCGCGCCATCAAGCAGGACAACGACCGGGCCATGCGCAGCCTGCTGGCCGAGGGCCTGGACCCCAACCTCCGCGACGACAGGGGCGCGCCCGGCCTCTACGTCGCGTTGCAGGACGGCGCATTGAAGGTGGCCAGCGTGCTGATCGACTCGCCGCGCCTGAAGCCCGAGCAGCGCAACGCCACCGACGAGAGCCCGCTCATGATGGCCGCCCTCAAGGGCCAGCTCGACATCGCCAAGCGCCTGATCGCCAAGGGCGCCGACGTCAACAAGCCGGGCTGGGCGCCGCTGCACTACGCCGCTACCCATGGCCATCTGCAGGTGATGGACCTGCTGCTGGAAGAGCACGCCTTCATCGACGCCCAGTCGCCCAACGGCACCACGCCGCTGATGATGGCCGCGTCCTACGGCTCGCCCGAAGCCGTCAAGCTGCTGATCGAAGCCGGCGCCGACATCCACATGCGCAACCAGAAAGGCCTGACCGCCCTGGACTTCGCCCAGGGCGCCGAACGCCGCGATGCCGTCGAACTCATCACCACGGCGCTGCGCGCCAGTCCGCGCAGCCAGCGCGGGAAGTGGTGATGGAAGAAATTTCCGGGAGCTGACGGGGCCGTACGCAAATCTGGCTACGCGCCGGGCATTGATTTTACTTCATACGATGTTTATTATGTCAATATACCATGGCGTTATCACATGCTCGCTTGCACAATGACCGTGGCTGAACTCATCGGCGCGGCTGCATCGCCACCAGCCTGGACACCTCATCCGCTGCCTTCAGCACATGCGGCAGCATCTGCTCGCGCATGACCTCGGGGTTGGTCCGGTTGGCCTGGCCGCTGAGGTTGAGCGCGGCGACGGTGGCGCCCCGGCCATCGCGGATGGGCGCGGCGATGGAAATCAGGCCCTCTTCCAGCTCCTGGTTGAGCAGGCACCAGCCCTGCTGGCGCACCGTGGCAATCGCGCCTCGCAAGGCCTCGTCGTCCTGCAGGGTGTGACGGGTGAAGGCCTGGCGCGGCCGCTCCGCCAGCACCGACGACAGTTGATCCTGCGGCAGCGCCGCCAGCAGCACGCGGCCCAGCGACGTCCAGCATGCCGGCAGACGCGATCCGATGCCGAGATTGGTGCTCATGATCTTGTGCGTGTGCACGCGCATCACGTAGACCACGTCCTGCCCGTCCAGCACGGCAATGGAACACGATTCGCGAACCTGCTCCACCAGCGCGTCCATCACCGGCTGCGCCAGGTTCCAGATTGGCATGGACGAGAGATACGCGAATCCCAAGTCCAGGATGCGGGGCGTGAGCTCGAAATACTTGCCATCGCTGCGCACGTAGCCCAGCGCCTGCAGCGTGAGCAGGATGCGCCGCGCGCCGGCGCGCGTCATGCCCGTGGCCGCGGCCACCTCGCTCAGCGTCTGGCTCGGCGCCTGGCCGCTGAAGCTGCGGATGGCCTGCAGTCCTCGGGCAAAGGACTGCACATAGCTGTCGCTGGGACGCGGAGCGTTGTCTTTTCCCGTTCGATCCATCATTGATACCTTGCCAAAACCCACCACAACTGCATTGACAGCCTGGATCGCAACCACCATAATTATTCTATTAACGAACTTTTGTTCGACATTAGAACAAACCCTGAAGAGACACATCCATGATCGACAAGATCACCGAATCGGTGGCCGAAGCGCTGAGCGGCATCCAGGATGGTGCCACGGTGCTGATCGGCGGCTTCGGCACCTCGGGCAACCCCAACGAACTCATCTACGGCCTGATCGCCCAGGGCGCGCGCGACCTGACGGTGGTGAACAACAACGCGGGCAACGGCTACGAAGGGCTGGCCGCCCTCCTCCACAGCGGCCAGGTGCGCAAGATCATCTGCAGCTTTCCGCGCCAGGTGGACAGCTGGGTGTTTGACGACCTCTACCGCGGCGGCAAGATCGAACTCGAACTCGTGCCCCAGGGCAACCTGGCCGAGCGCATGCGCGCGGCCGGCGCGGGCATCGGCGCCTTCTTCTGTCCCACGGCCTACGGCACCGAACTCGCCAGCGGCAAGGAAACGCGCGAGATCAACGGCCGCCAGTACGTTCTGGAGTACCCCATCCACGGCGACGTGGCCCTCATCAAGGCCGAAAAGGGCGACCGCTGGGGCAACCTCACCTACCGCATGTCGGCGCGCAACTTCGGCCCCGTGATGGCCACCGCCGCCAAGTTCACCGTGGCCACCGTGCACGAGATCGTGGAACTCGGCCAGCTCGACCCGGAAGCCATCGTCACCCCCGGCATCTACGTCAGCAAGGTGGTGAAGATCGACCGCGTGGCCACCAAGGCCGGCGGGTTCAAGAATGCGGCCTGATCGCCCTCTAGCCCAGGAGCCACAAGCGTGACCAGCTATCACAAAAGAAGCAAGACGGAACTCGCCCAACGCGTGGCGCAGGACATCTTCGACGGGGCCTACGTCAACCTGGGCATCGGCATGCCAACCCAGGTGGCCAACCACATCCCCGCCGGCCGCGAAGTCATCCTGCAAAGCGAGAACGGCATCCTGGGCATGGGCCCGGCGCCCGCCGAAGGCCAGGAGGACTACGACCTCACCAACGCCGGCAAGCAGCCCGTGACGCTGCTGCCCGGCGGCTGCTACTTCCACCATGCCGACAGCTTCGCCATGATGCGCGGCGGCCACCTGGACATCTCGGTGCTCGGCGGCTTCCAGGTGTCCGCCACCGGCGATCTGGCCAACTGGAGCACCGGCGAGCCCGGCGCCATTCCCGCCGTGGGCGGCGCCATGGACCTGGCCGTGGGCGCCAGGCAGACCTGGGTGATGATGGACCTGATGACCAAGACCGGCGAATGCAAGGTGGTCCAGTCCTGCACCTATCCCCTCACGGGCCTGGCCTGCGTCAAACGCATCTACACCGATCTGTGCACGCTGGAATGTTCGCCCGGCGGCCTGCGCCTGATCGATACTGTGCCCGGGCTGTCGCACGCCGAACTGCAGCGCATCATCGGCCTGCTGATCGCGCAATAAGCATCGAATCGGCCATCAGCCCGTACCCATAAAGCGCTGATAGCTCACGTTTTCATAGCAACCTTCAGGAGACTCCATGACCCGAGAAGCCTTCATCTGCGACGCCGTGCGCACCCCCATCGGCCGCTACGGCGGCGCATTGTCCGGCGTGCGCGCCGACGACCTGGGCGCCGTGCCCATCAAGGCGCTGATGGAGCGCAACCCCGGCGTCGACTGGACCGCCGTGGCCGACGTGCTCTACGGCTGCGCCAACCAGGCCGGCGAGGACAACCGCAACGTGGCGCGCATGTCGGCGCTGCTGGCCGGCCTGCCGATCGAGGTGCCCGGCGCCACCCTCAACCGCCTGTGCGGCTCGGGCCTGGACGCCGTGGGCACGGCCGCGCGCGCCATCAAGGCCGGCGAAGCCCGCCTGATGATCGCCGGCGGCGTCGAAAGCATGAGCCGCGCGCCCTTCGTCATGCCCAAGGCCGAAAGCGCCTTCAGCCGCGGCAACGCGGTGTACGACACCACGATCGGCTGGCGCTTCGTCAACAAGCTGATGAAGGCGCGGTACGGCGTCGATTCCATGCCCGAGACGGCCGAAAACGTGGCCGACGACTTCAAGATCGAGCGCGCCGCGCAGGACCGCATGGCGCTGGCCAGCCAGCAGAAGGCCGCCGCCGCGATCGCCGCTGGCTACCTGGCCCAGGAGATCGTGCCCGTCTCCATCGCACAGAAAAAGGGCGACCCCATTGTCGTCAGCCAGGACGAGCACCCGCGTGGCACCACGCTGGAGGCGCTGACCAAGCTCAAGGGCGTGGTGCGGCCGGACGGCACGGTGACCGCCGGCAACGCCAGCGGCGTGAACGACGGCGCCTGCGCGCTGCTGCTGGCCAATGAAGAAGCCGCCAAACAATACGGCCTGACGCCCCGCGCCCGCGTGGTCGGCATGGCCACGGCCGGCGTGGCGCCGCGCATCATGGGCTTCGGCCCCGCGCCCGCCGTGCGCAAGGTGCTGGCCCAGACCGGCCTGACGGTGGCCGACATGGACGTGATCGAGCTCAACGAAGCCTTCGCCGCCCAGGGCCTGGCCGTGCTGCGCGACCTGGGCATCGCCGACGACGACCAGCGCGTGAACCAATGGGGCGGCGCCATCGCGCTGGGCCACCCGTTGGGCGCCTCGGGCGCTCGCCTGGCGACCACGGCGGTGAACCAGTTGCACACGCTGGGCGGCCGCTACGCGCTGTGCACCATGTGCATCGGCGTGGGCCAGGGCATCGCCGTGGTGCTCGAAAAAGTCTGAAGGCCTCGACCAAGCACAGGCCGCCACCCATCCATCCGCTCCCGGGCCCCTCGCCCATTTCATGGAAACCCTTATGACTGAATTTTTCCGCACCCTCTCCCGCCGCGCCGGCCTGAAGACCCTGGCGGCGGCGGCCCTGGCCGCGGCGGCCGCCACCCCGGCCCTGGCCCAGGACCGCTTTCCCAGCAAGCCCCTCACCATCGTCGTGCCCTTCGTGGCGGGCGGCACCACCGACATCCTGGCCCGCGTCGTCGGCCAGGCCATGAGCGAGGACCTGGGCCAGCCGGTCATCATCGACAACCGCGCCGGCGCCGGCGGCAACATCGGCGGCCAGCACGCGGCCCGCGCCCCGGCCGACGGCTACACCCTCTTCATGGGCACCGTGGGCACGCATTCCATCAACGAATGGCTCTACGCCAAGATGCCCTTCAACCCCAACCAGGACTTCGCGCCGCTGACCCGCGTGGCCAACGTGCCCAACCTGCTGGTGTCCCATCCGCAGCAGCCCTTCAAGACCGTGAAGGAACTGATCGCCCACGCCAAGGCCAACCCGGGCAAGGTCAATTTCGGCTCGCCGGGCAACGGCTCGTCGCCGCACCTGTCGGGCGCGCTGTTCGAGACCATGACCGGCGTGAAGCTGACGCACGTGCCCTACAAGGGCAGCGCGCCGGCCATCACCGACCTGCTGGGCAACCAGATCGCCATCATGTTTGACAACATGCCCTCGGCCATTCAGCACGTGCGCTCCGGCAAGCTGCGTCCCATCGCCGTGACCACGTCCAAGCGCTCGCCCGAGCTGCCTGACGTGCCCACGGTGGCCGAAGCCGGCGTGCCCGGCTACCAGGCCATGTCGTGGTTCGGCCTGTTCGTGCCCGTCAAGACCCCGGCCGCCGTGCAGGCCAAGCTTCATGAGTCCATCATCAAGGCGCTCAAGAACCCCGCCGTGGTCAAGAAGATCCAGGAGCAGGGCGGCGAGATCGTCGCCGAATCGCCGGCCGAATTCACCGCCTTCATCAAGGCCGAGAACGAGAAGTGGAAGAAGGTGGTGAAGGAGTCCGGCGCCACCGCCGGCTGACACCGGCCTTTCAGTGCTGGTGGCCCCACAGCAGCAGGGCCTCGCGTCCTTCCACCAGCAGGTCGATCTTCGCTCCCACGGGCAGCAGCACCTTGGTCGGCACGTGGCCGAACGGCAGGCCGGTGAGCACCGGCACCTTGAGCTGGCCGCGCAGCCCGTCGACGACCTTGGCCATCGAATAGCCGCGGTCGTGCGGCGCCAGCCGGTAGCCTGTGAACTGGCCCAGCACGACGGCCTTCTGCCGCGCCAGCACCCCGGCATGCAGCAGCTGGGCCAGCATGCGCTCGACGCGGTAGGGGTGCTCGCCCACGTCCTCCAGGAACAGCACGCCGCCCTGCACGTCGGGCCACCACGGCGTGCCGAGCAGCGACACCACCATGGCCAGGTTGCCGCCCCACAGCGGCGCGTGGTGCGCCAGCAGGCCCTGCCGGCCGGCCAGCGCCGCCACGTCCGGCAGGGGCAGGCGCCAGCCGGTGCCTTCGCCCGCGTGGGTGACCAGGTCGTCGAAGCAGGCCAGCATGATCTCGTCCGGGCCGGCGGGCACGGGCGCGCCGCCATGGCCGTCGGCGGTGTCGCCCGCGTCGGCCGCGCCGAAGTCCGCGCACAGCGCCGGGCCGGCCCAGGTCGTGGCCCCGGTCGTCGCCAGCAGCCCCAGTTGCAGCGCGGTGAAGTCGCTGAAGCCGACGAACTGCGTGCCCCGCTCGATGGCGCGGGCGATCTGCCGCCAGGGCAGTTGCGGCAGCAGGCGGGTCAGCCCGTAGCCGCCGCGCGTGGTCAGCGCCACGTCGGCGCCGCTGGCGGCGGCGCGGCCGATGGCGGCCAGGCGCGTGGCGTCGTCGCCGGCAAAGCGCTGCCAGCGGGTCAGGGCGTCGGGGTCCACCTCGACCTCGTGGCCCAGGGCCTGCAGGCACTTCAGGCCGCGGCGGAAGGCGGCGCGGTCGCCCACGGCACCGGAGGGAGAGTAGACGTAAATGCGGGCCATGGCAGATCGGGGATTTTTGAATGAAATCGGGCGTCAGCCGGGATGCAGACTGCACCTCAAGCTATCAAAATTATAGATTCGGCGCGGCGGCCGGACGCGGCCGGTCAGGGGGCGAAGTGTGCCACCGCCCGCTCGGCGATTTCGCGCCCGTGCTCGGGCACGAAGTGGCCGGCCTGCGGCAACACCCACGGCGGCGGGCAGCCCTGGATGTCGGCCTGCAGCGCGCGCATCGCCGGCTCGCCCAGCACCGGGTCGCGCGCGCCGGCCACCACCAGGCCGCAGCCCTGCCAGCGCTGGCGCCAGAAGTCGCGCGCGGCGCGTGAGACGGCGGCGCCGTCGTCGCCGGAGTGCTCGGGCAACAGGCGCGGGAAGGCGCGCGTGGCGGCGCGGTGGCCGGCGTCGGGAAACGGCGCCCCGTAGGCGGCGCACTCGGCCGCGCCCAGGTGCGGGTTGCCGCGCGCCAGCAGCCGCGCGATGTCGAAGGCCGGGTTCCGGGCGCACATCTCGCGCCAGGCGGCGAAGCCCGGCGGCAGCGGCGTGTCGCCGGTGGCCAGCATCGTGTTCATCGCCAGCAGGCCGTGGTAGCGGCCGGGCGCGGCCAGCGGCAGCGTCAGGCCCAGCAGGCCGCCCCAGTCTTGCACCACGAGCACCACGCGCCGCAGGTCGAGCCGCTCCACCAGCTCCAGCAGTACCTGCCGGTGGAAGGCGAAGCCGTGGGCGTCCTCCTTCTTGGGCTTGTCGCTCTTGCCGAAGCCGATCAGGTCGGGCGCCACCACGCGGTGGCCGGCGGCGGTGAAGACCGGGACCATGCGGCGGTACAGGTAGCTCCAGCTCGGATTGCCGTGCAGGCACAGCCAAGTGAGCGGCGCGTCCGGGGGGCCTTCGTCGAGGTGGTGCAGGCGCCAGCCGCCCAGCGCGGGCAGATCGCTGACGTAACGCGGCGGCCAGGGGTAGTCCGGCAGGTGCTCGAAGGCCGCGTCGGGCGTGCGCAGCGCGTCGTCGCGCAAGGGGCTGGGGTTGACGCGCCGCAGCTTGAAGAAGCCGCGCAGCAGCGCGCCGCAGTCGTCGGCCAGCACGCCGCCGTGCACCTGCGTGCGGTGGTTCAAGCGGGGTTCGCCGAACAGGTCGAGCACCGAGCCGGCGGCGCCGGTGCGCGGGTCCGGCGCGCCGAACACCACGCGGTCCAGACGCGCGTGCAGCATGGCGCCGACGCACATGGCGCAGGGCTCCAGCGTGACGTAGAGCGTGCAGCCGTTCAGGCGGTAGTTGCCCAGTTGCCCCGCCGCGGCGCGCAGCGCCACCACCTCGGCGTGCGCCGTGGGGTCGTGCGCGCCGATGGGGGCGTTGCGGCCGGCGGCGATGACGCGGCCGTCCCGCACCACCACGGCGCCCACCGGCACCTCGCCCGCGTCGGCGGCGGCGCGGGCCTGGGTCAGGGCGTGGCGCATCCAGTGGGTGTCGTCAGCGGCAGGCATGCTCACGGTTTACTCTTATTTCAAGAGCTTGTGGCGCAGTATGGAAGCGGGCTGAAGGCCATTTTGACCATGAACATCAATCGGCGTCCGCCGCGCCCGCCGGCAGCAGGCCCAACCGTTCCATCCAGCGCGCCAGCGCCCGCTCGTCGGGTGTGCCGGCGGCGTAGCGGGCCTGCATGGCAGCGTGCGCCTCGGGCCGGTGCTGGTTCAGCTTGAGGGCGCACTGCCACTCGTCCACCTGCAGCTCGAACGCGGCGATGCCGGCCAGCATGCGCCGCTGGAACGCCTCGTCCCGCGCCCGCCACTGGTCGGCGTAGGCGGGTTCGTGATCGTCGATCAGGGCCTTGAGCAGCCGGTCCTTGGCGGCCGCGTCGTCATGGCCGATCAACCGCGCCGTCACCCGGCAATGCACGGCCACGTAGTGCCAGGTGGGCACGCGCGCCGTGTCGGGGTACACCTGCGGCGACTGGTAGGCGTGCGGGCCGAGGAAGGTGGCCAGCGCCTGCGGCCGCGCCTGCAAGTGGCGCCACTGCGGGTTGGCGCGCGCCATGTGGCCCCACAGCGTCCAGCGCCCGTCGTCCGTGATCGACAGGTGCATCGGCAGGTGGCTGGCCTCGGGCATCCCATCGTCATCCGTCGTGACCAGGCTCGCCAGCGGGTGGGCACGCACGATGCCGGCGGCCAGCGCGGCATCGCGGCAGGTGAACGGAGGGGGCAGATACATGGCGGAGGATGGTAGCGCAGCCCCGCCCAGACAGCCGCGCGCCCGCTGCGCTATCATCATCATAGCTACCGGCGCAGACGGAGAAAGCGCTGGCACAGGATTCGATCCCCATCATGGCCACCACCCCGCCCCACCTTCCCCAAGGCACGCTGTTCGAGGCCGGGCCGGACCCCTCCGCGCAGGACGGGGCCGTCCAGGAGACCGCCGCGGCGGCTTCCCGGCGCCGCGCCGCCGCCGAGGTGCTGCCCGTGGCGCCGGACCCGTCCTGGCAGGCGCTCGGCCAGGCGCTGCCGCCGCGCCTGTACCTGGGCACCTCGTCCTGGCACTTCCCGGGCTGGCGCGGGCTGGTCTGGGACGGCGACTACGCCGAAAACCGGCTCTCCCGCGACGGACTGGCGGCCTACGCGCGGCACCCGCTGCTGCGCACCGTCAGCCTGGACCGCGCCTTCTACCGCCCGCTCAGCGCCAGCGAATACGCGCGCTGCGCGGCCCAGGTGCCGCCGCGCTTCCGCTTCGTCGTCAAGGCACCGAGCCTGGTGACCGACGCCCTGGTGCGCGCCGCGGACGGCCGGGGCAAGGCGCCGAACCCGGCGTTTCTCGATCCTGAACTGGCCCTGCGCCAGTTCGTCGAGCCGGCGCTGCAGGGCCTGGGCGAGCGCGTGGGCGCGCTGGTGTTCCAGATCAGCCCCCTGCCCAGCCCGTGGCTGGCGCGCCTGCCCGAACTGATCGCGCGCCTCGGGTCGCTGCTGGCCGCCCTGCCCCCGCTCGCCCCGACAGCACCCGATGGCGTGCTGGCGGTGGAGGTGCGCGACGCCGCCTTCCTGAGCGCCGAGCACGCGCCCCTGCTGGCGGCCGCCTTGCGGGGCGCCCGTGCGCGCAACGCGGTCACCTACGGCCTGGGCCTGCACGCCAAGATGCCGCCCATCGAGGACCAGCTGCCCCTGCTGCGCGCCCTGTGGCCCGGGCCGCTGGTCTGCCGCTGGAACCTGCACCGCCGCCACGGCGCCCACGGCTACGACGCCGCCCGGCAACTGTACGAGCCCTTCGATGCGCTGGTCGATCCCGATCCGGACACCCGCGCGACCCTGGCGCGCGTCATCGCCGGCACCACCGCGGCGGGGCAGCCGGCCTACGTCACCATCAACAACAAGGCCGAGGGCTCGGCGCCGCTGTCGGTGCTGGCCCTGGCCGAAGCGCTGGCGCCGCGGCCTTGAGGCGGCGCCGTCACCCCATCGTCACCGCCGTGCCCGACACCGACACCAGCATCATCCCGTTGGTCTCGCCCAGCACCTCGTAGTCGAAGTCGATGCCGACGATGCCGTTGGCGCCCAGTGCGCGGGCGGCGGCCTTCATGTCGTCCAGCGCCGCCTCGCGCGCGCCGGCCAACGCGCGCTCGTAGCCGCCGGCGCGCCCGCCCACCACGTCGCGCACGCTGGAGAACACGTCGCGGAAGATGTTGGCGCCGATCACGGCCTCACCGTTGACCAGGCCCAGGAACTGCGCCACCTGCGCCCCGCCCTGCCCCTGCGGCACCACGGTGGAGAGGAAGAAGTCGCCCGAGGATTTGGAGAACCAGCCCATGCGCATGCTCCCGGCTCAGACCGCCGCCAGCGCCTGGTCCAGGTCGGCCAGCAGGTCGTCGATGTGCTCGATGCCCACGCACAGGCGCACGGTCTCCTCCTTCACGCCGGTCTTGGCCAGTTCCTCGGGCGAGAGCTGGCGGTGCGTGGTGCTGGCCGGGTGCGTGGCCAGCGACTTGGTGTCGCCGATGTTGACCAGGCGCGTGAAGAGCTGCAGCGCGTCCAGGAAGCGCGCGCCGGCCTCGCGCCCGCCCTGTGCCGCCTTGACGCCGAAGGTGAACAGGCCCGAGGCGCGGCCCTGCATGTAGTGCTGCGCCAGCGCGTGGTCCTCGTGGTCCGGCAGCCCGGCGAAGCTGACCCAGGCGACCTTGGGGTGCTTCTGCAGGAACTGCGCCGCCTTCAGCGTGTTGTCGCAGATGCGGTCCATGCGCAGCGCCAGCGTCTCGATGCCCTGCAGGATCTGCCAGGCATTGAAGGGCGACAGCGCCGCGCCGGTGTTGCGCAGCGGCACCACGCGCGCGCGGCCGATGTAGGCCGCCGGGCCCAGCGCCTCGGTGTAGACCACGCCGTGGTAGCTGACGTCGGGCTCGTTCAGGCGCTTGAAGCGCGCCTTGTGCTCGGCCCACGGAAACTTGCCGCTGTCCACGATGACGCCGCCCAGCGTGGTGCCGTGGCCGCCCATGTACTTGGTGAGCGAGTGGACGACGATGTCGGCGCCGTGCTCGAAGGGCCGCAGCAGGTAGGGCGTGGCCACCGTGTTGTCCACGATCAGCGGCACGCCGTGACGGTGCGCGATGGCGGCCACGCTGGCGATGTCGGTCACGTTGCCGGCGGGGTTGCCGATGGTCTCGACGAACACGGCCTTGGTGCGCTCATCGATCAGGCGGTCGAAGCTGGCCGGGTCGCGGTGGTCGGCGAAGCGCGTGGTGATGCCGAGCTGCGGCAGCGTGTGCGCGAACAGGTTGTAGGTGCCGCCGTACAGCGCGGTGCTGCTGACGATGTTGTCGCCCGCCTCGGCGATGGTCTGCAGGGCGTACATGATCGCCGCCTGGCCGCTGGCCACCGCCAGCGCGCCGATGCCGCCCTCCAGCGCCGCCACGCGCTTTTCCAGCACGTCGCAAGTGGGGTTCATGATGCGGCTGTAGATGTTGCCCGCCACCTTCAGGTCGAACAGGTCGGCGCCGTGCTGCGCGCTGTCAAAGGCGTAGGCCACGGTCTGGTAGATAGGCACGGCGACCGCCTTGGTGGTCGGGTCGGGCGTGTAGCCGGCGTGAACGGATTGGGTCTCGAATTTCCAGTGGGCGGACATGGGCTTCTCCTGTCGTTGACTTCAAAAACAATAGCTTGTAGCGCAGTATCCATGCGGTCTGACGGCCAATTTCATTCAAATTCCGCCAGGGTGCGGCGCCACATCGCCGGCAGGGCCGCAGTATCGGCCAAGTCGGCGCCCGCCCCGCCCCCCAAGGCCCCGCGTCCGGGTGGCGCGCCAAGCTCGGCTACAGTCCCGCCATTCGGCCGGCCGCGACGCGCGCCGCCGGCAGACGAAAAACGAAAGGAACCCCGATGGCACGCATGGTCCACTGCATCAAGCTCGGCAAGGAAGCCGAAGGACTGGACTTCCCCCCCTACCCCGGCGAGCTGGGCAAGCGCCTGTGGGAAAACGTCAGCAAGCAGGCCTGGGCCGACTGGCTCAAGCACCAGACCATGCTGGTCAACGAGAACCGCCTGAACCTGGCCGACCAGCGCGCGCGCGAGTACCTCAAGCGCCAGATGGAAAACCACTTCTTCGGCGCCGGCGCCGACCAGGCCGTCGGCTACGTGCCGCCCAGCGCCTGATCTCCGCGCCGCCCGGCGCTGGCCGGCATATTTTGGCCCAAATTGGCCACAAGCCGGCGTGGATACTGCGCCAAAAGCTATTAAAACTGAAGCAATCGGCATGTCCGACCCCACCGTCCACTGGCGCGGCGACGGCACGCCCACCAGCCCGCGTTTCGGCGACATCTACCGCGGCGCCGGCGGGCTGGCGCAGGCGCGGCACGTGTTCCTGCGCGGCTGCGGCCTGCTGCCCGAGGGCGATGCGCCCGCCGCCTGGGCCGACGCCGCGCGCTGGGCGGTGCTGGAGACCGGCTTCGGCCTGGGCCTGAACTTCCTGGCGACCTGGCGGGCGTGGCGGCAGGACCCGGCGCGGCCCGCGCACCTGTTCTACAGCGCGGTCGAGGCCTTTCCGCCCGAGCCGAGCGACCTCGTGCGCAGCGCCGCGTCCTTCCCCGAGCTGGCGCCGCTGGCGGCCGAGCTGGCCGCCCAGTGGCACGGCCTGCTGCCCGGCGTGCACCGGCTGCGCTTCGACAGCGAGCGCGTGCAGCTCACCCTGGCCATCGGCGACGCGCAGCCCATGCTGGCCGAGCTGGGCGGCACGCACGACGCCATCTACCTCGACGGCTTCAGCCCCGCGCGCAACCCCGCCATGTGGAGCCTGCACACCCTCCAGGCCGTGGCGCGGCTGGCGCGGCGCGGCGCCCGCGCGGCGAGCTGGTGCGTGGCTGGCGAGGTGCGCGATCGCCTCGTCACCTGCGGCTTCGAGGTCGAGCGCGCGCCCGGCCTGCCGCCCAAGCGCCATACCCTGCGCGCCCGCTTCGCGCCGCGCTGGCAGCCCCGGCGCCGCGCCGGCGACGTGCCCGCGCCCACCGTCGCGCAGCCCGGCCGCTGCGCCGTCGTCGGCGGCGGGCTGGCCGGCGCCTCGGTGGCCTGGAGCCTGGCGCGGCGCGGCTGGCAGGTGACGGTGCTGGACCGCGCGCCCGAACCCGCCGCCGGCGCCAGCGGCCTGCCCGCCGGCGTGGTGGCGCCGCACGTCTCGCCCGACGACCGGCCCGTCTCGCGCCTGACCCGCGCCGGCGCGCGGGCCACGCTGGCGCGCGCGCGGGGGCTGCTGCAAGGCGGCATCGACTTTGCCGCCACCGGCGTGCTGGAGCGCCACGCGCCCGGCGAGCGGCGCCTGCCCGAGAGCTGGCTGGAGGCCACGGCATCGGACGCCGCCCGCGCCGAGAGCTTCGGCGCCGACAGCCCCGTCACCGTGGCGCGCGCGCAGGCCGCCGGCGTGCCGCTGGACGCCGGACACCGCGCCCTCTGGCACGCCCGCGCCGGCTGGGTGCGCCCGGCGGCGCTGGTGCGCGCCCTGCTGCGGGCGCCCGGCATCGACTGGCGCGGCGGCGCGGTGGTGGCCCTCATCGGGCCGGCCGAGGCCGAGTGGCGTGTGCGCGATGAGGCTGGCGCGGTGCTGGCCGAGGCCGATCTGGTCGTCATCGCCGCTGGCTTCGGCTCGCTGGCCCTGCTGGACGGCCCCTTGCCGCTGCACGCCCTGCGCGGCCAGGTCGCTCACGGCCCCATGCCCGGCGGCGCGGCGGACGCGGCGCTGCCACCCTTTCCCGTCAACGGCCACGGCAGCCTGATCGCGCACCTGCCGGGCGAAGGCGGCCCGGCATGGGTCACCGGCGCCACCTTCGAGCGCGCCAACCCCCGGCCCGATCTCACCGCGCCCGACCACGCCGCCAACCGCCAGCGCCTGGCCGAACTGCTGCCGGACGCCGCCGCCGCGCTGGACCGGCAATGGGCGGACGGCCGCGCGCAAGCCTGGGCCGGCGTGCGCGCCACCCTGCCCGACCGCCTGCCGGCCGTCGGCGCGTGGCAGGTTTTTGAACAAAACAGGCCTCTAGCCCGCACCGATATTGCGTCAACAGCTATCGAACCAGGAGTATCCGGCGCCTTGCTGCCGCCGCACCTGTGCACCGGCCTGGGCGCGCGCGGCCTGACGCTGGCCGTGCTGTGCGGCGAGGTGCTGGCCGCCACCCTGCACGGCGAGCCGCTGCCCGTGGCGCGCTCGCTGGCCGCGCGCCTGCGCGCCAGCCGCTTCGCATGACCGCCGCCCCGCCCGCCCTGACCGGGCGCCACCTGCTGCTGGCGCTGGCGGTGGTGGCCGTCTGGGGCACCAACTTCGTCGTCATCAAGCTGGCGCTGGCGCACCTGCCGCCGCTGCTGTTCGCCGCGCTGCGCTTCGCCCTGGCGGCCGTGCCGCTGGTGCTGTTCGTGCGGCGCCCGGCGGTGCCGTGGCGCAACCTGGCGTTCTACGGCCTGACCATCGGCGTCGGCCAGTTCGGGCTGCTGTTCTTCGTCATGACGCGCTACATCTCGCCCGGCCTGGCCTCGCTGGTGATCCAGGCCCAGGTGTTCTTCACCGTCGGCCTGGCGATGGCCCTCGCCGGCGAGCGGCTGCGGCCCTTCCAGGGGGTGGCCGCGCTGGTCGCCGCCGCCGGCATCGCCGTCATCGCCAGCCACACCGACGGGCACACCACCGCGCTGGGCCTGGTGCTGACGCTGGCCGCCGCGCTGTCGTGGGCGCTGGGCAACATGGCCAGCCGCGCCGCCGGGCCGGTGGACGTGCTGGCCTACGTGGCGTGGTCGAGCCTGTTCGCCGTGCCGCCGCTGGCGCTGCTGAGCCTGGCGCTGGAAGGCTGGCCGCGCATCGCCGCCGGGCTGGCGCAGGCCGACGCCGCCACCTGGGCGGCGGTGCTGTGGCAGTCGCTGGGCAACACCATCTTCGGCTACGGCGCCTGGGCCTGGCTGCTGGCGCGCTACCCGGCGGCCACGGTGACGCCCTTCGCCCTGCTGGTGCCGGTGTTCGGCATGGGCGCCGCCGCCCTGGCCCTGGGCGAGCCGCTGCCGCCCTGGAAGCTGCTGGCCGCCGGCCTGGTGATGGGCGGCCTGGCGCTGAACCTGCTGTGGCCGCGCATCGCGACGCGGTGGCGGCGCGGCTAGCGCAAACGCCATCCCCGCTGCAGCATGCAGGAGGAAAGCTGGGAGCGATGGTTCTCCACCAGCCGCGCGCACCAGCGGTGGTCGCGCTCCGACACCTGACGGTCGCGGTTACCCAACGCATCCACCCAGTCCAGCCGGCCAACATCCGCGGGCGCCGTCGCGCAAGCCGCCGATACGACGGAAGCAACCAGGATCAGCCATGGGTATGAGCGCATGCCTTCATCCCCCTTCTTTCTCGGTCCGTGATGCCTGCGGCACAGGCGAGAAAAAGGCCACCCCATGGGGTGGCCTGAAGTCCGTCATGGCTGGAAATCACTCGATCGGCGTCTTCTTGCCGTCTTCGTACTTGTAGAGCGTGATGGCGGCGTTCTTCATCTCGCCGTTGGGCTCGAACTGGATGTTGGCCGTCACGCCCTTGTAGTCGGATTCCGCCAGCTTGGGGAGGTAGACCTTCGGGTCGGCTGAGTCGGCGCGCTTCATCGCGTCGGCCAGCAGCATGGTCGCGTCGTAGGTGTACGGGCTGTACACCTGGAACTGGCCCGGGTACTTGGCGTCGTAGCGCGCCTTCCAGTCGGGGCCGCCCGGCATCTTCTGGATGGACGAGCCGCCTTCGGCGCAGACCACGTTGCCCAGCGTCTTCGCGCCGGCCGCCAGCTTGGCGATCTCCGCCGTGCAGATGCCGTCGCCGCCGAAATACTTGACGTTGCTCAGGCCGAGCTGCTCCATCTGGCGCAGCATCGGGCCGGCCTGCGGGTCCATGCCGCCGTAGAAGACGGCGTCGGGCCCCTTGGCCTTGATGGCCGTGAGGATGGCCATGAAGTCCGTGGCCTTGTCGGTGGTGAACTGCTCGTCGACCACCTGCATGCCCTTGGCGAGAGCGGTCTTCTTGAACACGTCGGCCACGCCTTGGCCGTAGGCGGTGCGGTCGTCGACGACCGCGACCTTCTTCAGCTTCAGGGTGTCGGCCGCGTAGTTGGCCAGGCCCGCGCCCAGCGCCAGGTCGTTGGCGATGATGCGGAAGGTGGTCTTGTAGCCCGGCTTGGTCAGGTCGGGGTTGGTGGCGGCGCCGGTGACGTGCGGAATGCCGCAGTCGTTGTACACCTTGGAGGCGGGGATGGTGGTGCCCGAGTTCAGGTGGCCCACCACGCCATTGACCTTGGCGTCGCACAGCTTCTGCGCCGCCGCCGCGCCCTGCTTGGGATCGGCCGCGTCGTCCTCGGCCTGGATCTCGAAGCGGACCTTCTTGCCGCCGATGACGATGTTCTGGGTGTTCAGATCCTCGATCGCCATCCGCGAGCCGTTTTCATTGTCCTTGCCGTAGTGCGCCTGCGGCCCCGAAACCGGTGCGACGTGGCCGATGCGGACCACCATCTCCTCGCCACCCGCGGCCGGGGCCGACTGGGCGGGCGCCTGAGCCCCGGGAGCCGGCGCGGCCTCCTCCTTCTTGCCGCAGCCCACGGCGATCGTGCCGCCAACCAGGACCAGGGCCAAAGTACGTGTGTTCAGCACAGTTACACCTCCATAGTTAAAGCCGTAATGCTATACGGTATCCGGGGTCGCGGCCGCATCGTCATGAAGCCGCATGCCCAACGTGTGGCGGCGGCGACTCACGGGTTTTCACCGACCGCCCGTCGATGCGCCTCGCGCGCCAGCGCGCTCGCCAGCGCGTCGCGCACCACCTCGGCCACCGTGTGCTGCACGCGGGCCCGCAGGCCCTGCATCTGCTCGTGCAGCGCACGCGCGATGGCATCGGCGATGAGCTGGTCGAGGTCGGCGCCCAGCAGCGCCAGCAGTTGCTGCGCCGTCGGCGCCGCCACGGGCGCGGCCGGCATCGCAGGCACCGCCGGCGGGAGCGGTGCCGCCGGCTCGCCCGCGACGGTCACGATCTCGGTCAGGGTGGGCACGTTGCGCGGGACGGGACGCGGCGGCGGGGTGTCGTCGATGGACATGGCTACTGCCGGGCGGCAACGTCGTGGGACTGGATGGCATAGCCGCGATCGGCGTAGTGCCGCCAGCGCTGGCGCGCATCGTCGCGGTCGGCGGCGTCGCTGCCGACCACCTCGATCAGGCGCTCGAAGCGCTCGAACCCCGCCGGCACCGACGCGCCCAGGTGCACCAGCACGCCGCCGTGGGTCAGCGCGCCGCAGTCGGCGGCCAGCACGATGGGCGACGCGGCCAGCATGGGCGCCGGCGCATTCGCGGCGCAATGGGCGATGAAGTCGAGCGGGGAAAAGCTCCACAGCGCCGTGTCCAGCGCGCGCAGCGTGTCCGGCGGCGCCACCACGCCCACCGGGCCGCCGGCCGCATACGCCTTGCGCAGCAGCCGGCAGGCATAGCCCAGCTTGTCGGGCACGTTGAAGTGGAAGGTCACCTCGGTCATGACGGCGAGCCCGGCTCCGGTGCGAGTCGAACTCAGGCGCGGGCGCGCTTGGCCCCGCCCTTGCCGGCGGGCTTGGCGGCGCCTTTGCGCGCGGCCGCGGTGCGCCCGCCGGCCTGGCCGAGCAGGTACTGCACCAGCAGCCCGACCGGGCGGCCCGTGGCGCCCTTGGCGGCGCCGCTCTTCCAGGCCGTGCCGGCGATGTCCAGGTGGGCCCAGTCGAATGCGCCGGCGAAGCGCTGCAGGAACTTGGCCGCCGTCACCGAGCCGGCCAGGCGCCCGGCGACGTTGGCCACGTCGGCGAAGTGGGTCTTCAGGCCTTCGGCGTACTCGTCGTCGAGCGGCAGGCGCCAGCACGGGTCGAGCGCGCGCTCGCCCGCCGCCAGCAGCGCCTCGGCCAGCGCGTCGCCGGGGGCGAACAGGCCACTGCGCACCCCGCCCAGCGCGACGACGCAGGCGCCGGTGAGGGTGGCGATGTCGATCACGGTGCGCGGCTTCAGGCGCTCGGCGTAGGTGAGCGCGTCGCACAGCACCAGGCGCCCCTCGGCATCGGTGTTGAGAACCTCGATGGTCTGCCCGCTCAGGCTGGTCACCACGTCGCCGGGCTTGAGGGCGCGGCCGTCGGGCATGTTCTCGCACGCGGGGATCAGGCCGACCACGTTGATCGCCGGCTTCAGCTCGGCCAACGCGCGGAACACGCCCAGCACGCTGGCGGCGCCGCCCATGTCGAACTTCATCTCGTCCATCTCGGGGGCGGGCTTGATCGAGATGCCGCCGGTGTCGAAGGTGATGCCCTTGCCCACCAGCACCACGGGCGCCTCGCCCTTGGCCGCGCCGGCGTAGCGCAGCACGATGAAGCGCAGTTCCTGCGCGGAGCCCTGCGCCACGGCCTGAAACGCGTCCATGCCCAGCTTGGCGACTTCCTTGGGGCCCAGCACCTCGCAGCCGATGCGCGGCAGCCTGGCCAGCGCCTGCGCCGCCTCGGCCAGCATCGTCGGCGTGGCGTGGTTGGCGGGGCGGTTGGCCCATTCGCGCGCCAACTCGACACCGCGCGCCGTGCCCAGCGCCTGCTGGAAATCGCCGCGCACCGCGTCGGCATCGGGCACGCCGAGGGTGGCGCGCGCCAGCTTGGGCGCGTCCTTCTTGCCGTCCTTGCCCTTTGTGGCGGTGTAGACGTAGCACGCATCGGCCACCGCCAGGGTGGCCGCGTACACGGCGGCGCCGTCGGGAACCTGGGCAAAGCACAGGGTCACGGCCTGGGCCGGCCCGCCGCGCAGCGCGCCGATGGCGGCCGCCACCGCCTTGCGCACGCGCGCCGGACTGCCGTCGCCGACGCCGGCCAGCACCACCCGCTCGGCGGCCACGCCCTCGGCCCCGTAGGTGGCCAGCAGGCCGCCGGCCTCGGTCTTGAAGTCGCCGCTGCCGGTGGCGCGCCGGACCAGTGCCGACAGCGCATCGCCCTCGGGCTGGAATCCGTCGGCCACCAGCACCACCAGGGCAGGTGTCTTGCGGGCGGCGGCCTCGTCCAGGCGCAGGGAAGTGAGCTCGAAGTCCATAATCGCGGCGTTTTCCTTTCGACCGATGTTATTCGATTCCTCCCTACGCAAAGAGCTTGGCCGGAGCTTTGGCGCGACCCTGGTGGTGCTGGTCACCATCGTCATGACGGTGATGCTGATCCGCACGCTGGGCCAGGCCTCGATCGGCCGCGTCAACCCGTCCGAGGTGCTGCTGGTGATGGGCTTCACCGTGCTCGGCCACCTGCCCACCATCCTGACGCTGAGCCTGTTCGTGGCCATCACCGCCACCCTGACACGCATGTACGCCAGCAGCGAGATGGTGGTGTGGTTCTCGTGCGGCCAGAGCCTGACGTCCTTCCTGCGGCCGCTGCTGCGCTTCGCCTGGCCGGTGCTGCTGGCGGTGGCGGTGCTGGCGCTGCTGGTGTGGCCCTGGTCCAACCTGCAGATCCGCGAGCTGCGCGACCGCTACCAGGGCCGCGACGACATCGAGCGCGTGGCGCCGGGGCGCTTCATCGAATCGGCGGGCGGCCAGCGCGTGTTCTTCATCGACAAGGACTCGGCCGACGCGCAGACCGGCAGCAACATCTTCATCGCCGCCAGCGAGCGCGGCAAGGAAGCGGTGATCTCCGCCCAGAGCGGCCGCATCGAGGCGGCGGGCGAGGAGCGCTGGCTGGTGCTCGACAACGGCCACCGCCTGGAGACCGAGACCGCCACCGGCGCGATGCGGGTGAGCGAGTTCGCCGAGTACGGCAACCGCATCAACGCCCGCATCATCGGCCCCACCACCAACGACTCGCCGCGCCTCAAGTCCACCGCCGCCCTGCTGCGCGAGCCGACGCCGCGCCACATGGCCGAGCTGTCGTGGCGGCTGGGCCTGGCGCTGGCGGCGATCAACTGCGTGCTGATCGCGCTGGCCGCCACGCGGGTGAACCCGCGCGTGGGGCGCAGCGCCGGACTGATCTTCGCGCTGTTCGCCTTCGCCAGCTACTACAACCTGATGAGCGCCGGCCAGAGCTGGATCGGCAACGGGCGCATCGGCCTGCCGCTGTTCATGGTGCTGCTGCACGGCGGCATCCTGCTGGCCGCCCTGGGCTGGCTGGCGCTGCGCCAGCGCGACTGGCGGGGCTGCGAACGCCCGCGAACGCCCAGGGAGGCCGGCGCATGAGGACCATCCGCCACCTGATCTACAGCGAAGTGCTGCGCGCGGTGGGCTTCGTGGCCGTGGCGTTCCTGCTGCTGTTCTTCTTCTTCGACCTCGTGGACCAGTTCGGCGACGTCAGCGAGCACGGCGCGCGCGGCTACACGCTGGGCTACGCCCTGCTCTACGTGGCGCTGCAGATGCCCAGCCACCTGTACGAGCTGCTGCCGATCGCCGTGCTGATCGGCACCATCTACGTCATGGCGCGGCTGGCCGAGAGCTCCGAATACACCATCCTGCGCACCAGCGGCCTGGGGCCGCTGCGGGCGCTGGGCACGCTGCTGGCGCTGGGGGTCGGCTTCGTCGTGCTGACCTTCGTCTTCGGTGACTACGTGGCGCCCGCCGCCAGCCGGACGGCGCAGACGATGCAGGCGCGCTTCGTGGGCGACATCACCGTCGGCCGCACCGGCGCCTGGATGAAGGACCGCCAGGACGCGCGCAACTACTCGGTCAACGTGGGCGCACTGGCTTCCGACGGCACCATGAGCCAGATCCGCATCTTCGAGTTCGACAACGCGCACGGGCGCCTGCTGTCCACCACCAAGGCGGCCCGGGGCGTGTTCGTGGCGGACGGCTGGGCGCTGCGCGACGTGGAGCGGCGCGACTTCGAGCAGGCCGGCACGCCGCGGCCCGAGGTGCGGATCGAGAAGCTCGCCGACTGGCGCTGGCCCACCAGCATCTCGCTGGACATGGTGGCCGCCGCGCTGCTCAGCCCCGACCGCATGCAGACGGTGGACCTGTTCCACTACATCAGCCACCTGCAGGACAACGGCCAGAGCGCGCAGCGCTACGAGATCGAGTTCTGGCGCAAGGTGTTCTACCCCCTGAGCTGCCTGGTGATGATGGTGCTGGCCCTGCCCTTCGCCTACCTGCACTTCCGCTCCGGCAACATCGCGGGCTACGTGTTCCTGGGCGTGCTGGTAGGCATCAGCTTCTTCCTGCTCAACAACGTGTTCGGCTTCATCGGCAACCTGCGCAACTGGGAGCCCTGGATCGCCGCCGGCGCGCCCGGCCTGCTGTACTCGCTGCTGTCGCTGGCGGCCTTCGGCTGGCTGGTGCTGAGGCAATGACCCCGGCCACGGCCCGCCCCGCCGGCATCGTGCTGTTCGCGCACGGTTCGCGCGACCCCGCGTGGCGCGCGCCGATCGAGGCCGTGGCGCGCCGCGTGCGCGAACTCGAGCCCGGCGTCCGCGTAGCCTGCGCCTACCTGGAGCTGACCGAGCCCGACCTGGCCACGGCCGTGGCCGCGCTGCTGGCAGAGGGCGTGCGGGCCGTCGCCGTGTGGCCGATGTTCCTGGGTGCCGGCCGCCACGCGCGCGAGGATTTGCCGCGCCTGGTCGAGGCGCTGCGCGCGCGCCATCCGGCCATCGCCTTCAGCCTGGGTCCGGCCATCGGCGAACACCCAGGCGTGGTGGACGCCATGGCGCGGGCGGCGCTGGAGCGGCCTTCGGTTTAGATCAAATCCGCCATAATGACGGGGTTTCATATACCGAATCCCATGAATCTCCACCAATTCCGCTTCGTTCAGGAGGCGGCGCGCCGCAACCTGAACCTGACCGAGGCGGCCAAGGCGCTGCACACCTCGCAGCCGGGCGTGTCCAAGGCCATCATCGAGCTGGAGGAAGAGCTCGGCATCGAGATCTTCACCCGCCACGGCAAGCGCCTGAAGCGCATCACCGAACCCGGCCAGCACGTGCTGGAAAGCATCGCCGTCATCCTGCGCGAGGTGGGCAACCTACGGCGCATCGGCGAGCAGTACAGCGCGCAGGACACCGGCACGCTGTCGATCGCCACCACGCACACGCAGGCGCGCTACGTGCTGCCGGTGCCGGTGGCCCGCCTGCGCGAGAGCTACCCCAAGGTCAACATCAGCCTGCACCAGGGCGCGCCGGACCAGGTGGCGCGCATGGTCATCGACGAGACGGCCGACATCGGCATCGCCACCGAATCGCTGTCCAGCTACCCCGAGCTGGTCACCCTGCCCTGCTACGAATGGCAGCACATGCTGGTGCTGCCGGCCGGCCACCGGCTGGCGCGCAAGGAGCGCCTGACGCTGGAAGACATCGCCGCCGAGCCGCTGGTGACCTACCACCCCTCCTTCACCGGCCGCACGCGCGTGGACACCGCCTTCGCCCAGCGCCATCTCGCCCCGCGCATCGTGCTGGAGGCCATCGACTCCGACGTCATCAAGACCTACGTGCGCCTGGGCCTGGGCATCGGCATCGTGGCCGAGATGGCCGTGCAGGGCGATGCTGGCGGCGACCTGGTGGCGCGCCCGCTGGGCCAGCTGCTGGGCCACAACGTGGCGCGCATCGCGCTCAAGCGCAGCGCTTACCTGCGCGATTTCGTCTACCACTTCGCCAGCCTGCTGTCGGACCGCCTCGACAAGGCGCTGATCCTCAAGGCCATGAGCGGCCAGCCCCACGACTATGAGCTCTGAGCGCACCCCCGCCTTCCCCTCCCGCCTGCCCAGCGTCGGCACCACCATCTTCACCGTCATGTCGGCGCTGGCCGCGCGCCACCAGGCGGTCAATCTGGGCCAGGGCTTCCCCGACTTCGACTGTGACCCGGCGCTGGTCGATGCCGTCACCGCCGCCATGCGGCAGGGGCTGAACCAGTACCCGCCCATGCCCGGCGCGGCCCCGCTGCGCGAGGCCATCGCCGCCAAGATCGAGGCGCTGTACGGCCGTCGCTGCGACGCGGACGCCGAGGTCACCGTCACCGCTGGCGCCACGCAGGCCATCCTGACGGCCATCTTGTGCTGCGCCGGCCCGGGCGACGAAGTGATCGTGCTGGAGCCCTGCTACGACAGCTACGTCCCCAACATCGAGCTGACCGGCGCCGCCGTGGTGCGCGTGCCGCTCACGCCCGGCACCTTCCGGCCCGACTTCGGCAAGATCGGCGCCGCGCTGTCGCCCCGCACGCGCGCCATCGTCATCAACAGCCCGCACAACCCCAGCGGCACCGTGTGGTCGGCCGCCGACATGCGCCGGCTGGAAGAACTGCTGGCGCCCACCAACGTGCTGGTCATCAGCGACGAGGTTTACGAGCACATGGTGTACGCCCCGCTGCGCCACGAAAGCGTGGCGCGCTACCCGGGCCTGGCCGAACGCGCCTTCATCGTCAGCAGCTTCGGCAAGACCTACCACGTCACCGGCTGGAAGGTGGGCTACGTGGTCGCGCCGGCGGCGCTGACGGCCGAGTTGCGCAAGGTGCACCAGTTCAACGTGTTCACCGTCAACACGCCCATGCAGCATGCGCTGGCCGCGTACATGCAAGACCCCGCGCCCTACCTGCAGTTGCCCGCGTTCTACGGCGCCAAGCGCGACCTGTTCCGCGCCGGCCTGGCCGCCACCCAGTTCCGCCTGCTGCCCTGCGAGGGCACCTACTTCCAGACCGTCTCCATCGCCGACCTCGCCGTGCCCGAACGCGACCTGCCCGAAGGCGAGTTCTGCCAATGGCTCACGCGCGAGATCGGCGTGGCCGCCATCCCGCTGTCGGCCTTTTATGGCGACGGGTTCGACCAGAAGGTGATCCGCTTCTGCTTTGCCAAGCGGGACGACACGCTCCGCGCGGCGCTGGAGCGCCTGGCGCGGCTGTGAAGCGCGCCACCGGCCGGCAGGCAACGGCGCTGCCCGGATGAAACTTCGCGCCGAAAATCGCCGGCGATGTGCGCGGAACGCCGATCCATGGGCTTCATCGCGCCACAGAAAACCGCTTGCTGTTGCCGGCAAGCTTGCGACGGATTTTCGGCCGGAAATCCTGTGCTCTACTGCTTCGCTCTGGCGCATGAGGCGCCGAGCGTCCAGCGAAAAAATTAGTTCAACACCGCCAATTCCAGCGACTGCCGACGGCTGCCATGCACATCCGGAACCTACACCTGACTTTCCTCTCGCCGGCTTTTCTCGGCAACGCAACGCAAACATCCCAATGGCGCACGCCGCCCATCAAGGCACTGCTGCGGCAGTGGTGGCGGGTGGCGGTGGCGCATGAGCTTTCGTTCAACGTGGAGCGGCTGCGCCAGCGCGAAGGCGAGTTGTTCGGTGTGGCGGCGGATGGGGCGGGTTCCCGACAAAGCCAGATTCGCATCCGGCTCGGTCATTGGAACCCAGGCACGCTCAAGGATTGGACCCGCCTGGGAACGGTCAAGCACCCCGAGGTGACCAGCCCCGTGGGCAGTGACCTGTACCTTGGCTATGGACCGCTCATTTATGAAAAAAGCAAGGGTACAGCGCTCAAGAACAACGCCGCCATCCAGGCTGGCGAGAACGCCGCACTCCGCCTGGCTTTCCCCGAAGAATTCGCGTCAGAAATTGCCACGGCCCTGTGGCTCATGGATCGCTACGGCAGCCTGGGCGGGCGCAGCCGCAACGGCTGGGGCTCCGTTTCGCTGGAGGCGCAGGGCGACACACCGGCACTTACCGGCACCCTCGACGACCGCCTCACCCTGCCTTGGCAGGATGCGCTGAGACGTGACTGGCCGCACGGCCTGGGCACCGACGGCAAGGGCACGCTGATCTGGGCGACACCGGCATTCGACGACTGGACGAAGCTGATGCGGGAATTGGCGAGCCTCAAGATCGGCTTGCGAACCCAATTCAAGTTTCCTCACCAACGCGCCGATGGACACATCCATCCACGCCATTGGCTGAGCTATCCCGTGACCAATCACAAGGTCGATGCCTGGGGCAACAACGCCCGCCTGCCCAACAGTCTGCGCTTCAAGGTGCGGCCCGCACCCAGCAACCCCAAGCAATGCGTGGGCGTGATCTTTCATGTTCCCTGCCTGCCGCCGCCCGCCTTCCTGCCGGATCTGCATGCCATCACGGATGTCTGGCAGGACGTCCACAAATTCCTGGATCAGTCCCTGTCTCGCGTTTCCGCCTGAGCCCCGCCCATGACCATCGACAACACCCTCTGGCAAACCAAAGTCGCCGCGCGCCTGCACGACCCCGCTGAAAAGGCCCTGGTACTGTTGCGCGACCCTGAAGGTCATGAAAAAGGCACCAGCCGCGCGCTCACCCGGCTGCTGGGCTATACAGACATCGCGTCAGGCGACGTGGACGCCGACAACGACGAAGCGCTGGCCCGCACCGTGTTCAAGAAAGGCATTCCTCGTGCCATGTACCGCGACGTGCAGCGCGCCGACTGGTGGGCGGCGGCGGCCGATCGACCGCAGTGGCCGATGGAAGAACTCACCGTGGGCGAGCGAACGTTCAAGGTCGCCTCTTGGGCGCAGGTGCACTGGGCGGGAAAGCCCGTGCTGATCCACCCGCTCACCGGCGCACAGTTCGACTTGGGCGCACACGGCGGTCTGGCGGACACCGACTTCCACGACATCAAGTCGCGCAGCTTCGATCACATCTCCCACTTGCTGGTCGCCCTTGAGCGCCAGGCCCCGGGCGCGCAAGACTGGAAAAAACAGTTGCTCACCCTCTGGCGCTTCGCCCCCGAGCTGCGCGAAACCGATGACAACGGCCGACTGGGCGCGTTGTGGAAGATGCTGCCCGCTGACACGCGCATCCCCGACCATTCGATCTGGGATCACCTGGACCTGACCAGCGCCTTTGCGGGCGCCTTTGCTGGCGATCCCCAGGGCGAGGTCGCGCTGCTCACGTTGGCCATCGGGCCCGTCCAGTCCTTCATTGCCGCCGCCCGCAAGATGGACGATCTCTGGGCCGGTTCGCACCTGCTGGCACGCCTGTCGTGGGAAGCCATGCGCGTGGTGTGCGAGCAGTTGGGGCCTGACGCCATCCTGTTCCCGCGCCTGCGCGGCGTGCCGCAAGTGGATTTGTGGCTCAAGGACGCCTGCGGACTGCCGGCCGAACTGTTCGACGAGTGCGACTGGCAAAACGGCAACACCGACAGCAACCCCTTGTTTTCGGCCGCCCTGCCCAACCGCTTCGTGGCCGTCGTGCCGGCCAGCCAGGCCCAAACGCTGGCTCAGGAAGTGCAAAAACAAGTACGCGAATGGCTGCAACAGCTCGGGCAAGAGGTGCTGGCCCGCCTGCTGGACGAGGCAGACATCCCCAACGACCCCGCCCTGCACTGCCACCAGCAGATGCGCGAGCAATTGGCCGGCTTCCCCGAGGTGCATTGGGCCGTTGTGCCCTTCTCGCTCATCAAGGCAGGCAACGCCGAACGGCAGACCGGCCTGGACACCACCGCCTTGTCCGACGCCATGCGGCCCTTCTTCGGCACCGATGCGGGCCAACCCGGCGGCTTCCTGAACACACCCGCCTGGCAACTGCTGCGCAAGGATTTGTCGCTCAACGGCTCGACCTTTTTCGCGCCCAACCCCGGCGTGCTTTACCCCGCCGTGCATGAACTGGCCGAGCGCGCGCTGGCGGCGGCGAAATCGCTGCGTCCCTTCACCCAAAGTGCGCAGCAGGGCTGGCGCTGCACCCTGAGCGGCGAAACCGAATGGCTCTGCACCGACGCGGCGCAGTTGCGCATTCCCGCCGGGCAGCGCAAGGACACGCTCTGGTCGCGCATCGCTAAGGCCAAACCCGCCTGGGCCAAACCGGGCGAATACCTCGGTGCGCTCGCCGCCATCAAACGCCTGTGGCCGACGGTGTTCGCCGACGAAGTGGGGCGGTCACTCGACAAGCCTGACATCGGCCGCTTCGTGATCTCCACCCACACCATGGCACTCGCAGGCAATCTGGAACGGCTTGATGCGTCGGCCGCCGATCAACTGGATCGCTTTCTAAAGCGAGAGGACCAGGCCCCAGCCCTGCCGCCCAGATTGGCCCGCTTGCGCGAGAGCCCTGCAGCCCGCGTTGCTGCCGCTCAAGACCGACTGGAAGAATCAGGCACCGAGCAAGACCTGCGCACCTTGCAACAACTGAACACGCAACTGCGCGACCTGCTCGGCCACCCACCCGAAACCTACTACAGCCTGCTGCTGATGGACGGCGACCGCATGGGCGCGTGGCTGGCCGGTGGCGACGACTACGCCATCAGCTACCGCGACAGCTTTCACCCGCAGGTTCAAAAAGGCTTTGACGAGCACGCTGCGAAGCACCCGGACATCCAGCGCTACGGGCAGCAAAAACGTGCCCTCTCACCCAACCGGCACCTGGCGATTTCGGCGGCGCTGAACGATTTTTCGCTCACCGTCGTGCGCCATGTGGTCGAGCGCGAGCACCTGGGTCGCCTGATCTACGCCGGGGGCGACGACGTGTTCGCCATGCTGCCGGTGGTCGATCTGCTGCCCGCCATGCAGCGCCTGCGCCACGCCTACAGTGGCGACGACCCGGCCCACGAAGGCGGGCGCGACCCACGCGGCCTGACGCTGCACAACGGCTTCGCTATCCTCAAGGGCCAGCTCATGCGCATGATGGGCACCCACGCCACCGCCTCGTGCGGAGCCGTCATTGCCCACCACCAGGCACCACTGGCCGCCGTGCGCCGTGAACTGCACGCCGCCGAGCAACGCGCCAAGAACGAGGGCGGACGCGACGCCTTTTCCATCACCATCATCAAGCGCTCGGGCGGCGCACTGCGCCTGACCGCCAACTGGGGCGAGCCCGTGGCGCTGCTGGACGCCTTGCGCCAATTCCTGGCCAGCAAGGACGTGTCGCGCCGCGCCGCCTACCACACGCTGCAATGGCTCAACGCCAACGAGCTGCCGCAACCGTTGATCGGCGACATGCTGCAGAGCCTGCTGAGTTATCAATTCAAACGCCAGGCCCCGGGCAACCTGGGCGAACAGGCAGAAAAGCTGGCGCAACGCCTCACGGCGCTGACGCTGAAGCAAAACGGCGAAGGGATCCACGGGCTGCGCAACTTCATCAGCGTGGCCGAATTCCTGGCCCGCGAAGTGCGCAGCGGCACGGAACCCGCATGACCGCGCCCAACCACCCGTTGCTTCGGCAGCCCGAGAGCAAGACGCTGGAGTTCAAGCGCGATCTGTCCTCGCCGCGCAATGTGCTCAAGACCCTGGTGGCCTTCGCCAACTCGGCCGGCGGCAAGGTGGTCATTGGCGTGGACGACACGGGCAAGGTTGTCGGCGTGGACGATCCGCTGGGCGAGGAGGAGCGCCTGTGCAACCTGATTGCCGACGCCATCTCACCGCGCCTGATTCCCAACGTGGAACTGATGAGCGTGGGCGAGCGCACGCTGCTGGTGGCCGAAGTGTTCCCCAGCAGTTCCCGGCCGCACCACCTGCGCAGTCTGGGGCTCGAGCACGGGGTGTACCTGCGCCTGGGCGCCAGCAACCGTCAGGCCGGGCCCGACTGGATCGCCGAGACCCAACGCGCCGCTGCCGGACAGGTGTTCGACGAGCAGCCCCAGCCTGAGCTGACCCGCGTCGATCTGGATCTGGCCGCCATGGCCCGCCTGTTCGGCGCCGGGCGCACCCTGGATGACAAGAGCTTGCAAACCCTGAAACTGTTGCGCCCCGACCAGGGCCGCTTGGTGCCCACGCGCGGCGCTGTGCTGCTGTTCGCGCCGGAACGTGAACGCTACTTTCCCGACGCATGGGTGCAATGCGGGCGTTTTCGTGGCACGGACAAGACCGAAATATTCGACCAGCAGGATATCCATGCCTGCTTGCCCGATGCGGTCGATGCCATCGAGCTGTTCCTGAAGAAACACGCCTTCAAGTCGGCCCGCTTTGGCGCCATGCGCCGCGAAGACGTCTGGAGCATTCCGCTGACCATCCTGCGCGAGGCCATCGTCAACGCCCTGGTACACAGCGACTACGCGCAGCGCGGCACGCCGATCCGCGTGGCCTTCTTCGACGACCGCATCGACATCGAAAGCCCCGGCCTGCTGTTGCCGGGCATGACCGTCGAAGACATGAAAAGCGGCGTCTCGCGCATCCGCAACCCCGTCATCGCCCGCGTGTTCCGCGAACTGCACCTGATCGAGCAATGGGGCAGCGGCATTCGGCGGATCTTTGCCGAAGCCACGCGTTTGAAGCTGCCCGAGCCACTGCTTGCGGAAATCGCCACCGGCTTGCGCTTGAGCATCTTCCTGGCCCACCCGCATTCGCCCGATGCCCTGGCGCACACGCAGCCCTCAACACCTGTCGAGACGTCACAGCTAGAGTCACAGCTAGAGTCACAGCTAGAGTCAAAGCTGGCCGCGAAGGTTATACGCCTGCTCCGCGCACAAGCATCGGGCAAGGCCGCCCTGGCCCAGGCGCTGGGCCATCGCAGTGTTTCGGGCGAGTTGCACAAGCAGATTCAGCGCCTGCAAGCGCTGGGGCTGATCGCCATGACGCTGCCCGACAAGCCCCAAAGCCGTCTGCAACGCTACCGCCTGACCGAACGCGGCCAGGCCCTGCTCGGCCCGTTGGGCCACCAGGAGAACACCACCCCATGACCACCACCCACTTCATCGAGCCGCTGGACGTTCTGTTCCTGCGCGGCAACCAGCTCTTTGGCGAACCCGGCAGCTACGGCGAAGGGCTGATGCCGCCCTGGCCTTCGGTGGCCGCAGGGGCCCTTCGCTCGCGCATCCTGGTCGACGACGGCGTCGATCTGACGGCCTTCGCCAACGGCGCGCAGACGCACCCCACGCTGGGCACGCCCACCGAGCCGGGCAGCTTCGCGCTGCAAGCCTTTCACCTGGCGCGGCGCGACGGCCAGACCGTCGAAGCCGTGTTTCACCTACCGGCCGATTTGGTCGTCACCGACGACGGGCAGGTGCAACGCATCCACCCCACGCAGGTGCACCCGGCCTTGGCGACCTCCTTCCCGTTGCCCCTTCTGCCCGTGCTGGCACAAGACCAGCGTCGCAAGGCCGCCAGCGGCTGGTGGTTGCGGCAAGGCGGCTGGCAGAAGTATTTGCACGGCCAGCCCGTGACGAAAAGCGACCTGGTGCCCACAGCCGCGCTGTGGGGTTATGACGAACGCGTGGGCGTCGGCCTCGACAGCGCCACGCGCAGCGCGGCGGAAGGCAAGCTCTT